>ERZ724522.1200-NODE-1200-length-14454-cov-7.519203_pt1 | contig 14454 bp, 19 predicted proteins | sample MGYA00376055_ERZ724522 | MGnify/ENA primary metagenome ERZ724522 (study PRJEB28724, sample SAMN07190884) | wastewater metagenome | isolation source: effluent of sewage treatment plant in Hong Hong | place: Hong Kong | collected 2016-03-17 ... | reverse complement strand
CTGCTGAAGGTGCTAAATGACTGACGAACAATTCAAAGTGATAGCCGAGCATCTAGCCGAGATTCGCAGATATTTATGCTTCCTCTCCTGGGTGGCTGTTGCAGCTTGTGCGTATGTTGTGATCACCCAATGGATTAAAGCGATTGCTTCTATGGCGGCTTACTATGTCGGATTATGAGTTGGGGCAGAAAGCTAAATCGGAAGCGAAGGAATAAGCAACGGCACCGATGTTGCTGGAGACTTGAGATGTTCTCAGCGGCTTACCGTCAGGTGGTGGGAGAATATTGGGACAATTTGGTTCGTGAGGCGTTAGGACTAGGCGATGAGTCGTATGTGTTGGATGCGGTAACTGGCAGGAGATTAGCAGGAGAGGAATGAGCGACGAGAAGTTTGAGATATTGTGTAGTACGTTAGGAACAATAACGTTTCTAATGGTGTGTCAAGAGATAGCGTTGATTGCGTTAGTGGTACTAGGAGCGTTTCGATAGTGGAATGAAGGTAGAAGAACCTAACTTTATCGGTAAGGATGGGAAGATATACTTAGTGCGCTGCCCTAAGTGTAACCTAGAAAACTACGCCTATATGGTGGCTACAGGACAATGTTGTTGGTGCGGATATGAAGCTAATACTGGAACTAGACCCGACGTACCCCCCGGAAAGGGAGGAAGCGATACAGATACTAATGGGAAGTAAATATAAGATTCTTATCTGGGAACTCTTTCAGGCATTTCGTAATAAGTGGAAATACGCGGAGGAACCCCCGAAGAGTTGGGATGAGGTTCGTGAGTTGTTTTTCAGTGTTGAGGGTGTCGCGGAAGCGTTGGAGTAATAGATACGTCAATAATCGAAAACCAGAGAGTGCCTTCAGAAAGGGTAGGCCGGTAGGCATTTAGAGCGTGTGATCCGAGCGTGCTGGAAGTCGGACTGGTGGCCCGGATAAGTTCCGGGGTCCGCGTGGCCCCGGCGATACGGGGCGTTTTAGTAACAAGGTGCGGAGGGGATGTGAGGATGGGTGTCGGAAAAGTTATTGAGGGCGATTGTGTGTCGAGCAATCTCAGATGCGACGGCTAGGCCGTCGGCGAGATTGAAGTCCCCATACGGGTTAGAGGATTTAAACGGGGAACTTCCGCCATCCTTGATAGCGGAAGCCCGAACCTGGTTGCGTAGTCAGTCAACTAAGCGATGGTCGTTTCGTTGGATATGCGACATGCTTCGTACCGACTGGGTAACTGCTGCAATGAAAGCCGAGGAGCTAATCCTAAGCTCGGAGATAGCTGAAGCAACCGATAAAGGAACGACTGCCGCCAAGTCCGAATGACCCCTTATCGTTCTTCTGCACACCGGCGTTAATGGAGTTGTTCGTGATTGTAAACGCGCCCGTTGTTGTTCCGGTGTCCGTAACGGAAGCGCCGCCGCCGTACTGGTCGAACCCGAGGTTCTTTGCGGCAAACGGTAGTTCAAAACCAATGGTGGAACTAGCACTTCCGCCGGTCGTAATCGCGGTTGCGTGAATCCATACCGTAACCATCTCCCCGTCTTCTAAGTACCGAGCGTAGTTAACCGTCCCCGTAGCTGTCATGCCCCCCGTAGTAACAAACGCCGGGGAGTAGCTAACGCTCTTACGAACTGTTTTGTTCCACTCTACGGTGTCGGAAGCGTTAAGCTTCAACATGTTCGTAGCTACTGCCGCCGAGCTGTAAGCCTTCAGGTCGTGGTTGTTCGGGAGCACCGGCTTCGCGTGAAGAATCACCACGCCGTTACTAGCCGTGAGTTCATCGAGATTGTTAACGAGAAGGGTCGAGGTCGCGCCGTCCACCTGAAGAACCAAGGACCCCGAAGACGGATAACTTTCGTGGCTCGCTATCGCTACGGTCTTCGCGCTGTCGAACGGCGTAATGTAGGCGACCTTGATGTTGTTGTAAGAGTTCTTAGGAACGATTGGGTTTGTTGCTGCCATTTACTTGCGGGAATTTTTCGTTAATGTTTTCTAGCTCGCGGATTTCTTGGATGCGTTGGTCCGCCTCGAGCTGCTCTCGCAGGAACTCACGACCCTCCTTAATTCGTCGGTACGTGCTGCGAACTGATATCTTGTATTTCTTTGCGAGCTTGCCGATTGTTTGGTTCGAGCAAAGATACTCGGCTGTAATCTGCGCTGTAATTTTATTATAGATGAGAAGCTTACTGAATGCGTTGTTCAGAATGTCGGTCGAGATGTCAGAAACTTGCCCCATAATAATACTCGTCACCGACCTCCTTTCTGAATTCTTGTAAGCACTTCTTAGCTACTCGTAGCCAGTCCCCTTTATCCGGGTATCGCACTACTTGTTTTATCAGACCTTGCTTATAGGCCGTAGGTAAGCTTGCGAACGGCTCTTTAGTCTCGGGGTTTCTAACTATCTTTACAGCTACTTCCGCCGTGCCTTCCTGGTAGATAACCCACCCTATTTGGTTCGGGGCTACAAAATCCTCTAGTTCAACTCGCATATTTCATTAGTCGCTTTTGTGCGGCCTTATTGGGGTAACTAAACTTACGCGAACGTGGTCGCGTTACTTTGTGTTCTATCTGTCTACGGTTAACCTTACGCCCCTGTGCTTCCGCCACCCATGTAGCGATATAGCCGCAGAGGTAGCTACGGTCGAGCCATCTACGCGATTGTGTTTCTGTGAAGTAGGTACCGTCCTGGTTTACTATTTGAGCCCTGCCCCCGCACCGAGCCCCGGAACCATGAGACTCGAGGAGGTCCGCATCCCCCAGGAAGCCGTTACTTCGCTTGAGCGGGTTACGTGATAGCAGGTAAGGCCAGTAAGGTTTAACCGCGGCCAAAAGGTTCTGGTACGCCTTCGTGGTGTAGTTGTCCTCGAGGCCGAGCCCCAAGATTAGTTCGGTATTCGGCCCCCTGAACCCAGAAACCAGAACCTCGATTCGCTTAACGCGATCGACGAGTGCTTGAATCGTCGCGGCATCGTTAGCTTCAAGCCGGTGATTCAGCTTACTAACGCTCCACCCGCGAAATGGCTCGCCTTCGAAGCAAGCGTGATTACGGATGCAGGTGTTGTTTAGTAGGTGTATCTGAACCGCGTGTGGCCGGTCTTTAAATACTTCAGTGAATCGGCGTAGGCACGTAGCATCTGTTCCGAACGTACCCCAGAGGGTCGGGGCAAAAGGTTTCTTTGACGCCCGCTGGATCTCGAGGAAGTCGTCGCAAGGGAACTTTCGATTAAAGATTGCAAACCCCGAAGTCCCGACGTATTGAGCCTGTGCATTAGAAGCGATTACCAAAAAGAGACATAGACTAAGCTTCCAGAAGAAGTTCACAAACTCTATCAGCACGTTTACCTACTTGTTTCGCCCACAGAGATTTCTTGAGGCGACCTACCGCTTCAGTCCAACGGCCTTCTCGCATGAGAGTAAGTGTTGGCTTAAATTTAAGGAGTCCAGCGATTCCCAGGTTGAAGACCATGTTCGCAAGCGCCCGTTGTTTGTTTTCCGGCAAATGCTGAACCCACGGGAGGTTAGTGTGTAGCTCGTAGACGGTGTCTGCGATATCGTTATCGAGGACCCATTTAGCATCTTCGATGGATAGTCTTGCCCGTCTAAGGAGCGTCTCCGCTTCATGTGTCTTAAGAGGTTTAGCAGAGAGGTTTCTTCCGATACCCCAAGTGACATTTCCCGTAGTATCTCTATACGGCTGGAGTCGGACTCCTTCATCGCGAATCAGGTCTTCCTTAAGTTGCTCAAGGTTAATCATTGCTTTTGACTTCGAAGGGATTGTTAGCAGGGTCGATATCAAAAGCGGTATCAAGAATTTTTTTAGTCTCGGCATTGAGTTGTTCCTCTTTGTCGATTTGTTCTTGGGTCTTTACGACCTCTGGTCGCCAGTGCAGGTGGTCGCTGACCCCCGCAGATGTTTCGGTCCATGCGAGCTGGCAACATTCGGTTGGCACGACGAAAGCGTTAAGCCCGTCGGCTAGGTTCTGTCCGGTGTATTGCTTAAACAAGCGTATCACTCGGATGCACTCTTTCGGCTCAAGAACATAGTAAGTGTAAGGGCGATTATCGATGCGGCCTTCGATTGGTTTCTGGAACATCCAGAACACGCGATCCATTATGAATGGAGCCGTGTACCACATATCGCTTTTGGTTACGCTATAGATAACGCTGGGCTTGTCGCTTATGATGCGAACCTCGAAGAACTTGTGCGACTTCCCGAGTCCGAATCCGTTATGTAGTGCGAACCCGTCTACGTAGCGTTGATAGTCGCGGTCCTCGAAGTATGCTTCGTTAGGTGTTTTGCCGCAGGTTTCCCAGTCGGCATTCTTCCACTTAGCTACGCCCGTTAGGTTGTTTTCAGTTGTCCGTATCTTCATCGTCCTCTGCTTGCATTCGGGCCTTAGCCTTCCTCTTTGAGGTTGGTATGCCCTTTGATTCGTAATACTCTTTCTTTCGCGCCATCTCTTCCCAAGCGATGCTCTTATCTGGGTCTACTTCCTGGACGTTAATCCCGGAGAGAAGGCGAAGCCGGTTAAGGTTCGCATCCGAGCCTGGTCGCGTAAGCGCTGCGCGAGTTGAGATTATACGCGAAGCTGCTGGCACGAAGTAGGAGAGAACCGTCATGGCTTCCGGGCGAATCGTTATGGTACCGTCGGGGTTTGACTTCCCCCCGAGCACTGCCTTCGTAACGTCGTCGAGCTTCTTCCATACCTCGTTAGGGAGCGCGTTGAAGCGGTAGTTTGCAATGAGGTTTATGTCCCGCTGCCACGATGGGATCTTACGTAACGTCTCGTCCGTAATGGGTCGGTTGAAGTAGAGGTCCTTTTTAAAGATAAGCCGCTCGAACACCCCACGAACCACGGGGTTCATCTGCGCGAATACCGTAGCTGCGCCGCTCGAGATGCTATCCCCCGCGGACTGCATGATATCGCCCATAGTAAAGCGGGTCGGGGTTTCGGGGAACAGTCCTCCCCACTTACCCATATCTTCGACTGGCATCCCCGTACCCTTAAGTACTTTCGCGAGTCCCGTCTTCTTGTTGATACCGACTAACGTAGTGAGCTGCTGCGCGGTGCTGAACGTCTGCACCTTCTTCTCGAGGTCTTCCCCCGCTACGAAGTTCGCATCGTCGGTGAGCATCTCCGCAATCGCCTTGTGCCCGTGGAGCTGAGTTGTCAGCACCCCAGGGTTTGCCACTAACGAGTGGAACATGTTGCTCGCGTTACCGCGGCTGAACGAATAGAAGAAAAATATGTTGTTTAGAAAGTTACGCTCGAACGCTGTCTTCCCGTGAGCGTAGTCGATCATGGTCTTAGCAACCGTGCTCGCTGCTGCCCCAGGAGTCATCCCCTTCATGCGAAGGTTAATGTAGGCGTGGGTTCTTCCGTATCGCTCTACTGCCGAGTTTGCGCCATGCACGAACCCAGAAACCTTCTGCCAGGCTTTAGCGACTTTATACTTAGAGAGTTCCTTTTGTGGTCGGTACATGTTTAGCATGTCCGCCGACATCTCTACGAGGTCCGCAACGGACCCGGCTTCGTGCCTAAGCCCCTGGTCTGCGAGTTCCGCAATAAGCTGTCTGGATGTTATCTTCTCCCCGGCTTCCGTGATAATATCCCTACCAAGGCTAAGTACACCGTGGTTACGGATAAGCGCTATGGGGTTCATGGCTTCGCCGAGCGTGGACATTGCTTGCACGAGCTGGAACGGCATTGCGGTAACGTTACGCACCATGTACCCCGGCCAGTAGAGGGTAGCACCCGCCTTAAGCGCTCTGGTAAACGGAAGGTAGGCGTTAACGAACTTACGGAGCGGACCAGTGAGGGACTCGTACCCTTCGCCTAATCGCTTCTCCATTGCCTTGAGGTAGCTCATCCCGTTATAGGATTCCTCTAGGTGCTGCGCGAGGGAGTCTGGAACAAGTCCGTCCCAGAATAACTTCTCCTCCTTATTGAGTCCTCGGAGGGATTTCTTAACGGTACTTTTTAGTAACGTTCCCCCACTGCGAGCGTATAACGATTCCCCGTCTCTACCGAGCATTGTCTCGGCAGAACTAGCGAGCCCTTTATACTTCGCTTCGATAGACAAGCGCTCTGCCGGGTCGGTGAAGTTTAGTCCCCACTTCTTAGCTTCTCCACTAACAAACTCATACGATACGTCATCGGGTCCGTTCTTCATTACCTGAACCCAGTTGTCGTAGATTTCTGGACTCAAGTACCTACCGCCCGGAAGTTTGATTGCTTGCTTCTGGAGTATCTCATCTCTGACAACCGGGTAGCCCATTGCATTCATTGCGGCTACGGTAGCCGAGCGTTTAGCGCTCGCGAAGTTCGCGGCTTCGGTCTTTATAGCTTCGTAAGCTTCTGGCTTTAACGCCCACTGGTAGACAAACCTCTCTGCAAAGTCCTTCTCTGCGAGTACCTTCTTATGCTGGTAGAGACGAGTTGTCATTGAGGAAAGGAGGTTCTCGTCTGGGGTATACCCCATGTTCTTCGCGAGCTTCATCGTCTTTATCTGACGACGTACCGAGAAGTCCGCACCGTCGGGACCACCACCTACGAGGTGTTTCGTTAGCTGCTGAATGTGATCTTCTGGTACACCCTCGGGGAGTTTGTAATTCTGCATTACATATCCACGAGCCTGGACTTCGCGAATCCTTGCGAGGTCTTTAGGTGAGAAGATGTGAGCTTGTCCCTCTAGGTCGAGGATTTGCTTATTAAGATTTTCTACCCCGTTAAAGAACTCATCGAGACTACCCGCTACTTCTGGGTATTTTTTCTTAAGTGTTTCGAGCGCACCGTTAAACGCCTCGTCTGATATCGACGCTTCCTGAAGCACGTGGCTTGCATCTTTCAGTATGTCGTCCGCGTTAGGGGCCTTGAGTAGGTTCCGACTTAAGAACGCGGCTTCCTTATGCGCGTCCATATACATAACGCCACGCGCCACCTCGTGCTCCCGGATAGCCTTACGTGCTACGTCGGAGCCGAATATCTCCCCAGTCGATGCGACCCGGCGAGAGAGTAGTGAGCTTAAGCTTACCGCCCCTTTGTGTGTCTTCGAGAGCATCTGCCCAATGCTTGCCGCTGTGCGCCAAGCAATCGACTCAGGGTCCTTCGCTAGTTTGTCACTAACGAGGTTCTTTAGTGTCATCGGGGTAGCGTAATACGCTTTCCCGAGGTCTTCGTAAATCTTTTCACTGATTGCAGTGAGTCCGGGGATCTCTATCTCCCGAGCCCCGAATAACGGAATCTTTCCGAGGGACGAGCCCGCAAAAGGGCTGGACAAAACGACGCGGGGCTTTGCTGCGACACTCTGGAACTGAGAGAAAAGGTCATCTGCGTTATCGAACTGGACGCCCAGTTCTTTTGCGATCTTCTTCCCCTTATCGAGGTTCTGTTGATTGAGAAGTTCTGTAATCTTCTCCGTGGTTCCGAGTCCGACCGCTGCTTCCTTCTTCCGTTGTTGGAGGAGCATTGCGAGTTGGCTGAACGGAGTTTCCGCGGCCTTTGCTGCCTTAGCTGCGGCTTCCGCATCGAATGCCGCCGCCGCTTCTGGGCCGAGCCTTGATACGTAGTCCTGAAGAATCGATGCTTTCTTTTGTTCTTGGAGCGCCTGGTAGAGTTGGTGCGCTGTTTTTGAACCGCTTGCGGTTCGTAGCGCTGCTGCGTCGTTAACCTTAAGAAGTCCTACTTCCTTCGCAACACCGAGAGGCTTGAGCCACGTTAGTGGGTCGGTTACAACGTCGCCGATAAACCCAGCAACACCACGTAAGACTGGGGCGTTTGGTAGGACATCTGAGCGACGAAGAATCTCGCCCGTGGTAAGGTCTTCACTTGCGCCACGGCTTGCGGCATCAAGGAGCCCGCCATCCTGGTACTCTGGAATTCCTACGCCCTTCGCCGCAATACCCGCTAGGTACTGACGCGGGGTATCAAGCGTATCGAGCATTCGATACAAGACGTTCGGCTTCGGGTCTGGAGCTACGTCTTCCCCGAGCATACGAGCAATCTCGTCCATGCGCTCAGTCTGCTGCTGCACACGACGGAGGTTATCTTCCGCGAATGCGTTAGCCGCATTCTGTGCGGCTAGGAAGCTGTCTTCCTTCTCTTGGTCAACTTCGAATGCCAATTACGCTACCTTTTTTGTCTTAGCGAGTTTGTCGAGCAAACCCTTTGGTATCTTCCCCTTCTTAAAAGCATAAGCCCCGGCACCGACTATACCCAGAGCCGCGAGTAGCGGTCCCCACCCTGCGCCGTCGCTTTCTTCTTTTTGTGCGAGCACATCCGCGGCACTAAGCTTTTCTAGTTGCTGCTCCATGTCGAAGAGTTCCTTTACGCCCGGTTCCGATAAAATCGGGTTAGCTTCCTCTTGTGAGCCAGCTACTGCAAGCGCATCCTTAATCGCTTGAAGCTTCGCAAACATCTCCGTGTCTTCGGCGTACTTCCCCTTAATTTTTGGGAACCGCTGAGACATCATTGTTCGTGGGTCTTCGAGATACTTGTCTTGTCGACCCTGCCGATACTTCTTTAAATCACGAATATCTTTTACCGACGGCTTACTTGCTTCCATGTCCTTGAGCTTCGACTGAAGCATCGCTGCTCCAAGTGCTTGCTTTGGGATGTAGTTGCCGTCACCCGCATCGGAGTACCCGAGATTCGACATCTTACGAGCCGAGGACCCTTCCGCTGCTTTCGAGAACCCGCGTCCGACATCACTACCGAGAGAGTCGTTACCGCGAAGGCGAATAACCTCCCGGAGGTCGGCGATTGTATTAATGTCATCGGCTGAGAGCTGACGAGATTGTGGTTCTTGTGGTGCTACGGATTCCGCTTGTTGCTGTGGAACTTGCTGCGGAGCTTCGGAGCCATCACCCCCGAAAAGATTAAGCCCGGTTGCTGCAAGGATTGCCGCATTGAGGGGGTTGTTCTTTATCGACATTCCCGCACGAACCCCACCCGCGCCTAGCTTCTTCGCTGCCCATTCCGCGCCCCCGGCCACCGCCGGAGCCGCTGCCCTACCCGCACCAGCAACACCCGCTGCGAGTGGGGTTAGAATTGCGCCCCCAGCTTTCCCGAGTCCGTATAGGCTTGCGAGGTCGAGCCCAACGTTTCCGATGGTCTTAAGCCTAGCGCCGTTCGATGCGAAGTTCTCATCCTGAAGCTGATTGGTGACGTAATCATCGAACCCGCCCCAAACGGAATTCCCTATAGTTGGCGCGATACTCTCGAGGGTACTAGTCGCTTCCGGTCCTATGAAATCTCTAACGGCGTTTAATCGCCCATGCAGATCAACATTGGAACGGACGTTGTTTAATATTTCTTCTAACGTTGGCATTATTTACCCTAGTAGCATTCGAATTAACTCGTTCGGATCGAATCCTTTCGTTGTCTGAACCTGCCGCTGTCGCGTCGGCATCCCCACCGGACGACCGCCGACGTTATGGTACTCCTGTCCGTAAGTATTTGATTCGGTAGTTTGGCCGCTCATTCCGCCAGCACCACCGCCCGAGAAGAACTTCGTAATCATATCGATTTTATCGCGAAGCATTGCCCGCTGAAGTTCTTGCTGTAGTTTGTTTTGTCGAGCCGTTGCGTCCGCTGCGACTTGGTTCCCCATAATCCCTTGCTGCATCGACTGCATCATACTGGGGTCAGCAACACCGCCCATCGAAGCACCGTACCCGCCTGGACCACCCACGGAGCCGGAACGAGGAAGCACGTTACCGGGTTGGCCGGTGTTCGCTGAGGCTACCTTCCGCGCAATCTCGCGCTGAGCTATTCCGTTCCCGTAGTTCTGAGGAGAGGACGAGGACGCCAGAGCTTGAAGAAACGCGGGGTCAAGTCCGCCACCGATAAGCATACTAAAGATGTTATCGTTTTTCCCAGGAGTGTAGGCGCTACCGCCGCCATTATAAACCCCGCCCTGAGTTCTCGCCGCTAGTAACTGCCTTCCGTTTGCTAACGATTGTTGTGTTGCCATGTTAAACTCCTCCCGGTCCCGGTGGAACGTTCTGCGTATTATCGTTTGTGTAAACTTTTATGCTACCACCGCCGCCCGAGCCTTTTCCGCCCGTCGGGTTTGCGTTGCCAGGGTCAGCCCCGAAACGATCTCCCGTCGGTGGTTGGTAGAACTGGAGCCCGCTGATATCTAACCCAAAAGATGCTAGTATCTGCTTGAGCATCTGCGGGTCGCTGAATGTGTTACCGTAAGCTGCGAAGTTCTGTGTTAGGTCCGCGAGAAACTTCCGAATATCAAGAGCCCCGTTGTTCTCTGCTGTATAACGGTTGGTGTCCGCATTCTGCTTATCAACCGCCGCCTGGTTTAGTGCAGTCGTTTCGTCCAGTGCAAGCCGCCCCTTCGCGCCCGCTGCATCTGCTGCGTAGTTGCCAATGGAGCCCATGTTCTGAGCTGCGGTTAAGAGCCTGGTGTTATAATCGTCCTGAACCTGAGCAAGCCCGGTACCGTAGGCGCTCATTCCGGCTTGCCGGTTCTGGGCTTGAGCCAGACTAGCTGCTCCACTGTTAAGCATTCCCCGGCCAGCGTAACGGTCGCGAATGTCCATCTCGTTAGCGCGAGTCGCTGTGTCTACTCGGTTACGCACTCGAGCCGACGCTCGGTCTAAGCTCTGAGGTGATACCGCTTGATTCGCGTACCCCGCTGCCTGACTAAAGTAGTTCTCGGCATTCCCGTACGTTTTAGGGTCAAATCCATTATACGTTGGAACATTAGGAGTAGGCGCTCCCGGAGCTGCTGCGCTCGGGGGGGTAGGCCATCCTGGTAGATTTTGAGTAATTCCCGCCATTAGCTATCTCTGTTTTCTCCACTGCGGACGGTGTTATACTGAACCCCGAACCCGCTAAGGTGAATTTCGTTGTTTTGAATTGCTGAAAAAACGCCACGAAGATGAACCCATTCTGCGAGTCCACTCTCGAAGTAAGTTGTGCTATCCCCTGCATCCATGCTAAACTGATTCCACGTTACGAGTGAGTCGCGTATCGGGTCCACATCTTTAGTCCAGTACAGGTTTCCCCCTTTCTCGACTGGATGCGGACCGTTAAATATGAGCCACTCGTAACGTTTTGTTGTCGGCTCTCTCTGAGTTCTCTCGTCCGACCTGTTATCCGGGTCCACCCTCGAGGTAATAAATTCCGCAGAAATATCTTCCGTCCCGTCTTTCGCGAGCGTGTCTCGTAAGGTCTGAAAGGTCTTCCCAACCGCCGACGTTGTTCCGAAGAACATACTCTCTTGCATTACGGAAATCCCCGAACCCCGAGCCGCGGGAACGTGAGCGCACGTAATGGCTTTGCTGCTGTCGTTAGCGTCTGGAATATCGGCGTAGCTGAATGTGCAAGCGACTCCCGACTTCGGGTCGATACAGAATACAAGTTGTCGGGTTATTGCCATTCAACGTCCGTTAATGTGCTAGGGTCTTGCCACAATGCTTCGGAGTCCGTAACCGCGTCGGCCCACTGCGATGTCGCAGAGTCGGTCGCGGAGAACCCCCAGATAAAGCACTCGAGAACCGGGTGCCATACGCTCCATATAAATACCTCGGAGTTGTACTCCTTCGTAGCTAAATCCCGGAACTGTTCCTTAAGGTCTTCTGCGAAGTCCGTAACTACCCCACCCGGCGTAATAATCGTCGGTCCGTTAGCTCCCCAGTAGCTAACCATCTCCTCGTGTGTGGCTATACTGCTCGGGAAGTTCGTGCCTTCCGTTGCTTTAAAGATGTCTTGCTCGAAGGTTTCCTCACTGCGTCCGCCGATATAATGAACGCCCTTTCCGACGGGCAGAAATACGAGAAGTCGTCCGAAGTCTGGAGTATAAGCGAGTCCCGTAATCCGACCTGGAAATCTAAACACTCGTTCCTGTGAGAAGTATTGCAGGGAAGAAACACTACCGTCGTAGGGTAGCGAATAATAAAGCTCGTTTCCATCTGCAATCCAAAATCGATTAGCGTAAGCAATGCACAGATAAGCTGAAGTCGGCGGCGCGTCGTGATCTCCTAACGTCGGGGATGCCGACGTAAGCAGGGAGTCATCGACGTTATCTGAGTACGTTGTCGTAGCGAGGTTTATCTCCGCTACGCGATACATCAAGCCTTCACCCTCGGAAGCCACCTGTGTGCGGTAGAGGCGCTTCTTATTAACGCCCTCCTTGTCGCAGGTCGTCTCAAGGGCCGACCAGTCGATTTGATTTGAACTGACCGCAGTAAGCGACGTTAGTGGTGACGGGCTAGATTCCCACCCGGTAGTGCTGTCGTAGAACGTATAGCAACCGTAGGTCTGCCCGGTTAGCGAGCCCGCGCTAGTCCCCCACGTTGGGGCTGTTAATGGAGCGGGACCGCCCAAGCGATTAATTGAGCCGGATGTTGGGTCCGTTAGGTACGCCGGACGCCCCCCGCAGATGCACTGAATCTGATCTATTTGAGCGAAGGTTGTGATACCAGAAATCCCGAACGACGTAGACGCCCCAAGGGTTATCGCGCTCCATGTTGACGTGCCCCAGTCGAGCTTATCGATGGTGCTGGTCCCGCCGTTACGTCGGTGCCGGAGCACGTATTCAACGTTAGGAACTAAGTAGGATGCGGACTCCTTAGAGAATGTACCGATACCGTATACGGTGCCGGTTGTGCTCCACGTTGTCGAACCAGGTCGAGGAACTAGTGCTCCCTTAACTCTGTTCGGTATTAGGTTATCTAATTTCTGGAAGGTTACTTGAGGCGCATCTACGATGTTCTTAGTTCTGCTTAACCCTAAGAAGTCCGAGTAGTATGCTATTCTCATTTCTTCGCTATCTGTAAAATCTGTCCGAGCTGAACTCGGATGGTTTGAAGCGCGTTGTCTAACATTACGTTACCGAGCCGCTTCTTCACTTCCGTCATGTCCGCCGCTGTTGCTAACGTTGACGACGCCACGTCGATGTTATCGACCCACGAACCCACGCGAAACGCGCCCGCCCACGGATCGTTTTCCACCGATGCGTCCGCGGTTGTGGCCATCATTACGCCGGTGAAGTCCGTTGTTGCTGGTCTAAAATCGTAGTAGTAGAGACCCGGAAGGTTTGTTCCGTCGGCTTCCGTCATCGCCACCGTTGTGTAAGATGACTGGAACACCGAACCGTCCCACCAGTAATTATCCACGTCTCTGCGTATGGCTAGGTCGATAGTCGCACCACTGACCCCGGCATTCGTAGAATCCCGAGCCATGATCCAAATCCGCGCTGTCTCGCCTTGCTGGACGATGTCCACTACTTAAGCCCTAAGAATTTCCCGACTGTCAGCAACTTCTGAACAAACTCGCCGAACGAGTCGGGATCTACGTTGTCGGCAAGTAGGGCGCTCCACGGATTAGCCCCCGCGCCGATGTTGTTCATTACTTCGCCCATTGTCCCCGCAGTATTGAAGTCGCTTACGAGCGCATCCCATACGGCCCTAGCAAGCGCGTCTGGCGAAAACTCAGACTCGTTGGACGATGTTCCCGATAAATACCCAATCGCATAACTAACCGCAGAGGCGTCCATCGTTATTGTCGCCGAGCCGGACATTCCGGCCAATGCTCCAATAGCAGCGGAAGTACTAAGCGTTATTGTCGCCGAGCCAGATGCGGAAGCGATGGACAGCAATGTTCCCGAAGCATCGATGCTTATTGTCGCACTACCGCTACCGCTAACAATTAGACCACCAGTCCCATCTGCGGATATCGTTATCGTTGCTGAGCCGGACGCCGGTAACCCAAGTACCGCGTAACCGCTACTTGAGAGATCTATGTCCGTATTTCCTCTGGACGACATTCCCCCGGCTTTTGGAGCCAGTACCAAAGAGTAGTTAGCCCCAGAGGTGACGGGCCACGCGGATTTTTCCGTCTCTCCACTAACGGCGGATTCGCCATAATAGAAATTTTGACGAACCGTTGATTTGAAAAAATAGGTCGGATCTGTAATGCCGCCGGTGTGACGACCAACCATGCAATTACCCGCGCTATAGTTAAGGATTAGCATTTAATTCCAGACAAATTCGAGGTGCCCACTAAACGCACTGTTCGCCGGTGTAGCTAGTCCTGAGCCGACTAGAAAGTACAAAGCCGCGCCATCGTAAATTCTCGGTAGCGACGGAAGTTCAAACACTAGATTTCTTTCAGCCATCAGACCGAGAGTCGAAAGCGGAAACCGCGCAAGCTCTCGCACCATTGCCACCGAATACTCGCCCGACACATAAGACACGGAGTTTTGAATCGTATCGATCTGTGCAATCCCCGCATCACCCGCCTGTAACGGTACCTGGTAGTTATATTTCCCCGCGCCAGTCGCGCCGGTGTAGAGAATATGGCTATTCGATGCCGCTGTTTTGCCGACTGGCAATACTGTTGGCGTTGCGCGAGACGTAGTTTGAGTGCTGTTTGTGTACCCTAAACTTAGGTTCGGAGTAGCTGCGCCCATTGCCGTGGCGTTACTGTTGAAGAATA
>ERZ724522.1199-NODE-1199-length-14458-cov-4.266750_pt1 | contig 14458 bp, 24 predicted proteins | sample MGYA00376055_ERZ724522 | MGnify/ENA primary metagenome ERZ724522 (study PRJEB28724, sample SAMN07190884) | wastewater metagenome | isolation source: effluent of sewage treatment plant in Hong Hong | place: Hong Kong | collected 2016-03-17 ... | reverse complement strand
GGATTCAAATGCTCCACGATCCTTTTCGAGGTACGAGTCAGCAGAGATCCGCTGACGTTTCTCACTACGATCTCGCATTCTGGTTCTCCTTGTGATAGATACTGGCACGTTTGCAACCAACCATGATTCCGATTGTCACGCCGTACGACAGGAAGGGCAGAAAGAACAACGCCCAAACTGAGAACGCGGCTACCCATAAGAAAGTGCTCATTTGGTCGCCGCCTTCTTGCGTCGGTTGTACTTCATAACTTGCTTCTCTTGCTGTTCCTCGATCCACTGCCGGCCCGCGTCACTCGTTGCTTTGGGATCACTGAAATACCCTTGACCGTGCAATGTGACTAAGCTTTCCAAGGCACGTTTCTTCTGATCCAAGGCACTAACGAACGCCTGCAGCAGGTTTACCTTGTGCTTTGCCAATTGCAGTTTCTTGACCAACGGATTCTTGGCGAGCTTGATAGCCACGGCCTGCTTAATCATCGAATCGGTTGCCTTGGGGAGCTTGTCGGCGTCTTCAGCGACTCGCATAAACAACTCGCCCTCGGCCACGTCAATCATACCCTGCAATCGATCCACCCGTTCCTTCGCGTCCGCGAGCAGGCGGCTGTAACGCAAGAACAGCTTGGGCTGTCGCAGCCACTCGTCCTCTAATCGCGTGCGGTCAATGTCGAGTTCGTTTTCATTCAATTCATCGGACATAGCATCCTCCCATTTATATCGTTCCGAGATTTTCGACGGGACAAAGTTATTTCCCTTTCTTCTTCAGTGCAACAAGTTCATAACAAACGGCGTTGAAACCCGGAAGCTTTGACGAGTACAGCGGCTGATGGAACGCCTCGATGACTTCAAACGCACGAAACTTGCCCGAGTTAAGCATGACTGTGTTGGCATAACCCAATACTAAGTACCGTAAACCTTCCGCATCGGTTTTTGGCTTCAACGCCTTTAGGATGGTTGACATTTTCTTCCAATCAGTCGACGGATCGAACAGCGCTCGGGCCACTTTGATACCATCCTCACGATAATCTTGATCTTCGACCGCTTGTAATTGAATCTCTTCGGATTCAAGGTGAGCAATTTGCTGCAATACCACGAGTGCCTTGCGAGGTGACCCATCAACAGTGCTCACAATGCGTCCCAGAACAGCTTCGGGTACATCGAGTTTTGCTCGTCTGCATACGGCTTGCAGAAGCTCTTCCATCTTGTGATCTGCCAACGAGGCAACACGGATGTCCGTGCACCGTGTGCGAATCGTCGAAAGTAGGTCGTGTGGGTCGGTGGTGGCCAAGCAAAAGTACACGTGCGAAGGTGCTTCTTCAAGCATCTTCAATAGTGATTGCTGCGAAGGCTCAGTGAGCTGATGACATTCATCCAAGATATACACACGACAATCACCCGCAATGGGTTTCAGCATGAGGCACTTGCGAATTTCTCGCACGAGTTCAATGCCGCGGTCAATCGCACAGTTCTTCTCCTGCAAGTCGTTCTTGTGACAGCCGACCTTGCGAGCCACGATCCGTGCTAATGTCGTCTTACCACAACCCGACGGACCAACGAACATCAGTGCATGGGGCAGGGTGTTCTTCTCGAGTAGCTTTTCAAGCGTACTCACCGCACTGTCTTGGCCGATTACGTCGGCAAATTCTCTCGGTCGATACTTAAGATGCAGATCCATCCTAACTCCTTTTGAAAATATCAGGCAGGGATTTCCATTGGTTTCTTGTCGGCCCACGAACCGCCAAGAGGTGCAATCTCAGCTTCCACAGCCAAGGGTACCTTAATCCACTTCCACGCTTGGCGAATGTCTTGCGTCATTAGCTTCTTTGCCTTGCGTAGCACACGTTCCAATTCGGGTTCGTGGAACTCTAAGATCATCGAGTCATGGACCTCCCCAATGATACGTGTTCTCATATGGTTTTCATTTAGCCAATCTTGTAAATGGATCAATGACCACAACAAACAATGGAATGCTGCCCCTTGGATGGGAGCATTGCAGACCTGCTTGCGATCCAATTCACCGCGGCAGACAAAGCCGGTCATCATGCGGAAGGAGCCTACGCGAAGGAAACGATCCCACCATGACTTCTTCCATTCGGCGTAAACTTTGAAACGACGCTTCCAAAAGTCCTCGTCAATTTCTTTCAGGTGATACTCAAACGTACCTCGCTCAGGTTTGACGTTACGGTCGCACGCACCAAGAGCTCGGATACCTTGCGTCTTGAGGTGCTTCTTTAATGGAACACCAGACACTGTTTTCAACTTGAACTGATCGATGGTCTCCCAAATTGACTTTGAGCATTGTAAATAGTAGCTACCGTAAAACGCGGGAAACACGTAACCATTCTTGGCCGTTGTGCGAACTGGCTTAGCTATCTCTTCCACGGGTAACTTAAAGATTTGCATGGCCATATCGCGGTGCATATCTTTCGTTGAGTCTGCCACATACTCCATTAAGACAGGATCCCGAACTTGACTAGCAGCAGTGGCGACTTCGATTTGCTTGTAGTCGAGTTCACCTATACGAAAACCTTTCGGGGCAATAAAAGAACGCCGCACGAGGTTGCTAATATCTTCATTACGGATCGGCTGGTTCTGAATGTTTGGATCGCGACTCGATGATCTAAAAGTGACTGCCGTGTTGAGATGAAAGTTTGAATGGACACGACCCACGGCAGTCGTTTCATTGAGTAGTCCTTTTAGATTCGTACCACGGGCCTTCTTCAAGCGTTCGACTTCCACAATGTCTCGCACAAAAGGCAAGTCCACATGTTCCAAGGCATCTTTGCCTGCTCGTATCTTCCCTGTCTTCGTGCGTTCTTTGCGTTCTTCGTATTTGAGCTCCTCGAAGATGACCGTGGCGAGCTGCTGATCCGAACCGAGATTTGTGCGTTCGCCGAATCGTTTACGCCAGATCTCATAGATTGGATCAGATCGTAGGCGTTCATTGATGACAGCAATCCGCTGATCAGTTTTCACAATAGCCTGTTTAAGGTACTTCGTATCGATCTTGATACCGTTTGCCTCAACTTGTGCTAACGCGACCGTACTACGGTGCATTAACTCAATGGCCTCTGGTGTCGCGGGTTTCATGCGTTCTCTTTCTTGGATTCGTTATCGAGATTCAAGTATTTTCTGATTGGAGATGGTTGCCGACTGTAGGCATCACCATCACGCCCAAAGAAACATTCGGCGAGCGCCTTCTCGACGGCTGCAGGTAACAACGCTTCCAGCCGACACAAGGCGACACGAACGCAACGCAAGATACGCTCCTGCCACTCAGGCGTCTGCAATAACGTACCAGCAGCTTCTCTTGCAGCATCTTCAACGAGTGATTCTACCGAACGCCTGAACGTGTAGTTGTCCAAGAGTTCAGTTACCCCTTTTGCGAGAAGCTGTTCCCGCGAGTCCGTCGAAAGCTTATCAATGATTTCTTGGGCAATGATTGCCATGACTTGCTTCTTGACTGCTTCGTCTAAATCCAAATTCATTTTGAGTTTCCTTTCTATGTCCCCTTAATAATATATCGTAAATCATTTGTTACCCTACTACGCGAACTTCAGCAGAGCACTTGGCTGTCTCGTAACCTTTGATCGACACAACACTAATCTCCGTATCTTTGAGAAGATGTTGTACAACATCTACAAGGAACCGGCAAAGATTTTCAATCGTCGGGTTGGCCGGAATCGAAAACAGTTTATGACCGTGCAGAAAGCAGCTAGGTCCCCAAGCCGAGATGATCGGATCGAGTTCCCATAGGATCGTCGCATGATCCCAATGAACTTCCAACCATTCACCAACAAGTTCCTTGATTACCGAAAAGTCAATGACACGTCCTAGTGTGTCAAGAGCAGGCGCTGTACAGGTGACTTCAAACACGTAGCGATGCCCATGAAGTGAACGGCACTTGCCTTCGTGATTGAACACTCGGTGACCCGCATCAATCGTAAACTCACGCGTAATAGAAACAGGGTTTAGTAAATTCATCTTGTCGTTCTCCTTGTGGTTTTGCGTTCATCTTGTGCGTACCAGAACGCTAATGCCCTGGCCGCATCTTCCTGATAATCGAATGGTCCGTCTACTAATTCTACACATGCCGCCATCAACCCGGTGCGCTGCCGTACGACTTTGTACTTGCCCATTATATTTATATCGTAGTCACATGTCTGTCGCACGACCCAATACCTGAGCCTGAAGGGGAGTTTAATCATCGCGTACCTCCACTCCGAGGGCGTTAGCTGCTTCTTTTAATTCAGCGTTAGCTTCCCAAAACCCAACTGGAACTATCATACCCTTGTTATGCATTACTTCTTGAAAAGCGTTGGCCGCAGCAAATAGACGCTGAACCTTATCAGAAGCTTCTTTTAAGTTCACCGCGTCCATGCCATTGGTATCATAACCTTCTTCGTCCTTAGCACCGAGGGCTTGATCGTACGACCACTCCGAGAGCCTGCTCAACAATGCACTAACCTTGTTCACAGGCCCAACAGGCATCAACTGCTTCTCACTGAAGATGTGTAAGACACCTTCACCGTTTTCGACAACAACACGAGTACTCTGACCATCGAGTTTAACGAAAGATGTCACGACTACTCCTGTGAACGGGTAGTCACCCACGACCTTTTCAACTTTTGTACCTACCTTAAGCATTTTCTACCTCCCGGAACGCGGCTAGTGCGGCGTTAAGTTCGTTCCACTTATCGTCTGCGTAAACACATGGGCACTCACCGTTGTGATCGTGGATCGCCTCCGCAGCCTGCACCAGCCGCTCGATGGCTGCGGCGTCGGCCGTGCATTTCTCGCACACGCTTCCGTCGTGCTGCTTAAACTTCCGAACAATTCGCTCACTAACTGGGTTCATCGCTCACCTCCATATGTCCCAAAATGCCTTTGCAAACAAGTAATATAAAATCGCCACTACGATAATCAAACCGAGTGCTACTACAATGTCCATCGCTCACTCTTCTAAGTAGTCCGCCAAAAGAACCAGAAACCCAAGGGCAGCAAGGCAGCCGGCAGCAACTACACCCATCGCCTTTAGCCACCACAGCAAGTCAATTGTTACGACCATCGCTCACCTTTCTAAAAAAACCACTGGCTGGCCGGGCTTGAGTACCGGCTAGGGGCAGCTACCCAGGGCACCCCTAACGACTGGGTATCGTGTCGTAAAGCCGTTCGCGTGTCCTCAGATTTGCAGTCTGCACTTTCGTGTCCACGCCGCAGCCAGTGGTCTACTCACTCCTACTTTTGGTTAGTCCCTTCAACTCCTCTAGCCATGCGATCTCGCGTTCGCTTTTGCAACCACATCATCGCTTCCTGCAACTTAGTCAGGGCAATTGCGTTTTCTCGGCAAGAAAATTGGCCTGACTGAAATCCGAGCAAGCGATCCTCAACAACAGCAAGCAGAGCTTCGTTGCTCAACCCGTTAGGCAATCCGCCTGTTTCTTGCAGTGGTCCGTTTTGAAACTCGATCAGGACACCCGCCGCATTGCCGACTGTTGGTGTGATGTTGTAACGGTGGCAAGCGTTACCCTGCCCCGGCTCATCGAGTACGGTGATCCTTAACACTTCGTTCAATCCGTTAACTTTGTGGCTGGTCAACTCTCGCATGATACAACTCCTATGGTTAGAAAGGTTACTTCTAGCTAAATCGACATTAGTCCTTTATTTCAATTCCGCACGGTTTGCCCATTCCCGCCCATTCGGACCACATGTAGTCGCTGCAAAGAACATCCAAACTCACCGATACATCACTGTGCTCTCTTGAGGTAAGTTCCGCGTGGTCTTTGCGGATACCCGCCAACTCGTACAGCCGACCGCTCATTGTGTGTCTTACTTTCTCCCCCAATAGCCCCACCGCCTCCGCTGGCGTCATCTTCCGATACTTCTTGGCCGGTGGTTCAAGGGGTAGGAGTGATCCTACGCCAGTCGAATCCGACCACCCAGCAAATCGCACCCAGTATTTTCCAACCTCGGCAATTATCAGTGGGTTGTCACGGCCTTCCATTCGCACCCACTTGCCCACGAACGGAATCGCGTTGTCGGTGGCCAAACCAGTAAACTCTCCGGTCTGGTCAAAGCACTCAGTGGCGATGCGCAACGCTTCGCGGCCTTTGCGGTCGGTAAGTTGCACGCATATGTGGCCAGTAAGTTGCAACTCGCCCTTGACACATGTGGCTGCCAGCACGAGTGGCTTGCACCCCTCGCACAACACAACCTCCACTTTCCGGCCGTCAATAATCGTGATTCGTTCATGCTGACTTTTCATGTTCTCCCTTTCGTGGTTCTAGTGCCTGCTGGGCGAGTTCGTAGCCGTGCGTACCACGCAACCACACTGCGGGCCGTGCACTTAAAACCGTTGGCCCCCAGTTCTTTTTGTCCGCGTACACCCCCAACGCCTCGCGTAGCCGCTTGTTCTCGGCTTCCGCTTCCTCCGCACGCTTCCGCCATGCGTTGTGCTGCTCGCGTTCGGTGGCTAAGTATATTCTCCTCTGTAGTCCGCAGGTGCATTCGCTGGCGTCGTGGCCGTGCCAATAGCCGCAGTTGCGACCGTGATTGGCCAAATCTTCGCTGTGCTCACTCATCACCCATTACCTTTCATTGTTACCTCGTTGGCGTCGATTTGGTTTGCAACTATATTTCTTTGGTCTGGATACATGTGGACGTGTGATTTGATGTTCCGCAACAACCACGTGCTGGTCGTGAGTGCGTTATGTAGATTCTTAGCGCCTTCCAAGCGTTCTTTAACGGAGTTCACAACCAAATCTGCATCACAATGCGTATCGTACTCACTCACCTGCATCTCGTTTGGTTCACCACATAAGTAAGAGATCCGAGACAGGGCATGGGTAAGTTTAATGATATGACACTCAAGACATTCAGTACGAACACCTCCATTTGGTTTATGCTCTTCGCACGTTGGAAATGCTTGTTGGTAATTCTCGACTACACGAATAACATTACCTAAAGCTTCGTCAACTTCGTCAAGGCGTTTCCGAGTATGGTGTCGATTGTACACCTCGATTTCTTTTTGAATGTCCATACTACCGTACCCTTATTTCTGGTCGTTCCTGCTTTCGTAGTTCACTCTTCCACCAACGAAAGTAAAACATCTCAACATCTTCGATACTCGCAGAACGCTTCATGTTGTTGAAGAAATCTTCACCAAACTTTCGACGTTCAGCAAATACGACGTCTTCACCAAAAAGAGCAATCAGATTTTTGTATGGCGACCCTACCACCTTCAATGGTTCTGAGTCACGTGGATCGTAAGGAATTTCTTTGTGAACAATTGGTGGTACGGGTGTGGTCAATGGAATGCCAGGCAATTGAATACTACCAGGCGATTCCCGTAAGACAAGCCCATGGATACAATTGGAACAGACATCGTCATAGCCGGTACCCTGCCCTGAAAACCCACTGCCTCCACATACTGGGCAATTGATGATTTCTTCATTTTCTTCTTTTGTGTGTTTCTGCATCTCGTCTTGTTCGAGTACACACCGTTCCGCTATCAAATTGCGATTGAGTGCTGCATCCGATGTAAACCTTTGTGGGTAGCGCTTACGTAATTTGGCAATGCAGAGCTCCATGATTTCTTCAAACGTGAAGTTGTACACGTCACACAACTCGGCCACGTACCACAGAACATCACCGAGTTCTTCCTTGACATTGGTCACGTCGAGTTCCTTGCCATAGAAGATGTGCTTCTTATAGGCGTCCATGAGTTCGCCGGCTTCGGTGCATAGACCCATCGCTCCATGCAACGCCCGAGCAGCCTGAGTCATGCGGTATTCTGTCTCCTCGGTGATCGGGGCCTCTGTCCGCACGGCATCTCGAATAAAGTCAACACTATTCATCTGACGATTCTCCCTTGTACATTACGCCTAAGATAACACAAAGAATAAAGGTTATGACGTACGTGCCAACGATGCCCGTCAAGACGCCTTTCCAAAACATCGTCTCGCCCAACATCACTATCTCCTTGACCGTTTACGCCGTGGTCGTCCTTGTCGATTTTCAAGAACCATACACAAGACACAGTCAACAACGAACGCAGTAATAAAACCTATAAAGAAATTTAGCATCGTGCCTCCTTACAATGCTCGTTTGAGTGGTCGCGGTTTACCTTTCTTCAGAGACGCAAAGAAACGCTTTTGCAGTTTAGCTAATAGTCTTCGTAACTTACCTGTCGGTGGCGTCCACCAGTCGTCAGTGACTGTCGCACCTCGTCGACGTCCACACCGGTAACACGTAACCACCAGTACCCGTGGATCGTCCTCTTTGTGGGAATCAATAAAGTTCAACCCGCCACAGTAACAGCAATCAAATGTATACTTGATGTTGTAGAGTTTCAATTTGGCTTTGCGGGGAGCTTTCATAAAGGCTCCAAGTTCATCAGCTTACGCTGCTTTTGGGCAAGGAGATATGTCACGTACGAGTCAGTCCCACAGTACAAGCACAATGAAGCGAAGTCAATCTTATGTATCTGATTCTTCTTGTACGAGCCATCTGCCTCCAGAAACTCACTGATACCAGCATTCCACGAACCAAACCCCAAATGGACAAACGTCTGAAAATCCAACGCAGTCCCCCAATCACGATTGTCTAACACGTGCCCTTGGTTCATCGTGTCCCAAGCCCACGTTGTTGGAGTGACTCCGAGTTTGATTCGCGACCACCGATCCTCGAACTTCAAATTTTGTGAGATCAATGGATGCCCCGCCGTGAGTAGCCTGCGTAAGGCATTACGCACGGGCCGACCTCCAAATGGGAACGCAATCGTCTTCCGGCCATGCCAACAAATGGACACGGCATAGATGCGAGCATCCTTGTGCTCGGGCTTGAGCATGTTCGTCTCGTAATCGAACGAGATCGGACCACCACGTTTGGTAAACTTGTGTAGATACTGGACTACCTGCTTTTCATCAAAGATCACTTCAATTTCGTTCTTGTAATTGGGTACCGCAACCCAAGGGCGTTCCTTGAGACGTTTGATCGCTTTCACGTGTCGGTCAAACATACCAGAAACAGCCACGGGGCGGCCTTTGGCCATTGCAAGCTCGGTCATCACGTAGCCTGGTGAGTACAAAGGACAAATCCAAGCATTATACTTCTGACAAGGAATCTGCCAACCAGCCCAACGAGCGACCGATTGCAAAGGCTCCGTCCAAATGCCGTCGACAACAGAGCCTAAGGCGTAGTGCCCTAAGGTCACGATGACTTTCGGTTTCAATTCATCAATGGCTTTCTTGACGTTTGGCATGCAGTAGGTTTGTTCATTCTCATTCGCTGCTCGTCGGTTCCCGTCACGTGTCGTCGGATGACAGATCACCGCGTAGTGCATCCAGCAATCGTCACGCAACGAGATCCCTACGCGAGCCATACGCTCCTCGAGGAACTGCCCAGACTGCCCCACGAAGTGGGTTCCGGCCTCATCGTCGTCCGTGCTGGGGGACTCGGCAATGACGAGTATGCTGCGTTTGCCACCACCCGTAGGCTGCATCTTGGGCGTCTTGCATCGTCTATACAAGCCGCAAGCCCCACATTGCGGCAAGGAGGACCTCGTCTTGGGTCCTCCTGTAAACGTCGAACCACCAAAGAAGGGCATTATGCGACCTCCGCCTTGGCTTTACGTTTGCGAGCCGCTCCGTTAGTTTCTGCTTTAGGTGCTGCTTCGGCAACTTCGTCAGGCACATCCATGACTGACGTGACGTACCTAAATTTTTGGTCGCCAGCAATCAGCGCCTTGTCTGACACTTGACAATCACGGTACTTCGTCAACAGTTCCTCAAGCATCTGTGGCGAGATCTTGAAGTGAAAACTCGGACCACGATACTTCTTCAACTCATGCGTCTCCGAATACCAACCGAACTGTCCAGTGCCTTTGAGAACAATGCGATTGGATTGCAACGTGACTTCGACTTGATTGTCTTCGCTGTCAACCGAAAACACACCCGCTCGGCGGGCCGTTTCCGCCAAGGCACTTGGTAACGTGACCGGAGCTCCCGAGGCCTTCGCAATGACATCCAAATTCGGGTACTCTTCGCTGTACTTGCGACACGACAAGACGAAGCCCGTTGAGTTCTTGAAGTGAATCCACCGATCACTTTCACTAATCTGATCCGCGGCCATCGTTTCAATATGCTTAATTGACGATTGCCGTACCAAGACCGCTTCACTAATGCCCGTCTTAACCAAGTATCGGGCATACTTGTAATCATCGAACGTCTCAACATACTGTGGATGAATATGGATACACGTCAAGGCGAACTTCGAGTCATCAGTTCCTGCACAATCCTTAACTGCCTTGATACCTTCGATGAAGGCTGGCGGCAGTTTACGCCATTCGGTCGGTCGCTCGAGATGCTTTAGTGGAAGCATGATTTTTTGTTCGCACACGACTCCTAATCGACTACGCTTACCCTTAAACATCAAGTGCGTGTCCGTTTGTTCGACGGTCAGTACGTCGTCAGCCATACGACCTAAAATGTTCTTCAGCGGTGCGTGCCTAACGGCCCCGTTAAGGCCGTCATACCCTTTTGCCCGACAACTAATCTCATCATTAAACGTAATTAGTTGCCCTTTACGAAAAACGACACAGGCCGACTGCTCGAGCACCTCACGGGACGCCGTACCAGCTCCACAAAGCTCTAATACGTGTAGTAATTCAGTTCGATTGATTCTTATGGTCATGCTTTACTCCTTTTCGAGTTCTTGTCTTTCATTCGTTTACGATGCTTGGTGATCTCGTTGAGTAGTCGCTGTTTCTTCAACTTTCGCAACGAGAAGAACGTGGTCATAATTGGCAGATCCTCCTTTACCATCGGACGAGGATCCTTTGTTTTTTGTTTGTCGACTCCCGCGTAGAACAAGATCATTTTGAGAATGCCTCTCTTAATGTTATTCGGCGTTGTGTCGGATTAAACGGCCAAGGCCATTCAGGTAACGACGCCACTAAACACTGGTAATAACGGATATTTGCTGCAGCTCGTTGTAGTATGCAGTTCGAAACTCCAGGCTCTAAAACCTTTCCACTTTTCTTTGAACGACCCAAAGGAACATCGATTTCTTTAAGCCAATCCAAAACGCGTTGGCGCTCAATAGTTGGGGCCAAGGTTAAGAAATGTTTTTTGATAGAACTAACATGCTTATGTGTTGTCCGTCGGTGCACCTCATGCGTTAGCAAATTGCGTACTTGTGACTTAGGTTTAGGTATGCTCGATTTGGTAGTATCTGAATACGGAGAGTCTTCTCCGATAAAGAGAAGCCTGTAAGGCTTGTCAAACACGAACTCACCCATTCTCGAGGGCGGAACCATTATTTGCCCATACGCGGCTTTCATAATCCACGCAGTACTATCAACTGAGAACCAAGGGTATCTCCGCATGTGTCGAAATTGAGTTACACCAAATCCATGAACCTTGCACTGTGGTAAGCGATCAGGTGTATTACAGATCATAGAAAATGCAGTGTCTGCCCAATCACGATACCAAACCCGCATCCGTGTTTGTGTTTTCAAATGTAGCTTACCTGAAGGCACACCACCGAGAGCAATATACGGATGCTTCTCATCAAGATACACTTGCAACCAATAAAGATCATCTCCATAGTGCACGACAGGAATCGGTTGCAACCCGTGCTTCTTCTCCAAGTACTTTTGGATCTTGTACGTGCGTTTGGGGTTCTTGATGACGTCCACATTAGCATAGTAGTCGATGGCCGTGGCGTACGTCTTGATGAAGCGGGCGTAGTCATCGACGTAGTCCCAAAAGTCACGCGAGCGAAAGAACTCCGGGTTGTCACGATTGCGACTGAATAATGAGAATGCCCCAGAGTCTAAGAAATGGGGATTCATTCCTATCGGGAAGTCAATTGGTAGAACGGTTGTCATTGGGGCATCTCCACGAGTCGCATCAGTTCGGTGCGAGCGTTCAGGTCGTCACGAAAGATGCCTGTCATGCTCGACGTGACCATAGACGAATGCTGTTTGCCAACACCACGAGCGCACATACAAAGGTGCTTGGCAATCAAGATGCAGGCTGAGCCTTTCGGCTTCAGGTGATACTCCAAGGCCCCAGTGACTTGCGTGCAAATGTTTTCCTGCATTTGCAGGCGCCGCGAATACACCTCAAGCACGCGAGCTAGTTTCGAGATACCTACGACCTTTGTGGATGGCATGTAGGCTATGTGGGCCGTACCAGTGAATGGCAGCAAGTGATGTTCACACAACGAGGTGAACTCGATGCCTCGCAGCAACACCAGACCGTCGTAGCCATCATGGTCGAACTGCGTAAGCATCTTCGCAATTTCAACTTCCGTACAATCATACCCAGCACATAATTCATCATGCCATGCCTTCAAGAACCGCATGGGGGTATCTCGCAGGCCTTCCCTCAGCTGCCAACCCTCGCCAGAGGGCTCCATTGCCTGCCCTCGTGTGAGGTACTCAATGATATCTCGCACCTCGCGGACATGCAGCATGTGACCAGGGTCCAACTCCAGATCAGTCACGATAAACTCCTTTATGGTAAATTGAGAATCTTCTGCATCTGCAGACAAAACGTGTAACCATACTTCATGCAACTCGCGATAACAGCACGCCGGTTGTCTGCATTCTTCGCCGCATCAACTTCATCTGCCGGTTGTAAGTAAATTGTTACACTCGCGGGGTCCCATTCGCGTGGTCGGGCCGGCGCTAACAATTCGTTGTCTGCATTGACTTGCCCAAGCACCGACGTGGGCAACCCATCATGGATATCCATGTGCTGTGCGTCCATGACGTACTTGTACGCGTCAACCGGCAAGTTTGCGTTGATCGTCGGCGTCTTGGGTGAACAAACAATGGTTACCAGACTATACGGAAACGTCGCCAAGTAAAAGGTACCGTTCGTTTCGACTTGCACACGATAGCCGGCTTGTAGTAATGCTTCTGCTAAGGGCGTGATGTTCTGCCTAAATGGTTCGCCCCCTGTGATAACTACCAAAGGACGACTCTTTACGTGGAAGGATCGTTGAAGTCGTTCAAAGCGATAGGTGACTTTGGCCACCAACTCTGACACACTATAAACGGTACGCCGCGACGTATAGTCGCTATCACACAAAGGACACTGCAGGTTACAACCCGCGGTGCGAATGAACACCGCAGGTTGGCCGGCATACGGACCTTCGCCTTGAATAGTGTAGAAGATCTCTTGGATCTGTAGCGTGCCGAGCTTGTCGTGAAAAGGCTTCTCGGTAGGTTGTGTATTTGCTCGCATGGTATCCTCCCATTTATATCGTTCCGAGATTTTCACACTGCAAAGTCGCTAAGTTTTCTTCAAACTCCTTACAGTGCAAGCAGCTGCCACAGCGTTCGGGACCTCCGCCATAGCAGTTCCAGATCAGGTTTAAGTCGATCCCGTATTCTTGGATCTTACGCATACACTGCACCTTATCCACGATCCCACGCCGTTCGACCAAAGGCATTCGGAGCTCCACAGAGGCCCCATCTTCGCACACCTCATTGACCACGGCCTGCATCAAGGCAATAAACGGAATCGACGCATCCCGAAAACAATTAGGATCGTCAGGGCGTCGCTTCAAAGTTCGCATCCCGACGGATACGGCGTCGTAGCCAAACGCGACTGCCGTCTGAATGGACAACGAAACCAAGACCAAGTTACGAACAGGTACGTAGAACTCAACTTTGGTCGAACTCTCGCACCATAAAGGTGACCGCATGGTAGTTACGCCCAACCAATTTGAAAACTTGGTTTCAAGAATCTCACTGATCTTTAGGGCCGCTTCTTGCTCACGATTAGAATACTTATGACCATAGTCAATGTATTGACCGTGAACCTTGTGACCCTGTTCCAGTTCCAAAATGCAGGCGGCCACCGAATCAAAACCACCGCTGAAGTGTCCTATGATTTTCATACACCACCTCCGAGTACTAAATCAAAGGCCCGCGATAGACGTTCCATGATCTCGTCTATCTCGTCAATCGTCGCTATTAAGGCGGGACGAATCTTCACGACGTTACCAAAGCCATCTTGTGACGACCGTAGACGCAAGCCACACTGCTCACGAGCTGTCTTTACGATGGCATTAGTTGTGGCAACTCCGTCAGGACCCGCCAAGTGGATACCCCACATCATTCCAACTCCTGTCATCCGCTCAACACTTTTAACGTGTTTGCTATGAAACTTGTGGATACCGTCTTTGAGGTGCTGCATTACAGGGCCTGCTTCATGCAGTACGAACTTCCGCAAGCGACGTTCAGTCACCCAACCAGCCACAATTCCTGCCGGGTGAGCCCCCGTAGTAAATGAATGTTGATAATTCTTCAGGTCACCCAAGGTGTCGTTGTAGAGGACCGCGGCCACGGGATAGCCGTTACCAAGACCTTTACCAACTACCACGATATCTGGCGTGATGTTAAACGTCTCACACGCCAATAGGTTTCCCGTGCGACCAAAGCCAG
>ERZ724522.1197-NODE-1197-length-14462-cov-6.159922_pt1 | contig 14462 bp, 38 predicted proteins | sample MGYA00376055_ERZ724522 | MGnify/ENA primary metagenome ERZ724522 (study PRJEB28724, sample SAMN07190884) | wastewater metagenome | isolation source: effluent of sewage treatment plant in Hong Hong | place: Hong Kong | collected 2016-03-17 ... | reverse complement strand
TGACTATATTACGGGTGATAACCCCAATGTTGTGTCACCCGAAATTACGGTTCATTATAAGGATAATTCAAAATCTACATGGAAATTCATTGATGGTAACTGGAAATTAATAGATAAGCAACAGGAAAAGAAACCTAAGGCTATTTTTCATAAACTACCAAAATCTATTGAGGATTATTATGCTTATTCCATTCATGATATTAATACCGTTGAAGAAAAGGTAAATCAAATTACCATTTATTTGACCAATGGTACTCATGATGTATGGCAAACTTCGACAAATCGTGGTTGGATTCGTGTGGCTTGAAGATTTTTTACGCATAATTCTTGACTTTTTTGTGGTGAAGTTCTATAATCATATGTCGTAGAAGTTCTCATTTTCCGTGTTCCTTTAAGGATTTTGCAATGGAAACCACTCGAAAAATCTGGACAAAAGAGGAAGTTCGTGAAAATCTGTTGAAGAATGATATTTGGGTAAATCGCGCTATTTTGGCGCTATATGAACGCCAGACTAGTAGCGAAAAAGCATCTGGAACCACGAATGTTCATAACGGTAAAGGTTTTAGTGGTTTTGATGCTCGTTGGGGATGCTATTGCGGGACTTGGATCAAGGCTGGAAAACCGTTGACCGGCAAATATCTGGATAAAGCTCGTAAATTGACTACCAGCAAGTATTTGAAGCAGATTACTGATATCGCTAACGGTCTTCGTTAATGGTTGTCTCTATACTCGCTTTCTATCAGGTTCCCCAGTGTGGAAATGAAGGTTTTTGAAAAGGAATAATCATGATTTTTGAAAGTTTATCTAAGGAAGAACAAGATAAGCGTATTTCGGATATGCTTGTTCTTCGTAAGGAATTTGATAAAAACAAGGAAGAAATTCGCAATCTTCAATTGAAGAACAGGGATCTGGAAAATAAGATGCAGGAACTTGTGTATTACTGGTACACTTATGATGACAATGGTAAGTGTAGGGAGATTCCTTTCTACTGCAATTGTAAGAGGGATTGTACCTGTCAGAGTATTTAAAAGGATTTCTCAAATGGACGACGTAGATCATTCCAGGCTGGTAGAAATTCATAATGAAATGGTTTTGTTGTTGGAAGAGGCTTTTTCTTTGATTCCTAGAGGGGGCATCAAAGACAGAGCAAAGTATTACTGGTACGGCAATATCAAGATGAATCTGGTTAAAAATCATGAATATCTTGGTTCCAGTATGTGTACTATGGAAGAAACTGTTGATTCTTTGGATCCTGGCGAAGATGAAGAGGAGGAAGCATGACAGAAGTAATTAATAAGGTAGTTGAATTTGTTGTTGGTGTGATTATTCTTGTAGCGTTTCTTCGTGTGGCTTGGTGGCTTATCTTAGATAAAGACTAAGGAATTCAATCATGTGGATTGTTAAGTTGGTCAATAATCTGGATATTTCGAAGACGGATTATTCACAGTCTTACTTTCCGCACAAATTTCACTATAAGAAAGACGCGGAAAGGATCGTAGAAAGATTGGAATTGTTGTTTAAGGTGAAGTCTACTTTGCATAGGGTTTAATGGTTGGCTAACAAACCTCTAACATAAGGAAGAATACAATGGAACGCGATGCTTATGTGGTTTTGAATGATGATACTTTTGGTGATGCAAATTCGGCAACCATTTACATTCAAGGTTGTTCTGATAGGGACAATGAGGAAATTCGGGAAGCCTTGGAGGAAATGGAAAATTCTGGTGAGTGCGATCAGTTTTGTACTGGTATTTCTACTGGTAGTATTCCTGGTGAAGTTGTCAATGTTTCGGATCTCTTAAAGTTGCGGGAATTGGTTGCGGATCTTACCAATGACGATTTTTTGAATCCTAACAAGATGCAAGCATTGTTTGACGGTATCAATAATCTGGATTTGTTTTAAGGACAAACACGAATCGTAAATATAAAATGTGGATTGCTACAATTGATGATCTTCGGTGTGATTTCGAAGATTACGAGGATGAATTTATCGTCTGTATTGGTTGTGATACACTTGGGTACAAGCATCCGAAATGGGTCCGTAGGAATAATCATGCTAGATTTCAAGATAAGTATTCAACAGGTTGCGGAATACGAGAAGAATCCTGATTTACGAATCGGGCAACAGATTGTCAATGCTTATTATGGTTCAGAATATGACCATAAGAGCTTTTCTGAGTCGGTCCGGGAAGAAATTTCCAGGCTGTTCTATGTTTCGAACGAGGATTTTTACAAGGTTTATGGCAAACACATTGATTGGAAATACAAATGACAAAAATTGAAATCATTACTATGATGCGGAATAGTAACTCTAAAAAAGAGTGGAATTCTAATTGTGATAAAGTTAAACACCTTTGTAAAACTGGGCAGATTACAGAGGTTGCAGGAGACTATCCTGTTTGGTGGTGGCAAGAAATCGTTGTGTCTGGTTTAAGTGATGCGGTGTTTTCAAGGTTTCATTAAAGGAGAATTGTAAATGAATAATGTTTCTGTGGAACTCAGTCGTCAGATTTTGGATCAACCTGTAATTGCTATTGGCAATAATCTGGCTTTTATTGGATTTTCTTTGTTTCTTCTTGTGGTGTTAGGAGTGGTTTATAAGATCCATGAAAACAAAGAAAAGATTTCAGATTTGTTTGGTGCATCAATGGTCTTAGTATTGCTTGTGGCAGGTGCGATACTTTTTGTTAATACTTTGGCTCTTTCGTTTAATTATGGAGAACTGGCGTCCGCTCGAAACACCCCTGAAGCCTATGTGGCTTTGAAGTTGAAGCGGTAAGGGCGCCGCAGTCGAGGAAGGAGACAGGTACATGTCAGATAGATTTTTGAAATGGTGTACGTATGGTATAATTTTTCTGATTATTGGTGTTTTTGGTCTTGTGGTATATGGAGTTTACGAAGAAATCGCAAAACCTTCCATTCCTAAGACAGGAATTATTACCAATAAACATCACCATGATTCTTACTATATTCCAGTTACTACAATGGTCGGTAAAGTTCCTGTAACTAATATGGTTTATTGTTCGGAAAGTTTTACTGTAGAAGTGACAGAAGGTACAACAAAGGTAGATGTTACGGTTACTTCTAATTATTGGAATTCTGTGCAAATTGGAGATAAGTGGTATCTTCAAAGGAACTAATATGCGCAAGTTTCGGTTATGGATTACAGATGCAAACGATTCGTGCCCCAATCCAGAAAAAGATTGTGTAAAATTTGTTGAATGGTGTGAGCAAAATAATGTGGATTTTTATGACTACATTGTTCCTTTGGATGTAGAAGATAACTTTGTTCTTTCAAAGGCAAAGTCTGAATTGTATCAGATTGCTTTCCGTGATGGTTGGGATGGAACCGGGCAATACTTTTCTAAAGTTGTGAGGTTTGAAGATATTTAATTCTTAAGTCTTGACTTGAGAGTGGTTTGTGTCTATAATTCTTTGCGCGATTGTTTACTTATACGGAGAAACAAGATGCTAATGGTAGATCTTTTTTGGCTTATTTTGTTTGCGTGTCTGTGTATCTTTCAACGGATCCTTTATATTGTGTTTAAAAGGTCATTAACCACAGTAGAAAAAGATTTATACCTCCACGAAATTGCGTATACAATAGTTTTTGTTTCTATTTTTGTTTTTGTCCAATATGTTATTCATTGGATTAAGTAAGTAAGTAATTTGGACTCGTAGCTCAGTGGAAGAGCGGTTCCTTTATAAGGGACGGGTCGTTGGTCCGATTCCAACCGGGTCTATTGTTCGGATAATTCTTTAAAGGAGAATTTTATGGTTACTAAGGTTCTTGGTATTGAAAAAGTGAAGGAACACGCAACGAACATCTTGGCTGGTAAAGCCACGGTAAAGCCTGGCAATCCTGCGAAGTTTTCAGAAGCATCTGTCTTAGGAGATGTTATTGCTCAAGGTGATGTTAATATTGCTTTGACTAAGAAAATTATTAAAGGATATACTAAAGTTGATAAAATTGGTAGTGAATTCAAGTTGGTTCCGGGACCAGATGACGGAGCAAAACACTTTCTTGTTTTAGGAAAAAATGATAAAGTGGAAGTTTATGTTCCTAATGAATGGAATGAAAGTTCATTTATTGGTCCTAAAATTGTGGTTGTTTCCGGAAATCCTCAAATTGTTCATAGAGGTACCGGTAAGCATGGTACGGTTATTCTTTCTAAGATTGACGACAAAAACACATGCTATGGTATTACGTATCAACGAGTTTTTTCTGTGGTTGAACGCGAAGCACGCCGAGCAAGGGACTAATTCATGAAAAAGCAATGGAAATTGTCTTTAGCATCCAAAAAGAAAATTCCAGAATACAATAAAATGTGGATTGGCAGGATTTTATCTTGTGATCCTATTGATTTTGATAAAACTAAAGATTCTGTTTTAGGAATGTATAAAGCAGCAAATCTAGATACGGATATTAATGTAGTTCGATGTAGGTCTACTATTGAGGGAGCGATTGTTTGTGGATGGGCGGCAGCATATTGGGAAGTAATTGGTAGCACAATGGGTGCTACCAATGGTGCTACCCGTAATGCTACCCATGGTGCTACCCGTGGTGCTACCGATGGTGCTACCAATGATGCTACCGATGGTGCTACCGATGGTGCTACCAATGATGCTACCTATGGTGCTACCTATGGTGCTACCCATGATGCTACCCATGGTGCTACCTATGGTGCTACCCATGATGCTACCCATGGTGCTACCGATGGTGCTACCAATGATGCTACCTATGGTGTTACCCGTAATGCTACCTGTGATGCTACCGATGGTGCTACCGATGGTGCTACCTATGGTGCTACCCATGGTGCTACCTATGGTGCTACCTATGGTGCTACCTATGGTGCTACCCATGATGCTACCCATGGTGCTACCCGTAATGCTACCCATGGTGCTACCCATGGTGCTACCCATGATGCTACCCGTGGTGCTACCCGTGGTGCTACCCATGATGCTACCCATGGTGCTACCCATGATGCTACCCGTGGTGCCGTTGGTGCCGTTGGTGCCGTTGGTGCCGCTAGTCATTCACAGATGTACAAAGAGGCTCAAAAAGCAGTTTATGAAAAATTAAATAAATCTTTACATAATAAAGTTAGAAAGTTGGCAAATAAATATATTCAAGAATGGTATAATTTTTATGACGGTGGAAATGAATATGGACAATATATTTGTTACTTATCATTTGTTCGTGATGTTGTAGGATTTAAGTGTAAGGAGCACACAAACTATAAATTCTATGAGGATGCTTGTATTCATGGTGGTCCTCGGTTTCTTCATTCCAAATTTGTAATTCTTTGTGATCGTCCTATCTATCGTAAAACTGTAACCGATGGCATTACTTATCGACTTCATAATACTAATGGTCCAGCAATTGAATGGAAATGTGGTACCAAAGTTTGGTATATTAATGGGGTAAAGGTAGACGAACAAATTGTTTTGCGCCCAGAAACACAAACTATTCAACAAATTCGTGATGAAACGGATGAAGAGTTAAAAGCAATTCGTATGGAAAGATTTGGTATTCTTAGATATGTTCAAGAAACCAAGTCTAAAGAAATTGATGGTGGTCCAAATGACATTGAAGGCACTTATGAAGTTCTATTGAGATCAGAAGATGGAAATAAGTTTATGCTTTGTACTTGTACCACAGGTAGAATTTTTGCGTTGCAAGTTGGTGCCGCAGTCGAGGATCTAGAAGAAGCAAGGAATTATCTTAGCAATCTTGGTGAATACTATTCACATCCTACTAGAATTGTGGCAAGAACATGACAGTAGAAAAATTGCAAAGAGTAAGGACAGATCATGCTTGTCGAAAGGTCATTGTAAGAAGCCAAAATGCAACGGCTGTATGTGAAATTGACTATAAGACAAAGCGGTATTTGGTTTATGTTCAAAATGGTAAAATAAACCAGATAGAATATAACGATCCTGATTGGTTTTTTGAGTAATAAAGGATTCAAGGTTTTTTGACGAAATGACTTGACAAGTCGCAGGACGTAACGTATACTTACTTGTCAGAAGTTCACACTCTTTCCAAGGAAATAAAATGGTTACTATTCTTCCAGTCAGTGAACTTGAAAAGAAACTTGGCGTCGAGAATCTTCCTTGGGATGAAAGAGGTTCTCATACCATGTCCTATTGTGAGTTTCATCCAGAAGTAGGATTTGTTTCCTATACTCGGGAAGAACGGTATAAGTATACTGATGGGTATATTGAAGAAATCGCTATTAAGAATGGTTGGACCACGGTATATGTGGAAGATTTGTCTTAGTATGAATTTCACAGAGTTCCTTATAGAAAGCGAATCCGTAAGGACATTTTTATAATACTCTGTTATCGGGATCGTAGCTCAGTTGGCGGAGCATCGAACTTTTAATTCGTTGGTCGTGGGTTCGAATCCCACCGGTCCCACTTTAGATAATTTGGTCTCTTGGCGTAATTGGCAGCCGCAGCAGACTTGGACAATTTGAGCGTCACCGTAGGAATATGGTGAATGAACACCAAAGTATCGGAAAACCCTTGACTGGCAATTCCGAGGCAAACCCGTAACAGGGAAGCCGTAGAGACTGCAATTGGTGCATCCAGAACGGATGAAGGTACAGTCCAGACCACAAACCTAGAAATAGGGCGGCGAAAGCCGAAGTGGTAGGAAAATCTGCTTCCTGTAATAGGAGTCCGGGTTCAAGTCCCGGAGGGACCACTTAGTCGGAAAACATAGATTTACTATATACTTTAGTCTACCATTTTAGGAGCTAAAGTATATGGAAAATAAAGTTTTTTGTTATTATGGATGCGGAAATGAAGGAAAGTATTTAAACAAATCTGGAAAATGGATGTGTGATACACATTCTACTAAATGTCCTATAAATAGAAAGAAAAATTCTGAAGGCGGTAAAAAGTCACATAAGGATATTGCAAATAGAAAAACCTTAGCCAAAGATATTTACAGTTCTCTTCCACAAGAAACTAAAGATAGAATGGCGTGGTCTAGAGGAAAATTTTTAAAAGAATTTTCAAAAAATTGCAATAAGTCTGGTTCTTTTAAAAATCAAATAATAAATGAAAGAGGATATAAATGTGAAAATTGTGGTATAGATTCTTGGTTAGGAAAAAAATTAATAATAGAATTAGATCATGTAGATGGAAATAATAGAAATAATTCAAAAGAAAATTTAAAATTGCTTTGTCCTAATTGTCATTCACAAACTCCAACATGGAAAAAACATAAAATTAATAATAAAGGAGTTCCAAATAATGTGAAAGTGCAAGATGAAGATTTAATAAATGCTTTAAAAAGTAAAAAAAATATTCGACAAGCACTTTCTTATGTTGGATTAACTCCAAAAGCAGGAAATTATAAAAGATGCTATGAATTAATTTTTAAAGGAAAATTGTCTAACCCAAAAGAATGGGACCATTTGAAGTATTAATTTGTATAAGTTTTATGTTAATTGTTTTGGTATAACTTTAGGAGATTCCCATGGTCATTGAAGTCACTAGTACAATGGTTGATCATGTGTTGTCCTTGGTTTATGTCAATCTGGTTGATCTTCTTCATTATGAAGATGAAGAGGCAACCACCATTTCTATGGAGTATAGAAGTTTGACCGCTTTTCTTTTGGAGGCATATCTTGCAACTGGTGCCTCCATGAGTGCGTGTATTGATACCATTACCGAAGATTTGCGTGATATTCACCAGATCAATGTCGATTACCCACACTTGGAGGATTAATTATGAAGGATATTGTCCCAAACGAACAATCTTTGAATCAGGTTCTTAACTATATTCAAAGTAATGTGAATGATGGTCTTTTTTTTGCCAAACAAGAAGCACCTTTGATTGCACAAGAAATGTTAAATATGGCATATGTTCGTTTTGGTCTGTTGGTCCTTTGATCCAATATGATAAAATAGAGGAATATTTGAAAAATGAAAATTAAACCTTTGGAATTCAACGTGCATGATGAGGCTCCAGGTGTAGTTGCATATGCTATTAAACCTTATATTTGGTATCAGGTTTGGTTTGCTTTAGGACTTTGGAAGTGGCGTTGTAACCACGGAGATGCAAACATTGCCATTTCAGAAGCAGAAGCAAAAGAAAGATGCCAAAAACATTTTGATAATTTAATAAAACAAAGGATACAATATGGTAATTGATGATTTTCACGGTGATAATTTTTTCCTTTCTAATTTTTATCCTTATCCCGTAGAGTTTGAAGGTTTAACCTATCCTTCTAATGAACATGCCTATCAGGCAGCAAAAACATTAGATTTGGATAAAAGAAAAGAGTTTACAAATCCTAATGTAAGTGCTGGGCAATCAAAGAAAATGGGTAGAACAGTTAAACTCCGAGAAGATTGGGATTCTGTTAAACTTGGAGTTATGAAACAACTTTTGGTTCGGAAGTTCTCGGATAAAGAATTGCGCAAAAAACTCAATGATACTGGAGATTGCGAATTGGTTGAAGGTAATTATTGGAATGATACTTATTGGGGAGTGTGTAAAGGAGTTGGAGAAAATCATTTAGGTAAACTTCTTATGGAAATTAGAAGTTATAATAGGTTAATGGATGGTACCGTTCAATATAAAGCCATCTAAATCTCCATTATAAAGATTTTTGTTCTAGCGTGTTGACTAAATAGTGGTGAGCGACTATAATTAGTTGTCAAGATTTTTATTGTCCCCGTAGCTCAGTGGATAGAGCGTCCGCCTTTAAATATAGGAGCGTCACCGTAGGAATATGGTGAATGAACACCAAAGTATCGGAAAACCCTTATATGGTTGGCAATTCCGAGGCAAACCTATTCTAGTGGTATAGAAGAAAGTTGAAATAAGGCATGACTGCTAGATTCAACATAGGAAGCCGTAGAGACTGCAATTGGTGCATCCAGAACGGATGAAGGTACAGTCCAGACCACAAACCTAGAAATAGGGCGGCGAAAGCCGAAGTGGTAAGCTAAGCGGAAAGTCGAATGTTCGAATCATTCCGGGGATGTTTAAGGAGATCACAATGTTCACTGTTGGATCTAGAGTGGAAGTTATACACGATAATGTTCCTTGCTACGGAACTGTTCTTGGAATTTATTCCAACGGAAAATTGTATGTATCTCTAGACGGAAATAAACACCGTAAAAGCGTGGCAATCAAAAAGTTTTCTAAGGAATGCAAACAAACAAGTGTTCCTGCTCCTGTTAGGGAACGCCCATCTCATAGTGCTGCTATGTTTATGGCAGCGGCAATGAGCTTTTCTGGATTGGAAATTAAGTATCCCGAATCAATTCCCGTTCCTTACATGGAGTAAATAATGAAAGATGATAATGATTTTTTTGTTGGATTTGCTGTTGGTGTTATCGTGATGGGAATAATTCTTTTGCTTATTATGTTTGGCGTTGAATCTACAAGTTATAATCAAGGAGTTTTGGATCATTATAACAACAAGACCATTGTTATTGTTGCACCAGATAAAACTCTGATAATTCATAAAAATAAGGAATAAAGATTATCCCTTCACTGTTATGTCTTTTGATAAAAAGTAAAATCATCTAAAGGAATAAAGCCCTTTACCTGAATAATAAATTCTTAATCAGAAGCATATCATAAATCATCCTGTAGTGATTGGAGGTTTTATGTGACTTTTAATTTCTTATATGACCTGGTAAAATATTAACGTGTTTTACCAGTTTTTTGAACCTTAACCTCGATCTCGACAACGGAAAGGAGTGTAGCATATGGATACGAATGTTAATGCTGTTTGTATAGATTGCAAAACTCTTTTTACGGTTATTGATGATGATAATCCAGGCGAAGACCGTTGCAGAGATTGTCAAACAAAATATAGGATCGAACAGGCAAATAAGATGCACAAAACAGGAAAATTTGTGAATTATTTGCAGAAAAAGTACGAGTACAATGATACTTGGTTTCTAGAGAACGGAGACTAAATGGCTCACGGAGAAAGATCGGCGTATAAATCCAATAGAAATAGAGATTTGTGGTCAAGGCGTTGTCGTGCTGTTGGTGGAATGACCAAAAGCAAGTTTAACAAAAAACAAACCATTCGATACGAAAGACGCCAGGCAAAGAACCATGAAGATATCTGATAGAGTCTTGGTTCGGGTATTTCGTTTCAATAAATACAAATCTAAATTCTACATAAAATCTGGTATTATTACCGGAATCAATATAACAACATATACGGTTACATTGGATAATCCTTTTGTTAATTTAGATACTGTAAAGGTTGAACCCAAGAACTGTTTTAGGAATCCAGAAAATAAAGTCATTTAAAAGATTTTTCAACAAAAATCTTGACTTTTTTGTGGTGTACGTCTATAATTATCAGCAGCATACTCAACTGACAAGGAGAATAAAATGGTTTACTATATCGACTATGTTCTTGTAGGTGACGAATATAAGTGGGCTGCAATGACCGGAAAAGATGCTCATATTGTTTCCAGTAATACTTCATTGGAGGAACTTATGAAGAATTTTAAGGAACGACAGGTTGTTTTTTCGCAAATTGCTGGATTTCTGTTGGATCAAACAGAAGATCCGGAAGCATCTTTGGCTGAATATAAAAATGCAAGAGATTATTTGGATCACAAGAAGAATCTGGAACAAATGCAACGAGATCTGGACGCTCCGGATCCTTTTGACCCGGAGTAATTATGCAGATTTTGGAAGAACAAATCGAGAAGAAACTCGGAGAAAACAATTATCTTGTTTTCCGAAGGCTATTCAAACTTTAGATTTTGATGTTCCAGAATCATGGAAAATATACTGCAAAGAAAAAGGAAAACTAAAAGCAGAATTAGTAAAATTAAGAAGAATGTCGTTATATGGAAATATTGAAGATCCATGGTATTTGAATTATTCTTCTTCCATCAATAGAAGAATTTCTAATGTGGAAATAGTTCTAAAAACTATGGATCCTCCTGTAGATTTTGATAAAAATAGATGGAGAAAATACATAGAGTTTAGAAAATTGGTTAAGGTTTCTAATCCGGAACCATTAGAAGAATTTAAACCTGTTCACAATGTTGAAATCAAGCACAATTTACCTTTTTAATTTTTAGAGGCGTTCTTTAGAAATTAAAAATTTTGGAGATTAAATTATGAGTGGTAATAATCCGAATACTAATGTTTCTTCTGGTGCTGTTACGGCTGCTGTTTTGACTATTCCTGATATTCAGACTCGGTTTGATGCTGGGTTGGTGAGTATGAATACGGAAGTGGTTTCTCGATTCGTTGACGATATGGTGAATCAAGAGATCAATAAACGATCTCAAATTGTTGCAAAGGCGTTTGAACTTTATAACCTTAACAAAAAGGAACTGAATAACATTCGTGCAACTTCTCCTGGATTTGAACAGGATGGAACTACTGCTCTTCCTGCTATTTTTACGCAAGATCAAATTTCGAAGCGGCGAAAGTTGACGCAGAAGATTGGCGACATCGAGGCAGCATTTGCGAAGGCTATGGATGCCACGAATCCCAATTATGATGCTTTAATTAAGATTGTCAATAGTTAGTTCTGGTGGCGATAACCAGGAAAAGAAGGCTTAATTTAATAATTCAATGGTGGTTTAGCGAAAGTTAGATCACCGTTTTATGAAAATACCACGCAAATATATCGGAACAATTCAATATGTTGCTTATGTCCGTCATTGTAATGGAGGAGAAACATCTAAAGAATTAACCATGGATGTTGTTATGGAACACAATGATCCAGATGGTACTTTTGAAGCACCAGTTCATTTTGCAATTCCGGTTCCATATGATGTTCCTTGTGAAGATTATTTGGATGAGTTAGAAGGTAATAAAATTACCATTACTATTGAGGATTAAAATGGAATGTGAACTTTGTAAAAATTCGTATTATCCAAAAGAATTGTCGGGTCATCGTTGGATTCCCAATGAACCAACAGAACATTATAATTTAAGAAGATCCGTTAAACATGTTCAATTTACGGATAGTTTTTATACTACAGAATCAGGTAAAAAGATTTCTGTTCTTGAAATTCCAAGGTATTCTACAGAAGACAATACGGATTTGCCATTAACATTTTTAATCATTAAAGATGAAGAATTATACAATTTGTGTTTTCCTTATGTTGGAGAGATTGACAAATCTAAACAAAAGGATTTGATGAAAATTATTTCTGATAATATTGATAAGTGTTTAAATTATACACTTAGGCAATTATCTTTAACTTCGGTTGATAATAAACCTTTACCCGATCCAAAATAAACTAAAATATTTGTTTTCTTTGATTGACTTTTTGTAGGATGCAGACTATAATTTAATAGTAAATTGTAGTCTTTTTTCGGCTCCGTAGCAGAATGGCACATGCGCAAGGTTTAAGCCCTTGGTCGAAGTTAAAACTTCATTGTGGGTTCGAATCCCTCGGGAGCTATTTATGATTAGATGTCCAAACATTATTCACAGAAAGAAAATTAATAATGGTTTAGCAACTATTAAAGGTTCTACGATTCCTGTTTATTTAATTTTAGCCTATCTACAAAAAGGATATTCATTAAATAAAACAGCAAAGGCTACAGGATTGACTATTTGGCAAGTTCAAGATGCAATTTGGTATAGTATACTCCTGCTTAATAAAGGAACTTAATGTTGCCTCTAATTCTACTTATTATGGATTTACAATTAAGGATTGGAAAGAAGATCTAAAAACTCGGTTGAATCAAATCACCATTGACAGCAAGCAAAAAGAATTGGATGTTCTTGAAACCAGAATTAATTCTTTGGTTACTACAGAACAGCGTCGTGCAATGGAATTGGATCAGTTACAGAAGATTCTTGAAGCATAATGTATTGTACGTCAGGACAAATTCTTCAAAAACAAACTTCTCAAAAAGAAGGATGGTTTTGTCTTGAAATTGATAATTCCATTGGTGATTACTATAAGTCTCTTTATTCTAAAGGTAATAGGACATGGTATAATTGTTTAAACGGTTGTCATGTTACTTTTATTGCTGGTGAAAGAGAAGTAAGATTAGTAAAAGAATGTGAATTGACAAATTGGTATAACAAAGATATAACGGTTTGGTATAACAACATTGTATATACTAATGGTAGAGCCTTTTGGTTGTCCTGTATAAGTTCAGAATTGGATCAAATTCGTGTATCTTTGGGTTTGGAACCCAGGATACTTTACCACGTTACTTTAGGTAACATCAAGTGTTTAGGGTTTTAGGAGATTATCATGAAAGTTTTTGAATTGTTGATTATCAAAGGAATTTTGTTTTTGTTCTATTTGGGTTTGGTTACTTTGTTGTCTTTTTGGACACACAACGAACTTTCACATTGGGTAGTTTATGCTAAGGGAGCAGGCGCTACTGTTCCTCGGTGGGTTAGTTGGGTGGCGTCAATTCCTTTTCCTTTAACTTTCTTGCTTGATATTGTTAGTTCGGTTGCCCGCCAATTTGTTTGAGGATATACAAAATGCTTTATTATAGTTGTATGACTGCATATATTGTATTAATTTTGTTAATTAGTTGGACTTTAACTACGGCATTTCCTTTTGTTTGGATTCTTCCATTTTGTGGAATTTGGGGATTTGTTGCTGGAAAGTATCTTTTTAGACGATCCTATGATCATTTGAAAGCGTTTTCATAAACAATTTTCGATACACAAATCTTGACTTAAAAATGGTGTCTGACTATAATTCTGTGTCACGAAATAGTATGCAATTTATGTTAAATTGCGGTTTGTGACAATAAACTTCCTTATATTAAAAGGAGTTAGACTATGGCGCGTGATATGACTTTTCTGGCGTTGCGGGCGCGGGCGAATTTCCTCATGTCGTTTCGTGATTTTCTTCATGCTCGCGGTGTGACCACCCTTCCGGTGTCGGTCGCCCGTGCTGACATCGAGGCTTGGGAGCGTGAGAATCTTCCTGCGGAAGGCGCTCGCGGGGTTGCTGGTCGAGGTAACCCTCGTCTGAGCGGTCCTCAGCAGGGTCCGCTGGGGCGCAATCTCTCTTGGCCCTCCTGGCTGACGGGCGACCGCCCGATGCCGGGTGAGACTTCTTACCGTCAGTCCACTGGGCTGTACAATGTTCCGTGGAACCTCATCGAGGAGTACGAAGAGGCGAACCTCGCTCGGGAAGAGCGCCTTGCCGCTGCAAAGGCTGCCAAGGGCAATGGTACTGGGCGTCGCGGGCGTTCGTCCGTTCAGTCTGCTATTACGAGCCTGCTTCGCCCTGCGGCTCCTCAGACTGTTTAATGTATTTGCGGAGAGACAAGTACATTTTGAAATCCCATTAGTTAATTCTAGTGGGATTTTTTTAATGGAGGAAATATGCTAATTTTTCAATACATTTGTGTATTATGGTTTTCTTACACCATATGTCGAAATGTCTATAAAGTTTCGTTAGATAATAATCTGAATAATAATCAGATGGTTTTTTTGTTTTTTTTGGTTTATATTC
>ERZ724522.1195-NODE-1195-length-14474-cov-5.460434_pt1 | contig 14474 bp, 22 predicted proteins | sample MGYA00376055_ERZ724522 | MGnify/ENA primary metagenome ERZ724522 (study PRJEB28724, sample SAMN07190884) | wastewater metagenome | isolation source: effluent of sewage treatment plant in Hong Hong | place: Hong Kong | collected 2016-03-17 ... | reverse complement strand
ACCGGCGCCCCAAGTGCCGCGCACCTGCACCGACATGTCGCCCCACTGTGTGAAGCCGATCGGCGAGCTGTCGGCGTTGGTCGTGGTCAGCGGAGTGTATTCCCAGAGCAGGCACGAGCCATCACCCTGGACATCTACGGCATTCTTGCCGGCGGTTGCATTCACAGTTGCCATCGTTGGCTCCTAAGTAAAAAGCCCGCACTGGGCGGGCTCGGTTGTTCGTGATGAGGGGATTAAGAAATAGCTCGCGAGGTAGGCTTGTGCCACAGGCGCGGCCTGCCGAACCTGACCGTCGCCGATCCGGCTCCACCGAACTTCATATCCGCGAACGGCATCATCGTGATGGCCGCAGTTCCATTGATGTTCTCAGGCACGCGATGCACCGGAGTTCGGAGCAGGTAGCGAACCCCTGAAGGCATGGCCGTAGCCGCGCTGCTCGCGTCTGTTCCTGTCCCGGCAGCGGTGCGGATGTAGGTCGAGCCGAATGCAGGTTGGTCAGCCGGTGACGTTCCGGCCGTGAAGTTGATGTCGGCACCGATGCTGACTTCGGTCAGATTAACCGGGCTGGAAATATCCACATCCATTTCGATGAATACTTCCGACCCGCCGTAGATGCCCTCTACAATGGTCATGGCCGAAGAGGTGATGTCGCTGTTGCCCGGAATCCGCAGACGCGGGTTATCGTTCGCAGCCGCCGAGGTGATGTTGAATCCCTGCCAGTACGAATCCACCGCAGCAGGGACGGCCGCAGCCGCGCCGACATAATCGGAAGACACCGAATAAGCCTGCGTTGCATCGACCGTGAAGGTCGCCGCCCCGGCGTTTTGCAGGCAGCGCCAGCCATCGGCCAGCGTTCCGGAGCCTGCAGATATTGTCCCTGCCGTGCCGCCAGTGCTGCGCCTAAACTCGTTGTAAAGCAGCCGCATCTGGTGGAATCCGTCATAGATATTCACATCAGGAAAGCAACCAGAGTATGCGGATTTAAGCGCGGCCTTTGCACTTGAATGTGTGGCAAACAGAAGGCCACCGGCTGATGTTGGGTGCGTGTTATCGGCATTGAGCGCACCAGCAATAGCTACTCGCAGCGTCGGCTGCGCCGAATCCCAAAGTGCCGAGAATCCATCAACCACATAAACAGACCCATCAGATGCCAGCGACTTGATGTATGTATTCAGCCGGTCGAGCAGTTGAATACGGGAATCGCCAGCCGAGTTAATCGCGTTGTTCGGAATGATGGTCGATATAACGACGATCTTTCCAGCCGCAACGAGAGATGCAACACCCTGACCGATGTAACCAGAAGCCGATGTGTAGGTCGAATCAATCGTTGCCTGAAGCGCAGACGAGGACATGCTGATAACGTCGTTAGTTCCGGCCATGACGAAGCAACATTGAATGTCCATCCTGACGGACGGCACGCGGGACATGATGCCTTTTGCTGTGTCACCAGGAACCGCGAGGTTCTGAGCGACAACGAATGGAGAACCGACAACCCAATTAGCACACAGCCAAGGGGCGATTGCAGATGCTGAAATTCCGGTCGGCGGCGCTCCATAGGGTGAAGAACGCGCCGTGATCGAATCGCCGAGCAGTGCGACGCGAACATGCGTGTTACCGTGGGTCGATAGCTTCCCATTCGGCTTTGAGAAATTAATCACCCCGGTGACACTATCAACCGAGCCCTTCACGAAGTCCTGGGTGCCGACGCCGGCCGTCTGGATGCCGACAACTTTCCCGGTGGAACTGTCGACGATCCACTTATCGTCAGGGCTCATCGCCCGCAGGTTTTGTCCCATCTACAACTCCTAATTTATCCATGACTAATAAGCCATCGACTGGTCGAAGGCCGAGAAACCCGTCACCTCTGGATCAGGGTCTTCGTTGTTGTGCAGCATGTCAGCCACGATGCCGAGATACCTGAAGGCGTCGGCGCCGTGCGAAAACTCATCATGCACCGGAGCGCCAGGCTCGCCGGTCGTCGTCGGCACACCGCGGCGATACCGCTTCAGGCACTCCAACAGCCTGGCCATTCGGGTCTGCTCGAAGTAGCAGCGAGGAAATACCATGCGCGCCGCCTTGATTCCGTTCTCGACGGACATGCTCGGTATCTTCTTCGGCTTGCGGTTTCGCAGCTTCTTCAGAATCTCGGCTGTGCTCTTTCCGGTCTTGAAGTCCTTCGAGAATCCGTCGTGCGGAATCCAGTCGTCGCCCCAGTTCAGGTTCGCCTTGTTCAGCTCGGCCGCGTACCAGTCGAGCGTTTTGAAGCTCTCCTCGATGTAACCGATCAGGCGCAGCTCGGCAATACCTTTCTGGACGAGGATGATCACCATCGAATCGTTCCAACCGAGATCCCAGATCGTATGGACCTTCAGGCTCGGGTCATACGGCACCGGCCTGATGCGCATATCAGACACCGCCTGCTGTACCTCGGTCGCGTAGATCGCGCCCACCACGGCAGAGCGGCACTTGCCTTCCCAGATGTTCTCGTAGTCCTCGGCGAGCATAGACTGCTTGGCGTGCAGCCGCTCCTGCTCCAGCACATCAGGGAACCACGGGTTGTCCGAGTAATTCACCTGCCTGACCACCGAGTCAGGCGATCGCTTCACCACGAAGCGCGTCCAGGTCTCATCGGTGTCCAGCACCGGATTGAAGCTGATCCAGATCTCCGAGCCATCCTTGCGGATCGTCGGCACCAAGATGTCCCAGCTCTTCTTCGAGACCGTCTGGGCCTCTTCCACCCAGCAGATGTCGAAGCCTTCCAGCGATTTCACAGACTCGACCGTGTGCTGCGCTAGGCCACTGAACGCGAACAGCGTGCCGTTACGGCCGCGGATCTCAGTCTCGACGCTGTCGTAGAACTGGCCCAGCCCCATTGCCTGGATCTGGTCATCAAGCAGCCGCTTCACCGAGTCACGGATCGACTTCTGCACCTCACGAGCGCACAGGATGCGCAGCGGCCGATCAGCCCCCAGCGCCAACAGCGCCCTAGCGAACGACCACGACTTCGAACTACCACGCCCACCGTGCGCCACCTTGTAGCGCGCCGGGCGAAACAGGAAGTCAGCCCAGTCGGGAAACTCTAGGTTAGTCTCGCTTGACACCCTTGAACCCAACCTTGAGGGTGACTGACGTCTGGATGTCTCCGCCGTCTTTGCCCGTCAGCTCGGTTCTCGCCAACTTAGGAACGTGATACTCGACGACGGACTGGAACAGGCCAAAGGCGCGTTCAGGGTCAGGCTTGACGACATACTCGCCCTCGGCGTTCGTTACACCGTGCGCAACCATATCCAGCCACTCCTGCAGCCGGTGAGCATTGCCATCAACGAACGTCGCGATCGCCGCGCGTGCATCCTGAGTCACCTTGTTCGGAGTTCCCTTCTTTCTCCCTCCGAACTTCTGACCACCTGTCGGTCGTCCTGCGCCCATATCTCCCTCTGTGCCTAGAAAAAACTACAACGGTAATGACGAATGGATTACAGCCCGCCGCCGCGGACCTGTTTGAATCCCTGCTCGAAGCTTTCCCCTTGGTCTTCCTTGGGGCTCTCGGCTTCGCCCTGCTTCTCACCTGCCACCTGGGCATAGAGCTGCTGGGCGGCGGCGATCGCCTCGTCGAAGGACTTGGCCGGCGTGCCCGGGGAGGTTTCGGACTGCTCCTCCTGGGGATCGAGCGGCTCGACCGAGGTATTGAACGTGCCATCCGGCAGGCACTTCACGCAGATCTCGTATCCCTGTGCGGGATCGACCTGCGCCGGCTGGGCCGGTTGATTGGGCATGTCCATGTGGAATCCTTTGGGTAATAAAAAAGCCCCGGTCCCTTACGGGCCGAGGCTCTGGTTGTGTGTGCCGGTTACGCTATCCGGCGAAGCAGTCAGCAGTTAGCTGGCTTCCGCATTAGTGCCTAGTGCGCTCCCTCAGTAAGCCCAAGGGCTAGGCTTGTAGCCTGATGCATACGCATTGCAGGAACGGGTTATAGGTGATCGGCATCGAAGCCGACAACTGCCAGCAACTAGGCTAGCCGTGTCATCCTTACACTACACCTATACGGCTGAGTGCTTGTTGCAGTTGCGATCTGCTCAGATCATCGGGATTAAGGTCGCATCACGTTTCCGGCGCCGGAATTGCGTGATTGGATTCCAATGACCGAGTATATTCTGGCAAACACTCATGCGTATAGACGAAAACGGCCAACCCGAAGGCCAGCCGATTTTGGAGCGCAATGCCCCGCAGGAATGCTACTACGGAACAAAAACGCGAGTCAAGCCATTTTCTCGATCGCGTCGGCCATCGCCGAACAGGTGGCGGTGGTCTCGCCCTTCGCCCGCAGCGCCGCGACGATCCTGGCCCTCTCAGCGTCGGCCGTCTTGGCGTGGTCGATGACGAAACCCTGTCGAACAACCTGCCCGCAGCACTGGCACCGGTTCTTGTTCGCCGAGTCACGCTCGCGCTTCAGGGTCGTATAGAGAGTCGTCGGCGTGATGTCGTGCATCAGCGCCACGGCATAGACCGTCATCTCTGGGTGATCGCGCAGATAGGCGAGCGCCCGCTGGGTTCTGCTCAGTTCCATCGGTACTCCTTTAATGTTACGGGTAACTATAGCACTCTGCTGAAGCCCTTGCAAAAACTCTTTTGAAAATATTTCTTGACACGACGTGTAGTGGTAGCTATACTGGCATCACCCTGAACGAGAAACCACACCAGAACAGCGGTGCCAGTGCTCGGCAGACCCGAAGACCCGGCGAACGGTAGCCGGCGAGGCGACAGAGACCAAGGTGGAATTACCCACCTCGAAGCAGCCAAGTTAAGCCTGCTCGGCTTTGTCCCTGCGCGACGGCGCACACGAAAAGAGCCTGCTTCGAGGTGAGCAATCACCGAACGCAGACGGGTCACGATAGTGCCGCCACAGGCCTGCGCTACACGACCAAGAACGAGCCGCTAGTACCGGCCGACCGGGTGAGAGGCCCGGCCCAATACCCCGCCCCAGTACGGGCAAAAACCTGGAGAAAAACATGGCCACCAAACTCGAAAAAGCAGTCACCCGCGTGTCGAACGAAGTCATCCGCGACACCGGCAAGTTCCGGCCGCTGGCCATGCAATTCGAACTGAACATCGCCGACATCAAGGCATCCCTGCTCTTCGCCGCTACGGGCGACATCCGCTACTACCTGAACAGCATCTACATCGAGACCGGCCCGAACGGCGCCCGGGTCGTCGGCTGCGATGGTCACACGCTATCGGTCATCAAGGTCGACGGCAAATTCGAGCCGGCCAGCATCATCGTGCCGCGCGAGGTTCTCGAGAAGCTGAAGATCGGAAAGCGCAACTTCCCGATCGTGCAATTCGACTTCGCCCCGGGCGACCTGGTTTCCGACAGCCTGCGCGAGATCCGCATCACGACGGCCGGCACGACCACGATCGTGAAAGAGATCGACGGCAAGTTCCCGGACTTCCGCCGCGTGATCCCCGAAAAGGCCAGCGGCGAGTTCGCCGTCTTCAACCCGGAGTATCTGGTCCGCGTGCAGAAGGCCTGCACCCTGCTCGGAGAGGAGAACGGCTACGTCGTGGCGCACAACGGAACCAACGCCGGCTTCGCCCGCATCGAGCGCGCCGTGTTCGTCGTCATGCCGGTTCGCAGCGAAACGCCTCCGGTGTCGTCGCCTGAGTGGATTCAAACACCCCTGACCAACCCGGTCTGACCCCTAGCCGCAGCGCATTCACCGAGTGCGCTGCCACGAGGAGTCCAACCAACCTCGCCCGCACCTACGGGTTACAACGGAGAAACATCATGGCACAAGATTTCAACAAAATTCGTCTCGGTCGCCTGAAGGCCGACCTGCCGTACGACCAAGTCTTCGCGGCCGGAGAAGTCATCTGGCTCGAAAAGCACAAGTGGGAATGCGACTGGTACTGGGGGTTTGGATACCTCGGCAACCGCAACTGCCACTTTCACTTCGAATCCCTGCTCTATCCGAAGGTTGGCGGCAGTGTTTTGTACTCCGCTTCCCAGCTCTTCAGCGACACGAAGATCACCGACAAAGAGTGGTGGGTCGTCCGTGACCTGTTCGTACAGGCCTACGCGCTCAAGAAGGCGGCCGAGGTATATCAGTACGGCGGGCACCAGACGTCGCAGGCCGGCGTGACTGACATTATCAAGAGCAGCGAACAGGCGGCGCGCATCAACGCCGACCTGAAGATCGTCCTCGACAAGCTCTGGGACGTGGTGTGCGACGCCGTCAATAAGCAGGAGGCAGAATGAGCACCCAACCCTTCGCCCCCGGCCTCGCCGTCATCGACCACCGCACCCTGCAACCCGGGCAGGTCCGCCACAGCTTCAGGACGGACATCTGCCCCAGCGGCATCCTGGTCGAGGTCTATCGGCTCGGCCCGCTGAACCACTACCTCGGATTCGTCTGCAGCAGCACGCTGACGATCTGCCAGCACTAAACCCCCGTTGCCCGGCCCTGCTCGTCAGGTGTCCGGGCTTTTTTGTTTCACGCCACCAGCCAAATGCGAGAGCCGTCCTCGTTGATGACAATGCGGGGATTGTTGATCATCTCCATGTGCTCGAGCATCGCCCGCATGAGACGGTTCTGCTCGCGCTGCCAGTACAACCAGGTGATTGCTTCGTTCGACTTCCGGCACTGGTGCGCGATCGAGATCTTCGCCGCGCGGACTCGGTTCTTGACCAGCGCCTCGTTGTAGGCCAGAAGGCCTTTGAACAGGTCGTCGGTCACGGCATCACCCTCCCCGTCTTGATCCACCGGCCAATACGCACCCATGCCTCGAACTTTTCGCGATCCGAGAATTCGAACGCCACCCGGAGCTTGTCTCTCATTTCATAGATCCGTGCTGCTCTAAGACAAATCTCGCTGTTCTCTGCCACTGGAAAATACTTGGTCATAGCAATCCCTTCTCGAACATCTTCTTCTTGATCTCCCAGACCGCGTTGGACAGCGCCTCTTCCAGCGTGCCCGGGCGACCGCGGAACAAACTGGCCAGATAGCGGTTGTAGATCGCCGAGCGCTGGGTGATCTCCAGGCTGTCGATGATCGCGTCGAGCGTCGTCACCCGGTAACCGTCGCCGGCGTCTTCCAGATCGTCCCAGCAGTTGATCCCGCCGGTGGCGAAGCACGGGCTCACCGCCGGGTAGGTCAGCTCCTGCAGGTGACTTGAACTGCTCATCCATCTCGCCCAGGCGCGCAGCGCGATGTCGACCGACTCCTCGATCTCGACCGCGATAATTGCCTCTACCCTCTCACTCAGCCTTATCCCCATACGCTCCCCCATCAAAGAACACGGCCAATGGCATCAACTTTTCGATAAACCCGCTTTTTCTTTGAAACTAAAAACTCTTCGTGTGTCATCGTCCCTTTTCTCAAGTTGCATTTCGCGCAAGTCAAGTGAAGGTTTTCAGGTCCGTTTGTGCCACCTCTAGAAACAGGGGTTTTGTGGTCGATGTGATAACCATTGCTCAACAAATCTCCGCAATAAGCACACCTTGCGTCCTGCTCGCACAACATCCTTCCTATATCGAACCTGCCAGGCATCTTCCCTGCGGCCCTTCTGTTGTGAACTGAGATCCTGTTGTGCTCACGCTTATATGCCTTCCTTCGAGCGATAGACTCCTCGTTAGAAACCCTCTTAGGCGGCACCCCATTTTTCCTTCTTCTATCTTCAAACCACTTTCTGCTGCAGAGGAGGCAGTACGAGTGAGGCCTTCCATTCACTCCCTTTACGAATTCACTTACCGGCTTCCACTCTTTGCATTTTGAACATTTCGCCGTTCCGTTTTCTTCATTGACCCGCTTCGATCTGACAGCCTTGTCCCTGCATTCCAAACTGCAAAAAGATTTTGATAGCTGAGACGGGGATCGATACACCTCTTTGCCGCACACCTTGCAAGGAACCATCTTTCCTTCTCTCGGACGCCCCATGCGGCCATTTTTTTCTGTTCTCATGCGGCCTGCTCCATCGGGTCGCTCCAGACGACCCCAGCCTCGGCACCGTAGGCGAACAGGTACTCGATGAACTCCGATGCTTCCTTCACCCAGAAGTCACGCGACTGGATGCCGAGCTGCACGACGCGCTCACCGTCGAGACTGGGAACCACCCTGCCGTCGTGATGCAGCGGCGTACCAGCGTCGCGCATAGCCTTGGCAAAGGCGTCGATCAGCAGTCGCTTCCAGTCTTCCTTGTCCCAGCGCTTGCCCATGAATTCGCACTGCAGCGCGATGTCGCCGATCATGGCGTGGTAGCGCTCCTCCTGAATCCGCTTCTTCACGGGCTCGGTGATGCGCATGACGTGGCCTTCAGGCGCAGCCATGATCTCTCGGCACGCAGCCTTGCGCGCCAGCTCTCCGGTGATGATCAGCGTCTTCTTCATGCCGCCTCCTTCTTGTCCTGTTCAATCCGTGCGCGGATTCGTTCATTGGCACCAACACCGGACGGGGCCACTCGCTTGCTCGCCCAGAATTCACTGGCCGCAGCTTTCTCGTCATCAGATCCGCTGGCCATGATCCGGCCCACCTGTTCCCGGTACTCAGCCACATCCTCCGCAGACCAACCGCCATGCTCGACGCGATCAGCGACATAGGCCTTGTAGTTCTCTCGGTCCTGCGCTGACTTGTCAGCACCAGCCTTGACCACCGACAGCCTTGAAAAAAGATCAGAAGTCACCGCGGCCCCTCCGCTTGAACGTCGTTTGCGGCGCAGCCTCCTGCGGCCTCCAGTCGTGCGCCAGGTTGGCGAATCGCGTGTATTTCCCGATGTAGGAAAGGCGAACGGTTCCCGGTGCGCCCTGCCGGTTCTTGATGATCCCGATCTCGGCAGTTCCCTTGTCCGGGCTGTCCTCGTTGTAGATCTCGTCGCGATAGACCATCGCGATCACGTCGGCGTCCTGCTCGATGGCACCGGATTCGCGAAGGTCAGAAGCCACCGGCCGGCGGTTCGTGCGCGACTCGCAAGACCGGTTGAGCTGCGACAGCAGAATGATCGGGACGGACAACTCTTTGGCCAGCGCCTTGATGCCGCGCGAGATCGCCTCGATCTGGGAATTCCGGCTATCCCCTTCGCCGTTCATCAGCTGCAGGTAATCGACCACGATCACGCCGAGGCTTCCCTTGCGACGCTTTACGGATCTCGCCTTACTGGCCAGTTCGAACAGCGTCAGCCCACCCTGGTCGTCGATCACGATCGGCAACTCGGCCAGACGCTGAACGCCGACCATGATCCGGTCACCCGTCTCGCCTTCCATGTTCCCGGCTAGAACCTCGGCCAGCGGCACAGATCCCGCGTGCGCGATCAGGCGATCGGCAAGCTCCTGTGCAGACATCTCCATCGACAGAATCAGCGCCGTCTTGCCATCTGCAGCGATGTTGAAAGCGATATTCGTCGCGAAGCTGGTCTTGCCCATCCCCGGGCGACCGGCAACGATCACGACGTTACCCGGGCGCATACCTCCGGAAAGCGCATGGTCGACGGACTCGAACCCAGTCGGTGTCACCACGGACTTCTTCTCGCGGCGCTCCTCGATTGCAGACACCGCGGCAGACAGCACCTCGCGAATGTCCTGCGGAACCTTCGACGCTACCGACTCGGTGATCCCCATCACGGCCGACTGCGCCGACATCAGCTTGTCGCGCGTCGTTCCAGATCCGGCAACTGTCTCGCGAATCGTGTCGGCAGCACCGAGCAACTGACGCTCAAGCGACTTCCCGACGATGATCTCTGCGTAACGCCCGACGTTCCTCGCGGTAGGCGTGTGCGTAACGATGTCGCCAAGGTAGGCCAGACCGCCGGTGAGATCCGACAGTCCATCCGCGTCCAGCTCCTCGGCGACCGTCAGCACATCGACCTGCCTACCGGCCGAGATCATGCTGATGATCCGCGCCAGAATCAGCCGGTTCGCTTCGCTGTAGCAGTGGTCAGGGCGAAGAGCGCCGAGGCGATCAGCGCAGGCAGGATCAAGCAGCAGCGCGCCGATGACGGACTGCTCCGACTCGGGGCTGTGAAGGCGAGCGATGTCGATCATGCTGCGTCCTTCAGTGCCGAGAAATTGCCTTCCTTGGCCCGGAGGAACGTGTCCTTACGGATCACCCAGTCAAATCCGTAGCCAGGCCGAGGCTGAAGGTTCTCACCCATCCACCCGAAGTACGCATCGACCCAGTTCTCTCGCTGACTAAACCCGAGGAATTGCGACACGGACGAAGCGCGCTCAGACGAGAAAACATCCGTCGACACCTCCGGCCATCCGGCAGAGGCAAGGGTCGCGTTGTACTTCTCGAACACCTCAAGATCCGAGGCAGAGTATCCAGCGACAGGCAGCTCGCCGTCTTCCCACCGACGTTCGCCGATGTATCGCAAGGGCGCCGGGTCATACCCGTCAAGCCAGTTCTGCGACTGCTTGCAGGCAGCAACGTGTGCAAGGATGGTGTCAGCAACCAGATCGAGCTTCAGCTTCCGCCAGCGCTCCTCGCACTTCGCCTTCGCCGTCTTGCGATCTGATCGCGGCCAGGTAGCCCAGAATTCAGCAAACCTCGTCGGCGCCTTTTCGGATCTTGTCGGCAAGGATGCGACAGCATCCGACGAAATAGGTTTACCTACTTGGTTCTTGGTTATTGGTTCTTGGTTATTGGTTGGTTGCACGTCCGTTGCCAATATTTCAACGGACGTTGGATTTTTTTCAACGGACGTTGAACGGACGTTCAACCGACGTTCAGCGGATGCTCGACCAGCGTTCGAGGCCTTTTCTTTTTTGTCTGCGTATTTGGCGATTTCCGCATCGCACCGCTTGTTGCGATACACGCCATCGGAGAGGATGAAAAACTTCTCCAAGACGTACTCAACCGCAGGTAGTTGATCGATCATTCCGATCTCTCTGGCAACGTCCGTTGAACATCCGTTGAACGGACGTTCAGCAAGGTAATAGGCATCAAGCAGCCGGCGATAGGCAAGCTCCTCAAGAAGCGACAGGTGCCGCGTGTGAGCTGAAAAATCTCCAATGTGGAATGAGTAGTAGTTCATGATCAGAACCCCTTCCCACCATCACGAACAGCAGAAACCCCTACAAACTCAACTACTTCAGGGCTAACGGCGTTCGCATGAAGAAGGGCTTCCTCAAGGTTCCTTCTTGCCAGCTCGATCTTTCCGCAATCCATCATCTGAAGAGATTCAGAGATCGCCATAGACAGGCAAAGCGGAAGCCCTCTCCGAAGATTCGACAAGGCCAGCTTTGTATCAATTACCGCCGATGTTTTAGCCACGATTACCCCTCAATGCCTTCTTCCAGGTCTCGCACAGCAGAACAACCTGCCGACTCTTTGCCGCCTTCGTCTTCAACTTCTTCACCTGCTTGGCCTGGGCTTGAGCCTGTTGCCAAATGTCTTTCTCTCGTGGCATGATTCCTCCCGGTTGTCAGATCCCCGCCGAGGCGTTAGCGCGCCGATGAAGCGGGGATTTGTTTTTGCGCCGTCTGGCCGCGCAACACGCCACTAATATCGATCCACGTCTTCTCAATTACCTGACCTGTAATTCGCCCTTGTGAGTCGCGCTGACGCGCCCTGCTGTTTTTGATATTCTCCGAACGAGTTGTCCAACGGCAGTTCCCAGGTTCGTAATTCCCGTTGTTATTTATCCTGTCCAGCTCTGCGCCTTCAGGACGCTCTCCCATGTCAGCGTAAAAATTTTCAAACGACATCCACCGGTCGCATACTGAAATCCCCCTTCCGCCATAGTTTTTGTATGGACGGCTATTCTTGTTGAAGCACCGCTGCTTCATGGAATCCCATGTGTGATAGATGCTTGTGTTTCTCATTCCATGAGATAGGTTTCGACTTGCACATCGCTTCGAATTAAGCTCTGAACGAAAACATCCGCATGAACGAGTTGTTCCTTTTAAAACGTTTGCCAAAGAAACAATCACGACATTCCCGCACTCGCACGCACACCTAAAATGCCTACGCTTATTTTTTGTATATGCGTACTCAACAATTGTTAGGCGATTGTGTTTTTCACCTTCAGGATGTTTTTTTGCTGGCATGTTTGCTGTCCTTGCGAAGTTGTTCGAGCACCGGCCAAACAACGTCGGCCGAGCTGGCGACGATGGCGATGCCGTTGTTTGATTCGACGGTGGCCAGGAACTTCTTCTGGTCGTCGGAGAGTTTTCCGGTCACCGGGTGCTTGCACTCGATCGCGAAGAAGCGACCGTCCTTGAGCTGGCCGGCAAGGTCAGAAAATCCCTTGACGCTGTTGAACTTGATGAAGCGACCGCCAATCTTCATCGTTCCAGAATTGAAGCGACCAACCCATGCCACGAACGGGTGGCGCTCACAGGCTGTCATCACCGCGTCCTGAACGTCGTGCTCTTTCGGAGCCGCTGCCGTAAGTCTGAAAGGCCTCACGCGAACAGCTCCCACTGCTGTGGATTGATCGCCACCGGCCGGATGCGGATACCGGTCTGGCGATCGGCGCGCTTCGGCTGCTCGACCAGATCGCCGGCCTTCAGCATCTCGTTGAGCCTGGCGCTCACCGTCGAGCGCTCCATGCGCAGCCCCGCGGCGATTTCTCCGATGGACCAATCCGCATGGAACCGGCGATTCGCGCGGATGAATTCGATGATTCGCGTCCGCTGGGCGCTGGCCTTACCGCTTCCAACGTGGGCGTGATAGGAGTCGATCGATGTTTCGGTGGCAAGGGTCAGCATGTCAATCCTCCGAGCAGCAGCGAGCGCAGACGCGCTTGCCGTCGACGAGTTTTGCCCCGCGCTTCGGGCGGTAGTCACCGCAGCTCGCGCACTTGATCGTGAATGTCTGGATGTCCGGGTGCTTGTCGCGCTTCGTCTGGTCGCGGTACATGGCGATGTGGTTTGGGTGCGTTGATCGGCTCACTTCCGGCGCACTCCGTCCGACTCCGTGACGCTTCCATTGCTTCGCGTCACGCGGTGGATCAGATTGCTCTCATGTACCTTCAAATCTTTCCACTCGCACAGAATCCGATTCACCAGCTCCATGCGGCTGATCCGCTTGGCTTGGGAAACTGCGTCGAGTACGTCGACCACCTCGCGCGGACAGTTGCCGCGCAGCTCAACAACAAGATCATCCTCGGCCATCTACGCCACCTTCTTTCCGAATACCGCAGGAAACTTCAGCTCCAAGAACATTCGCCTGGCAGCGGGAATCCCCTCTTTTCGCCATTGAGAAACCGCTTGAGAAGAGACTTCGCAAATCTCTGCGGTCCTGACGGTCCCGCCGATTTCGTCAATCAGCAGGGAATCCGCGTGTTGGGTATCGTCTGTCGTGTTCATTCGCTTATTGTAAGCGTGCTTACTGCTACAACGCAAGCATACTTGCGGTCGCTTTCTGTAAGGTTGCTTACATGAAAACCGCAGGCGACAGAATCAAGGAAGAGCGGATCGCGAAAGGCTGGTCGCAGCAGCGACTCGCCGACGAAATATCCAAGATCAAGAACGAGAAGATCACCAGGAACGCTATTGCGCTATGGGAGAGCGGATCTTCGAAGACTCAGAAACCGGAGAATATGTTTGCCGCCGCCAAGGCGCTCGGACTTAACCCGCAGTGGGTTCTCGATGAAACCGGAGAAAAGCGTGCAGCGATCGGAATCCCGCACGAATCGGACTACTCCACCGTTGCCCAGCTTCACGCCAACGGATCATGCGGCGACGGGTATCTTAACGACCACGTCGAAGTCCGCGGCAGCATGGCCTTCAAGCGCGACTGGCTGGCCAGGATGAGCATCGACCCGGAACAGGCCGGCGTGATCTACGCCCGCGGCGACTCCATGCAATACACCATCAGCGACGGAGAGGTGCTGCTGGTTGATTACCGGCAATGCGAACCGTTTTCGTCCAAGGTCTATGTCATCAATGTCGATGGCAACCTTCGCGTAAAGCGTCTATTCAAGCGGGTGTAAGGATGGGTGATCAGTTCGGACAACCCGGACAAAGCACGCTACCCGGACGAGCCAATCGGTAGCATTTCAGACATCAAGATTGTCGGCCGGGTGGTCTGGAGGGGCGGCGGGATATAGATTCTCTGTAGGTTCTGCCAAAGGCTCCCCCTACCCCACGGATAAGAAGAGCCTGGTTCTGCCCCTGACGGGGATCTACATGCACTCGATCGGCTATCGGGCGCCCCCGGACGTGTAGATACGGCGAGTCCGCAGGATTCTTTCGGATTTGCACCGGGTCGGCCAGGAGCCGCCTTACCTGTCGTCTATCCTGAGTGCGCCCGACTTGAGGCCATCCGCTAACCCGCTCTGAGGGGTAGCGCGCCAAAAAGAAAACCCCGAAGAGCTTTCGCTGTCCGGGGTTTTCAGCATTTGTTTCGGCCTCGGACAGCTTGGTCGCACGTTCGACTAGTGGAAATCGAACGCGCGGATCAGGCGGTTTCCCCCTGATCTCTGTCCACTAGCCGCCTCGGTTACCAGCCGAGGTGTGAGCGCACATTACACACTTTTACAAA
>ERZ724522.1194-NODE-1194-length-14491-cov-5.275700_pt1 | contig 14491 bp, 24 predicted proteins | sample MGYA00376055_ERZ724522 | MGnify/ENA primary metagenome ERZ724522 (study PRJEB28724, sample SAMN07190884) | wastewater metagenome | isolation source: effluent of sewage treatment plant in Hong Hong | place: Hong Kong | collected 2016-03-17 ... | reverse complement strand
TACATAGATGGTCGCTACAACTCAACCAAACTCGAAAAGCTTAAATTGGCTCTTGAAAAGAGCTTTGCCGAAATAAAAATTAGAGATGAAGAAAAAGAACTTCTCCCTGACGAAGGAGTTGAGGTAACCATCTCAATGAGTGCGAAGTATCAAACCACATACGTTCGTGTAGAGAACTGGGGCAGCTTTCTTAGAGTTGGGCTGTTTGAAGATGCTGTACATGAAGCATTGGAAGAACGTGGTTTTGAAGTTGTTGATGATTCAGGAGAAGATGATTATATTAGAATAGAGTTTGAATAAGTTTCGTTTTTTATAATTGTAGACCGTATAAGAGCATGAGTGAAAAAATACCAGTAGTAGGAGAAGCCACCGAAGAGTGGAAACTTACAGACCCAGATAATTTTCAATATGGTCGTAAAATCAGTGAAGGAGTTTATGAGTTCAAGGAGTTTGACCGTAACAACTATGCAATCAATTTGGATGATTATCCAACTGAGGATATTTTTATTGATACCGTATTTGACCACTCCGAGTTTTGGGAAGAAATGACAATTGTAATGTCTCAATATACTGAGGAGCAAATTCAAAAACATATCTCAGCTTATTACAAAGATGTTGACCATATTAAGGAAATCTATGGGGATGATTGGGAGTGGATTGTGGCGGAGTGCATCTTCGAGCAGGAGAGTTCGCTATATTAAGTATTTTTAATATTTTTGTATATTTATATTAAAAGTGGATATGCAAAAAATGGTAAATATTTATTCTCTTACTGACCCAAATTCTTTTCAGATAAGATATATTGGGAAAACTAAAAATGAATTAAATCTTAGATTATATTCTCATTTAAAAGAAAAACAAAAATGTCATAGATTTTACTGGTTACAGAAACTTAAAGAAGCAAATCAAAAACCAATAATAGAGCTGGTTGACATTGTACCTGAAAATGAATGGGTTTTTTGGGAAAAATATTATATCTCTTTATTTAAAAGTTGGGGGTTTAATTTGGTTAATAGTACAGAGGGGGGTGAAGGAATAGAAGGGTATAATCATTCAGAAGAAACTAAAGAAAGACTAAGTAATATTAATTTAGGTAAAAAACATTCAGAAGAAACAAAGACTAAATTAAGAAATAAAAAAATGCCTCAAATAGCAAAAGAGGCAATAGCAAAAAAATTAAGTCTCCCCATTGTTCAATTAACACTTAATGGTAAGTTTGTTCGAGAATGGAATTCAAGTAGAGAAGCCACAAGACAATTAAATATAAAGATAGGCGCTTTATCTGACTGTTTAAATAAAAAAACCCAAAGTTGCAATGATTATATTTGGGTCTTTAAAAACGAATATAATCCCTTAACAGATTACTTTATATCAAAAGAAAAAAGATATAAGCGAAAAGTCGTGCAATTATCTTTAGACGGTAAAATCGTAAAAGTTTGGAATTCTATTAGAGAAGTTTATTTAAGTTTAAAAATAAAAGATTCTAATATTTCTCAGTGTTGTAATGGCAAAAGAAATGTAGCAGGTGGTTTTAAGTGGAGGTATTTATAAAATTTCGTTTTTTCTAACTGTAGACCGTATAGGAACATGAAACTAAAAGTAAATAATAAACACTACGCTCTGTTCAACTACACTCCGTATATGAATAGACAAGGCGACGAAATTCCACGTCCTGAGAAATTGACTTACGATGTGGGGGATGTTGTGTATATCAAAGAAGAAAATGCAATTGGTGTTGTTCTTGGATGTGTATGTGAATCTACAGAAGAGGTTCGCACCGATATGAGTGGAATGGTTTGTTTCAGCCAAATTGAACCTGCTACAAAGGAACACTTCCAAATTAAAGATGTACGTTTCCAAGACTTATTATATAAAGAGGTGTTTGGTGGTCTTAAATTGGCTGTAACCGATGAAGCATTGGAAGCTGCACTTAAGAAGTTTGAAGGTACGTTTGATGCCGATGAAACTCGTCTCCCATTTATTCAATTCAATGAAGAAAAAACTGTTAAGTTGGAGAAGCGACATAATGTATATTATGCAGATAACGCTACAAAGCATAGAATGATGGAGTTCTACAAGCAAAGAGATGCAGTTTCTTTCTTTCAAGAGATTGGGTTCACTGTAACAAAGTAATTCGTTTTTTCAATAACTTAACCGTATAAGGTCATGGGAAATAAATGGCAAAATAAATACAAAAAAGTAGAGCAAGAGGCTCACGCACGTCTGAGATACTTGGTTAGCAAACGTGGAGTTAAGAGCGAACACTCAGGTGAGTTATGTCTTAAAATTAAAGAAGACAAGATGATGTTTAACCTTGAAGGTGGTCGCTATCTTGTCGAAGTAACTGCTGACCGCTTAATTGATAGCTCAGGTTACAGATATTCACTTGACAATATCTCCCTTGAACAACTTTGTCAAATCTTAGACAACGCATAATATGAATATCAAAGTAAGAATCATAATCGCATCACACTTGTCGGATGTTCAAACAGGCTTCCTCTCCCCAGAGGATGTTAACCACAGACTTAATTTCTGCAAGTACCTGTTGAGCGTTTACCCTGATACAAATCAGGAGATTGATGCGGATGCTGCTTATAATGATTTCCTTTCAGCTCAAAAGAAGGTAAATGGGTAAGGTAATTAGAGTTAAGCTGTCAGAACCAAAGACAAAGATGTACGCCGACCAAACATTGTGCTTTGTGCAGAATTTGTCATACCCTGGGTTCATGGGAAAGCCTGACTATAAGGAGCTCAGGTTTCTATTCGGCGACGAGTATAATGGCTTCTCTCTATATTCTAATACACATAAGAACACCAATTGCAGCGAGAAGAATGTAATCCTGCATCTCTCTCCATATTTTAACAAGATTGAAATCCTCCGCTAATTGGGGGATTTCGTTTTTTCAGGAATCACACCGTATAAGTTTATGACAGCAACAGCAGAAAATACATTCTTGATTACTCAGCCGATATTCGGAGTTCGAGAAGAAAATGGTAAAAAACTTGTGCACCATACTTGCATCATTAATTATGGTTTAGACCTTGGCAATGACAATATTGCCTTTATTAATAAGGATGGTTTACAAAAGCAACCCATTTCCAGTTTTGACAGCAGCATAAAATTGTTTAAGCTAAAAGATATTTGCTTGGAGAATTTAATGAGCGACTGGAAGCGAATAAACAAGGAGTACGGCAAACCAATTGTTTTAGATGAAACAATTGATACACAAGAAAGATTTAGTACAGACTTTTCACACTTATCAATTATGGTAGAGCGAAGAAAAGATTGTATAGCCATCAAACCTTTGTTTGAAAAGATAATTTAACTTTTCGTTTTTTCCAAAACCCAACCGTATAAGGATATGAACATAGAATTAAAAAATATCAAAATTGCTGAACACTTGAGTGAAGAAACCACAGCATTCACAGCAGACATATTTGTTAATGGCAAGAAAGTTGGCTACGCTCGAAATGATGGTCGTGGTGGCTGTACTGACTATAACCGATATCCTGGGGATGGAAACATGGAGGTAATTAAACAGGCAGAAGAATTCTGCAAGACATTGCCTCAAAAGGTATATCCCCCAATGTTTGGCAATCCTGAATTTAGAATTGATATGAACTTGGAAGAATTTATTGACGATATAATTGAGAAAAAACTTCTTGCCAAGGATGAAGACAAACTTAAGAAAAAAATGTTTGACCATCTTATGTGGGGAGTTCCTAACAGCGGACGTTACACACAAGTAAAGTTTGCTCGACCACTTGGACAAATTCCTGTGCCTATGTTGCAACAATATGTTGACAAGTATAAGAAAGAATTTACTGAGGGGGTTGTATTTTTAAATACCAACTTGACAGAACGTGGAATAAAAATCTAATATCATGGGAAATACAACCGTAGGAATGGCAGAGGGATATTGCCGAATCAGAAAAAGCATATTAGATAAGGGACTTGCTGTCCCAATTGGCGAAAAGCACGCTTCTCCCCATTACGACCTACAATATCGTTGGGTTGATGATGATTGCTTCCAAGTTTTTTACTTGGGTGAATGGCAAGACGCCGAATCAATTGACTTTGACTTTTAAATAATGAAAACGTTAATTTTCACACTCTCCCTATTGTTTCTTACAGCTTGTTTCGAAGAGGAGAAACCGACCCCCAAAGAGGAACCTGTTGTTTCAGCTGAATTAAATACTGATTCGGTATCACCTGCTGACTATTTGGAGTTTGAACAGCAATGCCACCATTAATTTAATGTCAAAAAATGAGCAAACATTAAAAAACAGTCTCTTTAATGTTTGCTCTCCCTTTGTTGTACTCTCAGTGAGAATCGAACTCACGGCTCCTGACTGAGAATCAGGAATTTTAGCCACTGAACTATGAGAGCATATTCCTTTCATCTGAAAGGATTATTTATTACTTTGTTTTTCTCCCTTTACTCCAACCTAATTGTAGAAAGATATTTAATTCTTCTTTTTTTATTTTTTTGTTTACATTTTCTTTTGTTATCCAACATGTTCCAAATTGAGAATTTTTATTTCCAATACGTGCTTTAGCTTTTTTACTCATTTTTTCTTTTGATTCTTTTGTATGGTTTTTTCCAGTAAATGTATCATATTTAATTTTACCATCTCTATGATGTTGTCTCATTCTTTCAGCTGAAAGTTTAATGTTTTTTTCTCTAAATTCTTTTTCTTGCCATTTGCCATTAAGCCATTTTTTTAATCCAATCATCATTTTTCTATGATGTTTTTTAGAAACTAAACCCCCCTCTCCTCCAGTCATTAAATTCATACATTCTTCTTTTGCAATTTCATTAAGATTTACAATCTCTTTTTCTCTTGCAACTAACTTCTTTCTATCTTCAAAGAACTCAACAATTTCAACCTTATGGTTTTCCTTGCCATACTTGTTAATAGAATATCTCAACCTCTTTCCTGAGCCCATATAACCATCATTCAGGTCATTGGTTGAGTGCATTCCAATATAATACTTACCGCTAAGTAAGTTTGTCGTCTTGTAAATGAAGTGATACTTCTTTTCTTTTCTTGCCATAATATCCTTTTAAGATAAATAGTAAAGAAAAGTACAAAATCGACCATGGTATCGTAGACGGGGCTCGAACCCGCAATTTCCTATAAGGAACAACATTGAAAGTGTTGGTGCTTCAGACCAGTTTGCATACTACGACATAAAATAAAGAACAAAAAAAAAGAGAGACAGTCACACGACTATCTCTCTCTTTAAATAATTGGGTTTCTCACCCGTAACATCTTATTTAACACAAAGCATAGCCAGTCAACTGAGTTTCCTCACGTTCGGCTAAAGTTTCTATGTTAATTAATTTATTCATTTTTTTTGTTTCTTTGTAGCGGGGGCAGGATTTGCACGCTGCGACCTCTTGGTTATGAGCCAAGCGAGATACTACTTCTCCACCCCGCAATATATCTTTAAATATGTAAAATTTTTATTTATTTAATTATTTCTACGCAAATATAGAACTAAAGTTTCAAATATACAAGCATTTCTTCGAATTTTTCTTTAACAAATTGATTATCAGCCTTATTAAAATCTTTTATAACATAAGGAAAATATCCTGATTTAATAATTTCTTCTTGTTTTATCGTATCTCTATTCTGTACTTGCTCAACAGAGTGTTGTTTAGTTATTTTTTCATAATGCCATTTACCATTCCAAAGTACTGCTAATTTAAAATCGTCAATTATTACATCCGCATCCCAACCATTAAACATTGGCTCATTAAATTTAACATCCTGAAATTTCTGCCTGCATAATTCCCCAAAATAAATCTCATTTTTACTTCTCCTATTATTGCTTTGAGCTGAAACAGATTTTTTCCCAAGTATAGAAGCTAATCCTGATTTCATTTTTAATGCAGCAGCACAAGACTTTGAACAACATTTTTGATTTCTTTTTTTCCAAATAACTTCAAATTCAGATTTACAATGCAAACAATTAAGCTGTACATTTTTATTGCCTCTTTTTTGTCCTCTTACCTTATCTGATATTTCTTTTCTATTTAGCTTTGTTGAAAAAGACCTTGCACACTCCTTACAACAGAATTCACCTTTAGAGTATTTACTGTATTTAACAGCTTCATTTATTTCACAATTTTTACATTTCATATCTATAAATATACAAATAAAATTCGAACTAATGACCTTGTCGTTAAATCTTTCGTTTTTTCAAATAGTGCACCGTATAAGCTCAAACCAAAAACAAATAACATGAATCCTTTTGAAAATTACGAGAACGAACAAATTAAAAACCTGGGTTTTAAACCTGAAGACCTTTCCGAGAGCAAGAGATATATCCTGTTGGAACCAGTAAATGCTCCAGAGAACTATCACTGCGACGGAGAGATAAATGCCGCACAAGCAAAGGCTCGTTGGAAACGCAAGATGCAAGAGGCAGGTTTCACTTCAGCTGAAACATTAAGAGTAGCAATCAAGTACGGAATCTAATTTCGTTTTTTTAAATAACATACCGTATAATAACATGAGAACAACAAAAAAATTATCAGAAGCCCTTCAACGAATTGAAACTGAGGCTATTTTAAGAATTAAAAAATTCTTTACAAATAAACCCTACGTTAGAATTATTATTGAACCACATCAACATTTAGTGATTGACACTGGGACTAAAAGAATAAGAGTGCTGGAAATAAATTCAGACGCAAGTATAGTTGGCGTATTAATGAATGTATCACAAAAGAGAGAACTATATCAACCACAAGATTTGCCTGCTGATGCTTTGTTAACAATTTTAGATGAGTTGGAAAGAATGAAAAAAACAAAATTATTAAATAAGCCGTAAGAATATGACGATGAACGTTGATGGAATATCCAGTGTAATCACAAAAAATAAGTACGTATACCATATCACTGGATTTGGGCAGAATATTTACTTCGACAGAATAACAAGAGAGATTACAGGTAGAAGTTGTGACACAGCTGAACTTATAATAACAATTGAGAATGTTCCTGAGTCTACAACATATGAAGAGTTCTTGGAAATAGCAAAGAACATCCATAAACAAATGATTGAAGACTATGTTGTCGGATTTAATTGGTTAGACCCAATATGCATAAACTAATGAAGAGCTCCAATGGGGCTGTTCGTTTTTTCTAAAACCGAACCGTATAAGGATATGAAAAAAGAAGTAGAATTCATAGAACTTTTGAAACGCATGAAGCGTAACATTAAGAATATGCTTAGTAGCAGGCGTGAGCTTAATGAGAAAGAACAACTTGAAAGACTTAAGGAAAGCATCAAGGATGAACAACGCTTGCTTGATATCAAGGCTATTAGAACAAGTGGGGATTATATTCCTGATTATAATAAGCCAAAGAAATACACCGAATATCAACTCACCTACGATGCTGTTGAGACCGAGTTGTATGTAGATGACAAACATCAACCACACATTATTGAAACAGTGGTAGAGAAAGTTATTTCATCTCAGACAAAAGTTGCATATGAAAGAGAGATAGATTTCATTGGAGAGGATGGCAGCACCGTTAATGCACTTCCTGTTTGGCTTAACTACATCAAAGATGAGCATCTTAGAGTTGTCGAGGCAAAGAAACTTAAGTTGGAACAAGAAGAAAAAAATAAGCAAACCAACTATCAAACCATCATGTCAAAGTTGATGAAAGTAGAATAGATTTCGTTTTTTCAAACTCCTGACCGTATAAGTACATGGAACAACAAGAAGAAATACAAGGAAAATTTATTGTGGCATTTGACACAATTGTGGATGGCGAACAATCTGCAACAGATGAAAATGATTTGCCCCCATTATATGAGAGTGCAGATGAAGCATTTAAGGAACTTTTCGACGATGCTCACTCAATGCTTTCAAATTACAGCGATGAGGAACGTGATGAATACGCCGAGGATGTAACAGGCGAAATGATTGAACAGATGGGAGCAATATTGGCTTCGGAGGATGTCGCTGCAATGCGCAAGTTCATGGATGAACACCCACAATGCAATGTCAACAATGAATACATTGTTAGGGCAGAGGACTTTGTTCAAGGTAGAAAGATAATCTATACAGTTAAATAATAAGAGGGGGATTTTTTCCCCTCTTTTCGTTTTTTACAAAACCAAACCGTATAAGAACATGAAAACAAAAATCCGCATACAAACATCAAGTTCAAATGCCTTCGGCGTAAACTATAACCACATGACCATTGACGTGTTAACAGAACGTCACAAAGGTTCTCGCCATTTGGAGCCAATGGGTCAAATTACTTTCCAGTCAAACAGAGATAAACCTAATGACTGGTATGCAATCAACTTTGTTACCAATACCAGCAAGCCTGAGTATATCATGCAGATTGGCAAACTGGCAAAACACATCATGTCCAATAGAAGTGGATACGATGCACAGCCTGCTGAGATTATCAGTCTGATTGGCGGTGAAGAGTATGTATTCTTTGATGGTGAGTATATTGCCAAGAAAGATAACGGCAAACACATCTATAATGTGGTGAAACCGAATTCACTTATTGAGCGAATCATTGCAGCCAATGAGAAAGAAGGAGAAAAACTTTTGGCTAAAATGAAAATCACTGGTGCAACATTGAAGTTCAATAAGACCATTAACATCTAATTCGTTTTTTCAATAACTTAACCGTATAAGAATATGAAACACAAAAAACTAAATGGCTTCGAGTACTCTGATAGAGAACCAAAGGCTGGGGATATTTTAATCTGTATCCAACGTAAAAACTTTAATTACAAACATTTATCCCAGGCTTCAGAACAAAACGTTCGTCTTGGCATTATTGATACAGCTAACTGGAAAGTTGTTGAGAACATGGAAGAGCGCAAGGAGAAACTGGTGGATGCAGTTATTGAAGAACTTAAGGATGACTTTAAACACGGAGACTACACCGTCCTTGATGAATTGTTGAAATTCATTCCTCTCCCTAATTTGGTGCAATCATTGCCTGAAGAAATGTGGAAAAATTTTCCTGAATTAACCTTAAAAGATAAGTAACATGACAAAAGGAGAAAAAAGATTTAACGAACTCAAAGACCAATATGAGAAGGACTATGAGAGGACAAGTGGAAAGAAGCTGACTTCTTTAAGTTATAAAAATGGATACGTTGTTATCAACAGCAATAACTGGGAAAACAAAGTAAAAATCAGCAAGTTTGAAGAGATGTGTGTTACCATAAGTTTGCGTAAAGACTTTCAGCCAAAAGTAAAAAATGGGAAAGTAGCAAAGCTCGTAACAATTACATTAATGACACGTGTGGTTGTTGATGAAAATGAATCGGATGAAAACATTTTTGAGAAGGCTCGACCTCGCTTGAAAATTAAAGCCGAGGAGGAAATGTGGGAAAACCTGGAATCCATTGAGGATGATACAGAATGCCCAGCAGGTAGTTTAACAGAAGATGGGGTTTAACAGACCCCTCTTTTCGTTTTTTCCAAATCCCCACCGTATAAGAATATAACCCCTAAAAAATAACAAGAATGAAAATCCTAAAAAAAGGCAACTACTTTGTTGCGTATCGTGATAAACACGATGTGAACACTCCTGATGGAGTTGGAATGAATGACCAAATCAAAATCGGAGATAGTCTTGGTAAAATCAATATTGACACCGAGAAGTTTGTTGGCAACACATTTGCAATGCTTCCATTGATAGAACATTTAAAAAATAATCCCCCAACTCCTAAAAGAAAGAGAGTTTGGAATGTTACCTTCGTTGATAAAGATGGAGAAGTAATTGATGAAACTCAGATTGATGAGAAACGAGCATCTTTGGCTTGGTCTCTATTCAAAGAGTTCGGACATACCAAGGAGAAAGGAATGAAACTGGAATGGGAAGCTGACTGGGAAGAAGTGGATGACTAATTCGTTTTTTCCAAATCCACACCGTATAAATTTATAAACCCCCAAATACTAAAAATCATGTTAAAAGTAAAATTTGACCCCAACACAAATGTGTTGATTGTAGAGACTCAAAGAACAGTTAAGTTCAAAGAGAAAATAATCCTTGGTTTATGGAACCCAGTAAAGGATGCAGCAGGAGATACCATATTTGATATTCAAGTAATGGAAGATGATTCGGATGGATACGAATTCAAAGTAGAAGGAGTGGATAAGGATGAACTGGAAAATATGGATGAGAAGTATGACTTATCAGATATCCTTTCAGCTGAAAGTTATAAGGTCACTGAATTCAAAAAGAAATGTATATTCTTAGCATTGAAAATTACCAATGGTGAATATGAATATTATTCTAAGAGTGTACACCAAATTGGAGCGAAAGTAGATAAGGACAAATTTGCTGAAAAATATGCGAAAACCTTTTATTCAGGTAAAGCAGATAATCAAGATGGAACTTATTATTTCAATGGTGGTGAGGTGGCTGTTGAAGTTTACTCAGTAAAAGATGTCACATTGAGAGAATATAGAACTTTAAATAAATTCTTATAAAAGACTTGACTTTTTGCTGAGCTATTCTTATAATTTATTATGAAAATGTAGGAATAGCTCAGCCAGGTAGAGCACAGCCCTGAAAACGCTGGAGTCCCAGGTTCAAATCCTGTGTTCCTACACAAAATCATAGTTATATTGTTATATTGTTTGTTATGGAGACCCCCAGCTTATGTTGGGGGTTTTCGTTTTTTCTGAATTCTCTCCGTATAAAGAAAAAAGAAAGACATGAAAGTAAGCTGCCAAACAATAACATTTAGAATTGACATAGATTTCCCTGAGGCGGATGTGGATGTTGTATTAAGAGAAATTCGTGCTGTTACACCAGTACCTTCAATCTTAACAGATAAGTCACAAATTCCTATTGATGAAAATAAGTTGCCAAAAACCCCAAAGGCGGAAAGTGTAATGTTTGCACTCCATTGGGCTGCTGGATACGTAAACCGTCGCACAATGGAGATGGAAGACAGTAAGTGGGATACAGATTATGGAGCACCTTCTGAGATAATTACCTTAGAGGATGGATTTCAATACAGAGGACATCCAAAAGTTAAAACAGAACTTGAAGAGATTGGAATTACAGTTGAGAGCTGGCATGGTCTAATGCAAGGCACTTGTCATCTAATGTGCGAAGTTGACGCTTCCATATTCTCTCCTGAACTTATTTCTCAGGCAAATGCAATTGTCACAAAGATATTCAAACGCTTTGTGAAATACTATAAACAGGTTAAGAAGGCAGCATAATTTCGTTTTTTCCAAACCCACACCGTATAAGAATATGAATACACCGAAAAACATACGAATAGTTGTGCTTCCTGTAAGCGGAACACTTGGTAGAGAATACTTGGAATCTATTGAAAATCAGACCTTCAAGAATGTTGCTGCAATTGTGTTTGATGCTCACGCAAAATCTGCTGAAATCAAAGACCACAATTGGATGGGAGTTAGACCTTACACCGTGGAAGAGTTCTCTAAGCAACTTGCATTTTCAAGTGCGCACAAATCTTTCAACTTGGCAATTAGCAACCACCGCAAGAGAAAACAATGCTACAAGTTAACCGACTTCATGGACGACTTCAATAATCAGGAGTTCGGACGTGAAACCGACAAATATTGGATTGGATATGTTAAAGTTAAACAACAATAAATTATGAACGTAGAATTTAAACAACTAATCTCGAAATTGGTTTCAGCTGAAATCAAACGTGCGACACCATCTGCAAGGGTGAAAAAGTAATCGCATACAAGGTTGAGACTGAAAGCCTGTTATGCAAGGTATGGAACGCCTCAAATAATAATGGCTTCGACAAGAAGGAAATTTGTAATGAGATTGCACAAGGTTTGCTTTCAGATGAAAGTATTTGCGAGGGCAACATCTCACATAACTTCAACGAAATCATGTATGAGATAACCGAGAAGTAATACTTTTCGTTTTTTCTAAAAGTAGACCGTATAAGTTCATAACATAAAAAAAAGAAAAATGAGTACAGAAAAAAATCAAGACGTGTTAAAGACAACACGCACCGACATCCAGCAAGTTGACCCACGCAACTTGGTTATTGAAGAAGGGTTCAACCGCCGTGTGGATTATGGAGACATTGATGGTCTTGCATTAAGCTTGGTGCAATTTGGAATGATTGAACCCATTGAAGGATACAAAGTACGTGGTGAAGATAAGTTCGTTGTCACTGAGGGTCACCGACGCCAACGTGCGTTAATGCTCGCTTTCGAAAACAACGCAAAGGGTGTTGCAGGCTTCGAGAATATCTCAAAGATTGAGCGTGTAATGGTATTGCCATCCTCAAATAATTTGAAAGAACGTTTGTTCATCATGGCAATCACAGGAGAAGGGAAAAAACCTTTGACTGAATTGGAAAAGGCGCAATTATATACTGATATCATTGCAATGGGCAAAGAAGATGGCAAGAGTCGTTCTGAAATGATTCAAGAAATCATCAACAAAATTGGAGTGAGCCGTGCATCTGTGTATAACACATTAAAAATCTCGGATTTGCCTGAGGGTATCAAAGAGCGCATTGCTGCAAATGTTATCTCCGCAGGAACTGTTGTAGCCATCACTCGTGAGTTAAAAAACCCTGACGAGCAAGTTAAGGCTGTTGAGGCTGCAATTGTAAATGCTCAGAAGACAGCTGAGGCTACAGGCAAAAAAGTTAAGACAGCCACAGCGAAAGATGTTAATGGTTCTGCAAATAAACCTGTAATGGCTCGTATCGAGGAATTGATTGCAAAGTTGGATGACAACGATGTTAAGAATACTCGTGTAACTTTATTGAAAGCGTTGCATGATGGCTTAAAAAATAAGAAGAAGTTAAACCAACTTTACGAGTTGTTCCGATAAAAAATCAAGCTCTCCCTGAAAAATGGGAGAGCATTTGTAACCTTTTCAAAAAATTAACGTATAATTATAAAAAAAGAAAAATGAAAAAATCAATCTTAATCTTCGCATTAGCAACTTTAGCAGGAACATTCACTGTTTCATGTAGCAAAAAAAGTTCACCTGAACCTGAACAAGTAACCATATCCACCACAACAACTACTACTGTGGTACCTACTGTGGATATTGAATGTTTTATTAATGCCTCATGTTATGATATTAATGTCATGACCAAAGGAGGAGTTAATTTTAATGTTTCATTAATGAAAGCAAATAAAGTTTTTACCCCTCTTGGTAATTCAAATGTGTGCACTACAAGTGGAGCTAAATTAACAGTTCCTTACTCCAAGACTGATACTACAATTTGTCAATTGTATTTTTACTCAAATTCAAGTTCTCAAATTCCGAGAGAAAGTTGTGAAATAAAAATAGATACAAGTGGAAACTTACATCTCTATTATTTTAATACTTATTCGTCAGGATTACTCCCACCAAGTATTGCTTCTTGTAAAAAAGCCTTAATTTCTGAATAAAAAATCCCCCAATAATTGGGGGATTTTTTTGTATATTTGCATCATGGCAAAAAAACCTGATATAGGAGCAAAAGAATTTACCAAGCTAATTCAATCTCTCCACATAAAACCAAACTCAACAATCATCAAGCGCATTGATTCAAAAATCTTTGCATTCGACCATAATAAAGTTCTGAACTATAAACCGCATATTCTCGCTCATCAAGAGTATGACCGCTGCCTGAAATTATTTCAAGATAGAAACCCAAGCCTACCAATCAATGAAGTAAGACAACGCCTTGCAGGAATCAACCACTTGATTACCAAATTCGAAGAGCCTCACAAAAAACAATTGGAAGAGCTTGCAATTCAGACGATAAAAGATATCTATCAGGTTCCAGATTATGTAGACCTCAAGTCAAAGATAAATCCACACTGCTCACTTGATACCAGACAAGACAAGACGCCGACACCTTTTCTGGAACTTACTCTGGAACAGAAGAATGCAATGAGAAATGAAATACAGAAACGAGTGACCCTGAATGCACTGGTGCACGGCAGCTCCATGCAAGTCTGGAAAGGAGTATACCATCTTGTTTCAGCCGAAATAAAATCAATCAATCCAGAACTGGTTGAACTCTATAATCATTATACATCCCTTATCGGAATAACTCTCTGGATGATATCACCAGATGATGCAACACAGGAAGTACTTAACCAGAATCAGCTTACACAAGGATTCAATAAACTCAGTTTCAATTCTGGACAAGGCTTCGGCGGAGCCATTGAAGCTGAGGCAAAGAACTTTCCAGTATTATTGCATGAACTAAACAAGGGGGTAATTGACTGGCTCATCTCTGCAGGAATTCCCAGACATTATAATGAGGATGAGCTGCGTTATTATTATTCTAAGGCAGATGCATATGAGAATGAATTTTATTTATATCTATTAGGTCCTTCTATATGGAATATATTATTGGATAGTGTTAAAATTCCAAACAATGAAATACCTATATTGATTAATAAAATCAGCCAATTAAACTACCATGAATTAATAGAAGTTTTTAGGTCATTAATAGATAACGACTTTATAGTTC
>ERZ724522.1193-NODE-1193-length-14497-cov-6.755713_pt1 | contig 14497 bp, 13 predicted proteins | sample MGYA00376055_ERZ724522 | MGnify/ENA primary metagenome ERZ724522 (study PRJEB28724, sample SAMN07190884) | wastewater metagenome | isolation source: effluent of sewage treatment plant in Hong Hong | place: Hong Kong | collected 2016-03-17 ... | reverse complement strand
AACGCAAACATAAACTATATTTATAGCCCAGCCACAGAGTTTTAATATCAAAGACTATAACTTATACCAGACACACTCCTATCTCTTCGCTATGACGCTATAAATGAGTTTCGCTTACCAGCGAAAGAGCGAAGACCACTCACAAGATTCATTTCCCATTTACTTCTTTGTTGTTATAATATCAATCTATTTCCGAAACGAAGTGTAGGGAATAGTTGATCCCATTATATTTGAGCTTCGCAGTGTTGGATTCAACCACTCGCTTCTATCAATCTATTTCCGAAACGAAGTGTAGGGAATAGTTGATCACATTATATCAATCTCCTGACCGCAGGATTATCTTCGCTTACTCGCTTCGCTCATAAACGAAATCTAATATGCTTATAGACAATTATTCACCGCAGAAGAATAAGAGCATAAATTCAAATGCACTTACGAAGGACTCACAAGCCCCTACATTTCACCACCGATGAATCAAATGCCCGACAGGGGATATATCTCAGTTTGTCACCATACCGCTTACAGATATTCGTAACCTCTTCGATGAGCAGTTGAATCTCGCCAAACAGACAATCATTCTTTTTGTGGAGTATTGACTTCTTACAGACAAGAATGCTGCCCTAACACTTCAGCAATATGAGGAGCTCTACATAACTCCAAAAGGAGAAGTGTTCTTAAAGAAACAAGTAATAGAGTACGCACAGTCACAACTCTACAACACACCAAGAATACCTAAGGCAAGCCTTTCGGGCAGTGAGTGATTTAATCACCAAAACCAAAGCACTAACCAAATAGTAGACAACTTCGACAACTTCGACACACTCAAAGTAGACAACTTCGACACACTCAAAGTAGACAACTTCGACACAATAGTAGACAACTTCGACATTGACGAAGAACCGTATACGCCACAATCAATACCAGAAACCCCAACACAACCGAAACAGCAAATCATTGGTATCTCAAGGCAGTCAATACGAGATATAACAGGCTACACGTACCGACCGATTCCACTTTGGTCGACATCTCTTCAGCCTGTGTTTATCAAGTGGCAGAAAGACTTGCTTGAGGATACTTCTGATATTCTTGTGGTAGATGGCTCTCGCCAGATGGGGAAATCACTGGTAACGGCTCAGCTTATTGTGGAGGAATCGTTCATTCCTGGTGCTGATATTCTTGTTGGGGCATTCTTGCAATCAACTACGAATGTTATTCTGAGGTATATGGAGAAGCACATATCGAGTTTTGAACAAGGAACATTCATATTCAAAGCCAGAGAAAGGTTTTTAGAGAATACATTGACGTGAGTTCGTATCCATTTTCGTACATTCTCGGACGACGCCCAGAATATCCTTGGTCTCACACTTCGTTTAGTGGTCATTGACGAGGCTCAGCTTATACCTCCGAATATTATTGACGATGCTCTTGAACCAACTCTTTCAACAACCAACGGTCGTATTATCCTCATTGGTACTGCTATCGAAGACACGTCTTCGTATATGTATTACGTTATAGAATCGATTGAAAACCATACCAATTTCAATCTTCCTGACTTGCCGACTGCGAGATATATACGAGTTTCGGTTGATGAGAACCCGATGACCCACCCGAAGAAACGAGCACAGATACACGCTCGACAATCTGAGCCTGCTATTAGAAGACAGTATTACAACGTGTGGGGGAAGATGGAAGATGCTCTCTTTAACCCCAAACAAATACTTCTTCCTGCACTCCATACGCATATTCCGTTTCCTGAACACGCTACTGTGGTGCTTTGAATTGATCCAGCTCGAACTGCTGACCACTCTGGGTACTCGATAACCGCAGTTTACAACAATAGTGCTGTTCAGGTTGAGTCGTGATTTGTTCCAGAATCCATTCAGTCCTCGTGGATATATCAAGCGAATTTCTTTAACACCATACTCCAAAGACTCAAAGAAACCTACTCAAATGCTATTACTGTTATGGACGTTACCTGAGTTGGTGATTGAGTTGCTACGATATTTAAGCAAAATAATTTCCCATTGACTCATACAATTCGATATACTTCTTGAACAAACGAGTCACAACTCCCATCGACTCAAGCAAACATATCGCAACAATGAGATTACCGAGTAGGTAAATCGGCTCTCATAAATAACTTCTTGAATTTCTCCTCGTCGCCTACATATCACATACTCAAAGAAACAAACTGACCGCTTCTCTCTGAACTTCGACATATTCAGCTTAAGGAAACATCACAATGACAGATGGGATTTACATCGAAGTATCACGACGATGTGACGAATGCTACAATGATAGCTCTCTATATTGTCTACAAAAGGAAGATGCTTGCTGACCATCATCACTACGACCCACTCACATCATCACAACACTCAAAAACTCCATCAATCAAAGACCAGCTCAATCTCTACGAGTACAAACCAAACCAACCCCACGCACAAACGAAGTCAAAACAAAGAAGAAGCTGAAGTTATTTTTAGTCTCTCAAACTCAGCACTTACGTGCTTCGTTGTAATCTCTCATTTCTACGCTACGCTACGAAAGGAGAAGATTTGCCTTCCCCACTCATTCTCATATAATAAATTCAATATCCAAAACCTCTCACATTATGTCAAAGATTTTTAACTATCTCACAAAAGAGAAAGAGCAAAAGAGTGTTGTTCTTGAATGAGATAACCTCAATCTTTATCTTCAGGCAAATAAATACTATGAATCATCTCGTGCTCATATTATGAGTGAGTATTACTACATATGGAAATGGGGGTATAAGGCATATCATTTGTCGACAAAAGATAGACAGCAGTATATTAAAAGTTGGCAGTCAAACGTAGCGTTTGGTTTTATCCGAGCGTTTATTGACGTGTTTACTTCGACACTTACAGAGAGACCTATTAACTTTGTGGTGAAAGCATACGATGAAGAAGCAGTAACCAACGCATCAAACGTAGAACACGCTCTCACCGTGAATGCTGACATCACTGGATTTAATGAAGAGTCAAAGAAAATACTCAACGAATGATTAAAGACTGGTTCTTTCTGCGTTCGTATCTCTTATATTCCAGAAAAAGAGAAGCAATCATACATATCAATCGTGAATGGTGTGCCAATGGAGCGTTCTTATACTCCTGAGTTTGGTGGTTTTCCAAATGCAAAGCACGTTGATGTATTCAAAATCTTTCCTGATCCATCTTCTTGACCACTTCGCTATGTAACAGAGCGAGATGTACTCTCTCTGGAAGACGCACTTAAGATTTTCTCTGGTCTCATTAAGCATAAAAGCAATAAATCTCCATTCAAAGACCAAGATTTTGTGAAGTGTATATCACTTAATAAGAATGGTGCTGACCATACTGACTATGGTATTGTGAGAAATGAGGTTCATCGTGAGATTAACGAGCAACTTGAAAGAGAAGATTCATTCAATACCACAAAACAACCTTCGACAACTTCGACAACTACGACACACGACCAAGACACCAACATAATGGAGGGAATGGTTGAGTATAAATACACGACAACGAATGATATGATTGTCTTGCAGTTCAATGGATACCCTGTCTACATTGGCGACAATATATTTGGGTTTATTCCGTACGTTATCAAGGCAACAAACTCGACAGATGTACGAATGGGTTGTGAATGAGTCCCTTATCTTCTTCGTGGTATGGAGACGACACTCAATTCTCATATGAATAACTACATTGATAGCGTAAAAGCGGTAGCAAGTCCTACATTTATTGGTCGAAAAGGTGCGTTTATTGATGAAAGTGCTGTCGAAGACCTCTGACCTGGTGATGTTTTGTGGGCTGATATGGAAGTTTGACCAAATGTTTTGACACGAATGGATAAGTGAGGCGTATCCGACCACAACATTTTTGATATTTGTACGAAGATTGCTCAGCAAATCACTGGTATTTCTGAATATAACCTTGGTATTTCTGCGAGAGAGCGTACTGCAACAGGTGCGAATGCTACAACCCAGTCATCACAAAAGAGGCTTTCACCCTTCTTGTCGTCTTATCTGACTGTTATGTCACAGATAGCGAAGATGTGGGTAAAGATTATGATTGATAACTGGACAAAAGAGAAGATGCTTATGGCTTTCAACAATAACAACGGTACAGTTAAATTTCTGAAGAACAGTGACCTAGTTGGTCTCTTCAAATACACTGTTGATATGGACTCTATGTTCTCATCGAAGTCAGATCTTGAATACAAGAAGCTCATTGAGGTATGGACTCAGTTGAAAGGTTCAAATCTCATCAAGGAAAATGAAGTTGTTCGACAGATGTTTACTGCACAAGGTCTTTCTCCTGATAGGTTTGTGCCTCCTTCAGCACCAGAAGTAACTCCACCATCAGAAACACCACCACCACCTATCACAGATGAGTCACCAAACACTCCAACTGATATGGAGCAGATGCTTACGGAAGCAGTATCTCCACAACCAGATCTAGGCAACGAATGAAATTGACAAGCATAGCTCAATAAATAGAATGTTGCTGGACATACATTTGTCTACCATTTGATGATGGATTATCCCTTGTAAAAGAGGGATTTTTTATTGATTCAACTATCTTTCTGTATATAATGCAATCGCTTCGTAGCCCCAAGAACAGAATATGTTTTTTGGTACTCTCCATAATTATAAGGCTTGCCTGTATGGAGGGTTTTATTTTCACACTGTATTGACTACATATTGATTCACAATATACTAAGACAAATCTAACTCCCAATACTATGGATTCAAAAATTATTGATACGCTTCTCCCAAAATTCTTGGAGATTGCAAAGACACTTAATGTTCCTGCCGATCTTATTTCAAAGATTGAAGAAGCAGTTAAGTCACCAATGTCAGAACTTGATAAAGTAAAAGACGATGTTGAAGATAAAGCTGAATGAGAGGAATCTGACGAATGAGAATGTTGCAAGTGTCCAAAGTGTGGTGCTGAAATTCCTATGGGAGATATGAAACCAGCTGCATCAGTATCAGTTGCTGTTGTGAAAAAGAATCCATTAAAGGAACTTATGGATAAGGCTCGAATGTAATTAAAACCAAAACAATGAATATTCTTCTTTGAATTTTGATAGCAACACAAGCTCTTTCGCTTGTATACATTGCATATATTGTTAAGAAAAGTAGAGAGGTACAACCTAATAATTTTGTTATACCTCAGGTTATCATTGGTACAGTGTCAGAGTTTACGAAAGAAGATTCACTATCGCTTCGTTCGTTTCCTGATGCCCTGAAGCTCTTGTCGAAACTTATCGACTATCGTATTGCATACTATGCTGAGAACTTTAGACGAATAGAATCAACCGATAACGATCTTCGTATTTATCAAGGATATATCAATGCTCTTATAGCACTACGATGACAGGTACAAAATCTGTTAAAAGAAAAAAAAGAATAGACTATTGACTTACAAACACAACTGCTGTATACTAACAGCAGTTATTTTTTTGAGGATTGAAGTGTTTTGAGCGAAAGCGAATAACACTTGATGTGTAAAAATACATTGAAGATTATTTTCCTAACCAAAAAATTATGGAAGCTGAGACAATCATTGATACGCCTGTTACGGAAGAAACTCCAACGGAAGAAGCTCCACAAACGGAAGAGACACCAGCGGAAGAAACAACCATTCCAGTAACAGAAACAGTTGACTATTCTGCTATCGATACGGCACTTCAAGATATACTCAATGAGTTCAAAATACCTGAAGCAACGCCTATCGAAGAAGAAAAACCAACTGAGCCAAAATTCTTTGTTGAGAAAGAAGAAGATAAAGCCAAAGAAGAGGAAGAGGTCAATCAAGTAATTGAAGAACTCGTTACTCTCAATGAGCAAATCCAATCTGCACTCGATGAGAAGGAAGCAAAAACAACGGAACTTGAATCTCAAATAGCTTCATTGACAACTCTTGTTGATGAATCAAAGAATGAGAAGACAACTCTTGAAGCTACGATTGAGGCTATGGAAAATGCTTGGACAAAAATATCATCTCACCCTATCCTCTGACAAATGAATGTCGCTATTGCGAAGGGAGAAGAAATTGATATACCAGCATTCATAGAACAATTTGTGCAAGAAAAGAAGTCAGCATTCCCAAACTTTGAATGAGAGAAAACAGTTTCAGCACCTGCACCGCAGGTATCGAAACTTCAAGCAATTCGTGAAAGACCATCACTCTAATTTTATAACAACCATTATATGGCTGTAAATCTTGGTTATGCAACCACCCCAGGCTCTAGTGCCGTTGCGGCTCCTGTATCATCTACACAAGCTGCTGAAATTACATCTCTCGAAGCATATGACAACTCTGAGATTGATGTAATTGACATCTCTAAGAATAGCGGAGGAAGCCAATTCCTTACTATGCTTACAAAATTTGGTCGTGCTCGTAATGGAGGTAACTTCAACGAAATCGGTCTTACTGAGGAAATAATTAACAACTTTCCAGAAATCCGTTATAAGGAACAAGATCAAGAATCAACTACATTTACTGTTAATGCTATCGCTACTGCAGGTACTGCTGGTGTTGCATCTACAATCGTGTTGACTTCTACTGTAGGTCTTCTCCCTTCAATGACACTCCGTGTTGTTCGTACAAATGAGCAAATCCGTATTATCTCCGTAGACTCTGCTACAAACATTACTGCAGTTCGTGGAGCTGGTACTGTAGCAAACGCTGCTCTTGCAGTAAATGATGTTCTCTATGTACTCGGTACTTCAGTTTCTGCTGGTGTTGCTGGTATCGGAGACGTTGGTTCTGCTGGTGTTGATAAGGTAAACTACATTCAGAAATTCGTTGAGTCTCTTGAAATCAATGACTTCCAGTCTATGTCTGCGAAAGTTGGTGGTAGCAAGAAGGGCATCATCGAACGCCGAATGCAACAGGCTCTCGTTCAAATGCAAACTCAAATTGAGCGTGCAGCAATCTTCGGTCAGAAGTATTCTGGTACTGATTCAAACGGTGCTTACTACACTACTGAAGGTGCGATTGAATGTGCTAAGCGTGGTTGGACTGACGACATCTCTGGTTCACTTACTCAGCGAACTCTTGAGGAAGCACTCTCTCAACCAATGCGATACATTTCTCCAAACAACACAACAAAGTTTCTTCTTTGTGGAAGCCGTGTTCGTCCAGCTCTCTCTTCTCTATTCCAATCTCAAATCAATAAGGAAGACATTCTCGATAGTTCTACTGCTGTTAATACACTTACTATCAACAACGGTAAATATATCATCGTTGAATCTCCACTTCTTGATGAGTCATCTGGCTTTGAGAAACATGCTCTCGTTATCGATCCATCATTCTTCAAGGTATGTTATGGTTCTGGTGAAGGTATGGAAGGACGCTTCGATGGGAAGACTCGCTTCGTATATAACAAGGCTGAGTCAACTTACGCTAAGCAAAAAGGTGACTATGTTACTTATGTAGGGTTCAAGAACTCTAACTCGAATGCAAGTGCCTTGATTCGTGTGGTAGCCTAGCTAGAATTATAAATAGAAAAACGTCAACTAAGACGTTTTTTTATTTTGACTTAAAAATATTATTTGTATAATACACAAGCTAAACATATTAAAGACATCGCTTATATTAGTGTCTTTGACGGAGGTTGTGTTTAGCGATGTCGCCTCCGTCAAGGATATTTTTGTACATATATGGAAAACGAAATATGGAAAGGGATAGATAGATTCCCATCATACTTATTCTCATCATTATGAAGAATAAAAAGCATTAAATCATTTCATCGTATTATGGTCTGATGATTTAATCATTGATACAAAACAATATCTCTATCTGAAAATTGAAAGGTATATGCAAAACTACAACATCGCCTTATAGCAGAAGCATTCTTTTGACCATCAGAATTACAGGTAAATCATAAAGATGGAGACAAAAGTAACAATAGAATTGATAACTTAGAATATGTTACTCAATCACAAAATCAAAGGCACTCAAGAGACGTTCTTTGAAATACAGTTGCCTTTCAAACAAATCATTATAATAAATGAAAATTATGAAAAGAAAATCATAGATCAATCCCAGTAATACAATATGATAAGGACTTGAATTTTATAAAACAATGGGACTCATGAACAGTAGCTTGAAATGAATTATGAATATCCCCATCACAAATACATTCTGCAGCAAGATGAAAAAGAATGTTTGCTCATTGATTCCGTTGGTCATATAGACCAGATGATATGGAAAGATTAGGATATAAAATAAAAACAAAACAAGAAAATTGTTTTAAGAAAATATGACAATACTCTAAAGATTGAACATTTATAAGAGAATTTATTTCTTGAACAGAGGCATCAAGATTTTTATGTTGATCAGATAAATGTAAGCCTTGAATATCTAATTGTTGTACATGAAAACTAAATACGTCACATTGATATATATGGAAGTTTATATAATATATAGTCAATACATAATCTATTTGACAAAACATTATATTTATATAAACTTCCTTCATATTCATAACACATATATATGAAAATAACTGTACCAAAAACATTTTATATTACCCACCAAGATGGGAAAATTCGTACTCGTGCTACGAATATATACTTTTCTCCTTCTGCACATAAGCTTGAGGGTCGTATTGCAGCTGAAGACCGTTATCCTGATATGGTTGTTATTGAGTTCCGTCAAGGTTCATACATTGCGAATGATCCAGATATTGCAGAGTTTCTCAGTCTCTATACTTATGGTGGTATTTATCACGAAGGGAAAGCTGACCAACGATTTATTATCGGAAACAGTATGGCATTCATCATAACTGAAGAAGACCCTACAAATAAAGTCGTTACAAAGACAGTTACTCAGATTGAGGTGCAAGAAAAGAATGTTATTACAAAAGACTTTGCTTCAAAACTTGACGTGAAGATGCTCGAACAATACGCAATATCACAAGGAGTTGACCTTACGAATGTACAAATGACAAAGAATGCGATTACTGCGAAACTTATCGATGAGTGATTTGTGAAATAGCATATTTTGCATATACTAAAGACATCTATTTGGTGTCTTTTTTATTATGATTAGCACACAAGTGACTGCCGATGCAGTCAAAGAAGAGCTTGGCTCGTTCTTCGCAACCGAGGCACACGATGATGCTGATATACTTCTCTATATACAGAGTGCTATTCGTTATATAGCACAGTATAAGGATTTTGAATTTCTTAAAAAACGTGAGGCAGTAGTCTATACTACACCAATGGTAGAGCTTACTACGACATATAAGACAAAAACTGACTCAGTTCGTGATATTGATGGACACGAATTTGATGTTCTTGGTATAGATGACTTCTATTCAAAGTATCGAACGTCAAATTCTGTTGGTGTTTGGTCTGATAAATTTGTTGCGCCTAATGCTGGAACATACTATGTTATCTACTATGGTATTCCGACATTCCCAACAGCACTTACCGACACGATTGACCTTCCTGATTCTCTTGTTGATGTTCTCAATATGATGTCTATTCACTATGGATATAAGAAATTGAGACTCTATGAGAAAGCAAATGCTATTATTCCAATGGCACAAGCTATTCTTAATAAGTTCTCAGAGAGAGTAACACAACCAAGAACAAGCTCTGTTACAAGTATGGGAAGAAGACATAGGATTTAGTCTATAATCGTACCATTATGGCAGTTCAAGACGTACCGCAAACCATTAAAGTTCGCTTCAACGATAGTTATAGCGAATATTTTGATGAGCTTATCAATGTTCAGATTACAAATCGCAAATCTGATACTGGTCTTATTGAGAAAAATAGACCTATGCTTCGTCCAAGAGCAGGAAGTTACCGAGTCGGTAATGAACTTATATCTACTTGGTCTTCAACTACAGCATATATTATAGGAGACGTAGTAGAATATTCTGGTATTCAGTATGAGGCAACCGCTCCATCGACAAATTCACAACCTCCGTCAGCAAACTGGACGGTTGTAACGAAATGAAACTCTGATGGTATTTTCTATACGGATAGAACAAGAACAAGACGCTTCTATCGAGTATGGAATAATAAACTTTGGTATCTTAATAGTACCACTTGGACTTCTATTAAAGATCTCCAGACGAATAATGTTAAACTCCAAATACAAAGAGTACCTCTTAACATTAGTGGTTCAGCTCCAACTACCTATACTATGGGTTCAGCTACAACAGCAGCAGAAACTGTCTATAAAGATGCAGCTGATGCTGGTTGAGCAGCTAATATTGGTAAGATATGTATGGTTACTTCAGGGGTATATAAGTGAGCATTCGCTCCAATCATTGATTATCAATCATCTGGTACGAAATATGTACTTTGATGAGCTGGTATATTACTATGAATGCCAGCAGGGACTACCTATGTGATATGTGATACGACAGGTGATGCACTTCAAGTATGTAGATGATATGAAAGCAATGCATCTTATAATGATGACCTCTATTTCAATGGGATAACTGAGATGACATACTTGAAATGATATGCAACATCAGCACTCCGCAATGTTTATGCTATCACTTCATCAGAATGAATACGAAGATCAGCTTCATTCCTCAATAAAGTATGGACATTCAGCGGTTCTACACTCTTTTACTCTGGTGGTTATCCTGGAAATCCATTCTTCTATGATTTTACTGGGTCAATTACTACAGGTTCCGCAGGTGAAATCATAGACATATTCCCATTCAAGAATAGATTGATAGTTATTGGTACAAGTTTCATATATGCCCTTACTTCCTCGTTGACTTGGGATAAACTCGTTGAGTCTTATGGTTGAATACTCAACTGAGTAGTATCAACTGGTGAAGATGTGTATATCGTTACGACACAAGGTACGCTTATATCAATCAATGAAACTATTTCTGGGTTCATAGAGCTTAAGAACATAGCTCGTGACGTAGATAACTACCTGAAGAACTTTACAACGAATATATCCGCCTGATTTGATGGGAGATATATGTATATCTATGGAGAGTCAGGTACATTATGAGTTGGTAAAATGTGTGTTCTCGATATTCGCTATAAATTCTGGTCTATATTCGAGTGATTACCTCCTATCAGGATTATACCAGAGCAATGAAGCGTCTATCTTCTTGATAATAATACAGATATAGTGCGAGTTCTATCTCTTCTCTATACTACTGATGTAGCAGTTGGGACGGATAAAACAAATTCTGTAGAACAAAGAGTAACACTGAAAGAACTTGACCTTGATGATATATTTTCACAGAAAATTCTTCCTGAAGTGTACATATCATTTGAAAACTATGACCAGCAAGTAGAGGTTACTACCTACTATGCACTTGATGGAAGAAATGCAAAGAAGAGTACAGCTACATTTAATATAAACGCAGTAAATATTACTGAGGCGACTATTGGAAATAATCTTATTTGAGATAATATGTTCTGAGGAGAGCAAGCGCTCTCGGAAATATCAGTTCCAATCATACGAAGGGTTATGTATAGTGCTGATAGTGCAAATATATTCAAGTTATCAATCACCTGAAAAGATGGTTCATTCTTCTATATAAATGCTATTGATATAATGATGGGCTTCTTCGATTCTCCAAAGAAATATTTTGGTTCTCTACAAACTAAATAATAAACCTATGTGATCTATACGAACACAAGACCTCTATAAAGCAGTTGTCACCGAAGTATCGGGGATAGCTTCTTCTGGAGATGTAAACTTTACAGTATCAACACCTCCATCTCGAACAAATGGTTTCCTTGTGTTATCACCAGATAACGCACTGAACCGTGAGACGGTGTATTTTCATAATGTTATTGGTAGTAGGATATATGTACGATGAGTAAATCGTAAAAACCCAAAAGCACATTCACTCAATGACCTTATTCAGATGAATGATGTTGAGGAAATATTCAACTACTATGCAGATATGACAAGCCCACTCTTCTATGTTGAGAAGACTGGGTCTTTGAACGTACTTGTATGGTGAGGAACGGTTCTTGTAAACCGAACACAGGTAACTGTTGCAGATACAGCACTTGCTCTTACAGATAATACTACAAACTATATTGTTTATGATTATCTAACAAATGTTATATCCGTAAATACTACTGGTGTCGGTCTTGTAAAAGCAACCGTTGTTACGGCATCAGGCATTATTACTTCTATCACATACAATGTTATTAAAGAATCGTATGCTGATCCATATGTTCCTGATTTAGCTCTTGTTGCTCCTGAAGTTCAGAAGCAAACTTGGGTATATGCTCTAGCAACTGGTGCAGTGAATACTTATGCTATCACTCTCACTCCAGCACCAACCGCTTACGCAGTATGACAGAAATTTACATTCAAAGCAAACCTTGCAAATACAGGTACAGCAACACTCAATGTAAACGGGCTTGGAGCAAAGACGATTAAGAAGCTTGGTGGTACAACTAACCTTGCATCAGGCGATATAGCTATCAATCATATGGTAGAAGTTGAGTATAATGGTACAGACTTCGATATGCAAAGCCAAGTTGCAAGCGTATTTCAATTAGATATAAATTGACAAACAGAAAAAGTTGCACCAGTATGATGAGATTTTTTATTACTATCTGATAGTGAGGCAAGTTTTGTAAATAAAAAAGTAAAAAGGTCAGCACTCCCATTTTATTATTGAGACGGATCAGATGGGTCGGTCACAGTTTCTACAACAATATCTCTCACAAGAGACATGCAATATAGTTCGCTAACTATAACATGAGCTTGAACTATAAATACAAGATGATATAAAATATTTGTTTCTTGAACTTTAACAAATTCTTGAACAATTCAAATATTACATTGAAATTGAGGTAATGCAGTATTAAATGTAGCTTGAGTAGCAGCAGTATCATCTGATACTTGAAGCCTTTGAAATATACAATTATGATGAGACTGAGCTGCTTGAAAATCAAATCAAGCATTATCTGACGGAACTAATACTAGCACTCCAGTATCGGTATTGGCACCGCTCTCTTCAACATCATCTAGTTGAGGAAGCGGATGAAGGATATTTGATGGTGCTGTTTGGCGTAATCCATGAACATCTATAGCTTGAGCAAATACAAAGTATATATGAGAATTAACAAACCTATTATCTTTACAAATAAATAATTTAACTAGTTCTTTTTATATCCCATCTATACAGTATTCACGGTCTTGTTGAGGTGGATGAGCTTGAGCTTGAAGTACAGGTATATCCTGAGGTGGTTGAGCTGCTTGAAATGGCGGATGATGTATATTTATATCAGCAAAAACAATTATAAATAACGCAACTATTAAAATTATTTGATGAAATTGATGAATTTGATGAAATGCATCGGCTAATGCGACAAATGCAAGAATGGATTGATGAGGTGGAGGTTGAGCAGGAGGTAGTGGTTGAATTATATTCCTACTTACTTCTTCATTAACTTGAAGTTGAACCGTTCAGTCATCTTGATGAAACTGAAATAACTGATGAAATGCATCTAATAACTGATGAGCTCAATGAGCTGATGGTGGTGGTGGTTGAAATGGTTGAAATGGTTGAATTATTATTTCTCCAACTTGAAATACATTTGTTGTTTCATGATGAACATTCTGAACGTGATGAACTTGAGTTTGATTTTGAGTTACTTGAGCTTCTGGTTCTGCTTGAGTTTCTGGTATTACTATTAACTATTAGCATATGTACAAAATATTTAGAGAAAATGTATCTATGTGAATCATAGACACAAAACCAACCCAAGAACAACTCTCTGAACTCAACTGTGATTCATATGAAGAGTATGTTGAACCAGAGGAAACTATCGAAGCGAAGAAGGTACGGGTATTTTCATCTCTTGTCGCATCTCCTAACATAGGAGATGTTGATATTGAATGAGTCCAGTTCACCAATCAAGAGATAGGAGATATAATCCAAGCTCGGGTATTCGGTGGTAATCCTCATTCAGAATCCGCTCTTCAAGCGAAAGTATCTGCTTATATCTTTTCAGTAATGAGTTGAGAACCGAATGAAGAACTCCGTGCTGAAATAGAGGACAAACAAAACAAGGTAAATGAAGTTCGACTTAAACTCTGACTCTCTAGCGTTCTATAATAATAGTATATGCCACTACTTAAAGGTCACTCTATCAAAGAAAAAATAGTATTGACTATTCCATAAAAAAAATAACTGAGTATACTGTACTCAGTTTTTTTAACTTCAAAATATATGGCTAAAAAACGTTATAGCGCAAATGATTTCAAAATCGTTGAGGCAACTTCTGTCTCAGATGGATATGAGTATACAGATATATACACACCAGGTTCTTCTTCTGGCGCATCTTCTTTTGGCGTAACAACTCCAAGTACAAACGTAGCTGGTATGCAGAACGTATTGGTGGATGCTATTTACAACGCTACTCCTACAACTCGTACAGAAGGACAGGCTTGACCACTACAAGCTGACACAGCTGGTAACCTCAACAATAACCTCGGAACGACAATAGCAGGTGAGGATATTA
>ERZ724522.1191-NODE-1191-length-14499-cov-52.250208_pt1 | contig 14499 bp, 20 predicted proteins | sample MGYA00376055_ERZ724522 | MGnify/ENA primary metagenome ERZ724522 (study PRJEB28724, sample SAMN07190884) | wastewater metagenome | isolation source: effluent of sewage treatment plant in Hong Hong | place: Hong Kong | collected 2016-03-17 ... | reverse complement strand
CATAGGGCTCCTTTAATTAAAAATTCAAAGTCGGGAGATTTGTGGGGAGAGGGGGTGTATATAAACCTACCCCAGATCCAAAAGATCCAAACTGAAATGGATTAACTGTCATAGTCTGAGCAGAATTACCTAATGCAAGGTCAGGGAGGGTCATTCCTCTGTTCAAATGATAATGATTATCACTTACGGAATCACCATAATCGTCGTGGGTTTTGTTTGTGAAATCCATTGCTTCCATTTCGTCTAGCATTGGATTATTCCATTCCCCTCTAACCATTTGTACATACCCCGCTTGAGCGGTACTTGCAAAAGGTAAGAACCGTTTTAACTTACTCTTTTCTGGTCTGATTAACCGTACATAGTACCCAGCTTCTGATAATCTTCTTGCTAAGTCTTTGCAGTATGCTCCAGCGGTAGCGCCAGGATCAAGTGGAAGAGTAATATGAGTCTCTGGACCATCAAGGCGAGCGGTTTCAAAAATCAACTTCTCAACCTCGTGTACTCTTTTCTGAACGTGAATAGCGTCTTCAATTGTATATACACTGGAAGTATCTTTAGACATAAGGACACCAGCAGTTGCGTCAACATCGGGTGTAACGTCACTCACCTCGGAAAAAGCCAAATCCCAAGACCTTACTCGCTTATGCGCAGTCATGTTTGGATAATCTACAAACTTAATCCATTCTCTTTTGAAATAACCTGACTTCTGTTCACGTACCCAAGCCCCCTCAAGCAGACGCTTACGTTCTACAGTAGGAAGAGATTTTAGAGTAGCAATATATTCTTTATTCTGCTCAAGACCAACAGGATTCTGGTAAATTGTTCCAGGAACAAACAAAAAACTTTTGACACCAGTTTCATTACCTTTACCGTGTGCGGCTTCTGCTTCTTCTAATGTGTCATACCAAAGAATTCCGGCAGGGCTTCTGAAATAGTATCTCTTCTGATACTCCTCTTTCATCACAGGGGTAAGCTGATCATCAAGAGAGAATTTAACAAAGTCAAACAAGAAACTGTCTGGATCTGGATTACAAGTTGCTCTTACTTGTAGTTTATAGGGTACACGAGTTGATCTAACTCTGGACATCGCATAAAATACATTATCTGCTGTAAGCTGTTGAGCTTCATCTAGGAGTAAAGCAGAAATTTCCTTGCCCTGAATATTTTGTCTATCGGCTGGCTTATCTAAGTATGTAAACTGTAGTTCTGCTCCTGTACTAAACTTCAAAGTCAAGTCTCTACTTTTAATCTTCAGCTTTGGATCAATTTTACTATACAAGTGAATGGCTGCATCAAATAAGGAGCCACTACCGCTCAATTGTTTTGTTGTTTTTCGAATAACCATTGCACGAGTACCTGGGTATTCAATTAAAGGAAGGATACTTCCAAGTAAACAGAAGCTCTTTCCTGCGAATGCTGCGCCGCCGTATAGTGTAAAAAAGGCGTCGGAGAGTAAGAACTGACTTTGAGCCTTAGAACAAGGACTGAAAACAAGTTCAGACATTATTAACCCTCCGTAGTCTCAACATCAAGATTTGTTTCATAACTATAGTGTAACACTCTGTTTGACCATTAAATCTATGATACTCTTTCATATTAACTGGGGGTAATCTCCAGTCTTTATACTCTTTGTGGATTTCTTTTTCAAGACACATACACTCATACCCTCTATCAAAAGGTATACTTAATAATACACTAACACGTGAACCCATAGGCAGGCCGTAAGATCTAACCCTTACATCAATGTTTTTCGCAAAACCGAGCTTTAACCAAGTAAAACCGTTGTAGGTTATCTCCAAAAGGTAAAGGCTAGATGGGAGGGTATAGTAGTTATCTGTGCAGTTATGGCATTGCCATACACCCTGTTCAGCGTGATCTGCACGTAGAATCTTATTGCAACCACAAGGAAGTGAGTACAAGTTGTACCTCCCCTGACTATTTGAGAGAAAACTTAATCCTACTTCTCTCACAAGAGCAGAGTGAGCTTCCAGCTTGCAACTCCTACAAACCACATTTCCTTTGTGTATTTGGTTCAACTGTACGATCTTCGTGTGGCCGCCCTATCCTATACCAAAACATCACTCAACCATCTTCAAACTGAATACAGCAACCTTCTTCTCCTCCTTCGGAGGCTCCTTCTGTATCTCTTCCACAACTACTGGTTGTTGTACTTGTGGTTTCTCTTCTTGCTTTGGTTTCTCATCAAAAGCAGGATCATAGATTTCAGAGATAAGCGACTTGTAAGTACTGATAATCATGGCAGCCGCTTTGAGCTTGCCATTCTCCGTAGCCAAAGGAGCATCCAAGATCTTAGCTGCTTCACTAATAGCTTTGGCTTGCAAGGGTTTCAGCTTTCGAGCTAATTCCATCAGATTTCTCTGTCTTGCAAGACGATTATCAATTACATTTTCTTTAACTTCTTTTTGATTAGGTTCCGTAAGAGAAGCCAAAGCTTTTGGCCTCCCATTAGGATTACCTGATTGTCCAGGTTTAAACATTATATCACCTCTATATTCATTTCAGAAGGTACTTCTAACTTCTTCCTGAGTCCAATATAGAACAGAAGTAAGTAAAAGAACCTTTTCATTAGCCAAAAGTCACTGTAATAGAAACAGGGACATCAATTTCATTGATTGTTCTTGGTACAGTGAATTCCTGAGAAGCTGTGATACCATTGCGAGTTACTTTCATTGTATACTTTGCACCTTGAGGTACAAGAGGGAAAGTGACTTCCGGGGTGGGATTCTCAACAAAAGAGAGTCTAAAACCATTTACATCAAATAATTCAAACAACCACAGGGTTGGTTCAACATCAAGAGCAAAAGAACGTGCAATAGTATTAACCTTGCCAAGAACGTCAGAAGTAGCCATATTCTCTCCATATTTTATTGGTTGCGGGTAACTGAATTGAACAGTTCCTTCAGGGTTATGAGCCCCGCGTACAACCTACATACTCACCCGCAATGGAATTAATCCTGGGCACTTTATCCAGGCTGGAATTATCGTCTCCAGAGTGTAATTACACGAGTATTTTACTGATACTTAACAGTCCCTAAGGTAGTGGGATTCTGGCACAGGGGCAAGGATTCAAACCTTGACAAGCGGATTTGGAGTTCGCTGTGCTATCAATTACACCACCCCCATAAAACTTACCAAACAACTTCTTCCTTAGTAATCTTGCGAAGACCAAGGTTAATAAAAGCTAACCCAAGAGCTTGAAACTCAGGAGTTATAATAAAACCAGTTTTGATCTGAAGCAGCAAAGCTCCAGCAACTAAGATATTTGGGCTATTTGCAATCTAGGGTTGGATTTTGTCCGAATCGACCTTCCAGCCCACTTGGTTGGAATCGGCTCGCTTTCAGTGTCTCTCGCAAACAGCGCCCTGGTTGGAATGTGCACCCAAGCGTAGGTTGCAAAAATCCTGAAGGTGTGCGCTACACCCACCGTGAGCATTGCGATTGAGCGGGGCAGACTCTACCGCCCTGCGGTGTTTCCGTTCCTGATCTGCCTGGCTGTTTCCAGACTGTTGAAACCACGGGAGAGGCGATGGATCGAGATGTAGACTGCAGCCCTGTGAAAAATTCTGTCGCAAATGACAATGAGAAATAGCGATGAATCTGGCGTTGGGGGAGGGGTGGCGAGTCAGGAGCACATTTGAGGCTGATAACCGCGTATTGGATCAAGCCAAACAGAATCGCCGATCTGAATGCGAAAGCACTCTCTAAAGGTGGCAATTCCAAGAAATAAAATACTTCACATCTGAGGAGGAGCGGCTGGGAGCCCGGCTTCCGACGCTCTTGTCGGTCGCCTCGTCCAGGAAGGAATCCATCCTGCAAGGGCTCACATTTTCCTCATCAGCACCAGACTCGTGTGCACCAAGTCAAGTCACCGGGACGCCTTTCCGGGTCTCTCTGACGTGAAGTAGTTCATAATAGTTCCTTTACTCATAAAACACAGGAAGAGTTTTACCTGAAGGATTCTTCAACTCAATCATATCCGCTTCATATACAGCTTCATCAGGGCAAAGGTCTGAAACCTCTTCAAAATCATCCTGACAACCATCGCATTCAGTACTTTGGTTAAAAGCAGTCTGCTTGAAATAAGCACCACAACAAGTACAAATCATATCCATCCTTAAATTAGAATTAATGCTGGTTACAGATCCAGCGTCAAGCGAAAGTGCGAAAGGAGGAAAACACGAACCATGACTGATTAATTGTTGTAAGCTTACACACCCTTATCCTTGATGCAGTACACAACAAACCAAAATTATTACGTCTGATTATATCATTACAACTGCAATAAATCAAGTAAAGATTAGTCAGACACGGTATATCTGGATAATATCTTGCTGTATTTCAGTTTTAAGCGAGTCTCTAATCTTTTAGCAACAACAATATCTTCTACAAGCCGAGTCTTCTTTATTCCACCAGAGAACCAAGATAAACGGTAAGCCCCAATATCTTTCGGGTGTGGAGTTAGTTTTATCCCACCTTGTAGGTTTTTCAGGGCTTCCTTGTATATCTTATAATCATCAGGATCTAAACAAGCAAGATTATTCAATCTAAAGTCTGTTTCATCAAGATTCTTATGAATAACCTTTTGGTTTTTCTCAACATCCTCAGAATAACCTAGAGAGAAACACAACTTGTTCATCTTCATCTTAGTCTGTTTCTGAGTTATTGGACTCTTAAAGCAAACCCATCCATCCTCTAGTAAGGAAAGGAAATTCCCCGTACTTTTGTTGAATATAATTCCAGTGAGGGGATTGTATTCTAAAATACTTGAAATTTCCTTTTGCATTAGTTTTCAGCCTTTCGTTTTCTTGCTTTACCCACTACGGGGATACCAGTTCCGTTCACTTTCTCTTGTTCAGCTAAGAATCTTTCTTCAAAATACTTCTCCCTCTTTTCAAGGCGGGCTGTAATTTCATCTGCATCTAAATAAAGTTCCTTACCTGAAGTAACTTCGTTGATTTCTTGCTCAGTCAGAAAACCCTCATATGCCTTTCTCATTACCTTATCTGTAACTTTTGCTGTATGCAGGACATGGGATACATTATCAGCAGATTTCCCTGTAAAACCATATCTGGCAGAATGTGCTAGCATCTCAGCATATGGCCCAACCCTGACTTGCGGACAACTGAGGGCAAAAATACTTGCAGCAGAGTGTGCTTCGCCAATAATATCTGCAATTACTAACGCTTCTGTACTTTCTACAGCGTCTAATAGACTCACGAGACCAGAGTAATACCCCCCTGGGGATGCAATCTTAAAAATGAATACATCATTTGTACTGGCTCTTGAAAGCGCATCAACAATGTTGTCGTAATAATCTGGTTCCATAAAAGGTTGATTCAAATGTACAGTTACAGTAGTTTGTACTTCCTGCACAAAAGAGTAACCAAGCTTATTTGGAAAAGTATCTTCACGTTCTTCATCTGAATTGAATCTGATTGGTTGTCCTAACTTATTCATTCCGTGCCCTTTCTTTTGTAAATACACCAGAGATTAGATTACTATACACAAGAGGGTCAAGCAAGTCACGATAACAATCAGCAACCTCTTTAACTAATTTATTCTTGTGGAAAACATATGCTTCAAAAGCTTCCTCTTTAGTTGAGTAAACCCCTAAACTTATAGTTCTTTTCCGACTATCGGGACTGCACTTATCCCCCATTTTAGCTTGAAATTTACCATTATGTTGATGTACTACACCACGAGGTAAGTCCCTGTTAGAAATCCACCCAGTAAATAAAGAATTAATCCGGGAAGGCACAAATGTACATGCGTCTGGACAATAGACCTTATTACCTGGGATTTTCAGATCTTTATCTAACAAGAGTTTTTCAGTTGTAATAGGTTTTTGAAGAGTATACCATTCAGCAAAATTCTGGAAGTTATGCCATTCTTCACAGACAGTAACACCGGTATAACATTTATTTGTCTTTTCTAAAGACATAGTACCATAACATCTGTCTAACATCCCTCGCCAAGTAGAGTATGCTCTTGTACAACAATAACCCCCTGATTTTGTTCGCCCGTTGTGAGTTAGGTACTTTCCAACACCAATATAGCCAACACCATGAATCCATGGATGATATGGGTCACGTACAGTTCCACTTCTTAGATTATTAGTTTTTACAGTTAAAACTGTACCTGTATTGATGAATTTAATTTTGCAGTCTGTTTTTGTAGTATATTCTAATACCTCAATATTTCCACAGTTATTTGTAGGATAAATCTCTCCAATATTGAAAGGCTTTTGTATTTTCCTATTTCTCTTCTTCATATAACCTCAGTTAACGTGACTTCTTGTGCTGTTTATCAATATCACCCTTAGAAATAATTGCGTTTCCAGATTGTTCAGCAATCAACTCATCTTCAAATGCAATCACGAAAGATTTAGTGATATCACTTCTACAAATATCATTTCTAGTAAACTGCACGGACTCTACATCTGGGATACTGTACTTTTCAACTAACTTATGCAGGTATGTAAGCCCATCCATGCCATTTTTTACATCTGTCTGGAGTCCTGAGTTATCTCCACAGAATATCATTTGAGAACCCTCCCCAAGACGAGTAACCAAAGCTTGAACTTCAGGTACAAACAGAGATTGAGCTTCATCAATCAGAATAATTGCATCAGACCAACTCCTACCACGGATAGTCTCAAGACTACAAATCTCAATGGTCCCTTGCTTCAGATGGATCTCTGTAGCACCTTTACCAAGGTAATCCTCAAAGTAATCCAACATCTGCTGGTAGAATGGTTGCAGCTTTTCTTGTAAAGTACCAGGAAGCATACCAATTGTTCTACCAGCAAGAGGTTGATAAGCTCTAATTAGAACAACCTTTTGAATATCCCCATAGTGCAACTTCTTAGCAGCATGCCAGCAGCTAACTAGCGTTTTTCCTGCACCGGCTGAGCCTTCGGCAATTACAATAGAGTTATATTTCAAAGCCTCAAACAACTTCTTCTGGTTCTCATTCTTAGGCAGGAGAGTAGGAAACTCCTGACGTGCAAATTTCTCTTTCTTTACCAATTGGTCTTGAACTTTTGCTCTGCGCTTCATACTCTTCCTCCTTACAACAAAAATTAAACCGACTTACCCTTACGTCCAGGCTTACCCTTCTCCTGAGAAATATCTTCAGATTTAGTTGCCTGAGCAACCTTTTCTTCAGTCTGCGTAGGATTTTCTTCAGAAATCACCTCTTTATCTTCTTTTTCTTCAGTTTGTGCAATTTCAGGCACACCTTCCGAAGGAGGTACAAGCACAACTGCAAAGTAACCACCATAAGCTACAGGATAAGTATCATTCTGAGTAATATCCAACTGATACCCTTCCTTGAACTTCGTAAAACAACCATCCAAGAAATCAGCAATACCCATAGCAGAAACCTGCACACGACCAGCATTCAAATCCATGTATTCCATACTTCTCCTTTACGTTTAATGAATAACATTAACTAACTATATCACCTTATTTCTATTTGTCAATACCTCTTGACAAGTTTATTTCTTTGTGTTAGAATTGTTATATCTTAATTTGTTTATGAAAGGCTTATATGCGTATTGATATTCCTGACTTGGTTCTGCAAAACAATGCTATTCCTGCTAGTGCCAAGTTGATTTACGGTGTTGTGTACAAGGTTCAACGTGAGAATGAAAAACTCCCTGGGATCTGTAATCTTACGGTGCAACAAATTGCTGATGCTGTAGGTGTGCATCGAGCTACAGCAGAAGCTAACCTAGAAGCTCTTGTAAAATGGCATCTGATTGAATGCACAGAAGGTAAATCCTCTCGTGGTCGTCTGCAATACCTCTGGAAAGCTCTCCCTATCCGTGGTACACGTATGGGTCAAAGTCTTAACACAGAAGAAACTGAAGCACAACAAGAAGTTGAAGTCCAAGAACAACAAGAAGACAGCCTGATGTCCTGGGCTAAGTAAAGGAAACAGATGCAGAATCAAACTTACGAACTAATTGATAGCCTCCCAGGGTCAGGTAAGACAACAGCTATCCTAAAATACATGGCTGATAACCGATCTAACCCTTGGTTGTATATCTCCCCTATGAAAGAAGAGGTGGAGAACAGAGTTCCAAATGAAGCCTTGCAGCATGGATTGGAACTATTCTACCCCTCTACAGAAGGAGATGATCGTACAAAGACTGAGCAAGTCTTAGAGTTCCTTGAGGAAGGTCTGGATATTTGTTGTACAGCCGAAATTCTGCATAGCGTTAATACAAAGTTCATTGAAAACCTCCGCGACAATAAATACAATGTTGTATTTGATGGTGATCCTGAGCATGTGGACTGGTATGGCCTCTCTGATGGTGATTTCAATTTCTTAACAAAGTACGATTACATTAAAATTGATGAAGAAACTGGTAAACTAAACTTCTTACCAGAATGTGCAGATGATGCAGTTTATGGCGATGTTAAAATGTTATCTGATGCAGGATCCCTTTACATGTCAAAGGGTTCTTGCACAAGATTCATGAGACTAATGAGTTCTGAATTACTGCTTGCTAGTAATCGAGTTGTAATCTGTACAACTCTACATGAAGGTTCTGTACTGGAACAAACATTGAGAGTACAAGGGTTTACCAGTACGGAGTTCAATGGTATATTAACTCTAATGACAACACGAGAGGTAAAGGAATTGTGGAAAGAAAGAATTGAGTTTATTAAGACTCCAACTGTTATAAAGTACTTACACAAACAACCTCATCGGCAACTAGACGACACATGGTGGGGATCAACCACACCATCAGGGTCTAAGAAAAAGGATGAAGTCTTCAAGCTAATGACGAATATTATTAAATCACATAAAGCATCTACACTAGACTCCTTTTTCTACATTCCTCCTTCGTTCTCAAGAGCAGGGTACAAGATCCCAAAGCAAACAGTCTCAACCAACAATCTACTCAGTATAAACTCAGATGAACTTGACTGTAACGGAAGGTATATCGCAATGTTTGCTGGAAACCCGTTTGTACACACCAAAACATTAGAGTATTTCAAGGAAAATGGGCTACAAAACCCGAACGATACAGAAGCTCTTAGAAAGTTTCTAATCTGGATTAATCAGTCAGATATCAGTAAAGAGAATTCTGAAGAGAAGTTGAGATTAGCCGTATTCTCACTAAGAATGCTAGTTTTATTTCAAAACTGGCTGCACAAATCAGAAAAAGGTACTAATACATGAATAAAGAAATCGTCACTCAAGAAGAAGTTAATCAATTTCTTACTAGGATTGAACAAAATGGAGTACTAGAGATTGCTGATAAACGTAAATTTTATGGAATGATATCTAAGAGGTCTAATGAACTTCTTGGAAGCACAGGAAATAAAGTCCTACCCTCCTTCTATGATATTACTCAGTCGGTTCAGGATCAGATTAAGTTAGCGTGTACTGACTTCCCTTATGACGCAGAGAAGGTTTTCTCAGAGTTTGAGGATTTCTTAGATAGCAAAGCTTACACGCATATCATCCAGAACGAGATGCTGGAAGTTGAAAAGCTGTTTGCAGAAACAGACTACAAAGGTAAAGCTCTTAACAATATCAGGAAAGGTTGTACAACCCTCAGAAACCTCCGTAGAGAGCTTAAAGTTCTTAATGAGTTCTACACCCTTAGCCTTGAACTAAAAGAGGCTAAAGCCTTCGCAGATCAGACCTATCAGGATCTGGCTGAAGCAGAAAAGTTACTTGAAGTTCGAAATCAGACTATTGAAGCTGTTCTAGCTATCCATCAGACAGAGGACGAAGACTGGAACTTGTTTAAGTCTACTCAAGAAGCTAAGAAACTCTATCACCTAACAGATGCAGATGTTCTTCTACACTTCAACATCTCTAGAAGAACCCTAGCACAACTAAGAAAGAGATATGAAATGTCCGAATAGACGAGTTTTAGGTGTGCTACTTTTTTCACACAACTTCTGTTTTTTCGTTCAAATGTCTTAACATAAACCAGGGGTAGAGCTTCCCACAAAGAGGCATGCCCTACCAAGTGTGCTCTTTTTTGCACAAAAAGATCAAAAAATCAACCAAAAGTCTTAAGATAAGAGAGGGGTAAACTTTTGAATAGATCGCCCTCTACAGAAACATCTATGACTTACGCTGGAACCTTCCAAAGACTAATACCCGGGATATATATATTGTAGGCTTCGCCTACAGAAGTAATCCATGAACTACGTTCATAACATATCTTACTCAGGATTCTCCTGAGCATAACTACTACTCTCTAACCTTCCGGTTAACTATCAATAAACACCAATAAAGAAAAATAACAAAAGGAAGCCTTGCTTCCCATAATCCCAGGGATAACTAACCTCTGTAGGATAATCGTCAACTTCGTTTCCTCCTTCATAATATCCTACAACAAAGAACCAACTAAAACAGAAACCTTATTTGTGCAAAAGAAAGCTGAAGCTTTGCTTCAAAAAGCTTTCTAAAGTACCTGATACACCCTTGTAGCAGTACCAAAAGAAGAACTGAACCTGAGTTCTGTTGTGCTGTTCAGGGACTGAACTTTTGTTTGTAGTCCTCAAAACGAAGTTTTAATCTGTTGTTACCCCTGAGAATATAAATTCATAAGCTTCGCTTATACCTTTTGTGCCCTTGTTGGTACTCTGATTAATCTATTTTGTTGGATTATCTTACGGAGTAAGAAAACAAATACATCGAGCGAAGCTCTCTTTTTGTTGTTTTAGTTTATCTTTATTTTGTGCTGAAGAGTCCTAGCGAAGCTAGACAAGTATCTCTTCTGTTTACGAAGTAATTATCTATTATTTTGTTGGTATGCACTAACTTAGCGAAGCTAAAGAAGTACTAAGTGCCTTACAAAATATCAATCTGTAACGCCAGCGTTACAATATACCCCTCTTTCAATAAAATAAAAATTTTTACAAACAACATTCTTTTGTTCTATCTATTTTTGTTGTAGAAAATATCTATAGAAATAAAATTTGTTAGAGATTAAGATGATCCCGGGGTTATGTTTCATCCCGGGGTTTAGTTCCCTTATAAGATTCCTGCATCAAAGATCCCTAGACTACAGAGGGAGAGAAGGTTCGACGGAACGTCGAGATATTTTGTTTCTAGGATTGTTTCAGGATTAAAGGCTCTAGGATGAGATAGGAGAGATTAGAGTGCCTTGGGTATTAACACCTTAGGATAATTGATTCTAGAGGGTTTTAAGAGCCCTGCCGGGGTAAAGGCAGGGGATATGGTTTGTAAGGGATGAGAGTATCCCGGGGATTGGTTTCTGTTAGGGTATATTTAGATAGAAATAATAAGCAGATTGGCTTATTGGTTTGATAGAGACACTCCCCCTCCCTCCTACCCCTCCATACAATTCTAAAATATCACACGATGATCTTTGCTTATCTGGCGTAAGCCAGAGTAGATAACATCTCGGGATAGTACATCATCTTATTGAGTCACTTCTGAGCCTATGCATGAGGGAGAAATTGTAACAAAAGATAACGCTAGACGTTATGCGTTAGATGATAAGTGGAGTTAATATACACTTGTGCAGTAATGTATTGGTATACAGGTGTGCATTAATTGCTGGGTGTCTCGACTGGGTATAGTGTTTTCCGACCGTGAATCTAACCAGCACCACCAAAGTGACAAGTCTATCACTATATCATCTTATTGCCTTGTCAATCATTGCCTAGTCAATCATTAGGCTAATAAATAAGGGGCTTAGAGCCCCTGTAAGGTATAGTCTAAGGCTTCGCCTTACTGGTGTTACTCTATGCCCATATAGGGCCATTTAGATGCCTTCCTGAGTCTATCCTGATTGACTACCGTCAAGATGGCATTAAGAGCATATCTTAGCTGCCGCTAAGAGCATATCACCTTCCCCTGTTTTAGCACCAACATCACAACCCATGCTAACCCTGACCATATTGTAACAAGTAGTAACACATCAAACCAGATAAAGATCAAGAGGTTTAGCACAAACTTGGTGCGTGATTGAATACGGACAAGGGCGCGTAAGTCCTGGGCTGTGAGGGGTTTGGATGAATGCTTATCCCGGGGTTTAGTACCCTGTGGGGGTTTCTGCTTAGGTTGCATTAGAGATAACCCTTATTCTTTGCAATCTGGATAACCTTAGTCCAAACCTTTTGGCTTTGTTTGTCTTGTCCTGGGTGTATGCTTCTGTTTTCATATTCCCCGGTTATGTAATCCATTTCACCATAGTAGGTTAACCATCTAGGTGTTCCTCGACAATCTGACGGTGAGGTAAACTCGTTATGGGATATCTCGTGTAGTAGATCTGTAGCTGTATATTCTACATCCTCGAACACAAACCCGGACTCTTCTACATCCCCGTTTTCTGCTGATTTTTCGGTGATAATCTCATACGTCATGCTGAGTTTGAGCATATAAACCTTTTGGTTTGAAAGGAGAAAAGATAATCTAATTGAAACCCCCTATATCTCAAATTGAGATTGTCTTTTGATACAGTGCAGAGTGTTTCATTTCAGATAGCCTCATGGATGGCCCTAGATGGGCCTGGGTTAAATTTGTTTGGGGCGGTGAGGGGGCACTAGCCCTGAGCTTCTAGCCACTGTCTGGCGGCCTCTTTTGCGAGGCATACACCATTCGCCAGTGTATAATAATCTCCGGCCTTGGAAAATCCACCTGATCCGGGCAGATGCGGGGCCAATCTGTCCCATTCTGCGAGAGGGATATCATTAAAATGAATGCATTTGCTGGCTTTAATACGATCAGCACCAATACTAGACACCACGCGGGCGATTGTACCAGGGGTCACGAATTGCCCGAAGTATTTACGATGGGCGATTGTACCAGGAGCAGAAGAATCAGCCATATACTGCTGACGTGTATAAATGCTAGTCATATTAAATCAACCCAATTTTTGTTTGCAACGAGGACATGTCACCTTCTTTTTATCCCTTGTGCGCCTAAAATGAAATGAGCCGTTGCCACATAGGGCCGCATCATGCTCAAAAGTCCCTGGCCCTTTACCTGATATCTCTTCTTGTTCTTTCGGGGTTAGGTAATAGTGCAACACCTCTGGATTGTTCAGCATTAAATCAACCCCTTTTCTGCAAAAGATACTGCACCAGAAACCCCGACGATCATATGATCCAGTACCCGCACATCAACCAGGGACAGACTACTTTTAAGGGTTTGCGTTAGCAACTCATCAGCCCTTGAGGGCTCAAGCAACCCCGATGGGTGATTGTGCGTGAGAATTACCGATTGTGCATTTTTGGTAATCGCCTGTTTGACAATCTCGCGAGGATAGACGCTAGTCTGTGTCAAGGTACCCCGAAACTCGATCACAAAATCAATCAACCTGTTTTGTGCATCCAGATACAAAACCCCGAATACCTCGTGTTCAAGGTGCCCGATTTGCAATTGCAAATAGTCTTTTACCACCTGCGGACTATTAAATACTGGGCCTGTTTTCAGGGCACGATATAGGATATTCTTTGCCTTGCGGATTGCAGCCAATTCGGAATCGGTGAAATGTTGCATATTTAACCCTTGAGAAAATCAACGAGAATCTGAGCCAAAAAGGGGGCCGACAGAATCAAACCGATCAAACCCCCGGACATGTTAACCCCCGGCCCTTGTTTTGTTGGGGTGTAATTCTGGCGGGCTTTGCTGGGTTGCATCCAGCTTGTACCCTGCTTAGGTTGCAGCATCATATTTGCGTCGTGCTCGTTTTTCATCGGGGTTGCCTCTATGTTGACTGGTTGGTAATCTCTAATTATAGCCTACTTTTTAATAGGCGAGGGATTAAAGATTAAATCAAAACGTAATCTGTCAGTGCATCATAGGATTTAACCTTTGGGTTGTTCTTTCGTGCCTGCTGGGTTTTCCAGTAACCGGGCTTACTCTGTTCCTCAAAAGCCCGACGTGTTTGCATGGCTTTGTTGTGCACCTTGTTGAGGGACAGTTGCACGCTGGCGAGAAAATCTGAATCTGGGGTGTTTTGGATTTTGGGCATGTTAGGCCTTGCGCTGGTTGAAAGTAACAGGAATCGGCTTATTCTGCCGGGTTTGTTCGAGGGCTTGGCGTAGGGTCATTTTGTTTCCCGTTGCATTGTCGATGTAGTAACTTTACCTGATCTGCAAAACAATGCAAGTGGTAAAGTGTAATAATTTGTAACGGCAATCCCTGAGCATCTTATCTCTAGTCACGCGCCTACGCGTAGCAAAACCCATGCCAGATTTAAACATACCCCTACCCGTACCCGTTTATACCCTACAGGGTACTGTATCGCCACCCCTAGCTAAAGCATACGATACCCCGCATTTCATCAGGATACCTTAGGATCGATTCAAAATACTTTTTGATAGGAGGACTAGGGTTAGGGGTTAAAATTCAATACAAGGGATTCTAGGGGCCTTCCTGAAGGTTTAACTGTTTTGGTACTTGTTTGTAAGGGATTGTAACGTCTAGGTAAGATCCAGGTCATATCCCTTTACGTTCAGCGTATAACAT
>ERZ724522.1188-NODE-1188-length-14538-cov-6.165504_pt1 | contig 14538 bp, 16 predicted proteins | sample MGYA00376055_ERZ724522 | MGnify/ENA primary metagenome ERZ724522 (study PRJEB28724, sample SAMN07190884) | wastewater metagenome | isolation source: effluent of sewage treatment plant in Hong Hong | place: Hong Kong | collected 2016-03-17 ... | reverse complement strand
CCGCCTTGACGCCCGCCGCCGTGACTGCGCGCGTCGTGTCCGTGCCGGTCAGTGCCTCTGCCGTCGTCGCCAGCTCAACCGCGCCTTGCGCCGTCTCGCTCGCCGCCGGCAGCCGGGCAGCGTCCAGCGTGCCGGAGGTGATCGTGGTGGCAGATTGGTTGTGACTGACGGCCGCATAGAGCGTGTCGAAGTAGGTCTTGAGCGTCGCCTTGATATTCGCCCAGGTGATCTTGCGCAGCGCACTGCCGACCGACTGCCAGAAACCCACCTCGTCGGCATCGGCGATGCTGTCGGCGGTGGCGGCGTGGATCTCTGCGGCCACATCCTGCACCGCGGAGTCGGCCAGCGCGCCCTGTGCGGCGGTGGCATAGTTGCCCGCCAGCCCGTCCGCATAGGCCCGGTCTCCGTGCGGGTCCACAGCGCCTGCGTGGGTGCTGACTGCCGTCGATGCCGTGCCCGCCGGATCCGCGCCAACCTGAGCCGCCGTGACACTGTGCGGGTTGCTGGTGCTGGACAGGTGCGAGGCGACAGCGGTTGCGGTCACGCTGCCTTGCTTGATGAGCTTTCCGGTCGTGCCGTCGAATGCGGCGATGCGGTCGTCGGTCGCGCTGGCTGGGCCTACGACGTCGCCGGAGCCGCTTCCGCCAGTACCTGCGCCGATGTTTTCGCGGGCCTGCAGTTTCTGCGCGTCGGTCAGGCTCTGCGGCGAATCGTAGCGCACCAGGCCGGCGAGCGCGTCCTCGGTGGTCGCCTCAGTATCCCGCGTGACGTCGCGCGTGATTGTGAACCGGCCCTGCCACTCGCGACGCACGTCGGTAGCGCTGGTGTAGCTCTCGACGTCGTACACCCAATACTCGGTGGCTGCGGTGACGCTGACGGCCGCCATCACATCTGCGCCGATCGACAGCGAGGCGGTAGTGTACGGATTCGCGCCGACCGTCAGCCGGCCATCGGTGGTGCTGGCGACCAGTTTCGTGGTCGTGTCGCCCACCTTGGCGCGGACGTGCATCCGCAGCGTGCGGCCATTGAGCGATGCCCCGGCGCCGGTCAGCGTGACCGATAGTGCGGCGCCCTGCTCGGCGGTGATGTTCTGCGTGACGGCTGCCATGTGCTCAGTTCCTCAAAGCGCCGGGTATGGGGTTTCGTGCACGGTGATTCCGGCGCACTCGTAGGTGTCGCCTCCGGTGTGCTGGATGGGTGACCAATCAACCAGGCGCCCGTAAATCGTGCGGTTGCTCTGCATCTCGTCGGTGTCCTCAGTGCGTAGCGACACCACGCATTCGGTGGTGCGCCGCGCGCGCGCCAGCCAGATGCGCAGCGCTTCGGCCTCGGTCGATGTCATGCCCGACACGCTGAACTGCAGCGCCCGGTACGTGCCCTGGGTGTTCACGAACACGCCACCGCGCGCGGTGACTTGCGCCTCGCTGGTGTCGATGCTGGTCAGTGACCAGTCGAAATTGACGCCAGCGGACAGCGTGACCGTGGTCGCGCTGGTGCCGTCGGCCGACATGATCAGCAGGCGCCGCGCGTCCACGTAGCGCTGGCCCGATGGCAGCGCGTAGACGTACACCGTGATCTCGATGTAGCGGCAGAACTTGGCCCCGACGTACCAGAGAGAGTTTCCATGCGTCTGGGCGTTCAACCCATCGTTTGCGATGGTCTCGGTCCCCGCGTCGCTGGCGCCGGCGCTTACCGTGCTGAACTTGATCGAGCCGTCAGCCACAGCATCGTTCAGCCCGACGATGCCCACCGCGCTGATGTCCTTGCTGCTGCCGAGATCCGCCCTGATGACCAATTCCGTCACGCCGGCCGTGTAGTTGCTCGGGCCGCGCGCAAGCCCCCGCGCCCAGGCAGTTTTCAGGTTCTCCAGAGACCGCAGCATGCTCCCGCTTGTGGTCGAGAGCGTTGCAGAATCCGCCAGGTTTCCGATTGCCAGAATCGCGCCCACGTTACCCCCAAAGCACCAGGTCGACGACGTTGCCGAGGAAATCGGACCGCGCCGCGACGACCAGAAGATTCACGCCGCCGGACAGGCCGTAGCGCGAGTGTGTGACCTGCACCGTGTGGCCCGGCTCGATAGTGTGCGTCGTCCCGCTCTCGGCGAACGCCTTCACGGTGTAGAACGCCCGCGGCTGGGTGTAGAGCGCGCAGATGCGGTCGATCTCGGTTTGCGCATCCGCCTCTTCGGACAGGATCGACGGCAGCGGATCGCGTTCCTCGGCCTCGGCGTAGATCGCATCAAGCGTCTCCGTCGTCGTGACCGTGCGCACGTCGCTTTTCAGCTCTGCGCGCAGGTCAGGATAGGTCGCCGCCGAGAGTCCGCCCACGTCATCGTCCGTGTGCGGCGAGTAGTTGCGCCCGTATTGCATGCGCGTTGAAAGTCCGGGCGCCTCGTCGGCCTCCCAGGTGATCTCGAGTATTTGCAACTCGTCCAGCTCAAAGTCGGCCGACACTGCCGGCGCGGCCAGGCGCACGGGCACCAAGTCGCCGTTCGCATCCTGGAAGATCGCGCACCCGAACGACTGCGCCGCGAGGCTCACCAGATCAATGCCGCGCACCTCGCCGCCCAGGCTGTGCCACCCGACCGCATATCCCGCACCGGTGTCGATCGCCGCGAGCGCTGCCGTGTCCAGATCGCCGGTCGACAGCGTGCCTCGCGTCACCGCAGCGAATCGCACGATCTCGGCCAGCGTGTTGATCCGCGCGCACGGGTAGACATAGAACGCCGAAATGGTCGCCGTGCCGCTGGCGCCGGACTGGAAACCAAACAGGATCTTGTTCCCCGCCGAGTCGCCCACGAAAGTCGCAACAATGACGCCCGTTGCGCCGTCGATCTCACGCGCAATCAGCAGCGTCCCGGCCTTGTTTGCCGCCAGCATGGCGACGCCCGTCAGGCTGGTCACGTGCACCTCGATCTGGTACACGCCGCCGGTGGTGATCGACAGATCCTGCGACACGTAGGTGTCATCAGACCCGTCGCCGATGATCGTCACGCTTCCGGCACTGTTCCAAGTGACCGTGCCAGTCCCGCCCTCGGTCACGTCCCAGTCGGTCGGATCGCCACCGCTGCCGAAGGGGAACGTGGGCATGGTGGTGATGTTGGCACCCCGCCGAAGCTGGCCCTTGACCTCTGCCGCCAGTCGGTTGCTCTGCTCGCGCAGCAAGAATCCGTAGCCGTCCGCGTTCTGGATCACGAAGTAGCCGTCAGTCGGGCTTGAGTTCGTCACCAATGGCGTCTGGCGCTCGGTCTGCAGCGTTCCACGCGCGCGCAGTTCGGTGATGCTCTCAAAGTACCCGTCCGCCACATCCCACACGCCGCGCGTGCTGCCGCCGCTGTCGTTCAGTCGCGGGTTGAGCGGGTCAACCCAGCGCACGCGCCCGAGCGTGATCGGCTTGGCCTTGCCGCGCAGGGATTCGTTCGTCACCGTGTCCGGGTAGGTCGTCGTGATGACGCGCTCCAGGCGCTCGAACACCGACCGGCAGACGAATCGCACGCGGTCTCGGCTCGGCGCTTCCAGGCGCTCGATGACGGCCACGCCGACCTGCGTCGCGCTGCTGTAGGCGGCGCGCGGCTCCACGACCTTGAGCGTGATTCGGACGTCTTTCCAGTCGTCGGTCAGCCACGAATCAAGCGCGCCGTCGATGTTGACCAGCTCCAGGTAACTCAGCGCCTGCGCGCCGCCTGCGCGATCCCACACGGGATAGGACACCGCGCGCTCGTAGATCGTATCAATCAGACGCCCTTCGAACAGGGTGTTGGCCGGCGTGTCAGCGTTGCGGGTGCAGTATTGCTCGGTGGCGTAGTAGCGATTGCCGCCGCTGGCAGCGATCACCGCGAGCAGGATCAGGCGGCTCATGCGGACACCGCCCGGCGCTTCACGCCGCTGCCGTTGGCCCCCGTGGTGGCCTTGAGCGCCGCCTGTACCGCGGAGCGCGCCTCAGCCTCCAGAATCTGCTTGATCTCGCGCATGACCGCGAGCTGCGCGGCGGCGGCCGATGCCGTGTCGCGCGCGGCCTTTTCCGCGCCCGGCTCTTCCCGAATGGCGGTGTTGGTGGCGATCTGCTGCAACAGCCCGGTGTGCGAGTTCAGGACGCGCACGGTTTCCTGACCGGCGGCGAGCTGGGTCGCTGGCGCGGTGGCCGTCCCGCCCGATCCTGTGCCGGCGTCACCGCCGAGGCTTCCACCAGGGCGCAGCGAGGTGCCGCCCAGGGCGACCTGCTGCGCTGCGGCCACGGCATCCTCGCCAAGCGCTTCGAGCGCGGTTGAAAACGCCCCGAGCTGGTTTGCGGCGATCAGGATTTGGTTGACCAGTTCCGCGTTTCCGGCCTCCATCGCGCTGCGCAACTGGTCGCGCAACTGAGTGCGGATGGAGTCGAGGCCCACGCCGCTGATGTTGAGATCGCGCAGCGACTGGTTCAGTGCCTGCTGCGCCTGGTCGGCCAGGAACTGGTTGCGCTCTTCCTCGCTGAACAGGGTCTGCAGCGCGCCGCTCAGCAGTCCCGCGAACTGCTCGAAGCCGCCGGCAAGCTGGATCAGCTCGCCCGCGAAGGTGGCCGCCTCCAATCGCGTGCCGCTGAACGTCGCCTCCAGCAGCAGCATCGCGTCATCGACAAGCGCCAGCCCCGCGCCAAGCCGGGTGAACGTGTCGGCCAAGTTCTCGTTCTCGACGCGGAACCGCAACAGCAGATCCGCCATCTCGTCGAAGCTGTTGGTGATGCCGTTCTCATTGCCTGCGATGCGCTCGATAGTCAGCGCGTCGGCCAGTCGGCCCATGCGCTCTTCGACCGTCCCGGCGTTGCCGACGAACTCGCGCACGTCGGCGCTGAACGCGGTCAGCACCGCGTTGAATCGGCTCCCGAGCACGTTCTCGGCGGTCGCCGCCGAGTCGCGCAGGTCCACGGACCAACGAGAGAGCGCGCTGGCGATGGCGTCGAGTTGTTCCTCGCCACCGCCTGTGCTGGTCACGAGATCGGAAATCGCCTGATCGAACTGCTGGATCGGCTCGATCAGTGATTCCCAACTGATCTCACGCGAGCCGGCGCGCACCCGGCCGAACACCGTCTCAAACGACCCTTCCGGGTTGCGAACGCTGGCGTTTGCGCCGCCGACGCGGAAATCGGGCGGCTTGTCGCCGCGGATCAGCGCCCCAAGGCCGCCGATGATGCCGCCGATCAGCGCACCCCAGGGGCCGCCGATCTGGAAACCGGCCAGCGCGCCGCCCGCTGCGCCCTGCAATGCGTTGCCGGTGCGGATGCCCTGCAGGCCCATCGCGATACCGCCAGCGGCGCCCATCATGCCGCCCATGCTGAACCCGTTGGCCATCATGTTGCCGCCGCCCATGATGCCGCCCGCAGCGCCCCCGGAGCCGCCGCCGCCGAACCCGCCAGCGCCCCCGGTGGTGGGCAGTTGCCGTCCGCCGCCGCCGAACATGCCGCCGAAAATGCTTGAAAGATCGAACCCGCCAGCGCCGCCGCCGCCGCTGGTGTTCACGCCGAGGTTCATCACAATGCGACGCGCGAACTGCGCCACCAGGTCGGACATGATCTGGCGAGCGATGTTCTTGAGGCTGTCGGCGAAGCTCTCGAAGTCCCTCAGTCCGCCGGCCACGAAGTCGCCGAAAGCGGTCGAGACATCATCGACTACGCGCCCCCAATCCAGCCCCCACGCCTGCGCCTGGCTGGCCGAACTGGCCGCCTTGGTGGTGAACTCCTGCGCGCCGGCCGCGGCATCACGCATGCCGTCATCAACGCGCCCGGCTGCGGTTGCGGCAGCGCCCAGGCCCGAGGTGATGACGTTGATTCGCGGAATCATCGCGTTGACGGCGTTGGTCGCGTTTGCCGTGTCGCGTCGGACGTCGGCCATTCCGCCGGCGGCATTTCCTGCTGCATTCGCCGCAGAGTTCAGCGGGGCAACCAGGGCGCTTGTCGCGGATCGCGCCTCGTTCGTGGCGCTGGTGGCGTTCTGGATCTCGTCCACCGCGTCGAACATGCTGGCGGCGTATGACTCGGCCGCCGCGCGCGCGTCGCGCACTTCCTGTTGAAGGAACCCGGTCGCGTTGTCGATTTCCGTCGTGGCGTCGGTTGCGCTGCGAAGCTGTGCAGCAAGCTCGCGGAACGCATCGGCCTGGCCGTAGGCAAAGTCCGCTCGCAGACCGAAAGGCAGTTCAATTTCAGAGAAGGCCACGAACCGATCGATCAGATCGGCGAGCCGATCTTGAATGGCATCCACGACCGTGATCCAGGCGACGCGAATCGCCTGGAATGCTTCGATGGCGCCGACTTTGATCGCGGTCCACGCATCCGATAGGCCGACGTAGAGCGAGCGCACCGCGGCCTGGACCAGTGCGACTTCATTGACCAGATACTCGCCGAGCTTGTACCCCGCATAGGCGGCAACCAGAAGCCCCAGCGCGGCCGAAAGACCAGCAACAAGCCCGGTTGTCGTGAGTAGCCCGGCATTCGCTGCAACCGCCTGCAGGGAGACCGCGGCGTATCCCGCGGCGACCGCCGTCAGGCCAGCAACGAACGCCGGCAGGTTGTTGGCGAGGCCCGTGATGATCGCCGCCAGCGCAGCACCCGCACCGGTCGCCTGGTTGGCCTCGCCGACGAATTGCAGAACGGCGTTCGACAGCCGCGTGAACGCCTGCCCGACCGTGGTCCCCATCTGGTCGAACTGTGCCGCGATCTGCGGCGCTTGGTTGAGCAACCCGGTTGCAAGCACGTCGCTGGTGAGCTGCCCTTCGGCAGCCATCGCGCGAAGCTGCCCGGTGGTGACGCCAAGCGATGCGGCGAGCGCGGCGGCGAGGGCCGGCGCGTTCTCCATCATCGAATTGAACTCGTCGCCGCGGAGCACGCCGGAGGCGAAGCCCTGCGACAACTGGCGCACCGCAGCATCGGTCTGCGCTGCGCTGGCGCCGGACACCACAAAGCTCTGCGAGATCGCCTGAGTGATCGTCAGCAGGTCGCTTTGCGACAGCCCCAGCTCGCGCGTGGAGTTGGACAGGGACACGTACAGGCCGCCCACCGCCGACAGCGCGGTGCCGGTCTGCTGCGCCACCGCGAACACGCCTTGCTGTGCCGCTGCGAACGCTGCGCTGTCGCCCGTGGCGAGGCGCAGGCGATCCGACAGGCTCTGGTATTCATCCGCCAGTCGCACGACGCCCGAGAGCGCCTGGATCCCGGCGTAGACCGCCAGGAACGACGCGACAGCCGCTTTCGCGCCATCCAGGGCCCCGCGCAGGGTGTTGATGCCGCCAGACGCCTGCTGGCCCGCCTGTTGCCCGCCCTGGCCGACGCCTTGCAGGTCGTCCTTGACCGCGCGAATCCCTTCGGACGCGCCCGACTTGTCGACCTGAATGCGGAGGGTGACGGTCGTCATCCCGTCACCCCTTGGCCGCGCGAGACCTTGCGGCTCGCGAGCGCGCTTCGGCTCGGTCGTTCTCGATTTTCGCGACCATGCCGGCCAGCGCTTGCGCCGTGTCGATCACGTCTGGCCACTCGCGCGCAGGTACGCGCAGCATGGATGCAGCCGCGCGCACTTCCTGCGCCGAGACCCCGAGGAACACGCCACCCGACATGCCGGACAACAGCGTCTGCTGGCAGCGCATGTAGACGTTCACGCCCCACCAGTTCGGCGCGAGCACTTCGATTTCCTGCTCCGTGCTGCACGCCTCCCCCTTCATCCGCTCGGCGGGCGACAACGCCCGCATTCGCTCCCGTTCTTCCTCCGTCACCTGGCGCTTTTTCTTCCCCGTCAGCGCCTCGGCAACGGCTGTCAGTTTCCCTTGCGCGCCCCGGTGATGCCGGCAAAGAACGCCTGGACGACGGCCAGCGTGAGCACCGGCTCGCTGTAGACCAGCGCGCGCTGCTCTTCCGCGCTCAGTTCGCCATCCTCGCTGCCGATGCCGGCCACGCTGACCAGGTAGCGGTCGAGGAACTGTTCATCAGTGACCGTCTTCGCCGCGAGATCGTCCTGCAGTTCGCGGATCTGGTCCTTGGTCAGATGCTTGAACTTCGCCGTGAAGCTGCCCTTGATCGGCTTGCGCGGATCGTCGGACGGCATCTCCACATTGACATTGACGGCGAAGGTCTCGGTACGCTTGAAAGTGAAAGCCATGTTGTGCGCTCGGTGTGGAGGATAGGCCCGCCGGGATCAGCCAGCGGGCCGGTGTTGCATCAGGTGATCGTGATCGACTGGCTCGACGAGTCCGCCGTGATGGCATCGCCCGCCGCGTCGGTGGTGGTCGCCCGGATGACGCACACGGTCGTGCCGGCGGTTGCGGTGCCGCTGACGACGCCGGTCGCCGAGTTGAGCGAGCAGCCACCCGGCAGCGCTCCCGACTGGACGCTGTAGGTCACGGGCGAGCCGTACACGCCCTGCAGGCTCAGCGACTGCGAGTAGGCGCCTGCGGCCTGGTCCGGCAGATCGCCGATCAGGCGGAGCAGCGACACACCGAACTCGACGCTGAACTCGTTCCCGCCGCCGGTCGACGCAATGCACGGGCCGCTGATCTCGTAGCCGAAATCACCTTCGATGTCCGTGTCGGTGATCGTCTCGATCTGGCCGCGGATCTTGAGCCGGCTGTAGTTCGTGCCGTCGTCGGTCGTGAAGTCCAGCAGGATCACGGTCCCCGCGTCGCGCAGTGCGTACACGTCCATGTCCGCCTTGGCCGGGCGGGCGAAGCGCGCGGTGAACGTCGCTTTGCGGTCGCTGATCGAGCTGATCCGAAGCTGGGTGAATTGCTTGGTCTGCAACTCGTTGTTGAAGTCGACTTGCAGCGACTTGCCCCACAGAAAGAGGGGCACGGTGTCGTTGTCGCCAGCGAAGTACCGCATCTGGCTGTTGTCGTGCATGGCGACGGTCGGCGTGTAGAACGCCGTATAGACGCCATCGGTCGGAACCGCGGTCTCATCGACCTCGGTATAGACGCCCTGCAGCCGGATCTGGCCACTGAACCGCTGGCCGATCGCCATCGCGAGCGACGAGATGTTGCCCCTGGCCCCGACGATCTCCTTGAGCGTGCCGGCGTGGTAGAAGTCGGCGGTGACGGTCGGGATGTCGTCGCTGATCGGCGTGTAAATGGTCGTGCCGTTGGTCGCGCTCTTGGTGCGTTCCATGCCGGACGGGAACAGCACGACCTCGCACGCGGCGTTGCCGGTGCTGCCGGCGTTGCCCGGCGCGGTGGGCGGCACCAGCTCGAACGTGCCTTCCACGAACGCGCGCTTGTTGGCGACCAGGAACTCTTCGCCGGTGAAGTACGTGCGGTCGCGCGGGCGTTCGATCTTGTCGAACTCCGTGCCGCTGCTGCCGTCGAGCAGGTCGAAGGTGTTCACCGAGGTGGACGGTGCGGCGTCGGTTCCCTCGGTCGTTTCCGCCTTGATGGCAATCATCCGGCGGGTGAAGCTCTCCAAGTCAGGCTGTGCCATGTGATGCCTCCTAAGCGGCGTTGGCGTACTGGTAGGACACGCGGACCGCGAAAATCAGGTCGACGGTCATCAGGGATTGGTCGGGCGGCCCATCCAGCGACTGGACCCACACAACCGGCTCGCTCGCGCCTGTCGGGCGCCAGCCCATCAGCGCATCCGCGACGGCATCGCAGATACGGTTGAGGCGTTCCTCGGCGACCACATCGCCGGATACGTACCGCTGCACCACAACGCGCGCGGTGAACTCGGCCTGCACGTCCTGGCGCACGCGCCCGGCATAGCCGCGGCCGTCATTGAGCGGCGTCGAGCGTTGGCCGCCAATCCACACGGCGGGCCACTTAGTCGAATCGGACACCGCCTTGACGAAATCCACATCGAGCGCGGTGCCGATGTGAGCCACGCCGAGCTGGTGGCCGAGCGTTCCGCGCAGTCGGGTCGCGACGTCGGACAGGGCGATGCGCTGGTTCATTGCGCCACCCTCGCGAGTGCGGTCTCGACCGGAAACAGGATCTCGGGCCACCAGGACGCGGGCACGTCAGCCACGCCCGGCGCACGCACCGGCAGGAACGCGCGCTGCGCCAGCGGGGACGGCTTGCCGCCCCACGCGCGGTGGCCTGGGTTGCCGAACTGGTGGTAGCTCGCGTACTCGCTCGACGCATCGACGCTGATTCCGCCATCGTCGGCAGTTGCGTTGATGGAGCGATAGAGCGCGCCCGTGTCGCGCAGGATGGCGCCCGACGAGTTGCGGCGCGTGCGGTCCCGGCGCGTTGCGGGCGCCCACGCCTGCCAGCGCCGGCCCCACGGGTCGGCCTGATCTTGGAAGGTGTCGTAGACGAGGCGCCGCAGCGCCTGCGCGGACTGCCGCAGCGGGCCAGCCGGGCGCGATACCAGATCGCCCAGGCGGGCAAACAGGGCTTGCGCCTGCGCGTCGTCGAGCGTCACGGTAACGGGCGCGGCCATCAACCGGCCCTCACGATGACGGTCCAGATGATGGTGGTGGCGCCGGGCGCCAGCCGATCGGCCTGCATGATCGGGCCGGAGTCGCTGCCAACGGCCAGCACGTCGCCAAGCTCCGGCGTGACCGCACCGTTCAGCAGGTACTTGCGCACCGGCAGCGTGGCGTCGATCAGGTTGCGGCGCTCGCCCTCGGTGATCGGCACCTGCACGGCTACGCCCGTTTGCGTGCTCGTGTCGGCATCGGTCGGCGCGGTGCGCGTCAGCGTCGCAGCCTGGCCGAAGTCGGTCAGCAGGCGCGTGGCCGTGGCGAGGATGGGCGCGTAGTTGTAGCTCACGACGCCCGCTCCAGTCGGGCAAAGAGCCCGGTGGGCATGGCGTAGCGCGAGAGCAGGTCATCGACGACCGGATAGCGGGTTTGTCCCGACTTGCCGGCGTACCGGACCGTGATCGGCCCCACCGTTTCCTCGACCACCTGATCGGCGCTCGCGTCCGCGCGCAGGGTGTCGCTTAGGGCGCGCAATGCAGCCTCGCAGCACGCCTGTTCAAGCAGTGTCGGCGGCCATGACTCGGTGCGCCCGTCCGGTTCGTACCCAACGCGCGGCCACTCAAGCGCCTGGTCGGAATCCTTGCGGACGCCGCGGAACCGATAGCGGCTGTCGATGTATTGCGTGGCGCGGCGCAGCGCGATTTCCTTCGCCGCCTCGGTTCCGGTCCATCCGGTGTTGCCGTAGGCCGTGTGGTAGGCGTCCGCGTCCGCCACCGAGACATACGCCTCGGCGGTGGTCAGTCCGGTGCCATCCTCGACGATGAGGCTCACTTGGCCGCCTTGCGCGGACGTCCGCGCTTGCGAGGTTCAGCCGACGCCGCCGTATCCACCGGGAGAGGTGCGGACACGAGCGGCGCCGGCTGATTGGGTTCGTCCGGCGCAACGCGCCAGCCGTTGCAGGCGTAGTTGCTCACCTCCGACTCCGGCACTTCGCACGCATGCGGCGCCGGCCACTGCCCGCAATCGCGGATCAGCTGGACCAACGCGCAGCGCGCGGGGGCTGCATCCGCCCCTTGTGCCATAGCCTCGGGCATCTCATCAGCCCCGAATCAGGGCGATGTATTCGGACTGAACAGCCTTGAAGCCCCAGGCCAGATGCAGGCGCCACGTCACCATGCCGTCGCCCTGGATCTGGCAAAGCAGGTAGGTCATGCCGCGACCGTCGCTGATCGTGCGCTGCTGGATGTTGGCATTTGGCGGGATCAGCGGCGGGCGCATCACACCGACCACGGCGCCGCGCTCGAAAGCGAGGTTCGGCGTGTAGTCGTTGCCGATCGTCACCGCGTCATTGTCGGCCTCGGCCGCGCGCAGGCCCGGCTTCCCGATGGCAAACACGCCGCCCGAGAGCGCCGTGTTCACGACGTACACCGTCGAGGTTCCGGCGAAGGTCACGCAGTCGCCAGCCAGCAGGGTGCCGCTGCCGGTGTCGACGTTGATCGAGGTATCACCCACCGCGCCGGCTGCGCTGAGCTGGTAGCTCGTGCCGGTGCCCTTGGTGTGCGTCGAGATGCCCGCCGACTCCTGGATGCGGAAGCCGAACTGACGCAGGAAGCGACCCGTGCGGCGTTCCTCCTCGGTGCCGGCCTGGTAGGCGTTCTGGATGATGCCGAGCTTGAACAGATTCGCGCCGGCTGCGGTATCGATCACCATCTGGAGATCCGACATCGGCGCGCCGTTGTCGCGGAGGATCTTGCGTGCATCGACCATCAGATCGAGCGTGCTCGCGAAGGGGGTCGTGCCGGCAGTGCCGACCGCGCGCGAGGCGCCCTTGTAGATCGCGGCGACGCAATCGGCCTCGGCCTCGTTGCGCAGGGCGCGCATGCCCTGTCCGATGAGCTGGCGCACCCACTCGTCGGCGTTGCCGCCGTTCTCCAGCGAACGCACCTGCTCGCCGGTCAAGTGCCACGAAACGTGGCGATTCTTGGTGATCTGGACGGCCACGCTTGCGGCGGTGCCATCCGTGCCGGCGGTGGTGGTCATGGCCGGCGTGTAGTCGGACGCGGAGCGGGTCGGCGCAACCGGCACGGTCACGGTGTCGCCGATGGCGACGCCCTTGCTATCGAAATTGGCGTTGATCGAATCCACCGCGCCAAACGGCTCGGCGGCGACTTCCTGCGCGACGCTGAAAAGGGTCGGCGCAAGCGCGGTCAGGGTGTTGGCCATCGGTGGAACTCCTTAGGTCAGGTGGTAGCCCTCCGCCATCCTTGCTGCCTGATCCTTCGGTGACAGGCGGTCAAAGTCGGCGGTCGGCATCGTCTTTGCGGTGCTGCCTGCTGCTCCAGGCTGCGCGCCGCTGCCGTTCTTCTGCGTCGCTTTCAGGATGTGATCCCGATGGGGCGACTCACTGACCAGGGTTTCCAATGCCTCGTCCAAGCCTGCCGGACTGCCCGGATTGGTGCGGCTGTAGATCACCGACCCATCCGCGCGCTTCGCGACCACTTGCCCGTTCTCGACGACAAGATGCTGGCCAACGATGGGGAGGAGCAGATCAGCGGGGAGCGCCGATTTCTCGGCCACGAACTTGGACCGGGCGACACCGCCGCCGATCAGTTCGCGGTGGAGCTGCTGCTCCAACATCTGCCGCGCTTTCAGTTCCTCCGCGAGCTTGGCCTCGTATGACTTCGAGACTTCCGCGCGCACCTTCTCCACATCGGCCTTCGTCTTGCCTTCGAGGCTCTTGACAGTCTCCAGCGCCTCGCGTGCTGCCTTCGGGTCGTCGATGCCTGCGAATCCGGCGAGCTTGTCCTCCGCTGCCTTTCGGGCTTCCCGGTGGTCCCGGTTTTCACCCGTCAGGCGCTTCACTTGCCCGTACAGTTCCGCCGCATCGAGTGCCAGTTCCTTGCCGTCATCGGCGAGGTACACCGGCTTTCCGTCCTGCAACACAGCGTTGCCGCTGGCGTCCGTCTTGAGCTTCATTCGTCACCCTGGCTGCATGGTCATCCGACCGGATCGCATGCCGGCATCCGCCTGCACATGCGAGTCAGACCGCGCGCATCCGCGCAACGGTCCTTGGTGAGTGCAGGTTGGGTCCGTGGGGTGTCCCGTGTGCAGCGAGTTGACGGGACGGCTTGCGAATCACCCGACGAACGGTACTTGTGTGACTACGTACAATGCGCGTAGCATTCACTCATCGGCAGCGGCCGACAACCAAGGAGACACAGATGAACGCCAAGTACACCGTAAACGCCCCCAAGACCCCCGGCGCAGCCGCTACCGCAATTGCCGCCGGAACGCTTGTCGAGGCGCGCAAGATTGCAAAGCAGTTCTACGGCCGGCGTGACCTCAAGCGGCAAGATGTCCGCATTGAGCGCCCCGATGGGACGCTGGTCGAGTACGCAGGCCCGGCGCGCTAAACTCAAAGCAATCAGGCGGGAGAACGAAATGATCAAGACCTACACCAGCAAGTCCGGACGCGCCTTTAACTCCGACGCGACCAACCAGGGATATCGCGCAATCGTCGAAGCGGATGGCACGGTCCGAGTGTGGGATTCCGTGGCCGTCCACTACACGGCCTGCCACAGCCTCACCCCTCGGCAGATTGCGAACATCAAGGCAAAGGCAAAATGACACAACTCAGAACCCTCATGACCCAACACAACCTCACCCGCGCAGACGTCGCTCGCCTGCTCGGGCTTGAGGTCCGGCGCCACAGTCACGGCACTGTCGATGCTTGGCTTTCTGGACGGCGGAACATGCCGCCGGTCAAACTCGAACTGCTGCGGATCAAGCTGACCGCACTTGTCAATAAAGGGTCGAAATGAACGCCAATGGGGAGCGCGATTTTTCAGAAATCGAACTCAGGCACGCCGAACTCAGAAAGATGGTATATCAAGAGTTCAAAGGAGCTAGCACGATGACAATTAACATTCTTCTTGCTGAGGGGATAACATCAAAAGAAGAAGCACGAGTTCACATCGAGCAAAAGAAAAAAATATTTGGGCTTGGCAAAGTTGGTATGCAGAAACTTTGCGCTTTGCTTGGCATCCAAGGTGGCGAGCGAAAGCAGAAGTTGCCACTTACCGCCGCATCCATCCCGCGCGCAATCGCTTTGCTCGAATCGCACGGCTACACCGTCAATCCACCCGCGCCCGCAACTCCCGAAGCGTCAG
>ERZ724522.1187-NODE-1187-length-14574-cov-4.273366_pt1 | contig 14574 bp, 20 predicted proteins | sample MGYA00376055_ERZ724522 | MGnify/ENA primary metagenome ERZ724522 (study PRJEB28724, sample SAMN07190884) | wastewater metagenome | isolation source: effluent of sewage treatment plant in Hong Hong | place: Hong Kong | collected 2016-03-17 ... | reverse complement strand
CCCATGACCCCCACCGAAGCCGAAGCCATGACCACCGACCAACACCGCGACTGGTGCGCGGTGGATGATGGGTGGAAGTACCTCAAGGGCACTGACTACGTTGATCCGTGCTGGGTGAAGAGGGGCCACAAAGGTACATCGCATCCCTACCCCCCCACCATCGACGGCGCGGCGAGGGCCATGCCGGAGGTGTGGGACACATGGCGAACACCAGGCACGGCCGTGTGTGGGCATTGTGCGCATCAGCTAAGTGGATCGTTCCCGCCGATTGGATCGCGGTGTGCATGCGCCGCAGTGCGGGTCAAGATTGAGTGGTACAGAGATCACCCAGCAACAGGGAGATCGCGAATGTGGGGCGCGACTGCCGGAGACAACCTGATCGCATTCACCGCCGACACCGGCGACGAGATCGCCGACCGATACCGGCTCGCGGTGTTGTGCAGGCTCGCGGCGAAAGGCAAGTGATGAAGCGACATGGGCGAGGTGGGCGGGAGGCTGGGATGCCGCGCGTTGCGAGCGTTACCGCGACTTCCGCTACTGCGAACGGTGCAAGTGCCACCTGTGAGGATTGACAATGGCAAAGCGTAAGACGAAGCCAGCGAAGAAGCAGACCGCCACACTCCCCGCGTGGGAGTGCCCCAAGTGCGGAGCGTGCCACCCCATCACCGTGACCGCGTGTTGTGCGCCGCAGAGGTTTCAACCGGGCATCATCCGGTTCGACGAGTGGCCGAAGATCCCTCCGCAACGGTGGACGTGGCCACCCGACATCATCTGCACTGTGCATCCGTCGGCAGGACCCGACTACCAGAAATCTGGATTCCGCGAGGTAAAGCCATGAGCAACAAGCCCAAGCCCGCGACGGATGGCGAGAGGCTCGAACTGCGTTGGCTGCGTCGCGTCAATGGCCCAGTGTCGCTCTTTGAGTTCCGGACGCTAGACGATTTCGCGAACGAGCGGGTTGCAGCGAAGGCCCACGACCGCGCTATCGCCCGCGCGGTGCAGAAGGAACGGGATCGGTGTGTCGGATTGGTGGTCAAGGCGCGCGACGACTCGCGGTACGCGGGGTTCACCATGCAGACCATCAGTCGTCTTCTTTGCGACATGGAGGAGTGTGAACACTGAACCTCCCCGACCTGTACACCCGCGTCGTGGCGAAGAGGCCGGACCTGGCGGTGACGCGGCGTGATGGGCTGCTCGGAGACTGTGTGCTGCGGTTCGTCGATGTGCCGGCGAGCCAATGGTGCCCGGCGTGCTCGGTGTGCAATCTGTGGAGCGAGAAGCACCAGCAATTCGCGACCGAGATCGCGGAGGGACCTTCCTCGCCGGAGAACCCGGACGGGTTGTACGCGGCGCGATGCGAAGTGGAGGACGACGTGGCCGCTGCACTGATCCTCGACCGATGGTTGGAAGCGCTGCCCGTGCACCACGGATTGATGCGGGCGATTGACACGCACGGCCCACGCTGGTACGTCGACGGCCGGTACGTGTGGCCGTGTGCCGACACTCGCATTGAAGCCCTCGCCGCGTTCTACCTCGAACCTGAGAAGGAAACCTCGCCATGATTCAGACCTGCCACGTTGTGATCGATGAGCGGTTTCGGGCGTACCACGCCGAGGGGTCTGCGGTGTGGATGCTCGATGACTCGCGGCTGCCCTCGCTGCGGCCCGGCGAGGCGTATGGGGACTGGACCCGTGGGGTGACGCGGAAGAACACCGCGGCGGCGTTCGGTCAATGGGTCACGAACCAGGAGCGGAACTCGGGCGGGTCGTGCGAGGGCCGCGCGCTGCTGTGCAACTTCGAGCGGGTGAACGGGTGGAACACGCCTCAGGCGGGCGAGGGCATGAGCACGATCTGCGAGCTGGCTTCTGATGCCGGCTTCGGATCGGTGTGGATTTACGCTGACTTCGCCGCGCGGAACGCTGCGATCATGCAGACCGTCGACGGGTTGATCCAGCCTGCCAACTACCGGGTGCCGATGATCTCGCGCAAGTCGATCCCCATGCTGCATCCAAGAGAGCACGGGGAGCAGGAGACCATCCAGACCGTGTACGACCTGATGGACCTTCCGGCCCGGCCGCCCGCGATCGTGCTGTGGGCCGCGAGCGGGCCCCGGGGGACGGCGAGTTACTCCGACGTCACCGGGATGTTTGATCGCATCGAGGGGGCGGCGGAGCGGAGCTTGTAAAGCTCAAAGCAGCAAAGCAGCAAAGCAGCAAAGAAGAACCGAGTGGTTGGTGGGTTCGGGGTTGATCGATCCGTGAACATCAATCAAGATTCTCGCGGGTTGTGAACGGGTTTCTTGAGCGTGGGAAACGCTGCGGACACGCGGTGATTCGCGGTGTTTTTGAAATGGGGAAGAAGTGCCGGCGCGGGGGCTGCGGGCTTTTTGTTGAAGTGTGGACGCGCATGGGGGTTTATGGCGGTATGGAATGAAGGGTCGATGTTGGGGGACGTTCATGGCCGCAGGGGAAGTGATCGAAGTCGGTGAGGCCGGGAAGACCGTGGGCGTGACCGAGGCTGCGCGGCACTGCGGGGTGACGCCGCAGACCATCAACAACTGGGCCAAGCGCGGACTCGATCAGGCGGCCGTGTGCGGGACGACCGCCGCAGGCCGGAAGATGTACGACCTCGACAAGCTGAAGACCTGGGCGCGGCAGAATACCGGCTGGGTGCACGGGGGAAAGCGCGAAGGGTCCGGCCGCAAGCCCGGGTTGTGGGCCGCGGCCAACGCGCACCAGCGGCCCGAGCCGCCCGCCAAGAAGGAAAAGGGCAAGCCCGAGCCGCGGGTGGTCCTCGACGAACAGGCCGATGACCTGCTGGAGTTTGGCGAGGTCCGGAACCTGGACGACCTGATGCGGCTGGCCGAAGAGGGCAAGCTGCCCGTGGCCCGCGTCAACGCGATCCGGGCTTTGTGGGACGCCAAGGCCAAGGAACGCGAACACAAGATCAAGATGGGGAAGCTGGTCGACGCCGAGGAGTGGACGCGGGACCTGACCGTCTTCCTCGCGACGTTGCGGCGGGAGCTGGAATCCATGGCCGGGCGCGTCACCAACGCGATCTGCCAGCAGCTCAAGGTGAGCGAGCCCGAGGCGGTGCACAAGGTGCGGGAACACGTGCAGGCCGAGGTGGACCGGTTCATTCAGAATGTGCACGGGTTCGAGAAGGACAACGCATGAGCGAGGATGGAACACTGTTGGGTGGGGTGGAAGGCAATGGGACGCATGGGACGGATGGGACTCATGGGGCCCGTGGGGTGCTCGTGTCCGAACTGGATGCTGATGCGGTGCTGGTGCGCGAGGAGCGGATTGTCATCGGGACTCAGGACCCGTCGACCATGAAACTCTCCGAGGTCCGGGCCGAGCTGAAGGCCCTGCCGCTGCCGGCCGACGTGATCAACAAGGCCCGTCAGAACATGGACCGCGTGAACGCCATGGTGGAAGAGCAGCGGGCCGAGCTGCGGATTCTTCAGGGTGACGCCCAGGCCGCGTTCAACGAGGCCGATCAGATGGCCGAGCGGATAAGGCTCCGCCGCAAAGCGCTGGCCGAAGCGGCGAGTGCGGCGGAAAAGCAGCAAAGCGATAAAGCAGCAAAGCTCAAATGATGCTGTGACGCTAGGGCTCTGTTCTTATTTGCTGGTTTGCTGATTTGCTGCTTTGAGCTTTGGAGCTGTCTATGTCCTGGACGTACGCCGACTGGCCCTCGCAAACGACTCCGGCCGCGCGGCTGACTCGGTTGCGGTTGCACCTGGCCGAGGTCTCGAATCAGATCGCGGCCGAGCGGAGCGGGGATGGGTACTCGCGGGGGTCCGGGTCCGTGACGCAGTACTACGCCGAGCTCCAGCGACAGGTCACCCGGCTTGAGTCGATGCCGGGGAGTGATGGCGGCGGGGCGGTGAGCAATCTGCGAGTGGTGCGAAGAGGAAGAATGTAAAGCTCAAATGATGGTGGGCGGCGGTGCTCTGTTGGTTGTGCGGTGATCGATAGGACTGATGGGACCGATGGGACCTATGGACCGCGGTTCTGATTTGCTGCTTTGCTGCTTTGCTGCTTTGCTGCTTTCCGCCTCGGACTCGACAACATGCTGAAACTGATCAAAGCAAAGTACGAAGCGGCGGTCTCTCGGGCTCTGCGCTCGGCGGCGCAAGACTCCGCGATCGCGGCGCGGCTGAACTACGTGGGGTCCTACACCAACGCCGAGCGGAAGCGGACGCGGGCCGGGATGCCGACGCGGCGCGGGACCCGTGATCAGCACCTGGACCGGACCACGCTGGAAAAGCTGGGGCGCGAGGCCGCGGACGTGTTGCGGAACAACCCCGAGGGCCGCGCGATCATCGGGCGGCTCGCGGATTTGCTGGTGCAAAAAGGGTACGACATCGCCGTGAACAGCGGCGACAAGGACTTTGATACCGCGGCCGAGCGGATCTGGCGGAAGTGGGCCCGGGAGAAGTTTGCGGACTCGCGGCGTGGGCTCACCCACTTTCAGCAGGCGCGCGACCTCATCGTGAACGCCATGATCGGCGGCGGAATGATCGTGATCCCGCTGCGGGATGGAAGCAACCAGCTGGTGAGCATCGACCGGCTTGCGATCGGGATGCCCGAGGGCGCGAACGTGCCGTCCGACCGGTTCTTCGGCGGCGTGGAGATGAACGAGTACGGGGCGCCCGCGGCCTTTTGGATTCGCCAGGGGACCTATGGAAACGGGCCCGTGGTGCGGGTGCCGGCGGGTGCGACTTCCGACGTGGCCCGGATGTTCCGGTGCCCGAAGATGCTCGGGGCCGAGCAGACATTTGGAGAGCCGGGCATCCAAGCGGTGATCGAGCGGCTCGAAACGCTTGACAGCATCATCTTCAACAGCGCGCTCTGCCTGGAAGTGGCGAGCGTGTACCCGCTGGTGGTGGAGTCGCCCTTTCCGGATCAGATGAAGACCGCGATGGAGGCGGCCGGGGCCGAGGGCGATCAGCCGACGCGGGCCGAGAGCGATGATCCGCGTGAGTTGCAGATCGAGCCGGGGCGGGCGATCTTCCTCCCGCAGGGGGCGAAGGCTTCGCAGGTGAAGGCCGAGCACCCGTCGACGGGCTTTGACAAGATGGTGTGGACGATGATCGCGCTGGCGGGCGCGGACCTTGGGCTGCCGCTGGTCGTGCTCTCGCTGGACTTTTCGCAGGTCAACTTTCACGGCGGGCGGGTGGCGATGGGTATGGCCGAGCTTGCGCTCCACTCGTGGCGCGAGGAGCTCGCTTCGACCTTCATCCGGCCCAGTTACCGGCAGGTGATCTCCGCGGCGATCAGGAACGGCGAGCTCCCGTACGTGGCCGGGTGGGACGAGATCGACATCGTGTGGCCGCCCATGCCGATCGTGGACCTCAAGGCCGAGTACGAGGCGAGCGAGCTGGGAATCAGGAACAACCTCACGACGCTGGACCGCGAGACGCGGCGGCTTGGTACGGGGCAGTGGGAAGAGATCGTGGCCCAGAAGGGCCGCGAGGCGGAGGCGCAGAAGGCGGCGGGGGTGATGCCGGCTCTGTTGCCGGGGGCGGTGGATCTGAATGCCACGGCCGCGGCGGCCGCCCCGTAAAACAGCAAAACTCAAAACAGCAAAACAGCAAATAAGGACAGAAGACGTGGTCGCTGGCATCATTTGAGCTTTGCTGCTTTGCCCATTTGAGCTTTCGGAGCATTTCCATGGTTCGGTTGATGATGTCACGCGCGGCGGTTGGACAACTCCAGCGGCGTGGGCGTTTCGCGATCACTTCGTACGAGAAGGCCGTGCGCGATGAGATCGGCGACGTGCGCCGCGAGGACGTGGTGGGGACCTGGGGCAAGGTCGCCCGCGTGCGGCTGGACGCCGCGGTGATGTTCGAGCCCGACCTGTGGACGACATACGTGAGCGGCGCGCACCCGACCGATCGGGTGGTGGCGGCGATCAAGGCCGCGGCGGTCGACCCCGAGGTGAAGGCGATCGTGCTGGAGATGAACGGGCCGGGCGGCTCTGTCGCCGGGTACGACGACATCCGCAACGCGATCGCGCAGGCCAAAGAGACCAAGGTGGTGCAGACGCTGGTCCATGATGGCGCCTTCAGCCTCCACTACCGGATGGCGGCGGCAACGGACTACATCGCGGCGACACCGACCGCGATGGTGGGATCGATCGGAACGATTGTCCTGATGTACGACGACTCCGCGCTCTACTCCGAGGCGGGCGTGGTGCCCAAGCCGGTCGCGAGCGATGGGTTCAAGGCCCAGGGCTGGGGCGGCGTGCCACTCACCGACGAGTACCTGGAGCACGTGCGGGCGTCCATCGTAGAGCCCGACTACGCGGAGTTCGTGGACGAGGTGGCCGGTGGGCGTGGGCTCTCCGCGGACGTCGTGCGGTCGTATGGCTCGCTCGAGTACACGGCCTCGGACGCTTTGGCGATGGGGCTGATTGATGAGGTTGTTTCCGCGGAGGCGTTCGTGGCCGCGTTGGCTGCGGGTGGTCCGCGTTCACCCCGACCCGACGCAAACAGGGCCGGGAAGGGAGTGGTTATGACTATGGACTTGAAGGCACTGAAGGCCGCGCACCCCGATCTCGTGAAGCAGATCGAGGAAGCGGCCGCGGCCCAGGCGGCGGCAAGCGTAGCCGCGGAGCTGGCCCAGCAGGCGGCCAAGCCCGCGAGCTTCGCCGAGCTCAAGGCCGAGTTCGGCGGCGATGCGGCGTTTGTGGTGCAGGCTCTCGACGCCGGGCTGACGCTCTCCGCGGCCCGGGCCGAGTGGAACACCAAGCAGAAGGCCGAAGAGGCCAAGCTGCGGGCCGAGCTCGAGGCCAGCAAGGCCGAGGCGGCCAAGCTGTCGAAGCTGCCGGGCGCGGGGTTGGAGCCCGTGAACATCGGCGCGGGTGGTGCGGGTGGAGGGGTTGGAGGGGGTGGAGGCAAGGGCGGCGACTACGAGACGCTCGTGGCCGCGAAGCAGGCCGAGGGGCTCAGTCGGATGCAGGCCGTGGCCTACGTCAACAAGCACAACCCCAAGGCGTGGCAGGCCCACGCCGACAAGATGCGCGCGGCGATCGTGAAGGGATGAGGGAAGAAGGCACTGGGCACTAGGCACTAGGCACGAGGGAAGAAAAGACCTCGATGCTTGGTTCCTGTCCCTCGTGCCTCGTGCCTCGTGCCCACTGCCTATTCACCAACCAACAGCCTAGTGCCAAGTGCCTAGTGCCTGACTCGAAAGGACAGCAATGACGACTCAGCTCCGAAGCACCAGCTTCTCCCTGGAGGCCGCCGAAGCAATCACGCGGTTCCAGAACGTGTACATCAACAGCTCCCAGAAGTGGGCGGTGGCCACGACCTCCACCCCGCCCGCGATCGCGACCGCGCTGGACACCGTGGCCAGCGGCGGCACCCTCGCGGCCGAGCTTTTCTCCTCCGGCGGCTCGCTCAAGATGATCGCGGCCGAGGCAATCACCGTGGGCTCTCGTGTCTACCAGGCCGCGGCGGGCAAGGTGGCCGACACCGTGGCGGGCGCGTACATGGGCATCGCCCTGGACGCGGCCTCTGCCGATGGAGACGTGATCGAGGTGCTGCTTCCCCAGCCGGGCGAGGCCCAGAGCCTGGGCCACTTCCGGGCCTTTACCGCGGACGCCTCCCTGGGCGCGAGCATGTGCGGGATGACCATCACCAACCTCGGCGCATCCGGGACCATCACCCTCAGCCTGCCGACGGGCGTGCCGGCCGGGACGTGGTACCGCTTCGCGGTGCAGGCGGCCCAGCAGCTCCGCCTGGATGCCGCGGCCAACGATGCGATCATGATCGGCGGCACGACCTCCGCGGACAGCGCGTACGTGTGGGCCGACGACGAGGGCGAGAGCCTGGTGCTGGTGGCCGACACCAACGGCAACTGGCTGGCGTGCAACGTGGTCGGTACGTGGACTGTGGTGTAAGAAAAACAGCAAAGCAGCAAAGCAGCAAAGCAGCAAATAAGAACAGTGGACGAGGGCACCATCTGCATACGTGGTGCCTTCTTCATTTGAACTTTGCTGCTTTGACCATTTGAGCTTTACACAGAAAGGAATCACACATGGCATTTGCCACACTTGGAAGCAGCGTGTTTGACCGCGAGGATCTCGCGGGGCACATCATGGAAGTCAACAACCGCGGCGGGTTTGTGGCGGGGCTTGTAGCCCCCGCGCTCCCCGTGGACAAGGCGAGCGGGACGCTGATGGTGGTCTCCGCGACCACCGGGAAGACGCTCGAGAACACCAAGCGCGGACGTGGCGGCGCGTACCCCGAGGTCTCGGGTTCGCTCTCGACCTCGAGCTACTCGACCGAGGACCACGGCGCCCACTTCACCGTGGAGTCGACGCAGGCCGCGGCCTACCGCAATCAGATCGACATGGACAAGGCGGGCGCGGAAGCCGCGTTCTCCACCGTGGCCACCCGCTACGAATACGACATGTTCGCGGGGTCCGCCAGCGTGTACACCCTGGTCTCTGGCAACGCGGCAGCCGCGGCGTGGACAAGCTACTCGACCGCCACTCCCGCGGCCGACGTCGCGGTGGAGGCCGCGGAGATCACCAAGCTCCATGGCATCGGCAAAGACCAGATGACGCTCCTGATCCCGCGGGCCAGGGCCGACATCCTGCCCTTCGTGGACCACGTGCGGGCCCGGCTCCAGATCACCAGCGAGCCCTTCACCGGATCACTGACCGCGGACCAGCTCTCGCGGTACTTCGGCGTGAAGGAAGTGATCATCGCGGGCGCCGTGTACAACAGCGCGAACGAGGCGCAGACGGCCTCGATGAGCTACATCCACCCCACCAACACCTGCCTCCTCTTCGTCCGCTGCGACGGCAACCCCGCCAACTTCGCGGGCTTTGCCCGTACCCCGGTGTGGGACGACACCATGCCGTACGAGACCATCGTGGATCGCATCGAGGCGGGCGGGATCCCGGTGGTCATCGATCAGATCTGGGACGCCGACAACCGCGTGATGAAGTACCGGGCCCGCAACTACCGCGGCCTGTGGACCCACATTGCGACCATGGGCCGCAAGGTCACGGGCATCTGAGCCCCAACCCGCTCGGGCGGCGGATATCCCCTCCGTACTTCGCCCGATGCTCGGCGGCCCGCTGGAAACGGCGGGCCGCTTGATTCGGTCTCCGCTTCTGATGTTCGCTTTTCGCTCTTCGCTTTGGAGGCGGCCTCATGACGTGGACCACCGACATGGCCACCGACGCGGCCGACCACGTGGAGGCCTTCGGCCGCTCCATCAGCTACACCAAGCGGGCGCTCGGCGCCATGAACACGACCACCGGCAAGCGGGCCGCGACCGAGACGTCGACGACGCTGAACGCGGTGGTCTCGCTCGCGAGCACCGAGATGGAGTTTGGGAGCACCGCGCCGCGGCGGGTGCTGGGCGCGACCGTGAGCATCACGGCCGCGGACCTGGCGACGGCCTCCATCACGCCCGATGCCAACGACACGATCACCGTTTCGGGGACCACGTACCGGGTGATTGACATCAACTACCGCATGGACGGCGCCCTGGTGGTGCTGACGTGCAAGAGGACATCGCCATGATCGAAGGACAGTGCGAGTTTGTGGCCGGTGCGACCGACATCACGGCGACCGTCACCACGCTGACGGACGGGCGGCTGCTGGAAAACAGCATCCCCTCCACCAACGTGATCCGGATCCCGATCGGCCGCTCTCAGGGGCAGCGGTTCCGGACGCTGAGCCTGCGGCCCATCGGCAAGGGCTCGGACAACAACGCCTTCACGCTGTCCTTGTACGGGCGGCGGCGGACCTCCGCCGTGCTGGGGCGGCCGGGCTCTCCGCGCGGCGAACTGGGGTCGATCCAGAGCAACCAGGATGGCGAGGTGCGCAAGCTGGGCGACCTGGTGTGCACGCTCTCCACAGCGACCGGTGTGTCGGGCGGAATCGTGGACACCACGTACCGCTTCGCGGACACGCTGGTGTGGACGCCGAGCACGTGGTGGGCGGCGATCGAGTCCGCGCTGGGTGTGACCGGGGGCGCGTACTCGCCCGCGAACAACACGCCGGGAGACTTCATCCTGCCCGACGTCGCGGGGCTCGAGGACATCTACATCCAGGCGACCATGACGAGCGCGACGGCGGCGAATGTGCTGGCGGAGTTGCAGAGTTAGAAAAAGCTCAAAGCAGCAAAGAAGAACTGAACAGCGGGCGTAGCGGCAACATGTGCTGGGTTGCTGCTTTATCGCTTTGCTCATTTTCCGGAGGACACATGGCGGCTGTAAACACCAACGGGACGGTGACGCGGTGGCTCAATGGCGGGACGTTGACCATCACCGGGGCGACCGACACCTATCCCATCTTGAACATCCACGAAGGGGCCATCAACTGGAAGCCGCCCATGCGCGAGCGGCAGTACTACAAGGACCGCGGCGTGCAGCAGCAGCCTTTGGAGGGTGACGACATCCTGGGCGAGCTCTCCGTGGAAGTGAACAGCGGCGCCCTCGCGGGGTCAACCTCGCTCATGAACCTGCTGATCGCCGAGGACGCGACCGACACCCAGGTGGCCCTCGAGTACGCCAGCTTCCTCTTCCGCCTGCCCAACACCCGCGGCTCTTCCGCCGGGCAACTGGTGACCTTTACGAACGTCTCGATCGATGCGCCGCCCGAGTGGACCAAGGGCGAGCGGAACGACACGCTGAAGTTCACGGCGAAGTTCCGGTCAATGTCGGTCGCGACGTATTGAGGGAAGAAGGCACTGGGCACTAGGCACTGGGCACGAGGGAAGACAACAACCCCGCGCCGCGGTGCTCTTCTTCTTCCCCAGTGCCTAGTGCCTCGTGCCTAGTGCCCAGTTCCACAGGCCTTCCCCGTGCTCTCTAAGACTCTGAAAGAGGTGTTGCTTGGCAATCCTTCGAACGGCGGCTGATTCGCCGAATCTGTTGACGCATCTCGCGACGGCGCTCGGGTCGATCGCCGACGGGGACGAGGTGCAGGTCGAAAAGTACTCCCAGGACTTCACGGCGGGGACCAACCTCTCCACCAAGGACCTGGTGAAGGTGACGCTGGGGCCCGGGTCGCGGTCGCGATTCGTGGCCGCGAGCGGCGGCGCGCTGACCTTGGTCTGCAACCGCACCAGCACCGGGCGGTTTATCAACCAGAGCTCCGCAGACCAGGTTGAGGTGGTGAGTTCGTCGACCTCCGGCGTGATCTACACCGTGGAGAACAAGCCCGCGAACGTCTCCGGGATCTTCCGGCTCAACACCTGCGACACCGACACGGTGTGGCAGATCGCGGGCACGATGTACCAGCAGACCGACGCCGATGTGGCGACCGTGATCGTGCTGGGCGGCCGCTTCTTTGCCCGCGCCGGGTCCGCGGCCCACACCACGCTCAGCGTGAACGGCGGGATCGCGGAGACCGAGCGCGACGCGGGGACGGTGAACGTCTCGGCGGGCACGCTGCGGGTGAACGGGACCGCCTTTACACCCACCACTGTCAACCTCAAGGGCACCGGCACCATCAAGGTGCTCGAAACCGGCAACTGGGGGACGCTCAACGCCGAGAGCGGGACGATCGATCTCACCGAGTGCAAGAGCTTCGGCGGTACGACGGGGTATCTGTTCACGATCTCGGCGGGCTCCATCTCGCCGGGCGTGGTGATCCGACAGCTGCGCGGCGGGCTGCTGCCCAACTACTCCGGGTGTTCGCTGCCGGCGGGTGGGCCGCGGATTGAGTACATCTGAGGAAGACGATGGGACCTATGGGACTGATGGGACCTATGGGACTCGGTGACCGGGGGGGCTGCGCATGGCGATTCACTTGGATGGGTCGGTGGTGCAGCGGCTCATCGAGACGGCGTTGGAGGGGGCCAACGACTCGACCGCGCCGGTGACGCTGCGGGTGATCCATACCGGCGAGCCCGACCCCGACCCTTCGGAGAGCACGGTGTGGGCCCGGGTGATGAGCCTCAAGCTGGCCCGCGAGGCGCGGCGAAGCACCGATGAGGAGCCCGCGGCGAGCGTGGAGCTGGTGGTGGCGGTGACCTGTCCCGAAGCCACCAGCGCCGAGAGCGCGTACGCGATCGCTTCCGCGGTGGAGCACGTGAGCCGGGTGCTGGAATGCGCGACCCTCGACGATATCGCGACCTCTGGGCATGTCGTCCACCTGTACAACACCGAGTCCGAGGACGAGCAGGGCGGCGAGTTCCACCAGATTCTCGCGGCCGTGGTGCGGTGCTTCGGCATCGCGCGGCGGACCAGCGGGACGAGTATGGCGGACTTTCACTGATGACCCCGTGGGGGGCGATGGGGGGCGGCGTGATCGATATCGAGAGGCTGGAAGCGGAGGAGGATCTCCATGAGATCTCCAGCCAGCAGGACCGCGCGTCGGTGACCTTTGGCGTGTACGAGATCGAGTCCCTCGTGGTGCAGATCGGGAACCCCGACGGCCTGAGCGCGTGGCCGACTTCGCTGGTGCTGACGCTGGAGGGCACCCTCGCCCATGAGGAGGGCGAGGTGTGCGAGTGGTCCGCGATGGCGAGCCCCGTGACCTACACGTCGTTCGGCTTGAAAGCCGTGGTCGACGTCCGCGGCCTGGGCGCGGTGCGGGTGCGGGTGAGCACGGTTTCATCGGGCGGGCACGGGATGGTGGGCGTGCAGGCGAGCGGGTACACGGCGAGGGTGTAAGAAAAGCTCAAAGCGATAAAACAGCAAAGCAGCAAATAAGAACAGAGCACCAGCGGCACGGCATCATTTGAGCTTTGCTGCTTTGCTGCTTTGCTGCTTTATGAGGGGGTCCCGTGGATTCTGAGTTCCGATTCCTTGACGACGACGACCAGTTCCCCTTCTTTCCAGAGGAAAGTAAGGACGGGCTGCGGGTCGTGCGGTACGGGCTGATCTCTGCGCCCGACCCGGTGACGGCGCTGCGGCATCCCTCCGTGCCCAAGCGTGGGGATGCGCTCATCGAGGGCGTGTGGTTGTTCGCGGTCTCCAAGCGCATCGTGCAGACCTTTGGCGGGCGCGTCGGCACGGCCGAGGGACCGCAGTACAAGGTCGAGGTGACGTACCAGGCCCCGACGTGGGGCGCGGCGGGTGTGCTGCGGCCGGCGGCGGCGGGGGATACCTGGACCGAGGTGACATTCGGGACCACGAACCTGACCGTGTACGCGGAGGTGGGCGTGGAAGTGCCGCCGGGCGAGACCGTGGCGCCGCTGAATGGCGGCGACGGTATGACGCGCGACGTGGGGACCATGGAGGCCGTGGTGCGGACGTGGTTCGACGAGGAGGGTTTTAGAGAGTACTACCACCCGCGGCTCGTGCAGATGTCGCAGGGGTACGTGAACGCGGCGCCGGTGGTGCTGCCGCGGCTGATGGGGAGCACCCTCAACTGGAACATGGGGCCCGAGCAGGTGCGCTATGTCTCTGTCGAGTACGCCCGCGAGGGCGATTTCTACGGCATCCATCACCATCTCAAGTTGGCCCCGACCCACAAGGTGATCGAGCTGATCAAGGACGCCAACGGGATGATCGTGGGCGGCGGGTACAACCTTCGTCAGATCTATGAACCGATCGAGTTCGGGGGGCTGTGGTGATGCAACTCCCGCGTGTGGCCCGCGGCGATCCGGTGACCGCCGATCTCATGAACATGATCATCGGCGTGGTGGAGCGGGGCGTGTCCCTCTCCGCCGGGCCGGGGGTGAGCGTGACGGGGGCCGACAACCGCTTCACCGTCGCGCTCGCGAAGATCCTCGGGGAGCACGTGCGGCTGGCCCGCATCATCGCGAGGACGGGGCAACCGGTCGACCGCGCGGGCGCGATTACGTACGACGTGCAGGAGTACGAGACGGGGAACGTGATGACGGGGGCGGTTCCCTACTGGGGCCGGCCGGTACGGGATGACGAGATCGCGATCGGGGCCGCGGAGGTCGGGACGCTGTGTTTCATTGTCCGCGAGCCCATGCCCGACGGCTCGCTGGCGGGGCGGCTGTGGATTCCTTCCGGCGGGGCGAGCGGCGAAGTACTGGCGTTCGCGACGTGCGAGGGGAGCGGGACGCCGGGGCCGCCGCCGGGTGTGCGGATTGTGCTGGGGCCGGAGATCTCGCCGGTGGTGGACGGGGTGCCGGGCATGAACCCGGATGGCGGTGGTGGCGGGCGTTCGCCCATGGGTGGGCCCGCGGGTGATCCGACTGATGGTGGGCTTGGTGAGGGGACTGGCGTGTTCACGCCGTAGGAGGATGTATGGCGAGTGTGCAGGAGGCGATTCGGAACCGGCGGGCGGCGTGGAGGTTGGTTGGGTGGGTGCTCGCGGTGGCGCCGTGGGTGATGGTGGCGGTCATGATGGGCGGGTGCGAGCAGACGGTCCAAAGCCCCATCAGCGGGCAGCAGGTGACGGCGGATCAGCTTGTGCGCGAGGCGGATGCCGAGGCGCGGAAGCTGGAGCGCGAGGCCGCGGACAAGGCGGAGACCGCCAAAAAACGCATCGAGGCGGCGAAGTTTGAGGCACGCTCACGGATCCGCGAGATCCGCGGCAACGTGGAGGCGACCGCCGCGGAGTCGGCCCGCGTCATCGAGAGCGTGCAGGACGAGCTCGGTGTAAGAGTCGCGGAG
>ERZ724522.1186-NODE-1186-length-14577-cov-4.058670_pt1 | contig 14577 bp, 28 predicted proteins | sample MGYA00376055_ERZ724522 | MGnify/ENA primary metagenome ERZ724522 (study PRJEB28724, sample SAMN07190884) | wastewater metagenome | isolation source: effluent of sewage treatment plant in Hong Hong | place: Hong Kong | collected 2016-03-17 ... | reverse complement strand
CTTGCTGTTCCCATCTAAATTAACGAGATTCGTTTTTTTTCAATTATTAATGCTGTGCGAATCTCAAATCCGAGTATGCCTGACATTCTATATCAACTTCGGGTTGTTGTCAAGCAGATTCTAACCGTTCTGTTTCTTACATATAGAGCAAAATCAGAAAACACTCTATTTTTTCAAATGATAGTTGTTCCAATATAGAAAGTCACAAAAGCCATCTGGCCCACCAATTTCATGAAAATATGTCGTTCCACAATGACATTTTCCATTACAATTGCATTCGTGGTTAACTTCTTTAACTTCTACATCACCTGAGTCAGACACGGAAATAATCTCAAGAGTGAAATCCGTTGAGTCATCAGGTATCCAAACTTGACCCGTTTCAATATGACCCCATTCAGTATTTTCGTATCCAGTTTCTTCCATATAAAACAAACACGAATTTTACCATCTAAATCCACCTTTAATGATGGTATCCCATTGCCAAACATGACCACATAATTGACAAGTCCGAATGTGTCTCATACCATTTTCAATTCCGTATGAACCGCCTGTTCCAGAACTTTGACACTTCGGACATTTTTCATGGTTGACTTTCTTTTTCTTCATAAATCAAAACAATTTCTTACTCCAAATGGATTCTTTTTTGTCGCCGTGGAGATAAGGATTGTCAATGGCTGCTTCCGCCTTCTTATCTTTCTTGCCACTCTTCTTTTGTTTCTTCATTTCTTCAATGGCTCTTCGGCGTGCTCGTTCAACTTCACCAATCGCATCTTCGGAGGCTCGATACCCCGAATCAAAAAAACCAAATAATTCTCCGTGTTCACCACGAGAATTGAATGGATTGTTGTTCGGTTGATGAAGAGCATGAGTCCACATTCCAGCAAGACATGCCATGTAATATGACCCTAAACGATTTCCTTTTTCGTGGGCCGCTAAAGCCCGTTCCTTGTAGGTATCCAAGAAATCTCGGATATCTGCCTGCGTATGACTCATAATTACCCCCGCTTTTTCTTTGTATCCATTACAAGATTTCGGGCGATTTGAAACACCACGATACCCGGAACGGCTTCTTTTGTCCAATTAGAAAGTTTACGATTGTAGATTCTTTGAGCATCCTTCCAACGGCCAGAAATAAGAGCCTGACGAAACGCCAACAATTCAGTGGGTTGTTCTTCCTTTCTAATCCATTTCTTTGAGAAATGACGAACAATGTGTTTGCGTTGAATTGGAGTAATGAAAAATTGAAAAATACGAGCGACTTCTTCTTGAGCCTTTTGAAGAGTAGGAAATGTACCGCCGGCTTGTGAACCATCAAACAATCGAATACGGTCATTTAGACCGCCTCCCATATTTTCATAAACTGTCCACTGTTTACCGTTGTTGAATACGGTTAGGGAAATGCCGTAAGTAAGGGAATAACGAAGTTCCTTTAAGGCTCGTGGAAGGTCTTCAACTTTGATAGTTTTCTCAGGCATGTATCCATTCTATCAGAAGAATAAAGAAAGTCAAGGATTATCTTTTTGAGTGTAGAAAGGATGGGTATCCGCAATCTTCTTCATTTCTTTAACCATTTCAACTGTTCCTTCCATGATAGAAGTTTGTTTGTATCCACATGTCAGGCACACAAAACCATCTTTGGTCGGCACAAGTTCACGGTCAAGAATGACAACATTTTTCCAATTATCGCCTTCCCACGAACGATAATCAATTGGTTCAGGAATCAAACTTCCATCTGATTGTTTAAGAAAACGAGTTCCAAGTTTATCACGGCAATGACCGCAAGTGTAAGGGTGAAACATAATACCCTTTTGATACCACTTTAGAGCCTCAACCAATTCGTCACTCCACGGCGTTTGTTCCTTAGTCATAACCTATTCAGTGATTAACGCTCGTGAGAACCCGGTCGTGGCGGTAGCCTGTGAGTTGGTGATTGTGGTCGGACAGGTGGAGCATGATGCACAGGTGGCGGGCATGGTCTTACATAATAATGCCGCACAACATACGGACGCTGATAAATTACAACCGGTGGCCCAACATAGACAGGATATGGTTCATAGTAATACCCCGATGATACGGTTACTGAACCATCAGTGGCACAACCAGCCAACATAATCATGCCGGCCAACGCTGAAATGATTGGAATGAGTTTCTTCATGCTCATAAATATCAGATTAACGACGAATTTTCACTCCATTTACACCAATCGAAACATCCTTGATTGACATTGTATATTCAAACGGTATTGCCAATTCACTGTTTCTTTCACTCATTGGTAACAACGGAGTCTTTGAATTGATGTGATAATCAACAAGTGGATATTCAATGACAGACCCAACATTAGTGCCGGATAGTTTCACAAATAACTCAACACCGTTGATTTCTTCCTCTCCTGTATTTTCGAGTCGATACTTGACATGAATAACATCTCCATCAGTAGCACCCAAAGCACGCCATTTGATATTTGAGATGGTAACATTTTTGGTTGGAGAATACTCTGTTGTGCCGGTTTTATACGGAACTAAAACAGTATTGGTTACTGTCTGTGTATTGGTGACAACCGTTGGAGTGTCAAGAGTTTTTAGAGTTGATTGAACAAATGTGGTGTAACTTTTGAATGATTGTTTACTGAGAACAAATACGCCGCCACACAAAATGGAAATAACAAGAATAGCAACCAACCCAACAATCAACCATTCCCACAAACCACCACGAGGCGATTGAACATTGACTGTTTGAATAACCGAATTGTTAATCGGTCGATTGTTATCAATTACAGGTGGAACATTACTTGATGTTACTGTTTGTTTACAATCACACGGTAAAGGGATAACATTCATACAGATTCATAATGGGTAGTGATTACTTCAACCCGTTTGACTTCTCTCGGCGTATAGTTGCCGGGCTTTCGATATTCGGATAACGGATGACCGTTCATGAATTCAACTTCATACAGTTTACCATCCGCCTCAAAAATTTTTCCTTCTTCAAGATTGCCCGATTCGTCGTAACGAAATTCAGAAGTGTCAACACACTTGTTTTTCTTCATCCATTGTTTGAGTTCTTCAAGATTCATATTTGAAAATTGTTGGTTTCTTCCACTAATTCAGACCGTAACACCATACCTATTCCAGAGTTGTGTGTAGGGCACTCATGATATTCTACTCCATCACCTTTCGAATAGAATGTTTCACAAAATACATCTCCTTGTTCCAAGTGAAGGATTGGTCGAGTTCCATCCTCAGACCTGAAATCTCCTGCGGTTTCATGGTTGGCACATACCCTATCCCAAGGGCAATTCTTTTCTTCACAAATTACTGCCTGACAACTCTTTATGTCAGCACTGATTTTCTTCTTTTTCATCTTCTTTTATTGTTTCTCTCAGAGTATATCACATTTGGGGGTAGAGTCAATGAAAAAATTGTGAGTATCCCCTTGACATTTTCTCGTTCTCTGATATAGTTATGGGTGACGAATCACTGTGAGTTGTGCTGAACCGGTGAGGGAAGTTGGCGGCAACTGTTCGCCGCAATTGATTGCCAATGCTATTGTTAGATGACAGCACTCAGTCTGATGGGTCTGGTGGCTGATAGCGAGTAATTCCTAACAGTGGGTGAAAGTCCCACAACGCGGGTGTGATGTAACGGTAGCCTGAATCGTTGCCAACGATTACGAGAGGGTTCGATTCCCTCTACCCGCTCCAATTTAAGCACTATTGGCATATTGGTTGTGTCTCAGCCTTCCAAGCTGAACAAGTCGGTTCGATTCCGACATAGTGCTCCATTTTCGTTCTTTGATTGGCATCTTAGTTTAATTGGTAAAACCCCATACTTATGATATGGTAATCGCCAGATAGGCGTAACTTCTCGGTTCGACTCCGGGAGATGCCACCAAACTTTATTGCGGGGTGTCGGAAGCCCGGTATCCGGTGTGGCCCATAACCACATGCCCTTGTGCCTCGAAGGTTCAAATCCTTCTCCCGCTACCAATTTGAACGCTCCATTGAGGGAACAAGGAATGGGGTGAATGGTGGACTAGATGGGTTGTCGGAAAGACTTACTAAAATTCTCCGTATCTCTCCACCCGGAACGGAGAATAAAATTTATTGGCACCGTAGCCCAATTGGAAGATGGCAATAGTCTCAAGAACTATGTAGTGCAGGTTCGAATCCTGTCGGTGCTACCAATTTAATGGCGTTGTGGATAAGGGAAATTGGAACAACCGGTACACTTAAAATGTACTATCCTTTGTCGGTTCGAATCCGTCCAACGCTACCATTTTATTTTATTGGTGATAACCACCAATATCGAAACGAACCATTTTCTTTTGATGTTTTAATTCGATGACAGTTCGAACATCTAACATCACATTTTTTGATTTCTTCCAAAATTGCTTCCCAACCAAAATCCATCATTTGAGAAACCGAATGTTTTTTTGTTGATGAATTTCTATGGTCGAAATCTAACACAATGATATTAGATTCTCCACAATCAACACATTTTCTAACAGATAAATACTCAATGATTTTTACTCTGTTTTGTTGACGGTATTGAACAGTATTCTTTCTCGCCCGTTGTTTGTATTCAGTCGAATGTTTAATATAATGGTTTGAAACATAAGACGACCAACACAGTTTACAATAACTGTGAAGAATACCTCTTTCCTTGTTTTTGAAGTTGAAATCGGATTCTGGTTTTTTTGTTTTACACTTGCTACATAGTTTCATAGTTAATAAATATAGACTCAAACACAAATAATCGTGTTTGAAACCTCATTAGTCTTGACTTTTCTTAAATCCTCTGATATTCTTTTCATATGGCAAATGTCCACGATTTTTTGAAGCCGATGCTCGTTGAGGATAGAAAGAATTTCTACTCTGCAAACTCTATTCCTGCGGCAGTAGCCATGACTCATGTTCGTGGTGACTTCAATTTTTCAAATGTATTGAGAACGGCCAACTTCTTTGGATTTCGTGAGGTATTCTACATCGGTGGTTCTCGACAGTGGGACAGACGGGGAGCCGTAGGTGTTCAGAACTATTTGAAGCCGGTTTACTGTCATGATGCGGTCGAATTCTTTTCAATGATTGATGGTCGTTATACTGCCGTAGCATTGGAAAACAACATCCCCGACCGTAAGCCGGTGAACATGTTTGAATTTAAGTGGCCTGAGTCTCCCGTCATCATTGTTGGTGAAGAACAATTGGGATTGACGGCGGACATTCTTAACCGAGTGGCACACTTTGTTGAAATTCCATCGTTCGGTACGGTGCGTTCCATGAATGTGGCAACCGCAGCCGGTATCGCAATGGCTAGTTACCGTCAATCGTTACTATGAACAAACGACTTAGAGAAGACATGTCGGAAAACACGACAGATGACAATGTTGATTATGATATTGACTTTCATCGCAGATGTGGTATAATAACCAATGATGAAAGTCCAACTAAAGAATTGGTCTGTTCGCCTCCAACGAGGAACGACACCGTGTTTACAGGGTAATGTTTACGGACATCCCAATACGAAACATCATGATGGCAAGTTCATCGTGACTTCGAAGATTCTTGGTAAACGGAATGGGTTGGTTGTGACTTGGGGTAAGAACGAATACGAGTTGTTGGACATGGAATCGGATTATGAAAAACAATTTCCTGACGCTCGTGAAAAATTGTTCAACCAATTGAAGGAAGTATGAAACCATCAGAAAAAGCGCCGGCAATTGACAATCTGTTGACATCCATGTTTGGAGTTGACCGAAAGGAATCCATCACCAATGACAAGTGTGTGATGTGCGGCAATGACGCTTCTCAATTTCGAGATGCGTTGAGTCGCAAAGAGTTTTCAATCTCTGGTATGTGTCAAAAATGTCAAGACAAGGTGTTTGGCCGATGAAAGAGAAATCCACAGAACAATACCGCCGAGAGATTCGACGATTGAAACTCGAAATCGTGACTCTTCAGCGATACAACGAACGACTCGAAACTGAAAAACGGATTTTGGAATCCACAAACGATTCTCTCAAGGATGATATTCGTGCTTGTGAAGACAGAATCGAAACTTTGGAAAAATGATATGAACAAACTACTCGACATTAGAATCATCAACAATCAAACAGGCAAAGTCTATAAACTTTTGGGTTTCCGAAGTCGTGGAGATGCCAATGGAGCAATTCGTTTGGCTGGTTTTACACTTCTCGACCCCGACACCAAACAGGTATTGGTTGTGAATGACATGGTAACAGGCGAAAAAGCATATTCCATCGTAACTGAATGAAGACCAAAATTGGAGTCTATGCCGGTTCGTTCAACCCCTTCCACAAGGGGCATCTGAATATCTTGTTACAGGCCCAGCCGGTCTTTGACAAGATTATCGTGGCCATCGGCAAAAACCCCGAAAAGGAACAGACCGAGCGTGAGCCTATGCCGACCCTTTCTTTTTTGAAGGGAGTCGAAGTTCAGTATTATGATGGGTTGCTGGCGGATTACTTGAATCTATTGGATTTGAATGACGATTGCGAAGTGTTTCTCATTCGTGGATTGAGGAACGGTGAGGATTTACAGTATGAACAGAATCAAATCCAGTTCATCAAGGATATGTATCCAAGTCTGAAAGTCGTGTTCTTCATTTGTGACAAACATTTTGAACACATTAGTTCACGAGCGTTGAGGGCATTGAAAAAACTTTCCATCAAAGATTACGAACGTTACGCCGTTCTTGATGGATACAAATGGTGGGGTAACTGATGAATTGGTTCAAAAAACTAAAAGTCGAAAAGAAACGAATTCTTTTCATCAACTGGTGTAAAAATGGTATATTGCTTACCGTTGAAGAAACACAAGCTGGCATGATGATTCAAAAGAATGTTTGTGACGATTCATACACTTTGTTATCATGGGATGGAACGGTTCTTGGTGATGATGCTACATGGTTTCCAGTATCAGGATTTTCTACGGAGGAAATCGTTAAATTTTGGGATGCAAAAACAAGACGAGCAAACGAACTCAAAAAAAATGAACAACCTAAATGACATTGGTGGTAAGAAGAATGCTTTGATTATTCTCGTAGGGCCGCCTGCGAGTGGTAAGTCAACTTGGGGCAAGGATTTTGCTACCAAGAACAACATGGTCTATGTCTCGACTGACGAGATTCGTGGTCAGATTGGTAAGGGAGAAGACGACCAATCCGTATCACCGGCCGCGTTTGGAATTGCCAAACAAAGGGTTTCTCAAGCATTATCTCAAGGAAAACACGCCATGATTGACGCGACGAGTGTTAATCGAAAGGCTCGTAAGGATTGGATTAACATGGCTCGTGGTCATGGTGCGTATGTTGTGGCAGTTGCGTTTGAAGTTCCTACGGCTGAACTTTACAAGCGGGATGCACAACGGTCACGCCATGTCGGCAAGGAAGTCATTGACCGATTTGTTGGTAAGTATCAACGACCAGAAACCGGAGAAGGAATTGACAAAGTAATTGTCAAGTAAGGAAACATTATGCCAAAACAATTAAGAACTGCAAATGTGGATGCTTCGTTCAGCCTCACTGCTGGCGAAGTAAAAAACTGGCTCAGTCAAGCGTTCAAAGATACCGACCCGGTATTGTTGAAGTGTGCTGGAAGAAACTACCGATTGGTGAAGATTGAAACGGTGAAGTCAAAGCCCGTTTTGATTGGGCGTCGTGGAACACGAGACAAGTAATCAACCGTGAGTAAGAGTTCAGCGGGAAAAGGAATGGGGCCAGTAAAGGGTTACAACCCTAAGAACTGGTATGCGAACATTGACCTCATTGATTGGGGTCACGACAAAAAGAAAGAAGAACCAAATGGAAAAGACAACAATCGAAGTCCCTCAGATGACACCAACACCGAACCAACCATCCCAAAAGATTCTTGATGATATCGAATTGTGGAACAAACAGGCCAAGGATGGTGAGTGGGCCTACTCCCAAGAATTCGGTTTGGTATGGATACCCGTCTGTAACGACATGAGGGGTGGGGTACCCAACACTTTAACGCCTCCAAACCCTCCCTCTCTAGTGACGGAGTTAATTGCGTGGGGCAAGACTCTTGACTTTGAGAGTTTGAAGCCTAACTCGGTGTTGGTAATCAAACTCAATCCCAACAATCCTATGGCAGCGGCAAGAATGCAACAAGGTATTGTGGCAATGGTTCTCGCTCCAAGGAATGAAGTTTTGAAATCCAAGAAGATTACAGTTCTCTTCATGTCGTTCGAAGACGACATTTCAAGTCTCGACGAACAGGAAATGGAGCAAGCTGGGTGGCATAAGAAGGAAAAGTCCTTGATTGTCAAACCTTACTAACCAATTAAACATCAAAAAGTTGTTCAGAAAATGTCCGTGGTGTTTTGCCACGGGCATTTCTATTTATTGATAACGACGTTATGCGTTGGTCAAACTCAACAAAGGATGTAAATGAATTGGAGCCACAGAACCCCACCACGCCGTTCAAACGATGAAAGCACCGAAGAAATCCAGAAAATCATTTCTTTTGGAAAACCCAACGACGATTCATCCGATGGAAATCGAATCTATTTCTATCAGGATGTAACTCGTGATTCGATGCTGGCCCTCAACAAACAAATTGATGAAGCAACCAAGCAAGCTAAAATCATCCAACTGTCATACAATCTAGCCGAACCGCCACCTGTTGAAATCCATATTTGTAGTGATGGCGGAGAAGTATATGGAGCGATGGCATCGGTTGACAAAATCATCAACAACCCCGTTCCGATTCATACCTACTGTGAAGGTATTGTAGCTTCGGCTGCAACCCTAATTTCGGTGGTGGGAGCAAAACGATTTATTTCAAAAAATTCGTGTATGTTAATCCATCAAGTTACATCAGGACTTTGGGGTAACTATATGGAATTCCAAGACGAAATCAAAAACTTGGATTTAATCATGAAGTTGATTCGGAATGTCTATTTGAAACACACCAACTACAAACCAGATGAACTTGACGCAATTTTGAAACACGACTTGTGTTTGAGTGCTGAAGAATGTCTGAAAATGGGGTTGGTTGACAAAATACAATAACCGTGTTCATCCATCAGAATCTATGTATTTCTGATGAAGACAGAAGGTTATCTCTACATAATTGTTAACGAATCTTTCCCCGGTTGGGTCAAAGTTGGAACAACCGATAATCTGAAGCGTCGTCTTCATACTTATCAAACAGGCGACCCACATAGAGGATACATCGTTGTTTATTCAGTTCACCACCCGAAGTATCGTGAAGCTGAAAAGAAGATAAAGGAAACGATGAAAGCATTTGCTTTGGAAATCAAGGGGGAGTGGTATAAGGTAAACTTGGGTATCGCTAAATCACGGCTGGATGAACAATTGGAAGACTACCTAAGTGAAAATAAGGCTTGACTTTTTATAGAAAGATGGTAATCTGATTGAGTATGAGTAACATCGCAAACAAGTTAATTGTATTGAAGTTGAACAAGGCGTGGCAGCCAGTTGGTTATTCCACGGTGCAGAAGGCTATTGTTGACTTGGCCGCAGGCGTGTCAGCAAAGGCTCTCGACCTCGAATACGAATTGGATGAAAACGGCGACCCAATTGGCGACCCAATTTCCATGAACCCCGTGGATTGGGAAACTTGGTTGACCTTGCCAGTGCGTCCTTTTGATTTGGCCATCAATACGGCCCGTATGAAAGTGCGTGTGCCTACGGTGTTGATTGCAAAGACTTTCAACAAGATGCCAATCAAGAAGTTCAAGGGCAAGCCTTCCAAGGATGCTATTTGGATTCGTGACGAAGGTATCGACCAGTACACGGGTCAGCCTCTTCGTAGAGAAGACGCTACGATTGACCATATCGTGCCTCAGTCAAAGGGTGGTCGTGACACTTGGGAAAACCTCGTGACGACTCACCGTAAGATTAACACGACGAAGGGTAATCGTTCAAACGCTGAAGCTGGTTTGCAGTTGATTCGGCCAGCCAAGGCGCCAGCACCAGTGCCTATCTCATTGCTCATCCGAGAAGTGAGACACCGTGACTGGAGGCCATTCTTGGTCAAGATTGACAAGTGATTCAATCACAGAAATAAGAAACCCCGTTGGAACATCACAATCCAACGGGGTTTCCCTTTTTCAACCCAAGGAGTTATGGGGTTTTGAGTGGTTTCGCATCTTCATCGTCATCATCGTAAGCAAACTTGGCCGTGGCACAAGAACGATACATGGCGGTTGATTTCGAAAGTTTGTCGAACATGACTGCTGTTCCACCAGCCGTCGCGGTGTAGTTCAGTTTGGTGTTACCACCGATGCCCATGGCGTCACCGACGCTCCAAGCATCTTGATTAGCACCAATGTAAGTGAAGTCCCAATTGTATTTTGTGGTTTGAAGTTCAATCATTTCCTTGACTTTCGCCAAGGTGTAATGGTCTTCTGCATTTCCCAAAATGGAGTTGTCTTCACCATCAGTAATGGTAATGACCAACACTTTTTCAGGACGGTCTTTCTCTGCCATCTTCTCAAGGCGTTGACCCATTTCAGTGATGGTCTTGCCAAGGGAACAATACAAGGCAGTGCCGCCTCGTGGAACATAAGTTTTGTCGGTTAAGTCAGCGACTCGTTCCAAGTCAACACCGTCATAAACGGTTTCGTATGCGGTATCAAATTGGTAGAAGAACACTTTACAGTCACCGAGCTTTGCGTCTCGTTGAGCTTTGATGAAAGCGTTAAACCCACCAATCATATCCTTTGCGATAGATGACATTGAGCCGGAACGGTCAACGACGAAGATTAGGTATGTGAGGTTCTTTTTCATGGATGTATTATACCATCTTTAGGTATTTTGTCAAGGTACTTAGACTTTTTTTACTTGACTCAAATCGCTTGTTACCATCTTTTTCACAAGTTCATTGAAATTAGTTTTTGGATTCCATCCCAATTCCTTCCGAATAGCACTCGAATCGCCACGCAGCGTCTCAACTTCGGCGGGTCGATAGAATTGAGGGTTAATTCGAACCAAAACCACATCAGGTACCGGAATACCACCATCGACATAGACAAACCGTTCAGATAGTGGTTCGTTCTTCATGTTAATAAACCAACGACCTTCAATGCCTGCTACTTTGAAGGCTTCGGTAACAAAGTCTCGAATTGAGTGATTTACATCGCTTGAACACACATAGTCTTTGACCATACCTTGACCGACATATAATTTCGTCCATTCAGGAGTGAATCGTCCTCCTGTTAATGTAGCATATCCCAAATGACTACTGTTGTAAACTTCTTGGTTCAACATACGCCAAACCGCATCCACCATATCTTCGGCATCTGACCAATCACGACAAGCATCGATGTTTCCCAATTCAATCGGTGTAACTTTCCAATCAAACGATGCCACACCATCAGGCAAGCTATTCAATGCTGCATCAATTTCATTCTTGATTCGAACAACATTTGTGGTGATTTTTCGAGTAACAAATTCCTTGCCTCGACGTGGCCCTTCGTGGTTGAACAACCAACCTTGAACCGCATAAATACCATACGATTCACGATACACCTTAATCAGTGTTCTCGCTGCGGCCTTTGACGCTCCATATGGGCTGCGAGGTCTGGGCGGGTGAGTTTCATTTTGGGGAGTAACGATAACATTACCAAATTCCTCGGAACTGCCAGCGTTGTAAAACCGACAGGAGGGTTTCAGTCGTTTGATGGCTTCCAAACAATCCAATATGGATGTAGAATTGGTTTGCCAAGTCTGTCGAGCGAAGTCCCATGAGGATGCAACAAATGATTGAGCGGCAAAGTTGATAAAGTAATCTGGCTTGGCATACTCCATCAGCTTGTAAATGGAATGGGAATCAGTCAAATCGAAGTTGACCAACTGAAATCGTGGTTCATGTTCAAGGTGAACAATGTTGTCATGGTTGTCCACGCTAAGTCTGCGGGCACCCCCAATAATGGTCGCTTCTGGGACGTTCTTCAACAGATAATCCACCATATGAGAGCCGTCTTGACCAGTAACGCCTGATACGAAAATTACCATGCCTCCAGATGGAGGTAGTGTGATGTCTTGGATGTTTTTGATTTTCATAACCTATTGAAACATACATCGGAAGTATGTCAAACCACTTAATTTAATTGGTCTAACCAGATTTTTGTGGCTTCCTTATTATATGCTTTCAACTTGGTGTAATTCAGCGACTGAACATTCAGACACAACCCATAATATGCGATGCTTAACGATTTCATCATCTTATGTAAGTCGGTCGGTTCGGTTTGATACCACGATGACAACCAAGATATTTCATTAGAGCCGATTACAGGAATGTTATTCCATACGAAATCAGCCGCTACGATGTTGAATGTTTCACTAAAACTGACCTGCATCCCAATATCCATCTTACGAACCAATTTGATGAATTCACGGTGGTCTAACCAAGGATGTTTTACCAAATCATGTCGTGTGTTCTTGAAAGCGTTTTCAAGATTTTTGAGAACTGGTTCACCCTTTTGTTCGAGCCGATTTGAGTTAACATGGAATCGAATTTTCAAATCATGCTTGTTACCAAAAGAGATAGCAGCCATAGCCTGAGCCAAGTGGTTCTTCATTGGACGAATAGCTCCAAAACATCCGATGTCAAGAATTCTTGTATCGAAACGAGTCTTTGGAGGAAAGTCGTAGTCTGGCGGGCAATAGATGTTTGGATGATAACATACAGGTATGCCATACACATGTTTGAATGTATCAACGATATCAACATTGTTAGCCGACAGATGGAAGTTATGGTGATGATGTGAAATTCGGTCGTATTCACGCAGCCACTCTATGGCAATACCTTCATTGGCAAGGAAAGGTATTTTGCTGTGAACCCGCACATACCACTGAACATGTTTGTGGAGTTTCAACAAGACATGAAACTTGGCTGGAACAACCCACAATGCTTCGATAAAAACATGCGTAGGTTTGAATTGGTGAACTTCTCGGTCGATACAATTGTTGTCAATGACTGACACCACTTTGCATTCGATGCCGTGTGATTCGAGAGCATTGCAAATGAATTTGCACGAGTTAATCAAGCCAAAGGACGGGCCGTATGTGTCGTTCCTTTTCTTGCAGATAAATAACACTTTGGTCTTAGAGTGTTTCATAGATGTATTCCTGTGTTGAATTGTTAAAGTACCAAAAACCTACTGGCTTTCGATTCCCCATACATCCATCTCTAGCCAACTTCTCCCATTCTCTGTACCACTCCGATTCCCACCATTTACTCGAATGGTTGGTCGGAGTCGTCGTCGGGCTTACCTTCGCGAAATCTTGAAAACTTCCTGTGGAATTCATTAAAGTCTTCCTCTGTTAATCCAAGCATGTTTACCATTGCATTGATAACATAACAGGAATGATACTTAGTCACATTGTTATCGACCAACTTCTTCGCCATGATTGAGGCAAAGTAGGTCAACTCCATAATCCGTTTCTTCTCTTCTTGTTCGGTTAAGACTTCCTTTGTCGTTAACCCCGGAATCTTGTCTTTTGCAAATGCTTCTTGGGTATCTTTGAGAATCTTGTCCATCAGCAACTTTTGGAACTTATCCGACTGTATCTTTGTACCCTTGAACTTTTCTTTCAAACCCTTGACATCGATAGGATTCACCTTTCTCGCAATCATAAATGCGGTAAGGATGCCTTCTTTAGCCAAAATGTGATTTGATGTCTGCATTCGCCAATAAATATGGGCGACTGACGATAATCAAAAAGAATTAGAAGCGGGCGTCAACTTTTCTTGTGGCGCCTTGAATTCGGTCGGGGTCTGCGAAATAAAATTGGACTTTTCCGTTTCGAATGTATCCTTTTCCGCAGTTGAAGGTGCAGTTGTAACAGAAGACTTTGATGTTCTCCAAACGGTGATTGTGGGAGTTGCCGTCTTCAAAGTTCAAAATCAGAGGGATTTTATCGTCAACGATTCGCCGTTCAGAATAACCACAGTTTTCACATTCGGCTTTCTTTATTCCGCTACGAATCAACAAATCCTTCAACCGATAGACGGGATAGTTGGGGAATTTACCTTCGAGGATTTGATTCAGAGGGTATTTACCCTTGTCGGGTGCCCAAAATGACTTCTTTGACCCTTTGCCCCAAGGATTTACCTCAAACAAACCATATTTGACGGCCCACTTCTTGTAAGTCTTGTAATTGACCCCCAAATACCGAGCCTGTGCTGCGGCATTATCACACTTTTCCTTAGCTTCACGAATTTCGGATTCCAACAAAGGACGCCACCCCCGGCCCCGTTTCAAACGGTGTGGTGGACTTTTAACGACTCCAACTTGTTCCAAAACATCTTCGGGCAACTGGAGATTGTCAATAACCTTCCCATTTTCTACGGTTGTCAGTCTCTTCTTGAGGTCTTCGACTGTGTTTACAAGGTCGTGAATAACACGGTCTTTATCTTGTTCAGTTAAGACCTGATTTGTTTGGTCTTTCTCCATCGTTCCTCGGTTTAGGGCTCTCTTTTTGTAAGTCGATTTTGTGAGTTCGGAAGAAATTCAATCTCAACATCTCCGCCTTCTTGTGCATTCCAGCATTGATGAAAACGAAATAT
>ERZ724522.1185-NODE-1185-length-14578-cov-6.097776_pt1 | contig 14578 bp, 22 predicted proteins | sample MGYA00376055_ERZ724522 | MGnify/ENA primary metagenome ERZ724522 (study PRJEB28724, sample SAMN07190884) | wastewater metagenome | isolation source: effluent of sewage treatment plant in Hong Hong | place: Hong Kong | collected 2016-03-17 ... | reverse complement strand
ACTGATTTTTGTGAGAAGTTTATTGAAAGCCTTGTAAAATTTAGTTGTCTTAATGATGGATTGCGATGCAGTGGTGGAACAGCTAAGGATCATCAATATCACATGCTCTCCATGTCCGAACCCGAACGTATTACATTCCTTGAGAAGCATTTAGAGGTGAAGGAAGAGAAAAACACTGAGCAATGTTGTGAAAATGGTCTATTTCAAGATAAGCATATTTGTTTGAAAGAAAGCCCACAACAAGTAGAATTAAAAAATGTCAAACGGGAATTGAAATCAAAAGAGATTGAGAAGTTTTCTATAGTTGGCTTGAATCTTTTAGAGGATTTACTTTGTAGACAAATGTTAGTAGGAAAACTCAACCAACTCATCATTCAAGTCAACGCCAACACAAAGGCTATTGATGAAAATAAAAAGAATTGTAGGTTAAACATGAACTAGTATGACAAAAAACGAATGGGAAAATGAATACATGGAACTTTTCGATAATATCAGCAAGGTTCTTGTAACCATTGAGACTGATATTGGTTCTAATGAACAAAAATACGCTGGTGATGAGGTGAGAAAATTCATCACCATCCTACTCGCTCAAACTCGCCAAGACACAGTGAGAGAGGTGATGGAGAAATTGCCTACAGTAGGAGACTTTTTCATCGGAGAATCTGATGCAAGAGCTGAAGAATATAGAGAGCATGTAATCAACCAGCTTCGTGAGGATTACAACATTAAGGACGAATGATATGAAAACCCCTCGCATCTGTGAACATGAGAAGAAACATCTACATGATCTTATTCTAGGAGCTTTCTCATTTGAGATGGATAGATTTTACTACAATGTACTCTCTGATCTTGGAACTGTAGATGTAAAAATGTTTGAAAAAATAAACATGAAAGATGTTTTCAAAATCGATCATATTGCTCAAATATCTATAGACTACCTCAACACTAACTCATGCGCTAAGTGCAGTAAGAAGAAATAGAGTATGACTATAAAAACATTGAAAATAATATCCGCATTATCAGGAATTATTGGGTTTATTTTATTAATTCCAGACTGGAAATTGATTTTAGCGTTAGGTTTTACTCTATTTTCAAACAATATAAATCAATGGGTGAGTCAAAATAACCCATGAAAACATCAACTAAGAAATGAGTATGCAAGAAAAATTATCCTTACTTAGTTGTGTATTATTTATCGGCGCATGTATTTTATTAACCTAATAATATGAAAAAAAATCAACTGTTCAAAAAGATTAAGGAGCAACGAGAGAAAGGAACCCATGCAGTTACAAAGGAAATGATTGCACTTGCTCATATGTGGGTTACTGATGGTGTAACAAATAAAGAATTACTAGAAAAATTAGAACTAGGTACTGTAGCAACAATATATAGTATAGTGGCCCGTTCATTGAAAGAGGAGCATAAAAAGAATGTATGACCCTAGAAGAAGAAATAAAAATCAAAGAACTGTTTAGTAAAGAATATACAACTAAACAAATTAGTGAGGAAATGAATATGCCACTGGTAGAAATAAATGAATATCTAGTTTGCATTATTAGTCCAAGGCCTAGGTATGCGAAATATGAAAATAAGATGCCATTGCTAAATAAAAATAGATAACATGGAAACATTATTTATAGCAGTAGACCAAGAGTTAAGTTTAGCAGAGGAAAAGTACGGGAAAGATTTTAAGTCTGACAACGAGGCATGGGGTACTATAGACATGGAGGCACAAGAGGCTAGAGAGGCTATACACCAACGTGATTATGAGGCAGCCTATAATGAGTGTATACAAGTTGCAGCAATGGGAATAAAAGCGGCTAAGTATTTTAAAGGAAAAATGTGATAGTATGGTCTGCAAAACTTCCATGGAAACCGCCTAGTAGCAACCATGTGTGTACTTGTTCTTATAATATTGCTATAAAGTATATAAATAAACGCGGTGTTATACACAATAAGTTATGTCAAGAGTTGTTGAAAAAAAGTGTAAAATATGCAGCTTAAAATTTAAATCTTTTATTAGTGCAAAAAGAAAATATTGTGGTTTAAAGTGCGCTTACAAAGATTCTGATCGGAGTATAAATACAATAAAAGCTTGTTCAAATAAAATAAGTATTATTTGTAAACAATGCAGAAAAACAAGAATATATCCAGCATCAAGAAGAAAAAATACTAAAAATATTAATATCTTTTGTTCTAAAAAATGTTGGAGTTTATCCTGCAAGATACAACGTATATGCAAAGAATGCAAAAAGATTTTTTACAAAAGAAAATCAGAAATACGAATAGCGCCTTGCAATTTTTGTTCTAACTTATGTAAAAATAAATGGATAATGAACAACATACTACACACACCAGAGGTGACTTTAAAAAGTACAAAAACTAGAAGAATGAATGGTAGTTATAACGCAATAGCCCAATACTCTAATTCAAGAAAAGGGAAACGTGCTGATTTAAAAAATACCTATTTTAGAAGTTCTTGGGAAGCAAACGCTGCTAGAATACTTAATTTACAAAAAAGAAACTGGCTGTATGAAACTAAAACATTTTGGTTTGAAAATATAAAACGTGGTTGCAGAAGTTATACACCAGATTTTTATTTACCAAATGAAAATATTTTTATTGAAGTTAAAGGTTGGTGGGATCAAAAATCTAAAACAAAGATGAAGCGTATGAAAAAATATTACCCAAATATAGTAATAGAAATTTGGGATAAGGATTTTTTTCAAGCTACTAAAAAACAAGGCATCGATAAATTGATTAAAAATTGGGAATATTGATGTGCACATGAAAATAGATCACGATACAACAAATTATACAATAATAAAAATATACGACTATGAGGAGTGATATTACATACAATGATAACCCGGAATTTATAGCACCAAAATTCATTATCGGGGATATTGTCTTTATCTACAATACTAGAGATGAAATAAATCAATGGGTGCAGGCTAGAATCATTGAGGCTGATTTGTTTAATGGGGTATGGGAATATCAAGCTATTACAGAAAGTACGCTCTCAAACGAATTTGATGCGCCTACGACGACGATAGATGTGCTTGATACCTTCTTATTTAAAGAGACTGATATAGATGTAAAACAAAATACGGGCAATAAACCCGTATGTGTGTGCGTTACTAGGTACTACTAACTACTTTGGAAAAACGTTAGTATTCATTACAACTAATATAATCGTACCAAGCACAAGCAATATAATAACTTGCTTTACTGTATCTTTAAATAAAGAAAGCATGAGGTCAGATATAGAATTTTTTGATGCTTCTTCTAATTTTTCACGTTCTTCTTCATCCTTTTTTTCTATGTATTCTGCTAATTCTTTTCTTATACTCTCGCATTTTTTATCAAAATCTTGACCTTGATTATACAAAGCACTAGTCCAAGAAGTTATTTCATCTTTATCTGCTTTATTTTTTTCCATCTGAGACAACCTATCGTCGATCATTTGGAAAGCAGCTTGTAATTTTTGGAAACTTTCTTTACTAGATATCTCCAAAGAATTAAGTTTCTCTAAAATCCGTGTCTGAATTTTAACATCTTCTCGTATTTTATTTATATCATCCTCAGTATATTTTAATTCAGACGCCATAAAACTATTCTGCTTTTGATTTTAGATATTCACGCCATGCTTGAAATCCAAACCCTGCAAGAATAAGGATTGTGCCAATAATCATAGGTACTATTTCCTGTGTGGATACAAGCGTAGTACCAGTTGCAAATGCCATACCTGATGCTGCGTTTAACCCACCTTTTTGTAATGATTGTTTGTCCATATTATTTTATTGATTCGTTAAATTGAATGAGAACTTGTACAGGATAATTTTTTTCATTTTTTGCTTTATGCAAAATATCCACGTCTTGATCTTCTATTTCGATAGACTCATCTATTGCGTTTTTAAACTTTTTTGCCAAATCCCAAGCACGTGGAATTTCCATAGCCTGTAATCTTGTTGCTGTTGACAACATATTTACTGCAAGATTTTTTACTGTCGCAGGAAGGTCTGCTGTTAAATCAATAGGTGTACCGTCAATAGTGACGAATTGTTTATTTAGATTAGAAACTGTTTTCATAATCGTATTTTATTAATTATGTTAATGTGAATGTTCTAACAGCCCCACCTTTATAGCCTTTAAAATCACCAGTTGCTGTATCATACCATATCATGCCATTTGCTGGCGATCCAGGTGAACCAGAAATAGTAGGTATTTTTATATACTGATTTGCGGATGATGCGTTAAAATCAAAACCGCCACTTGACCCAACAGAAAAGCTCATTGTTGACAAACTATATGTAAAATTTCCCGATTCAATTTGGTCTGAATATAATACAGCCCATGGAAGGCTCGACGATCCTGATGTATAAGCAGATGCCGTAACTGGTTTAACATCATGTGTTAATGCAATAGAAGTGATATTAACATTCCCAAAAGGTGACATTGTAATATCTCCAGAAGTAGTAGTGATATCTAAATTCGTACCCATTGATATTTCACCGTTTTGTGTATTTCCTACATTAAAAATCTGAAGATCCGTACCGTCAATCAAGCGGACATCACCACCGGCTGGTGAAATCGTAACATCACCAGAGGTAGTGGTAATATCTAAATTCGTACCCATTTCAAATGTGCTGCTTGTCGTGTTTGTAGAATTATTTATCACTAACTTTGTACCAGATCGTAATGCACAATCGCCACCGGCAGGGATGATATATAAATCTCCTGTCCCTGGTGCAATGGTGGTATTACTAGTGACTGTTACTACAAAAGAATTTGTAGTTCCGCCAAAATTATATATATGTGAGTTAGATGATAAAGAAACATCACCAGAGGTAGTGGTAATATCTAAATTCGTACCCATTGATATTTCACCGTTTTGTGTATTTGTGTTGTCGAAAATTTTCAAATCAGTACCACCAATTAAACGTACATCACCTCCTGGTACAGAAAAAAGCAAATCTCCAGCTTGATTAGTAATTTGTGTATTCCCACCTTGAGTTACGAGTAAATATGGTGTACCGGTCTTATCAATAATATCGGTCATGTATAAAAAATCCTCATTAACTTCTGAAGCGACCGCCTGTGTATTTGCTGTGAATGAATTTGTTACTGGCATATAGTTATATTAACTTGGTATTGCTGGGATATTAATACTTTCTGTATCTACTAAGTTCCTTTCAATATCTTCAATACGTTTTGGAATATCTGGCAAAGTTGTGGATAATTTAATTATAGCAGAATAAAAATCATATTGTATTTCTTGTATCTGCATTGGGATTCCTAAAGAATAACGAATATCATAATTCCAAAAAGACACATTCCAAAGAAAATTCCCAAGACTTAAATCATCACTATACCAAAGCGTTAAATTACTTTGGATTTTTGGATGAAAAACTTTAACTACATCACCAGGTTTCAATGATTCAATATCGTAACCCTTGATTCCACCAATATTTCCATCAGAGGCATTGTTATCTAAAACAGTAACTGTTAATTCTTGGTTAAAATGATCATTCTCATCAAGAAATTTTGTTGCCATTATTTGTGCTGTACCAGTATTATTCACACGACTATCCTGCATACGAAATTCTCTAGCACCATATTGAGCAACAGAGCCACCAGAAGTATATTTTTTATATAATAATGTACCACCTCCTGTATCACCACCAAGAAAAAATACCGTATTATACATTTTTTCGATGGTTTTAAATACGTCAATAGATTGTACTTCACGGCCTAGATATAATGTATGGTCAATAGTTTCAAAATCTGTGGATTTTAAGTGTAATAAATTATTTGCATCAATATACCAATGCCAATAAGCAGGGCATAGTTCAAGTATTTTTTTAATAGCTTCTAAATAAGAAGCATATTTAAAGGTATAACTAACAGTTGTTGATGTATTTTCAATACTCGATGAGTTATAAGAAATATCCCCAGCCATATAATTAAGTACAGACTTCATTATATCTGCTGGTTCATAGCTATTATAAGTTAGCGTGGTATTACCAGAGCCATCTTTAAGCACAAGTTTATCAGCATTCTCTGTAAAAGAAAGAACATAAACGCGTATTTTCTGTTTCCCATCTGCTGCTACAAAGTAATTGTAGGAAATAATACTACCAGAATGAATAGCAATAGCACCAGTAGAATCTCCATCTTGGACATATGTTTTTACTTTATTGAACATTGCAACATCTTCTGTTTCGCCAAAATCATTTACAGGACGGGCAAGATCAATGGTGAGTTGCCCCATAGATCCATTTATTGACCACGTAAAAGAAGGTATAGAAGCTACATCAGCATTCCATGTAGTGATATAGACATCATTACTGTCGTAGACTTTATAAAATACCTTCTTTAAATCAGCCATATATTATAAATATAGCTCGTAGTATATAAGTTTCATTGTCACATTCCATGCTGACCCAATAAAAGAAACAACAAAGTCATTTCCTCCTTGTACAAAGTCTGGTATTACTCCTTCATAATCTACGGCAGTCCCATTCACTGTTACAGTATAATCAGTTGTGTTAATAAGCAGTACATCTCCAGCAGCATACCCACCGGTAGGAGCAACTTTAATTTGTTGTGCTGTTTCTGAATTTGTAAAGGCTATTTGTGTTAAAGAAGTCTCACTATTAACAGTCATTTTTATAATCGGGAATGGCCTATACGTTCCTGCAAAAGTACCATTCGTTTCCCATGTGCCAATAGCTTGCGTCACAGCAGAATATTCAATTGTTGTAGTATCAAGCGGAGTCCCAAATGGTGGATCCGAGACTGTAAATTCTGCTTCCCAACCAGCAAAAGTGATATTGTAATAATCACGAGAAAAACTATATTTTGTGCATGTTGCTTTATAACGACGTGTTCCTGATACATATCCAATATCAAGATTTTTTTCACGGCCCATTACGGCCATTTTAAGATCATCAATTTTATCTTCAAGATCGGATTGTGAAGAGCCAATAATAATACCAGAGAGTCGAATAACTTTTGGTGCAAATGTATCATCTACTAATTTTGCTCCATCTCGTGCACCAAGTCTTTGGAATTGCACTTCACGAGTATCTAAAGATTCATGATCAATACTACGAGTATGTATATCGTTTGTCTGTAAACTTGTTCCGTTAAATGATATTGCTGTTGCCATACTAAACTCCTAATGATTGTAATTGCGCATCTCGATTTAATGTCTGTTTTACAGCACGAATAATAGCATCTAAGTCACTATCATTACGGACGGTAGCATTATTAAAGTTGACTTCAATACTTCCCATTCCTTGACCCTTCTTTGGGTTTATAACTATTTCACCTGGTGTTAATAATGCTGGTACTGTATCTTGGTTTCCTACTCCTGGCACTACTCCGCCTTCTGCAAAATGCATTACACCATGATTTGTTACTACGCCACCTGAATTAAGCCCTGGTATAGAAAAAGATGGAAGACTAGATACTAAACTTTTAGCTTTACTTACTGCACCTGAAAATGCATCACCAATAGCATTTGGAATACCGAAAATAGAATTTTTAATATCCTCTACTTTACCAACTATTACATTCTTTAAATCTTCGAAATATGTCATTACATTTTGTATTTTATCATAAACAGCAGAGGCAACCGTAGCCATTACATCACGTATATTCCCAAGAATATCTATAGTTGTCGCTGTTGCGTGCATGACCTTTTTTAATGTTTCGACAACAACAATAAGGGCAGCTACTAACACCGTGCCACCAACTTTTGCAAGATCAGAAAATAATTGTTTATTCTCAATAATTGTTGGGAGTAGTTCATCAGTAAATACTGCTGCTAAACTTTTAAATTCTTTCTTTAAAAATGTAATGATTCCTGTCTTTTCTTCTACTTCGTTTACTAACTTTCTAAATGTACTAAAAATTTGTGTGAAATCAATGCTTGCTATTCCTTCTGAGAAAGTATTAAAAAGATTTGTAAGCGTTGGAATAAATTGATCTCCAATTTCTTTTCGTGCATTAAATACAGATGTTTTCAGTTTCTCTTGTGCGCCGCTAAATGTATCAGCAGCTTTTGCCGCATCACCTTGGAATATAGATGCTTCTTCTAAAATGCCATTATATAAAGCTGTTCGAACACTTGTATCAGTAGTAATCTTTCCTAAGTCTTGCATTGAAAATCCTGCCTCTTCTAAAATGTTAGAAAGATTTTTTGTAATACCTGCATTGTCAACCAAGATACTATTTTGATTTTTTAAACCTTGTGTAGCGCCAACAATAGCCTCTCCGAACGCTAACGTACCCTGTCTATTAAATGCAGCACTATCTTTAAAAGCATTCATCAATTTGATAGCTTCTGGAAGACTGAATCCAGTGGCTAATAAATTCTTTAACCCATCAGCTGCATCTTTAACAGATAGCAACCCATCAGCTGCTAAATCTTGTGCAGCCTGTGTAGCTTCTTCTGCGTCAACTGAAAAAGCCTTAGCAACAGAGCTAAGACCAATCATTGCTGATTGAAAACTGCTTGATGCATCTACAGATTTTTTAAATTCACTTACAAGTTCTTTTATGCCTAGACCTGTTAATACTGCGCCAAATCCTAGGGCAGCATTTTTTAAACTGACTAAAGATTGATTAGACGTTTTTGCATTTTTGTCTAACCCCTTTAATGAAGTATTAAAATCATTGACTACTTTAGTTGCTTCATCTTTTGCTATCAACCGAATTGTTACATCACTAGACGCCATTTTTTTGTTGTTTAGCCTTTAAAGATTGCCAATGATTATCCATGTTTATTTTACTGATGATTGTTTTTATAAACCACATGGGCTGATTTATATATTCTTCGTATGTCCATCCCATATAGTTGCATACATTCACTATAGTAAATTCTTCTGGAAGAGGATGATTTTTTTTAGCATGATTAGGCGCTTCTAGTGCCGACCAGTATTGATCGGCTATTGCCCTTTTTTTTGCTCATACTCCTCATCAATAAATATCTTTTGAGCTTCTGTATACACCTCTTCGCAATCACTAGCCGGTAGATCAAGTACTGCCTCAAATACATTCTCTTTGATATCCCCAACAGATAGCACAAGTTGTTTAACCATTTCGTCTTTATATGCCTGTGCTACGTTAAGCGGCATATTCTCGAAATTCCCCTCACCTGCATCTTTGATGGTTCCTTCATTTAAAACGATAGCGTTGATAGCTCGTTTCTCTCTTCCATTTATGTATTTTTTAAATACAATTTTTGTCTTCGATTTCTTTGTCTCAAAAGATTTAATCTCTCTTTCCATAATATGTCGGTTATGGCTGGGTAGCAGCGACCGACATGGCACTACTACCCAGCTTTATTAAATTTAGTAAGATGCTTGTGTATTTACCAATGTGCAAGCATTCACAATGTTTAGAGAATTTGTTACATCACGCAATGCTTTAAATTGGATTGTCTGTGAAGTAATTTCATCTAAAGCATTATTACGTTCCCATGAAAAGAAATGGCAACGAGAAAGGTCGATAGTCAATGATGGATTATTACCGCCTCCTAATGTTACATCAGTATTTACTGCTGCAATACGCATTGCTTTATAATCATTATTTTGCATGTACCCAAGATATGTAGAATCCTCAAGGTTTAATGTGAATTGACCTTCTACAGAGAATTGTTGATTATGGATTTCGGTTGGGTCAACAGTGCCAAAATTATAATCACGCACAAGATTCTTTGTGAATGTAATGGTCATTGTCTTAATAGGCAACTCAGAAGCAGCACCAAGACCACCGACAGCTGACGCTAATTTAACAGCAAGATGGCGAGATAAAAAGCGATTTTCAGACGAATATGTTGCAGTAACAGTTGTCGCATCACCACTCTTACTCATAAAATCAGCACTAATCATTGCAAGCTGCCCAGTTTCAAGTGTGAGAGTAAGACTGTTAAGCATCGTCAATTCAAACAATAAATCTGAACCATTTGGATCATCCATGTACAAAGTCAATGATTGATGCTGATTTGAATTTGCTTCACTAAATGCATGGCTATAATCTCCACCACCCAAAGCACTAGACACACATGTGCCAAGCATTGAATAAAGAAAAAGTCCTACTGACTTATCACGTAATTCAGTTGTGAAATTACCTTCACCATATTTAGCTACGACAAAAGCATCCGTAGCATCATCAATATGACCATGTGATTGTCCAGAAACAACCTTATCTACTCTATCCTGGAATGTTAATTCTGTTCGTGGCAACCAAACTGATACTGAACCAGGATCAGTACCTCGTGAAGATTCACGGGAAGCCCCTAAATTGACTCGTCGTCCAATAAATTCTGCCATAAAAAAGCGATTATTATTATCTAATCGCTCCTCGGTAAGCAGTCGACCTTATTTATATTTAGTATAAAATATGCAAACTGTTTAGTCAATTATTGCATATCTGACGATACGCGTATTGCCAGTTTAATATTCGTCATAAGTAGCTTTCTATCTGGTATTTCTTGCCATTCTGACGTAGATGGCTCAATAGAAATCATTTGTTTCCCTGTAGGCAAGGCAATCCCAGTAAGTGTCGGATCTTGATCAAATGCGTCAATAATTTGATCCACAAGATCATATAGCGCAACTAGAGCATTACCAACTCCAGTATTAGCCGTTTCGTAGAAAACAGCAATAACAAAATTGTAATATCGTTCATTTTGAACAGTATTTTGATAATCTGACTCTTGATCAGATGGATACACGGAGCACGCTGGATAGCCAGTAAATTCAGCTGTTGGCGCTGTTTTAACCTCTTGTATATCACCAATAGCTTGTAACTTTGTAACCAATTTATCCCGTAATGTTTCGAATGTTTTTGCCATATTATTTCGTTAATGCTTTTGTTATAGCATCTGCCGCATCCTGAAAGAATCGAATAATTGCATTAGTTGATTTTTCTGCACCTGGACGCATATATGGTCTTGGGCCACCATGAGGACCAGTACCGATAGGTTGGCCATATTCAATATAGGCTGCATAGGGTGTTTGTGCGGATATTGTACCAGATAATGATTTCCCAGATAATGATTTAAAAACTTTAATTTGCTTCTGTAAATTTCCAGTATCTACTGGGACAATCCTTTTAGCCTCTGACTGCACTTTAAGTGTAGATTTAATAATTGCACCACCAAGTTCTTTAATAACTATAGGATTAGAAGAACCAAAATTTTTAATAAGTTTATTTAATCCGTCTATTTTTATAGTTACATCAGCCATTGAGTTTTAGCATCAATTCCAAGTGTTGATTAATAGCAAACCCATATTTCTTTGGGATAAGATTTACTACATCATAATTGTTTCCCTCAGAATCCACAACTTTATCCCCAATTAAAATATTCGTATCCACATCAATCCACCCCTTATGTGTAGCTTGGAAAGCTGCATAGTATTCACTATCTTTCATATCTTGGGCATCTTGAATATGCATATCTATCGTCATTGTAGACACCATATTTTTCCTGTTACCAGACACGGTTTTTAGCCGCTTGATAACAACACTTTTGTCCAAAAAATGAATGATTGACATATTATCCAGCGATACGTCTATGGCGCGCTAATATAGATTGAATCTCATCATCCATAATAGCTTCTTTTGTATAAGTCACGGAGTAATCTCCTATTTTTTCACTTTCAATATTTCCACTTAGTTTTCTTTGATTAAATGCTGCTCCGACAAGTTTCCATGCTGCATATTCAAGATCAGCAGCTCCAGTAGTAGAAAGGAAAGTAGACGTATTATTGTAGTCATATCCAGCCGTATAGGTAATACGATAATAACTTGGAATATTACGAAATGAGTCCATTGTAATAAATCCTATATCTTGTGCCCCAACAAGTCTTACAATACCAGATGTATAATCTACAACGTATAATTCATTATCAATAGCTGAATAATTCCCTTCGTTCAACGTTGAATCTCTACGTTCTAGTGTAAATGTGCTAGAGCTATTAACTGGGAAATTTTTGAGTTGTAATATTGTAGCATCACGACCACGATATAATTCATTAGTATAAGTTGTTTGTTTAAATCGTCTATCACAATAAGATTCAATCCAATCTGTGCATGAATCAATTAATCTATCTAAAACGGTATCATAAGTAGTGCCAGTAATTCCTAAAAATTCTTTTTGTCTTGCTACTGTTGTTAATGCGTAAGTTAATGCCATATAATTTTATGTTTAACTTGATATTTAGGACAAAGCTAGTCTGTTCTGATTAATGGCAGTACGTTTTTTCATTGGCACTACTGTACTACTCCAAGTTACACCAGCTCCAAGTGTACCCGTATGATTACCAGTACCAGTAGATGCAACACTTGTACCAGATCCTTCTGTAAGTGAGTAGGTGTCTATAGGTGCATTCCCACTGTTAGGTTTATACCAATCATCAGCTATGTTTTGTGCTGTCCGTTCATAATTAAATATCTTCTGGTCAGCTAAATAACAGTTTGCATTTTGACTAGCACCAGCAAATCCACCCCATTTTGCGACCACGTTAGACGCCACAATGGTTGCAGATAAAGTATTTGTTGTAGATGTTTGTGTTTGTAGCACGTTGCTGTAGTACACATTAACACCAGAAGTATTTGAATTTCCAGAGTATGTTATATCTACTTTTGTCCATCTACCAATAGCAGGAGCGGCATAGTTTGCTATGAGTTGATTTGTATTGACGGTACTGATCAAATAAAAGTTTAACGACGTTACACCGCCAGTTGTTTGCAACCGAGTAAGCCATCCACGAAACGGCGAAGAACCTTGAATAGCTGCAAATATATGCCCATTAGCAGTCGGATACGCAACAGGAAGAATCCAGAAAGATATAGACCATGCTTGTGTTCTTTCATAAGGGTATGCATCTGTTCCGACACTCATATCGTTCCCATTCGTTCCTGGAAAGTATAAAGAATATGGAAAGTTTTGTATTTGTCGTCGTCTAGTTGCTGCTGTTCTTGGCATATTTATATTAGTTCGTGGCATAGCCTATTAGCTAATTGGTAGTCTACTATTTCTTGCTAATGTATACAAATGCGTCCTAGCAGCCAATAAATGCCCTGTAGCGGTGCTGTAGTGTATTTGGTCACTATTCACCAAGTCCGACGGAGAAACACCATATTGGCCATCTGTGGCTCCAAAAGCGTTGTGTATTTCACATAGCGTGAATCCGTCTACACTTGCGCCTGCGCGTATAAGAGTATTCAGATCATCGACAAATACTAACGATGTGGTTGGTCTAGCTCCTTGTGTGTATGGAAACGGTATCAGCGTTGCAAGCTCTACACGATAGCCAAGGGTTTTGCAATATGTCATCAATGTCTGCTGTACAGCATAGGCTTGTGCTGCTGTCTTACTTTCTACTGCATAGTCATTGTTTCCTGTGGCAATACTGACAATATTATCGGCTCCTTGTACTACATATGGGTCTATGCGAGTTGCACGATCATCGTATACGTCTTGGGTAGAATACCCACTATAACCTTGGTTGACAGCTATAAATCCCTCATTGAATCGCCTTTTCATCATTTGGTTAGGCCAAAAAGAAACATTGTCTGGTCCTACATTTGAATCTCCAACACAAACTACATTCGTAAACTTGGTCAGTGTACGCATGTCAATCCAGTTGTATTTCTGAGTATTTTGAGTGATGCCAATACCGTGTTTTGTTCCGGTAAACGCGCTCACATCAGAGCCTATGTAGATCAGTTGCTTGAATACGTTATACGGCGCCGCAGCGGACAATATAGCCCCGTACAGACAGTTTCCGAATACCTTAGCTGTGAACGTGTACGTCCCAGCATTATTGATACCGCAAGCTATAGAGCCAAGTGACGTGTATGTACCAGATACAACCTTACCTATGTTGATAGTAGATGTTGCATAATCTAGGTACACTTTGAGATAGTTACCTGACGAACTTTCTCGCAAGTGAATCTGTGGAGTAGACGCAATGTTTGTGATATTGACGGTGATTGTGGCATTCCATCCTTCAAACCCGGTACGAGTCCAAGCACTTGTGTCTGCCCCTGTTCCAGCAGTAAGTGTATTTATTCCATTACTAATACTATAGGTACTGTCTACCCATGAACCAACCTTGCTCCAACCTGCGTCAGAGTTAAAATCGTCAAGGAAGACAGCCATAGTTTAAAAAACTATTTTACCGTCCGAGCTGAGTTCTACTGGTGTTGGTTGCTCAATAAGAGCTGCATCCATTTCTGCGGTTTTAGTAAGCTGTTCATGGATATAGGCTGATCTATTTTCCATTTTACTAGCATGTGCAGACATTTGTGCTTCTACAACATTTAATTCCGCCATAAGGCTATTTGCTTGTGAAAGGATATTTTTTTTCATTTCTACAAGTCTTGCCTTTTTCTCTACGTCTACTTCTGCCTCTGCAATGTCTGATACATCATTAAATTCCTTTGCTTTTTCAGTACATTGTTTTGATAAAAAATCACGTTGCAATGTTAAACTAACAGCATCACGTTGCAAGTTGTCAAAATCAACCTCGTGTAGTGTTGGCTCTTTTCCATTAAA
>ERZ724522.1183-NODE-1183-length-14595-cov-22.964099_pt1 | contig 14595 bp, 16 predicted proteins | sample MGYA00376055_ERZ724522 | MGnify/ENA primary metagenome ERZ724522 (study PRJEB28724, sample SAMN07190884) | wastewater metagenome | isolation source: effluent of sewage treatment plant in Hong Hong | place: Hong Kong | collected 2016-03-17 ... | reverse complement strand
TTGCTGTCCAGCGCCGATGCAGTCGCAGCCCGAAATATCTTGTTTGCACCAAGGTCATCTGACGTCAGGGCGATGTAGTTCTGAGCCGTCATAGCAGCACCTTCCCCGGCACTCCGCCGTCGAGGTATCCATCATCAGCAGCGATAAACATGTAGTAGCTCCTGTCGGATTCGCTGGCGTCGGCGTATTCCGTTCCAGCGGCAAAAGTATTCGGGGCAATGCGGGCAAAGCTGCCGACCAGCTCGGACGCGAAAAGTTCTTCCCGGGCCGTGATGTGCAGTCGGTCTGCGCCGTTGCGGGATTTCAGGGTTCGGATGCGGACGCTACGCGGCGACCCGAAGGCATCGAGGACGGCAAATGTCTCCAAGTCGATGAAGTCGCCCGTCTTCACGCTGTCGTCCTTGCGGTCCACTTCGAATTCAATGCGGATCGGGACAAACGATCGGTTCAGCAGCATGCGATCTACAACCGCCTGTAGCTCAGCCATGTTGCTGGTGGGATGCCACCTGCCCCAGATGGTCTTGCTCTTGCGGGAGTTGGTCTCGTTTGCGCCCTGGCTGTCGGCATTGACCGTGACAAAGCCGGTCCGGTAGTTGCCCACGTCGTCCAGCTTCTTTGTGGGGTCCACCTGCCCCATCGTCACGTACACTTCGTTGAGGAGGCGGTCGCTGTCATCCAGACACTGCACGGACCCGCTGATGATGTTGGCGTCGTCGGTCATCGTTCCGACCACCTCATCGAAGTCCGGCGGCCTGACGCAGCGATAACGGATAAGGCTGGATTCCTCATCCCACCAGATCGCCCAGGTCGACGTTTGAGGTATCAGCTCGTCAAAGTGCTTCTTGACGCCTTCCGGCTCACATACAAGGCGCGTCAGGCGGAATCCCGCAATCCAGGTGACGGCCTCGCTCTCCCACTCGCTGTAGGGGATGTAGCTGCTGTCGATACCGGCACCGTCCTCCAGCAGCACGACAAACACATCTATGGGACGCATGGCTTTGAAGTAGGCGCACTTCTGCACCTTGTCTCCTGCATCGTGGTCGGATCGGGTCGTGCTGTACTGGTCAAATCCGCCGAAGGTCAGGCCGGACAGCCGCACGCCGCCGGTGATCGTGGCGACGGTCGTATACTTGATGATCTCGTCGCCGATGCGGATCGCGCTGAATGACGGCTCGAACGACTGGATGTCGTATTCGGTCGTCCGGTCGGTGACGATGTCGATCGATGTGGGCGTGGATCCGGATGCCAGCGATGCGGACAGCACGCCGGTCGAGCGCGGCGGGTATTCTGCGGAGTCGTCGTCGGCCAGCTTGAGCGGGTCTTTGGCGACGATGGAGACGCTGCCATGTCCCCACCCCTTCATCTCCTGCTCGATGTACTCCATGCGCTTGCAGTTCGCGAGGTCGAACGGGGTGTGCACGAAGCCGCGATACCAGACCAGCTTGCGGCCCTGCCCAAACGGCCAGCGAGTCCGGAAGCGCGGCCAGAACGTACCGCGCTGCATCGGATCATAGCCCCGTGTCGCAACGTAGGGGTCGAGCCCGATGTCGTCATGCGGGGCGTCCAGCAAGGTGAAGGTGACGCTGGAGCGTTTGCCCAGCCCGTTCTCCGGATCTGGCTCGGCGGAATCGGAGCGCACGGATTGCAGGAACGGGATCATGCCCGACGGGATGACGCTGGCCGGGGTGCAAAACGATACAGTGAAGTCCTCCGGGTTGTAGTTCGCCCGGCTGCGGCAGGTCGCCCAACTGTTGACGCAGGTGCTGGTGGCCGTGCAGGGCGCAACCCCGTTGGTCAGCGTGCAGCGTTCGCGGGTGATCTGGAGGATATCGATGCGCTCGCGCCCTGCGGCCGCTTTCAGGCTGTCATAGGACATGCTTCGGACCTTCCATCTTCAGCTGCAGGCGCATGCAGTCCACCTGCGAGTAACTCGCCTTCGGGTCGCCGACGACAGCGCCGTAGATGACGTGCGAGGAGAAGTCGGCAGGATTCCACGCGAAGAACACGCCGACCTCGCGGATCAGAAGACGGATCGGCATGTAGGTGTTGTTGATCCAGTCCGGGTCGATCAGATCGAAGTTCAGTGTCTCGTCGATGCGCTGGCTCTCGACCTGCGTTCCCAGGATTTGTCCGGTGACGCTGATGGCGTTGCCCAGCTTCTCGTTCGGGTTGAAAAGCGCCGGCTCATAGCCGACCGGGATGCCGACCGGGATCTGTGTCGATGCGCCGCACTTGATGACCGCGACATCGGACGCGGAGGAACAGGTGATTCGGATTTTCGCGGCGGACTTGCTGGGGAACAGCCACAGGATGCAGCCAGGCGTCGTGCGCGAGAGCGTTGTCCCGATGGCGACCCATGCCGACCCGTTCCAGTACTCAAGGTCGTAATTGCCGGACGCAGATTTCAGGTAGGCCGCGACGTAGTCGAACGACTTGGAGCTGCCGAAGTCTGCAGTCACGGTGGCGGGGAATGCCGACGGCGTCCAGGCGCTATAGGTAGTCAGGTTCTTGACCGGCGCTGGCGTCCCGGATGTCGCGGTGACGGTGGCGCTGCGCACTTCGTCGGCCACGAACAGGCGCGGCAGGAAGCGATCGGCTGTCGCGATGCCGGAGTCGATATAGGTGCTGGTCATGCTGTCACAAACTCCACTCTGCCGAACTTCGCCCCATCCGCCACGCGGTCGCCCATCGCCTTCATAAGATCGGCGACGTCTTCATCGTCCCATCCGCGACGGCCCCGGCGCTCAATGCGGAAGTCGATGACCTGCGGGCGCGGTTGCGGGGTGGCAGGGGTGAGGCCGGAGGTGTCAGGCGATCCTGACGTAGCGCCAGCGGAAGACGGTCCGGAGGTGTCAGGCGATCCTGACGTAGCGCCAGCGGAAGACGGTCCGGATGAGTTCAGGTTGCGGATGGAGTTTGCCAGACCAAGACCGGTCGCCAACACTTTCGCCACGGCGGCGAACTTGGCGAAGAAGGGCACGGACGGGTCTGCCAAAGCCTGCGATGCCGCGATGTTGGCGTTTGCCACGGCCTGCGCCGCGCCGACGACCTGGATCCGCTTCAATAGGCGTTGATTGTGCGTTCCGGTCGCGTTGTACATGTCCATGAAGAACTTTTGCGTCACGCCCAGCTTGTTCGCCAGGCCCGTCTTGTCCGCCTGCGCTTCCTTCGTGCGGATGGCAAGCATGCGGTCCACGTGATCGGCTTCGAACTTCTCGCGCTGCGCGCGCTGCGCCTCCTCGCTCAGTCCAAGTGCCTCAGCATATGCGGCGTAGTCGTCCAGCTTCTTGGCGTAGGCGGCGTTTTCAAGCTCGGCTTCGGAGTCGAACTCCTTGCGGAGGCGGTCCAGCTTGCTTTCGTAGGCCTTCTGCTCGTTCTCTGACTGCTTGGCAATCTTGTCGAGCTCGTCATTGATCTCGTTCGACCAGCGGTTTTTCTGTTCTTCGGTCCATTTCTGTTGGCGTTCGGCCTCTTTCTCGAGGCGCTCCTCTTCCTTGGGGTCGATGACTTTCGCGCCGGTAGGCTTTCCCTTGGCATCAAGTGCGCCTGTTCCCGATGCGGCGGCTGCCGCTGCTGCCTTGGCATTTCCTGCCTCGATCTCTGCATCGCGCTCCTTCAGGATGGCGTCGATGCTCGCTTCCTTGGCGCTCTGGATGGCTTTTGACCGCGACTCGTAGGCCTTCTGGGCATCAGCCCATGTCGAGCTTGTCCAGATGGCATTCCAGCGGTCCTTGGCACGCTCGAAGCGGTTACTGGTGTCGTCGATGAAAGCGGCGATGTAGGTCGTCGTGATACCGATCATCGCCTTCACATTCGCAGGCATCTCTATGAAAGCATTCGTGATGTACCAGCTGATCGACTTCGCGCCGTTTCCTACTCCGTCCAGCTTCCCGCTCAGCTTGTCGGCATTGTTCGCCGCATCGCTGAATGTCGCGCCCCAAGTGGCGAACAGCCGCGTGGCGCTCTCCAGCACCGGCCCGTCAATGAAGCTGCTGATGCCGCCCAGCGCATAGCCCAGCGCCTGCGAAGCCCCGCTCGCCTGATCCACCTTCCCTATCATTCGCGTGAAGCTGTTTTCCACCATCGTCATGCCTTGACCGATGGTAGGGGCCAGCTTTCCGAACTGCTCGTTGACGGCGTCGCCCTGCTTGTTCAGCGCATCGATGATCGCCGCGGCGGTGATCTTGCCTTCCTGACCCATCGCCCGAAGCTGGCCGATGGTGATGCCCATGCCCTCCGCAATCGCCTTGGCAAGCGCCGGGGTCTGCTCTATCACGGAGTTGAGTTCGTCGCCGCGCAGCGCACCGGAGGCCAAGCCCTGCCCGAACTGCACCATCGCTGCGTTTGCCGCTTCCGTGCTGGCTCCCGACAAGGCGACCAATTTGTTGATGGTCTCAGTGGTCTTGCCGACATCATTCAAGCTCAGGCCGAGCGCCCCGGCGTTCTGTGCCAGGCGCTGGTAAACCTCCGCCGTCGCCTCGATGGGCTGGCGGGTTTCCTGACTGATCTTGTAAAGCTGTTCCTGTGCCTGCGTCAGTTGCTCGGTCGAGCTGGTCACCAGCTTCAAGCGGTTGCTGATGCCGTTGTAGGCGTCTGCCGCCTGCACGACCTCACGGATGCCGAACGCGATGCCCAGCGTGGCGGCCAGCTTGGTCATTGTGCCGACCGCCTTCTCGCCGGTACTGGTCAAGCGGTCAAGCGAACCTTCCGCCTGATCCACCTGCCGGTAATCGGCTTTCAGGATCAGCTCAGCGATTGTTGTCATCGGTCATCACTCGTTGCACGGCGGTTTCGATACGCATCAGGGTTTCAGCCTCCCAGCCCAGTAGCGGTATCCCGGTCAGGTCGGACCACGATTTCAGCTCGGTCCATGTCAGGGCGCTGCCGCGCTTGATGGCGCAGTATCGTTCCCACAGGTAGGCCAGATCGGTCGGTATCGGCGGTGTGTCAAGCGCCTTCGGCTTGCGGCCGGTCTGTTTCCAGACGCTGTTCAGGTGGTCGCGGAGACGTCCCGTCCCCGGTTTCCCATCCGGGCCTGCCGGTGGGCGCTCTAGGGCTGCTTCGGCTCGGCAATGCTCGACAAGCCTGTCGAGCTGCTGCCGAAAAAAAGCGAGGCGTTTTCGCTGGTGCGGTCGATCCAGTCGGCCAGATACGGCGCGTTTTCCAGCAGCGCCATCAGGTTGTCGCGGCTGAATTCATCTTCCAGTGACCAGCCGGTAACCAGTGTTGCCAACAGGTCGCGGTGCATGGACTCTCGCAAACGCTGGCGCTCGGCCGCCGGTGTGTCCGCCGGGAGCATGGCGGCGGATGCCAGTATCTCGGCCCGCTTCTTCCGGAAGTCGTCGCAATCCACATGGCGGATTGTCATCCACTCGCCCGTGGGTTTTCCGTCCGGTCCCGGGATGTCAACGCGCCGCCCGGCATTGGCCGCCGGACGGGTAAACAGGTCAGATGATTTCATCAGGCAAGCACCCGCTCGATAACGATTTGCGAGGCGCTATCCGCGGCGTAAATCGCCTGGAACGGCAGGCTGATGCTGATCTCGCGCTCGCCGCCGACCTCCGGTTTTCCGCCGGTGAACTTGATCTTGGGCAGCGTGAACGTGTAAGTGTTCGTGCCGTCGGTCAGGGTGAACACCAGCGCCACCTCGGCCTCAGTGTCGAAGGCATCCAACAGTGTGTCGTCTGCATAGAACGCTGTCAGCTCGCCGGTGACGATGGATCGACCGGCCGCACCGCGAATCTTGGTTGTCTGGCCGACCACAGCCTGGTTTTCGATACCGTTCTGCAGTTGCAGCTTGACGGCGGTCACCACGGACACGGAAGACCCGCCCACCGTGATATCGCCGGTCAGGGAGTCCATCGGGCGGTTGGTGGAGTCGGCCATGTATGTTGCGCCGCTGATCATCGAGCCGGAGCCGGTGTCGTCGTGGCCGACGATGCCGAAGGTACCCTTGACGATTCCGGACGCCGGGCACTCCAGAGACAGGGAGTTGATTTCAGCGCCAACGGTGCGGCGATACCGGCCGATGTCGGCAAAGTACCGCTCAAAGGTGAAGCTGCGGCGCGTGGTCCCGGCCTTGAGGGTATCGGCAGTCCATGTGCCCATCAGCGCGGCCTGAAGCAGCGTTTCGAAGGACACGGCGCGGAACTCAAATCCGATGTCGCCGTTGCTCTGACGCACGCCGTGACGGAAGTCCACCAGCTGGCGGTCGGAACGGATGGTGTCGGACTGGAAGGTGTCCTTTTCCAGCCCCAGGGAGTGGCTGGTCGGGTTGATCTGCTGGAACGCCGGAGTGGTCGGGGTGGTTCCGTAAGTGTTTTCGGCGATATACGCCAGACGGGCAAGACTGCCCCCTGCTACTGTCATGGTTGCCTCCGGACGTATGCCGAGAAGTTGATGGAGATGCTGGCGACAAGCCAGCCGTTTTCCGCTCGGGGAGCCGATACCGACGCCCCGCGAATGATGACTTCCTGCCCGCCGTGCGAGATGCGACGGCCGGTCGGGTATGCCGTGCTGATGGTGTCGATCTGCGTCAGGATTTCGCCGTTGCCGCGCCCTGTCCGAAAGCACAGGTCGGCCTGAAAGATGCCGGTGACCTCGTTGCTCCCGTCGGCTCCCAGCGACGACACGTCATTCCCTGCAGGCAGGTAGTTCAGGCGCACATGGTCGCTTGTCGGGGCGGCGGTGCGCTGCGGCAGGATCGTCGGCAGGCCGAAGTCCTGCGCATCCCAGTCCGACAGGAACGCCGCCTGGATGTCTGCGTGTCTCATACCGCGTTCTCCGCCGCGACTTCGCTGATGATGGCCTTGATGCGGGCGAAGTTGACGCGGACCATGCCGAAGGGTGCCTGCTTGCTCCAGCGGCCGTATTCGATGCGCTCTGCATATGGCAAATTGTTGGTAAGGTAGTTGACCGCGCCTACTCCGCCAACCGTCTGGGTAATTTCGGCAGTAACGGCATTTCCGGACTTATCAAAACGATCAATTGTTGAATACCCTGGATGCTCTTGTGTAATCATCCAGTTGCCCCGCAGTCGCCCGGTGTCGACCGGTGTACTCATGACCGTGCTGGAGAACCACTTGATCGCCACGCCGCGACAGGTGTCGTCCAGAGATTTATTCGTGCGCTCGGCGAACTTGCGCAGGTCTGCGGCAAATGTATCGCTCATCGCATCACCTGCACGAAGTAACAGAGCGGCGTACCGGCCGGGTTGATCTCCTTGATCTTGGTGATGGTCCACGCCACGGCCTGACCTTCGCTCAGAATGGTGCCGGGCGCGGCTCCGACGTTTTCCGATTGCGTGTTGCCGGACACGTCCAGCAGGTCTCCCACCAGAGGCGCAACCGATCCGTCAATGACCATCACCCGCTCGGATGACTGGATGCGCGTCCCGTCCGCCAGGTCGCGGTCGATGCGCGTGAACAGGCCGACCGTCGTCAGGTTGTTCGTGCCTCCGGAAACGGGCTTGTTCGTCACCGGATCGAAATTGTACGACGGGCGCGTCAGGACGACGGTTCTCCCGAACTCCGTCAGCATCTCCGTCGCGGTGTCGGCCATGTCGGCATAGAACGTCATGCGCGTGCCACCACGAAGCCGCCGCGCTTGTAGAGCGGGGCCAGCAGGTTTTCCGCAGCCGTGAACTGCGGGAGGACGCGCTTGCTCGCGGCCTCGTAGTACTCGACATCCACCGCGCCTTCGACGCGCTTCCGCTTGGCGGTGCCCACATCGGTCGGCAGCACGTTCGGCTGCAGGGCCAGCGTGTAGGCGGCGACAGCCAGTTCGCACTGGGCCCGCACCAGCTCGGGCGGGATGGTGGTTGTCAGGATCCAGTAGCCGTCAATGCTCACGCCGTAGCGCGGCCATTGCAGCGGCTGGGTGTTCTTGGACTTGATGCCCTGATACAGGTTTCGCTGCGCCTCGATGTAGTCCATCGCCTTGATCAGCAGCTTCTCGCATGCCGGATCGGTGTCGGGATAGGAGTACCCGCGTGCGTCGGCGTATGCCTTGAAGTCAGCCACGCTGACATAGCTGTTCGCGCTGGCGTTGTCGCCGGATCCTGTCTCTACCGTGATCGTCATGGCATGTATCCGAAAATTGATGGCCCGTCCCTGGGCCGGTGATCATCAGCCGAGCAGCAGCGCGGTGTGTTCAGGCTTGATGACCTTCACGCCCCACGCCAGCGCGATCTCGTAGCGGACCTTGCGGTAGCCGCCGTAGGTCGCCACTTCGAACGACAGGCCGGAACGGTCATCGGTGATGGTCATCACGTCCAGCGCGTTGTCTCCTTCCTGCGGACGTTCCGGCAGACGGGTCGCCAGCACGATGGCCGAGCGGCTGAACGCCATGTTGCGGGCGGCGGCAGCGACGATGGTGATCGCGGTTTCCGACGCGGCGATGGCCTTGCGCAGGCCGGGAGCGGCAATGGTGATGGTGCCGCCATCGCTGATGTCGGCATCGCCGGAAACGACGACATACTGGTTGGTGTCACTGGCGAATGTGATCACGTCGCCAGCAACCACGGTCCCGGTTCCGCCGGTCGACTTGAGGGTGATGGTCGTGGCGCCGACGGCATAACCGGCGGTGTTGGTTTTGACGGTCGCGCCGGTGCCTGCCGTGCTTGTCACGATCTGGCCGGACTCGCGCACGTTCAGGTCGCTGATGCGGGTGATTACGCCCTGGGCGGTGATCGGCAGCTTCGACTCGTCGCGGGCGCTGTTGACGTTCAGCAGGGTGCGCAGCGAAGACCCGGCGGTGGTATCCAGCACCAGGGCGGCGTCGGACAGGGGCGCACCGTTATCCACAAGGATCTTGCGGGCGGCGGTGAGACCGGCGGTGTTGGTGGCGAACGGCGTGGTTCCGGCGGTCCCGGCGGCGCGGCTGAACTTGGTGTGCAGCGCGGTCAGGTCGGCCTCGACTTCGTTCACGGCGGCCCGCATGGCCTGCGCAATCTGGTTGGCGCGGATGCTCAGGTAGCCGGGGCCGGAGTTCACGCCGCGCTGTTCCTCGCCGTTCCAACTGAACGGGAAGGCGCGGGCCTTGGTGATGGCGATCGACACGTTGTCGATGGTCTGGTCGGCTTCCGCCGGGATGGCCATCGCCGGGGTGATGTCAGCGCCTGCGGTGTTGGCCGGAGCGATGGCGACGCGGACGTTCTGGTTGACGGCGGCGCGGTCAACGCTGGCATCCATCGTCACGGCGGGGATCATGCCGACCAGCTCGCGGGATACCACGTCAAGCGCGGCGTACAGGTCGGGAATCAGGTTCGTCAGGGTGTTGGTGGTCATTTCGGTTACCTTTTAGGTCAGTCGGTTACTTTTCCGCCATTCAGGGCATGCTGCTTCTGTGCATGCGGGTCCATCTGGTTGAATTGGGCGCGTGAAACGGTTTTGACGGCACCACCGCCACGACCATTGGCACCGGAGGCCCCGCCGCCGGTTGCCTTGGAGCCCGCGATCACCGGCGCGAAGGCCGGGTTGCTCGCAAACTCCGCTTTGAGTTCGTCAATGGTCAGCGCGGACGGCTTTCCGTCCTGACCGATGACCACGGTTTTCGGCTGACCGTCGCGGATTTCCACGGCGAGTCGGCCCTTGATGTGCGGCATCAACAGCGCGGCGGACCCTTGCACGGCCAGTTCATTGGCCAGATTGGTCGCCACGTTGTCCACCAGCAGGGTGTTCAGGGTGCCCCGGAGGCTGTTCAGCTCGTTGTCCTTGGCTGACAGCGCCTCGGTGTATTTCTGGTTCCAGCTCTTGTCGAGCGCCTCAGTATCTCCAGCCTTGCGGGCGGCTTCCTCTGCGGCCTTGCGAGCCATTTCCTCGGCTTCCTTGGCCTTGGCGGCGGCGGCCTTCTTCTCGGCCAGCAGTTCGTCCACCTTCTTCTTGAGGCCAGCCGTGTCGTCGCCTTGTGGGACGCCGTCAACCTTCAGTCGGAACTTCCCCGCTTCGGTCTTGTCGTAAAGTGAAGCGACGGACGTGTCGAGGCCGTCGAGCGAGTCGACTTCAAACTTGAGCATGGTTTTGCACCCTGTGCGTTGGTTTACCGGCTCTGCCGGTCAGATACCGGCCCGGGCGAATGCTTTCGGCTCCAGCCGTCGCATTTCATCCAGGGTCAGTGGTTGAAAATTGGTTCCGAGCTGCAACTCGGCAAAGCGTTCCGCGCTCAGGCCGCCGGAACGCAGCAACTTGGCGCGTGTCGTCCCGATGGCGATGTCCTGAAACTCTGCCGGCTGCGTCTTTAGCCATTCGTAATAGGTCTGGCTGGCCGGGACTTGCGCCCCGCCGCTCTGGCCCTTGCTGGCCCGCGTTGCGCCACGGTCGAGCACGTCAAACGCCTCGTCCAGCACCGGAATGGTCGTGCTGCGGCATGCGGGATGCAGCGGAGGCCTTGGCCCCTTGTCCACCGGGAACTGGCTGCCATCGAGGCTTCGGCATGTTGCCGTCGTCCGGCTGTCCAGCGTGGAAACCCACTGGACACCGACAATGATGTCCGTGTTGCGCTGGTAGAACGCGCTGCGGGCTGTTTGGGCGCAATGCTGCACGGCCGTCCGCACCAGCGTCGTGTTGCTGCGGTCAAGTCTGGCCATGGTGCCGTCGTTGTAGCGCAGCGCCTTGGTGCCGCGCAGCGCCCTGACGATTTGGTCCGTGGTGTCGCCCTGGTAGTAGCCCTGACGGATGACGCCGGTGACCGTCTCGATCTGCGCGTCGGACCAGTTCATCAGCCACGGTTCCAGCAGCGCCCCGTCGTTGTAACCGGCAACTGCCAGCGGTGCCGACATGACTGCGACGCGGATCTGGTCGGCGGACGGAATGGCGGGCTCGAACGCATGGTCGGCGGAAACGGCGCGCAGCTGCTTTGCCTCTGCCTGCGCCTGCTGGATCGCCATGTCGATCAGGTCGCCGGTCAGCGCCGTGCGGTACTCGCCGAAAATGGTCTGCAGGTCGGAGGCGATTCCGTCCAGCAGTCGCGCCACTCTGACGGCCTGATATTCGGTGATGTCGCCCGCAATCAGACGGCGGCGCAGTCCGACCTCCATCCGCTCCAGGAACGTGCGAAACAGTCCGACCTGATGCGATTTCAGTCGCTCGATCATGACCTGGTTGCGCGTGGCGATGTTGATCGCCTCCGGCGCAATTTGGCCCTGAACATCTGATGTCACGCCGTCAGCCCGCCAAGATTCAGGCCGGGACTGTTGGCCAGTTCCTCGGCGATCTGCTCATCTGTCTTTTGCGGGTCAATCAGGTCGAGGCGGCGCATGATGCGGAACAGGTCAGAATCCGGCAGCTTCCCGGCTTGATTCGCGGCAATGAGAGCAGCGACCATCGTGCCGTCCACGGAGAACATTCCGGGATCGACGTGAAGCATGTACGCACAGTCTCCCGATGCGTTCATGAAGGTCAGCATCCATTGCAGGCACTTAGTGTAAGCCTCGGACACATTGGCGGCGCACAACGACAGAACGGAATGCTCTGCCTCCTGATCTCCCTGCGCCTCGGTTGCCGTCTTGATGGCATGGCCCGGCGTGATCAGCCGAGCCCCGATGGCCCGCATCTGCGCCTCCTTGGCGTCCATGGCCTCCTTTGCCAGCGTGTTCGGCTGCGCCTGGGCGAATCCGAAGGAACCGTTCTCGGGCAGCGGAAGGATGACCCGCGACCCGATGACGATGCCTTCCTTCTTGAGCCAGTCGCGCCATTCTTCGGTCAGCCCGGCCATCCACGGCTGCGGCTGCCCGTTGAAGAACACTGAATCTTCGTAGTCCGCCGAGTTGCGGTAGTGCGCCAGGTTCAGCACGGCCATGTCGTACAGCGGAGCAGGATCCACGCAAGCGCTGTTCGATTCCGATCCGACAAACGCGAACGGGATCTCGTTCCACGGGCGGCCGGAGCCGGTCAGCGGCGTGTATGTATCAACCATGACCCACTCGCGCTTCTCGTTCTGCCGGTAGATTTCAACGGTGTAGACGCCCTCGACAAGTCGAAGGACGCGGTACTGCTCGACCTCCTGCGTCTCAAACTCGTCAACCTGCACGGCCTGACATTCGCTGATGACCACCATCGCCAGCTTCAGGTAAGCGCCCTGCTTTTCCATCCGCCAGTTGATGACGTCTTCGGCCTCGTACTGGACGACAGTGGCACGGATCGCGCCGGATTGCATGTCGGCGACAGACGCGGTGCTTTCGGTGCGCGGGTAGTCCACCAGCAGGCATGCGCGGCCCTTCATCAGGACTTCTGACAGCGCCGACTGCGATTGCTGGTAGATGCTGATCCCTGCCCCGTCGATATCGTCGGAGGCGTAGGCGATTGCCGGGGGAACGGTCAGCGTCGGAGGATTGTCGAAGGCGCATCCGACCAGACTTTGCAGGGTGCGGCGCGTTGCGTTATAGAAAACGGCGCGCACCTTGTATTGCTCGTATCGCGCATCGGCATCGCGACTGGTGTCGGACGGATTCGGTCGCGGCAGGTAAGCAACTCCCGCCTCCTTGACCTCGTCTTCTCCGGCGCAAACGTCCTCTACCTTCTCCCACCGGGAGAGGCTTTCCGCATACTCCGGATGTTGGAAGGTAACGGCCATTAGAATGTAACTCCGAGCTTGATACTTTGTGGGATGCTGCGGCCTCTGGCGATCATGTCGCCCAGGGCATAGCGGACGGCATCCCACAGGTGGTTGTGCGCGTCGACGACGTCCGGCTTGACCTCTCCGGTCAGCCGGTCAACCTTGTAGCTGTAAAGCCTTGCCTCGCGCTGCATCTCCTTGCAGCGCGGATGGATGATGATTTCGCGGAAAGACTTGATGTACTCGATCCCGTCTTCCACGCTGCCCGCCCACTTCCTGCAGGCCGTAATGCGCGGCAGGCCGTGGCGCATCAGGTAGCTGATGGACTCGGGCCGCGAGCTGTCGGCTCGAATGACGTGATCCTCGATGCCGGGAATGCAGCCGGAGACGTATCCCGCTGTCGCGTCCAGTTCCAACCCGGTCTTGACTGCCTCGCGCTCGATGAACAGGCGGCGTTCGTGAATCCAGCAGCGGACACCGGCCGTGGGGTCGTTGGCAAATCCGAAGTCCAGCCCGTGATATGGGCCGTCCCAGTCCGGGACAGGCTCGAATTCATCGACCTTGCACCGTCCGCCGAACACCTGAACTTCGCTGTTGCGGAGATAGTCGCCTTCCCAAATCCAGGCGTAGCGCCCTGGGTACATGGTCCGCTGGGCATGCCTGCGCTGCTCTTCCAGCTCTGGCGGAAACCACGGATTGTCGCCGTAGTTCATTTCCACGATGCAGGAGCGCGGCGGGGTCGTCTTGCGGAAGCGGTTATCAACCGGAGACCCTTCGATCTTCGGATTCCAGATCACCCAGATTTCCGACTTCGGAGCCCGGATTGTCGGCTCCAGCGCCTCCCAGGAATATTCCGGGACGTCCTCCGCTTCCTCAACGATGCACAGGTTGATTCCGGCGGTGGACTTGATGGAGCTGATGCCGTGCCGCAATCCCTTGAACAGGAACTCCGTGCCGCTGGTCTTGCAGCGCAGATAGTCGATTCCGACATCGTATGCCGCTGCCAGCCATGGCTCGGATGCGATAGCGTTCTTCAGCTCGGCGTGGAACGATTCCTTGATGCTGTCCTGAATGTCACGTGTGCACAGGATGCGCAGCTTCTCGGCATATCCCCAGATCGCCGCCATCTTTGCGAAAGTAAACGACTTGGCCGACCCGCGACCGCCATATGCTCCGCGATACCGGTACGCGCCCCGAGGCTGGCTGAACATCGGCACCAGCTTCGGCGGTATCTCAACCCGCGCCGTTGTCACCGGGGACAATCTCGATGCGAGTCACGGGAACGATGGCGGACCCGTCCGGGTTCTGGTGCTGAAGAATCTTCTTGTCGAATCCGGTGATCTTGGCCTTGCCCATCGTCGCGGAGACCATGGCCGCCGGGTTCATCAGATTTTTTGCCAGATCGCGAGCCTCTTCCAGCTCTGCAATCAGCGAATCCTCGGTGACTTCGTGGCGCTTGGCGATCTCTGCCCGTAGTTCTTCAATCCTTGCGGTGATCTTGGGGTTTTTCAGAAGCTCATGAGCGCACCGATGCACGGTCTCCGGCTTCATGTTTTCAGCCCTGAACGCCCCCCTATAAGCGGCGCTTGCGTCTTCCATTTTCTCGACAAACAGTCGGCAAAACTTTTCGCGCTTGTCAGTCAGATTTCGCGCCATATCGCATCGGCCTTGAATTATAACGCAAGTAAATGATTTTGAAAGAAAATCTACTTATTTCCGCCCATCTTGCGGGTGATCATTTCCGCCAGCGTGTCCACGCCGACATAGCCCACCCATCCGGCCACGGCAATCGCCAAATTCTGCGGGAGTCCAAGCCATTGCAGGACCGGGACGACGCCGAGCAGAGCGATAGCCAGCATGGACGCCTCAAGCATCCGAGACTTCCACCGCTTGCCGCGATACCAGGCGTGCAAAAATGCCATGGCGAACCCCCAGAGAGGCGCTTTGTCCGGGCTGGTGGCGTCGAAGTTTTCGAACACGCGCATGATCCTTACTTCGGGTCAGGAGTCACAACAACATGACCGGCAATAGCCGCCGCCGCGA
>ERZ724522.1182-NODE-1182-length-14602-cov-19.837424_pt1 | contig 14602 bp, 19 predicted proteins | sample MGYA00376055_ERZ724522 | MGnify/ENA primary metagenome ERZ724522 (study PRJEB28724, sample SAMN07190884) | wastewater metagenome | isolation source: effluent of sewage treatment plant in Hong Hong | place: Hong Kong | collected 2016-03-17 ... | reverse complement strand
GACGTGGATGGGAAGGCTGAAGGCGATGCCGTCTCGTCTCGCCCAGATGCCAGCCAGGTTCGGCCCCGCACTGCCGACCGAGCAGGCCCGAGACGCCGGGCTGTCGGGGCGGAAGCAACTTGGTCGCGAGATGTATGATACCCGCCGCTGGCGAAAGCTGCGGCATGAGGTTTTTGCGCGGGACCTGTTCACATGCCAGATGTGCGGACGCCTTGAGGGCGATACGTCGAAGCTGGTGGCAGATCATCGCATCCCGCACATGGGTATGGCCGACCGATTTTTCGACAAGAGTAACTTGTGGACGCTGTGCGCCTCGCCTTGCCACAACAAGATCAAGCAGGCGGAAGAAACAGCCGCAAAAATGCGTGGCGAGTATTGAATTTGCGAAGAAGTCTGAGTGACAGGGGGGGGCTAAATCTTCCCGAAGCTGCATTCTTGGCAATCGGGGTTGGTCTCACGTACAGAAAATCCGGCCTGGTTTGATTTCAGGCTGACGAAATTCAAAGAGTAAATCAAATGGCAAGGGGTGGGTTTCGGCCCGGCGCTGGGCGTCCGAAGGGCGTCAAGACGGCGAAGGATGAGGCGAGGGCTGCGCCGCCGCGCGATGTGGTGAAGGCCGCGCGCAAGCTGCGCCTGTCGCCGCTGGACTACATGCTCGCCGTGATGAACGACGAAGAGGCGGAGAGTTCGCGGCGGGACCGGATGGCCGTCGCTGCGGCCCCGTTCGTTCACGCCCGGCCCGGCGAGGGCAAGGGCAAGAAGGAAGAGGCCGCTGACGCGGCGAAGCGCGCCGGCGCGGGCAGCGAGTGGGGCGATGATCTCGCCGGGCCAGAGGGGAGGCCGAACTAGCGATGTGGGACACGTCATGCCCGGACTGGCAGGAACGCATCCTGTCGGGGCGGACGCTCGTTCCTGATCTGCCGCTGTTTGAGGAGGAGGCGGCGCGAGCCGTCCGCATCTTCGACCGGCTGAAGCTGCCGGACGTGATCGGCACGCCGAAAATGGCGGACGCTGCCGGGGACTGGTTTCGGTCGATCGTCGCCGCCCTGTTCGGCGCCTATGACGTCGAGGCGAACCGGCGGATGATTCAGGAGTTGTTTCTCCTGGTCCCCAAAAAGAACGGCAAGAGCAGCTACGCCGCCGCGATCATGGTGGTGGCGATGATCGTGAACCGGCGGCCGAACGCCGAGTTTCTATTGATCGCGCCGACGAAGGAAATTGCGGGCATCGCCTACAAGCAAGCGTCGGGGATCATCAAGGCTGACCCTGAGCTGGCGAAGCTGTTCCATCTGCAGGCGCACCAGAAGACGATCACGCACCGGAACACCGGGGCGGAACTGAAGATTAAGGCGGCGGACACCGATGTGATCACCGGGTCGAAGTCGACCGGGATTCTCGTCGACGAGACGCACGTCTTCGCCAAGAAGTCGAATGCGGCTGAGATTTTCGTTGAGGTCCGCGGCGCGCTGACGGCACGGCCGGACGGGTTCATGATTCAGATCACGACGCAATCGAAGGAACCGCCGCAGGGGGTTTTCAAGGCGGAGTTGGCGACGGCGCGCGATGTGCGCGACGGGCTGGTCAAATTGCCACGCCTGGCGGTACTGTATGAACTGCCGCAGTCCGTGGCGGCCGATGGCGGGTGGAAGGACGAACGGCTCTGGCGGCTCGTCAATCCAAACATGGGGCGCTCGGTAGACGTCGAGTTTCTGCGCAACGCGTTGATAGTAGCGGAGCGCGACGGGCCGGATGCTATGGCGCTTCTGGCGTCGCAGCATTTCAACATCGAAGTCGGCCTTGCGCTTCGCATGGATGCCTGGGCCGGCGCGCAGTACTGGCAAGGCGCGGTCGATGAACCGCTCGCCAATCTCGACACCCTGCTCGAGCGGTGCGAGGTCGCCGTCGTGGGGATCGACGGCGGCGGGCTGGACGATCTGTTCGGGCTTGCGGTGCTGGGCCGCTGCAGGACGACGAAGGACTGGCTGCTTTGGTCGCGGGCCTGGGCCCACCAGGATGTGTTCCGGCGGCGCAAGGATATCTCGGAACGTCTCCGCGACTTCGTGGCAGAGGGCACGCTGACGATCTGCGAAGACCCGACGCAGGACATCCGCGAGGTGGTCGCGGCGATCGTCAGGGTGCGCGATGCCGGTCTTCTGCCGGAGAAGCACGCTGTCGGCCTCGATCCGGTCGGGGTCGCGCAGATCATCGACGCTCTGGACGCCGTTGGGATATCCGGGGAGATGCTGGCGCCGGTGTTCCAGGGCTACAAGCTGGCCGGGTCGATCTGGGGGACGGAGCGCAAGCTGAAGGACGGCACGCTCTGGCACGGCGGGACCGCGCTGATGGCGTGGTGCGTCGGGAACGCGAAGGCCGAACAAAGGGGCAATGCCGTGCTGATCACGAAACAGGCGGCCGGCAAGGCCAAGATCGACCCGCTGACGGCGGCGTTCAACGCGGTCGCGCTGATGAGCCGGAACCCTGAAGGGAAGTCCGGGCCGTCGTTTTGGGAGGCGTCGGCCGCGTAATGGCCTCGATTTGGCGGAGGATTTTCAACCTGCCAGGTGCGCGGGAAGAAAAGGGCATGTCGTCTCTTGACCTCTGGCGCGCCGTTTACGGCGGGCGCGAGAGCAAGACGGGGCAGTCGGTCACGGTCCAGACCGCGCTTGAGGCGACTGCCGTTCTCGCCTGCGTCAGAGCGATCGCTGAAGGCGTCGCGCAGGCGAAGATCAAGTTTTACACGGCCACGGATCGGCCGGAGCGTGTGCGCTCGCACCCGGTTCTCGACCTGCTGACGTGGAAGCCGAACGAGTTGCAGACCGCATTCGGGTTCATCGAGACCGTGCTGATCCACGCCGTGTTGACCGGAAATGCATTCGTGTTTGTGAACCGCGTTGGATCGAAGCGCGAGCCGCGCGAGCTGGTCCCGCTGTTGCCGCAAAATGTCACGGCGGAAGAGATGCATGATGGCAGCATCCGCTACACCGTGCGCGGAATGAATGGCGACGCGCGCATCGTTGAGAATGATGCGATCTGGCACCTGCGCGGGCCATCGTGGAATGGCTGGTCTGGTCTGGACGCCGTTAAGCTGGCGCGCGAGGCGATTGGGCTGGCGACGGCGACGGAGGCGAAGCACGCCTCCATGCACAAAAACACGCCTGACCCAGGCGGCGTCTATTCCGTTACAGGAAAACTGAACGAGGCGCAGTTCAGGCAGCTCCGCGACTGGATCGTGCGGAACACAACCGGCGACCTCGCCGGGTCGCCGCTGATTTTGGACAGCGGGGCGAGTTGGATTTCGCAGCAGATGAAAGGCGTCGATGCCCAGCATCTGGAGACGCGGAAATTCCAGGTCGAGGAAATCTGCCGCGCGTTTCGAGTGATCCCGATGATGGCCGGATACAGCGACAAGACGGCTACCTATGCCAGCGCCGAACAGATGTTCATCGCTCATGTGGTCCACACGCTGACCCCGTGGGCGACGCGCTTTGAGCAATCCGCGGAGCGCAACCTACTTCGCGAAGACGAGGAAATCGACATTCGCTTTGACATGCGCAGCCTGATGCGCGGGTCGGCTGCGGATCGCGCTGCTTATATCTCAAAGGCGCTTGGTTCCGGCGGTTCGCAGGCGTGGATGCGGATCGATGAGGCGCGCGAGGAAGACAGCCTGGAGTGGATGGACGGTACCGATCGTCTTCCGGAACCGATGAATGTTGCGCCGGTCGCGGCTGCGGCTGAAGACACGAGCGCCGATGATGCGGCGGATACTGCGAAGCGGATCGCGGAGATCGAGGCGAAGTCATCCGCGCGGAATGCGGAGATTGTCGCGGCGATCAAGGCGATGCCGGCGCCTGAGGTTCATGTGACGACGCCAGCCGTTACGGTCACTGCCGCGCCGATCTCTGTGACGGTCCCTGTCACGCATGCAAAGCGCGGAACGGTGACAAAAACGGTGACGGCGTTCGATGCCGAAGGGCGGATCGCCGAGATGCAGGAAACGGAAGCAGACGAATGAGCATTGGCAATACGACTGAGAATGACATTTGTGAGCTGCTGTTCAAAGCGACGGCGCTATCATGGGCGGCGAACGCGAATCTTTTCGTGAGCCTCCACACTGCGGACCCCGGCGAGAGTGGATCGCAGACGACGAGCGAGGCGACCTATACGAGCTATGCGCGGGTGACTGTCGCGCGCTCTGGGGCTGGCTGGACGGTGACGGCTAACCAGGCCGTCAACGCTGCGCTGGTGCAGTTCCCGCAGTGCACTGGAGGCTCGAACACGATTACGCACGCGGCTATCGGAACGGCGGTGAGCGGCGCCGGCCAGATCATTGTCAGCGGTGCACTCTCGTCTCCGCTGGCGGTTTCGTCGGGCATTCAGCCCCAGTTCGCTGCATCGGCGCTGGCCTTCACGCTGGACTGACGATGGCATTCAGGTGCGCACATTGCAGCGGCGTTCTTGAAGAGGATGAGGACGGAAACCCTGTCCCGTGCGAGTTGCATCCAGATGGCGGCGTAGAGGGAACTGCGGATGAGCTTCCGTAACCTTTCTGCGCTGGCCGCGTCGGCGGACACAGACGGGAAAAACTGGACATCGTTCATTCACAAGACTGGCGGTCCGGCATCATTCACGGCGAACCGCTGGGGCGACATGTCGATGGGCGCGGGGACGCCAAAATATAACGCCTATGTGGGTACGCAGTTTGCGGCGACGCCGTTTGTGGGCTCCGGCAATGACGGGATTTACTGCGGCCCGGCAGTGCAGGCTGGTGAGACAAAGCATCTTCACCGGATGCTGCTGCAAAGCACGAGCGGAACGCTGATCCCGGCGACGTTCGTTCTGTGTGACTACCTGATGCACTACCCGTTGATTGACGGCGACGATACGGCGCAGCAGGATTTGGACAATGCGCAGACGCTGCCGCGCTACACGGACGGCGCTGGCGTTCAGATGATGGGCGTTATCACGACGCCGATGGCTACGAATGCCGTATTGACGGTGAGCTATACGAACCAGGACGGCGTAGCTGGGCGGACATCGACAAGCGCGGTGCTTTTCGGGTCTGTTGTTGGAACGATCCTGAGTGCGAGCAACAGCTCGACGGCATCGGGTAGCGCGTCGCCGTTTCTGCCATTGCAGAGCGGCGACACGGGCGTCCGGTCGATTGAGGCGGTAACGCTGGCGGCCGGCGCGGGCGGGTTCTTCGCCCTGGTTCTCGTGCGCCCGCTGGCGACGGTGAGCTTGCGCGAGGCGGTGACGGCTAACGAGGTTGAGCAGTTTCGGCAGATGGGGCGTGAGCCTGAGATTAAGCCCGGTGCCTATCTCAACCTGATCTATTGCACGGCTCAAGCTGGCACTGCGGTGACGCTTCGTGGCCAATTCGATTTCGTCTGGAGGTAGCGCGTGGCTTTTACGAGCATGGATGATCTTGTTTCAGAGATCACCGGCGGCAAGTTCTGGCGCGCTGACTGGAACAAGATCACGGGCGGCTCTGCCTATGCGGCTGGCCGCTGGTATGACTTTTCTGGACTTGGCGGCTCGCCGGTTGCGAACGCATGGTCTGGGACCGCGCTGACCTACACGGCTTGCGACGAGGCGACGGGTAACGGGACGCAGATTTTCGGGCTGCGGCACGGCGGCAACGTCTCGACCGATACCAAGCATATCCTCAACACGATGGCGGTGACGGCAGTTGCGACGGGCGTTCCCGGCACGCTGCTGCTCATTGATATGCAGGGCTACTGGCCGACGATTTCGTGCAACACCACATCGGCGCAGACGCTCTCTGGCACGCCTTCGCCTCGCTATGCGAATGGCGTCGGCCTGCGGCTATTCCCCGTTCTGACAGCGGTCAACGGCGCGACGGCACAGAACTTCGCGTGCAGCTACACGGATGAAAGCGGCAACACGGGCAACACGCTTCCGGTGACGGTCGCGATGACGGCGTCGTCTGTTGTCGGCCACATCCCGACGAGCGGCACGGCGGCGAACAACTATGGCCCGTTCTTGCCGTTGGCGAATGGCGATTATGGCGTCCGCAACGTGGCATCGGTCACGATGAGCGCGGCGAACACCGGGACGATGGCGCTCGTTCTTGCTAGGCCGCTGCTGACGTTGCCGCTCACTACGGCGTCGGTCGCCGCCGAGCGCGACTTGCTCAACCAGCTGCCGAGCCTTCCGCGCGTGTTTGATGGCGCGTGCCTGACGTGGCTTTACTTTGCCGGCGCAGCGACGGCGGCAAACACGAATTTCTACGGCGGAACAGAGTTCGGATGGGGCTGAAGCAGTCCGGACTCCTGATCGCACAGATGCCGCTTCGCCATATAGGCGGGGCAGTGGCGACCGAGCGCGGCATGTGGGGACGCGGCGATCTGCGCAACTCAAGCGCAGGGCAGGGGATTTCGGATACCAAGGCGGGTATCCCGTCCGGCGCGCGTCACCCGGTAGCATGGCTTATGCCAATGAAGCCGGGCGCGCTGGCCAGCCGGAATGAGATGCTTGGAGATGGGGCGCTCACTGGCGCGGGCGCGCGGGGCGTCAACGGTGATGCCGCGATTACAGGCGAGGGGCTTCTAACCGGAACCGGCGCGCTTGTCGTCTCGGGGCTATGCGAGATCGCCGCGACCGGCACGCTATCGGCCAATGTGGTCGCGGCCCTCGCTGCGGCGGCAAGCCTGTCTGCATCTGGAACGCTCACGGCGGCGTTGATCGCGGACGGGTTCGCGATTTCGGCCATGACGGGAACGGGCGGGCTCTCAATCACGAGCTACGCGACCGGCTCTATGGAATGCGAAATCATCCCGGCGGTGATCCTGGATGCGCAGACATTCAGCGCGGAACTGCTGGCGACCGAGATTGAGCCGGGGCTGACACTCGACGGCGCGCTGAAGCTGATAACGGCGGCGGTTGCAGGCAAGATTTCGGGCGGCGGCACGGGAACGATCACGATCCGCAACGCGGTGGCAGACAGCAAGAATCGCATCGTCGCGACGGTGGAAGCGGACGGCGACCGGACGGCAATTGCCTACGATCTGACGGCTTGATCGGATGGCAGGGGCCTATTTCGGTTCCGATTATTGGCGCAGCGACTATTTCGGGCCGGGCGAGGAAGCGCCTGCCGGGTCTATGGCGTGCGCCATGGTCGCGAGCGCCACGCTCACCGGCGCGCTGACAAATGTGGCTGCTGCGGTTGTTCCTCCGCCCGCGCCTAGCGGTTCCGGCACATCGGCAATCGCCACGCGGCGCAGACGACGCGGCGCAATTGAAGGTGAGCGCCGCAGAGTAGCGGCGGCGATACCTGGCTGGATTGAAGCCGAGATGACTGCAAACGCCACGCTCACCGGCACGCCTGGCGGCGTCGGCTCAATGGCCGCTGAGATTGCGGTGACCAGTGAGTTTGAGGCGACGGGATACGCCAACAGGCGCGGCGTGATCACGCGCCAAGACAATGAATTCTGGCTGATTGCGGCCTGAGAGGACAATCTGAAATGACACTTCGGACCAGCACCTGCGCTCTCGCGCTGGACGTGAAATCGTTGTCCGATTCCGGCGTGATCGAAGGCTATGCATCCGTATTCGATGAGAAGGACTACGGCGGCGATATCGTGTCGCGCGGTGCGTTCAAGAAATCGGTCAAGGCGCGCGGCGCTCGCGGCATCAAGATGCTGACCGATCACCGCTCTGAAAACCGCGTCGGCGTGTGGGAGCAGATCGCAGAGGACAGCAAGGGCCTCATCGTGAAGGGCCGGCTTCTCATGGAAAAGCAACTCGCCAAGGACGCCTATATCGACCTGAAGGAAGGCGCGCTCGACGGTCTCTCAATCGGCTTTGTCACGATTGCCGACCAGATGGACCGTGCGAAAAACGCACGCATCCTGAAGGAGGTCGATCTTCGCGAGATCAGCCTCGTCAGCTTCCCGATGCTGGACAGCGCCCGCGTGACGGGCGTGAAAACGCTGGCCGAACTCGGCCAGGATGACATTCGCGAGATCGAGGCCGCCTTTCGGATGAAGGGTCTCTCGCGAGCGGACGCCGTGAAGGCGGTCTCGGGCCTCAAGGACTGGCTGGCGCGCGATGCGTCGGCACCGATCACGGACCTTCGCGATGAAGGCGCTGCGGGCGAACTGGCGGAACTGATCCGCCGCAACACCGCCATCCTGTCACCGTAGAGGAAAAAGACAATGGACATGACCGAGTTCAAAGGCCTGCTCGACAAGCAGGGCGAGGCCTTCGAGGCGTTCAAGGCGACGCACGAAGAGCTGAAGAAGAACGACGCGCTCACCGCCGAAAAGCTGACGCGCATCGAGAAGTCGCTCGACGACGCCGTCGAGGCGAAGGCCAAGCTTGAGGCCGCCATGAAGGCGGAGGCGAAGGAGCGCGAAGACCTGGAGGCGAAGTTCAATCGCCTCGGCATTTCCGGCACCAAGGAAAGCGCGCAGCGCGTCCTCGAACTCAAGGAGTTCAACGCGACGGCGAAGTCCGCTGCGGTGGCGCGCCAGCAGTCCTTCACGCCCATCGACGACAAGGGCTACGACGAATACAAGGGCGCCTTCAATCGCTGGATGGTTGACGGCGATCGCGCCCTTTCCGACGCCGAGTTCAAGACGCTCTCGGTCGGCTCTGCGCCGGACGGCGGTTACTTCGTCACCCCGGACGTGACCGGCCGGATCGTCAAGAAGGTTTTCGAGACCAGCCCGATCCGTCAGTACGCGAGCGTCCAGGCGATCACCACGGACGCTCTGGAAGGCATCGAGGACACCGGCGAAGCGGGTGCCGGGTACGCTGGTGAGCATGGAACGTCCGGCGACACCACGACCTCGCAGGTCGGGAAGTGGCGCATCCCGGTCTGGTGGATCGACACCGAGCCCAAGGCGACCCAGCAGCTTCTCGACGATGCCGCGGTTGACATCGAGTCGTGGCTTGCGGGCAAAGTCGGCGAGAAGCTCGGCCGCTTCGAGAACGCCGAATTCGTCACCGGCTCCGCGAACAAGATCCGCGGCATCACGGGCTACACCACGGCGGCTGACTCCGGCAGCGGCGTGACGTGGGGTACCATCGGGCATGTGGTCACTGGCGTGAACGGTGACTTCGCCGCGTCTGCAAAGGGCGACAAGCTCTACGACGTCATGGGCTGCCTGAAGGATGAGTATCTTGCCGGCGCCGCCTGGTTCACGCGCCGTGCGGTTGTGACCGCGATCCGGAAGTTCAAGGACGGCCAGAACAACTATCTCTGGCAGCCCTCGTTCATCGCCGGCCAGCCGGAGACGATCATGGGCTACCCGGTCGCGCGCATGGACGACATGCCCGCTCTGGCGACGGACAGCTTGTCGCTGGCCTTCGGCAACATGGCGGCGGCCTACCAGATCGTGGATCGGATGGGCGTTCGCGTGATCCGCGACAACCTCACGTCGAAGCCCTACGTGAAGTTCTACACCGCGAAGCGCACCGGCGGCGCGGTCGTGAATTTCGAGGCGCTCAAGTTCCTCAAGTTCGGCACCTAACGGATGTGGCGGCTGACCTGAGGTCAGCCGCCATTCTTCTTCCCAAACTCCCTGATCGAAAGGAAATCGGCAGATGACCGATTTGGCGAACAACCTGCATTTTGTGCGCGGGATTTCTCCGCAGGCCGCGCGGACCGACAACACGGCAATCGTCTCCGAAGTCTGCGATACCAAGGGCTATGGCTCTTGCGTTTTCGCGATCATGAACGGCGCGAACACCGACGCCAATGCGACGTTCACGGTTCTGGTCGAGGACAGCGAAGCATCCGGAAGCGGCTATGTCGCCGTCGCCGACGAATACCTGACCGGGACGGAAGCGCTGGCGAGCTTCGATTTCGCCGATGACAACGAGTGCCGCAAGATCGGCTACACCGGCATCAAGCGCTATGTGCGGGTGACGATCACCCCGGCCGGCAACGACAGCGGCAACATCTTCGTCGCCGGCGTCTGGGTTCTCGGTCACGCCGAGCGCGCCCCGACCGCCAACCCGCCGCAGTAAGCGCGATGATTGCGCCTTCGCTTATCACGGGGCCGACTGAGCCTCCGGTCAGCCTTGCCGAAGCGAAGGCGCATCTCCGCGTCGATTTCACAGACGACGACACGCTGATCTCTGCGCTGGTCGATGCCGCGACGGCGCATATCGACGGCCACACCGGCATCCTTGCCCGCGCGCTGGTGACGCAGACCTGGCGGCAGGACTTCTGCGACTGGCCGGGCGATCGCGTGCTGCGGCTGCCGCTGGCCCCTGTCGCGTCGGTTGAGTCGGTGAAGTATTTCGACGCCGCGAATGTAGAAACAACGGTCGCGGAATCCGGGAACTACGCGCTGCTCGAAGATGCGCGCGGCCCCTACATCAAGTTCACGTCCGACTTTGCCGCGCCGGCGCTCTTCGACGAGCGCGACGACCGCATCGGGGTGACTTTCGTCGCCGGGTATGGCGGCGCTGCGGAGGTGCCTGCCGCGATCCGCGCCGCCGTGCTGCTGATCGTCGGCGATCTCTACAAGAACCGAGACGCCGGCGAAGTCGCGCCGAACGCCGCCGCGACGGCGCTGCTGACGCCATATCGCCGGGTCTGGTTGTGACGATCGAAGCCGGGCGGCTTCAGCACAGGGTCAGGTTCGAGCGGCAGACGACGACCGACGACGGGCACGGAAATGTGCTTGCCGAATGGGCTCCGGTACCGGGGCTGTCCGGCGTGTGGGCCGGGTTCCGCCCGCAGTTCGGCAACGAAAGCCTTCAGGCCGGTCGCCTGGAGGCGACGATGCGCGGGACGCTGACGGTGCGCCGCTCGACTGGAACCGCCGGCGTCGCGGCGTCGGATCGCGTCGTCTTTCTCAACGCGCCCTATGCGGGCGTCAGCTGTCAGATCAGAGCCGTCGTGCCGACGCCCGACCGCGCGCTGATCGAGTTCGTTCTGGAATCCGGCGTCGCCCAATAGGAGCACGACATGACATTGAACGTTAAGGCCTCGATCACGGGCACGCTGCTGACGACCGGCGATCTGTCGGAACTGTCGGCCAAGCTGGCGAACGCGCTGGCCGAGATCAGCTACGATCAGGGTTCCGGCGCCGCGCAGGCCGACAAGGTTTTCGCCGACACCCGGACGCTCGCGGCCTCGACTACCGAAGACCTCGACCTCGCCGGTTCGCTGGTCGGGATCGACGGGGCCGCATTCGCTCCGGCGAAGGTCAAGGCGATCCTTGTGGTCGCCGCAGCCGGGAACACCAACGACGTCCATGTCGGCGGCGACGCCAATGGGCTGGCCGGGCTGTTCGGCGCGGTGAACGATCTCATCGTGGTGAAGCCCGGCGGCGTGTTCCTGTGGGCGGCCCCGAGCGGCGGGCTGACCGTGACGGCCGGGACCGGCGACATTCTCCAGGTCGCGAACTCCAGCTCCGGCTCGTCCGTGACCTACTCCATCGTCATCATCGCCGCGTCGGCCTAAAGCCTGTGGCGCGGCTATCGCCTGAAGCGCAGCGATCGCTTCAGGCGCTGCGGCGCGGGCTGATCCACGACCTGCCCGCGCTGCTGAAGAACGAAATGATCGGGGCCGTCGACGAAGAGGCCGCGGCGCTGGTCGACCTGATGAAGTCCGTGGCCCCGGTCGATGTGGACGCCGCCAACGGCGCGCCGCCGGGCACGCTGCGGGACTCCCACAACTACATCCTGCAGGAAGGCGGTCTGCGCGCCGTCATCAAGGCGGGCGACGGCATCGACTACGCGATCCACGTCGAGCAGGGCACCAAGCACGCCCCGCCGCATTCGTGGTTCTGGCCGTCGTATCGGCTGCGGCGGACAGCGATCCGGCGGCGGCTGGCGCGTGGCGTCACCCGGGCGATCAAGTTCTGGAACATGAACGGGAGGCCGGCGCGATGAAAAGCAGCGGCGCGGCCGTTCACGACGCGCTGATCGCGTTCCTGAGGGCGGCCCCAGCGGTGACGGCGCTGGTCGGCCAGCGGGTCTATGACCGCGCCCCGCAGGATGTCCCGTTCCCCTATGTGACGCTCGGGCTATCGAGAACGGACAGGTTCAGGGTTCAGGGCTCTGACGGGTGCAGCCTGTTCTGCGAGGTCAACGGCTGGACGCGGACGACAAGCGGCGGAAAGTACGAAGCCGAGACGCTGCGCGCCGCGCTTGAAGATGTGCTGGACGACGCCGCGCTGACGGTGAGCGGCCACAGATTTCAGGGATGCTGGGTTGAAGGCGGCACGGTCGACCGGCTCGGCGACGGGCTGACGGTTCGGGTCTCGATCAACCTTCGCATCGACACACTCATCCCGGCTTAGGCCGGCTGCCCATGCGCGCCCTTGGGCAAGGCGTTCTGAAACCAGGAGCCCTCGATGGCAAACCCCACGCTCGTCAAAGCGCACGAGATCGACATTCTGCGCTGGAACGGCAGCGCGTATGAGATCGTCTGCGGGATCACCTCGCTCGACTTCAAGATGACGCGCGCGCCGCGCGAGACGAAGGTCCGCGACTGCGCCGTGAACTTCGCGCCGCCGACGATGGAGCGCTCGCCGGGCGCGCTGGAGGACTGCACGTTCTCCGGTTCCGGCCGACTCGACGTCGATTATCGCCAGGAGTTCAAATCGCTCTGGCAGTCCTCGACCTCGACGCTGTTCAAGCTGGCGATCTCCGGCGTCGGCACGCTGGTCGGATCGTTCGTGATCACCGAACTCGGCTTCACGTCGGACGCCATCGACGAGGCTGGCTACGTCGAAGTCTCGCTGTCGCTGGCGCTGGACGGCACGATCACCTGGACGAACGACTAAGCGCGCCGTGACGACGCCCTACGATCCGACCTTCGAGGCCGCGTTCGGTGATGGGGAGTATCGGTTCCGGCTGTGCGGGCTGAAGGAGTGGGCCGAGCTTGAGGACAAGGCCGGCGGCCCGCTGTTTGTTCTTCTCGGCCGGCTGCAGACCCGCCAGTGCGCCGCGAAGGACATATACGAGCCGATCCGCCTCGCGCTGATCGGTGGCGGCATGAAGCCGGCCGACGCGCTTCTGCTGTGCAAGCGCTACGTAGTCGAGCGGCCGCTGATCGAGTCCTGGGAACTGGCGCTGCGCTGCGTCGCATCGGCGATCTTCGGCCCGGAGGAACTGACGTCAAAAAAAGCCGACGCGGCGGGGGAAAGCCAACCGGAGACGGGCGGCTAGACCTCGCCGCGATGCTTGGCGCGGCGCAGGCGATGGGGATCGGCCACGCCGATTTCTGGGCGATGTCGGTGTGGGAGTTCATCGCGCGGGCCGACGGCTTCGCGGCGGCCAACGGCGCGAAGCCGGAACCGCCGAAGCTGACGGCCGAAGACATGCTGGCGAAGCGGGAGAAATACCGGAATGGCTGAAGATCGGACGCTCGCCATCGCCGTCGAGGCGAAACTGAACCGGCTCGACAAGAACATGAGCGAGGCGGTCAAGAAGATCAGGGACGCCGCCGGGAAGATGGAGGCGACGGCGGCGAAGTCGGCGGCGCGGATGGACAGCCATTTCGCCAGGTTCGCCACAGCGACGACGAAGCGGTTCGCGCTGCTGAAGACGGCTATCGGCGGATATCTCAGCTTCCAGGGCCTGAAGTTCCTCGGGTCGATGGTGACCGATGCGCTTGAAGCCGCGGCCTCGATCAAGGATGTGGCGAACGCCGCCGACATTTCGACGGGCGCGCTTCAGGAACTCCGGTTCGCGGCGACGCAGAACGGCGCGTCGGTCGAGATCCTGGACGACGCGCTGACGAAGCTGAACAAGAACCTCGGCGAGTTCCGCACGTCCGGGGCCGGTCCTGCCGCCGAGGCGCTGAAATATCTCGGGCTCGCCCAGGACGTGACCGCCAACAAGTTCGCGAACAGCGATGAGGCGTTTACTGCTGTCCTGCGGAAGATTTCCGAGGTGCCGGTGGCGGCTGACCGCGCGGCGCTCGCGGCCGACCTGTTCGGCAAGTCGGCCGGGCCGAAGATGGCGGAAATGCTTGCGGCTGGCGAGGAAGGCATCCGGGCGGCGCGCGAAGAAGCGCGGCGGCTCGGAATCGTCCTGACCGACGAGATGATCCAGAAAGCCGATGACGCCGACGATCAGCTCAATGCGCTTTGGCTGACGCTGAAGACCAAGGGCGTCGAGGCGATCGCCGCCAATGCCGATGAGATCAAGCAGTTCGCGTCCTACGTTCTGGAGGCGATCCCGAAGGTCATTCAGGCGTTCAAGGAACTTGCCTATGCGATGGGGCTGCGCGATCGCTCAGCGCTTGAAGCCATCGACATGCAGATCGCCGAATACTCACAGCTTCTCGACACGGCCGAGAATAGCATTTTCGGCGGCGCGCTTAATCTCAATTTCGGCGGCGGGGATGCGGCGACCGGGTTCTATTCGCCCGAAGATGTGCGCGCGAAGATCGCTGATCTGAAGGCATACAAAGAACAGCTCGAAGGCTACGCCCGCGCCAGAGACAAGGCGGGTGCTAAGGGCGACGCGTTTATGAGCTGGGTCGATGGTAAGCCGTCGCGGACCCGCTACGCCGGTGTCGATCCTGACGCCGCGAAGTCCGCCAAGGCCGCGGCGACCGAAACCGAGAAGCTGGAGAAGGCGTCGGCGCGGGCAGCGAAGGAGGCCCGCG
>ERZ724522.1180-NODE-1180-length-14615-cov-8.796772_pt1 | contig 14615 bp, 11 predicted proteins | sample MGYA00376055_ERZ724522 | MGnify/ENA primary metagenome ERZ724522 (study PRJEB28724, sample SAMN07190884) | wastewater metagenome | isolation source: effluent of sewage treatment plant in Hong Hong | place: Hong Kong | collected 2016-03-17 ... | reverse complement strand
CTAAGTATTTATTTATTTCATTAACTCCTTTATTTCATCAAATAATATTTGTTTATCATCAGACATTCCTGTCAAATATTTGTCAATACTTGTTGGAGGAGTCTTACCGAGGGAAGTCCGGGGGTAAACGGTTAGATAATGCTCTACTTCCATGTTTTGTTCTTCTTTTGGCAAATGTTTATGAGACCCCATTCTCGCGCCTCTACCTGTGACTTGTTTAATTTTGGCCTTATTAAAATGGGGTTCCAAAACTTGTGTTAGTTTGGTTCCTTTCAGATCCAGACCTTCTGAGCCAGAACTAGAGACTAATAGTACTTTTACTTTACCTGAGTTATAATCTTTAACTGCTTTATCTTTTTCTTGCTTGGATAATTCACCGGTAAATACTACGTGAGGTATATTATCTTCTTCTAATTTTTTAGAGTATTCATGAACTCCAGCGTCTAAGAAATTAGAATAGACTAGGCCTTTGAAGTTCTTATCATTCTCCAATCTCTTCTTTAGATTGTTTACTGCTACACTAATTTTGGGAGTGTAATCAACTTTATCCGGATCTATAGACAAATGCCTATGAGAGTTAGATACTTGTCTAACTCCAGAGGAGAAAGAATTTAGTTCTGCCTTTTCCTTCTTATCCAGGGGAAGATTATTCCTAATTTTCATTCTGAGCCAAAAAGGAATTTGTCCCTCCATGAACTTATACATTTGTAGTTGATGGGGACTCATTTCGACCTCTACGGTTTTTTCAGATACTTCTGGAAATTCAGATTTCATATTAGGATCCTCGTTAGCATCGTAGTATGAAACATATTTTCTGAGAACTTTACCTAAAGATCCCTTATTTTTAATTTCGTCAACTACTTGTGGTTGCTTTCTTAATATGATTTCTTTAATTGACCTACTTAATTCTCTCTTTCCTACAAATTTTTTTTCAAATTTCTTTCTATCTTCAGGGAGAATATCTTCCCCGCTAACCATGTTTAACATTGGGGCTATATCTGCAACATGATTAAAATTCGCGGTGGCGGTAGCTAATAGTCTTTTATCCGATTTCTGGAATAGTTCTTTGAGTTCTTTGGTTCTTTTTGTATCCGCATTCCTGAGCTTCTGGGCTTCGTCAGCAATAGCTATTGAATATTTATTTCCCTTTAACTTATCTGCTATTCTCACAGCCTTTTCATAAGAAAAAACGTCTAATCTTTTTTTATCAATATCCAGCTTATGTTTTTTAATCTCTTTATCGATGTTAGTAGTTAAACTTGCTGGGGCAATTATTAATGCAGGTTTTTCTCTATCTTCTTTTTGAGCTTTTTCAACAGCTAAAAGAAAACCTCTGGTTTTACCAGATCCAGTAGACCAGTGAGTTATAACCCCTTTATTCTTGTCAAGCTTTTTTAGAGCGTCGAGAACATGGGGTTTCTCCTTAGTATTGTCTAATTGCTTAGCTATTTTTACAAGGTAACAATTCATTACTTAATTATAAGACATATTTAGTATGTCATTTCCCGCAATTTTAGTGATATATCTGCTCACATTATTTCATTCTTATAAAATTATCTTCTTTCTTAATAACTTCTTTAGAGACCACATTCCCTCTTAATACTTCTAGTAACTCTTCGTCTGTCAATTTTCCCATACGTTTAGCTAGTGCTTTAGTGGTTGTAACTTGTGGTTGATTACCAGATCTATATCCTAAATAACCTAACCCTCCAATTATCCCCGCACCCATAGCTAATCTAAGAATATTACCCTTATTAAAGGTGGGAGCTACAAATTTTAGTGGGTAAGGATGTCTCATTATTACCTTAGTTAATATCTGGCCCATTGGTTCTGCAATAATAGGGTTCAATAAGGGTGCAGCTAATAAGGCTCCCGACCCCATTCCTTTAAGAACATTTTTAGTTTTATATAAGAGGGGACCTTCTTCTTTTTGTTTCTGATAATCTTTAAGATTGATATTAATGGCTTTATTAGACTTTGCTAAGTCATAGTAATTTCTCAATCTTTCTATATACACATTTTCTTCAGCTGGATCAATATATTTACCTTCATAATCCCCAGATGCTAAATGATCTTGGAATTTATTTAGATAGGCTTCTAATATATCCTTATCAGAATTTAAAGAGTAAGCAGCAGTTTTATGGAATAAATCCTTTAATTGTTTATTACCAACTTCTTTCTGCTTGGCGATTTGATACATTAATTGGTCTACGGTGGAAAGTCTGCTGAATGGATTAAAGAAAGCAGGGCCTCCATCTAATATTCTATTGACTATTACCCCAGGACTAATATTTTCAAATATTCCTTTAGCTACTTCTACTTTACTCAACGGAAGCTTGGATATATAACGGTTGATTATAACTTTTCTTTCCTCTTCTGGTCTATTGGATAGTCCACCCATTCTAACCCCTCTTGCTTCTGTCTGATTAATTCTTTCAGGATTCCAGTGTCCATCTAAACTAGCTACCATAGTGGTGTTAGGTAAATCCAATCCTTCTGATCCAGCTGAAGAAATCAGGATAACTTTTTTCTTACCAGAATTATAGTCATTTATAGCCTCTTGTCTTGACTTTTCAGTTATTCCAGAGTTTCCTTTACCGATAAATTTCCCGTACTGTATTCCGCGTTGGTTTAGTCCAGCCTCTAGTACATCTATACCCCCTTTTAATAATTCTGAATGAATTATAACTTGAGCATCAGGGGTAGTATTTAAATGAGATTCAACATCGTCTAGTAATTTTACTACTTTGCTGGATTTATTAGCTGACTCTTCTAAGGACATATCCTTATTGATAGTAGCTAAGGAATTAGCGACTTGTCTACTTTTAAGTAGTTTGGAAAATAAGCCCTCTAATTGGGCTTTGCTCATCTTCCCTAGTTGATATTGAAGTTTTAATTTAGTTAATGGATCCAGCTGGTTTATTGCATATCTGTAATAATCTGCATGTTCATCATTCAGAAGTACCTCAATCTCGTTTATTTCTTTTTTAGGAGGTTTTACACTAGAGTTATTATTAACCTGATCCTCAGTCACATTATGTACGTAAGGCCCTAGTAATATTTTCGCAAGAATCTTATTTCCGATAGTTTTATTACCCTTATTATCTATATTGACAAATCTATTTTCAAAAGATTGTTTTGTTCCTAACTTGTGATCTCCATTTGTCATAGCATCTATTAGAGGAACAACGTCCGAAGGGGAATTAGAGGATATAGATCCTGTCATTCCAATGAAATTTCTAAATAGATTTCTATGCTCTTTGAGAGCTTTAAAAGTCTTGCTCTCATCGTTTTTTATTCTGTGCAATTCATCAAAAATTATAGTGTCCGCCTTGTGTCCTTCAATATATTTCTTAGGATCCTCTCTAAATAATTCGTAAGAAACTATACCATATTCTGGACCTTCAGAAGTCGGCTCTTTAAATATCCCAGATTTGTCTGAACTAATTTCTTGTTTATTACCATAAATTGAATAGTTAGAATCAGTAAACCTTTTTACCCCGTTTTCTCCATAGTTTGTACGAAGAGAAGCTGGGGTTACTACTAAAACACGATTTGCTTTTCCTTCGTTCTTTAAAGCTTCAAACGCACTGATACTTGTCAGAGTTTTTCCGGAACCCACAGGATGAGAAAATATTATATTACCATCTCTTTTCAGAGTAGCTGCCACGGCGCTTTCTTGGTGTTCTCTAAGAGATTTATCCCCTAGGTTTAGTTTTGAATTTTTTTCCATATTACTCAAATTTCTAAATAACCATGCTTTTTCCCCATATTTATTAGAGTCTAGCTTTTTTAGTAGATACCTTTCTCCATTTTTAACTTCAATAACGAATTTATCCTTTTCGTCATCATAACCTTTTAGATATGCTTTTCTTACCCAATCTAGGGTAGTTATACCCGCACCATATTCCCCTTTTGGAATAATGACTTTTTTACTTAAAGCATATTCTCTGTCGTGTACTGGCTGTTCAAATAGGATTATTGATTTACCAGGGGTTGGAAGTTCTTTCTTTGTAGCCCAAGAGTAAGCTTTATCGTCATGGACCAATCTATAGTCCCAATGCAAACCGGCTTTGTCTGCCTCATGTCTTTGTCTAGTAAACAATATTTCAGAATTAGAAGGAGGATTCATATTTTATTAACCTAAAAAAAATAGAATAAGATTATTATTCTATTTTAACTGCGATTCAAATCAGCTGATCCCGGAATTCACACTTAGACAATATTTCTATTTGTTGAAGTAGAGAGAGATTTTCGAATTCAGGAATATCTTTTGTAATGAACTTCAATATCTCTTGTCTAATTGGATCTCCAGAATAGTCAGAGGTTTCTCCCCTAGATCCCGGCCTTGAAGTACATGCTGTCCTTTTGATAATTTTACCATACTCTTTTCTCAGGATTGCAATTTCCTCGGCTACCGAGGGGATTATATTTCCTACAATGGGTACATTCAAGTACAGGGGAGTGTTATGATAGTAACTTGCAAATAAATCTAACTGTGGTATATTTCTAGTCAGATTATTTCTACACTTAATCAATTTAATATTAATTCTTTTCCATGTTAAAGACTCGGTTGTTGATTCTCCCCCTTTTATAGCTAAAGGATTATTTTTGTTTCTTTCATAATCCAGCCCTAATACTCTAAGAGGATAGCCCCCTCTATCCACCCATAAACCCTGTATATTCGATAATTTTACATTTATCCCCAATCCATCGAAATAATTACTTAACACAAAGTCTATTGGGGGTATATCTATTGGGTATGTTCCATTTACCAATAACTTTATATAGTCTGTATCTCTAGATCTTCCAAATATTCTCTCGTCTATTCGCTTCAAAATATAAGGTAGTCCAGATAAACAGAAATTCTCTGGCGGGATTTCATATATGAAATACTCCTTATTAGTTGAAGATGAATTATTATGCTTTTTAAAGTACAACCAAAAATGAATTATTTTATTGGTTCCTTTAGATTTATATACGAAGCTAAAACATGTTTGGATATATTCATCGTTAAATTGAAGAAAAACGTTAATTAACTTATAATTAGACACTTCCTCAATTGAAGGGGTAACCAAAGTTTCACTGTATGAAGATTCAAATACATAAGAAGATTCAGAATCTTCGAATATATAATTCCCATCGCTGTCCTTAGAGTCACTAATACTTGCACAATGCAGTATTAGACCTTTTACAAACATTTTTAGTTTAACTTCATGAATTTTAGTCCTAGAGCCCACAGATACAGTACTACCGAATACTGTATGAAATTCCGAATACTTTTTATCTCGGTTGTAAAAGTTTTTATCAAAGATAGTAAAGGTATCAGTTAGTATAATTTTTAACCCATATCTTGAACCTGCTATAAAGGGGAAAGTTTCCCTAATTAATTTCATTGTTAATGTAGAAACTGATCCTTTTTTATGTAAGAAGTTGATAGATTTAAGAGGTAGCTCCAAAGACTTATCTGAGCTTGAGAAAAGAGCAATAGATCTCCAATTAACAGAATCAGCAAATTGTTTTGACAATGGATGAAACCTAGTTATTTGATTTGTCGGTACTCCAAGTCTTATAGCATCATCGGTAAGAGAATTGGTGGTGGGTATATTCCAAATTCTATCGTTGATTTCCATAGAAGAAATTCCTTCTATATCAAAATCGAATAATCTAGGTATAGAATTATGAGTTTCTTCTCTTTCACTAGTAGCAGATTTTGGAGCGAGAGTTTCAATCTTCGTGAGAGGAGGTATTTCGATCTTCGTGAGAGAGGGTTCCTCAATCTTCGTAAGAGGAGGTATTTCGACTTTCGTGATAGAAGGTATGGAGGAAGGAATATTAAAATCAGAAGTCATTTAAGTACCTAAAATAATAAAAGTATTGTTAATTGTCTTATACCATAATTGATTACTAAATTTAAAATATTGTTATGAATACCCAAATCACTACGCCTGGATCTATTTGGCTAAAGAACTCTTTACCAACTAAAGAGGCTCAAAAAAATTATGATATATATTCCATCTTGGATAAAAAAGGAATATCTAAGCTAGTAGCGAACCTCTTAAAAAATGGTGGAGAAGATGCTGGGGAACATATAAACAAGCTTGGTCAATTCTTCTTTCATACTGCCACTAAGATAGGAGCTTCTACTCCTTTATCTGACTATATAAATGATAGTGAAGAAAGACAAGCTATTATTAAGGAATTTGATACTAAAGTACAAAAAATACTACTTTCTGATCTGACTAAAGACCAAAAGAATATTAAATTAGTAGAACTAACTAGTGAGTATAACACCAGGATAGAAGATCAAAATCTGAAGTATTTGCTAGGTAAAGGCTCAGTTGCAGCAAAAATGGCTAGGACTGGGGCTAGAGGTAATCCTTCTCAACTAGCTAGTGGAACATCTACCCCTCTCATGTCAATGAATGTAAAAAGAGAAATGATACCTATAGTCATTAAGAGAAGTTTTGCCGAGGGAATGACTCCCGCTGAACATATGGCTTTAAGTTATATGGGTAGAAGCTCTACTGTTTCTTCTCAATTAAGTACATCTCTACCTGGTACCTTATTCAAAAAGTTGTCACCTACAGTATTTCAAGAAGTTATAACTATACCTGATTGCGGTACAAAAAATGGTATAGACATACCTATTGAAGATAAGAAAAATTTAATAGGTAGATATGCTGCGGATACTAATACTCTTATCACTGAACCTTATCTCAAGGATGTAGCTAATTCAGGCAAAAAAACGATAAAAGCTCGTAGCTCGATGACCTGTGAAGCAAAACAAGGTTTATGTCAGAAATGCTTCGGTCTAATGGCTAATGATAAATTACCAGAGATAGGTACTAATGTTGGAGTTATTGCTGCTCAAAGTGTATCTGAAGTTTTAACTCAGAGTATGTTAAGTACCAAACACAAAGCCAGCGTTGGTGAAAGAAAAGGAAATCCTTATGAACTAGCTGCTAATATTCTAAACAATCCTGCCGAGAATTTTAAGGATGAAGCTACTATCTCTGAATTGAATGGGCATGTTACTAGTATTAAACAGACCCCCTTAGGAGACTTTAATGTTTTTGTTAATGAAAGGTCTCACTTTATTCCTTTATCTCAAAATGTCCTTGTGAAAAAAGGGGATAAGATAGATATAGGGCAACCCCTTTCCACGGGAACTATAAACCCCAGAAAATTAGTACAATTAAGAGGTATAGGGGAAGGAAGATCTTATATGAGTAAAGAACTCAGAGATATTTATGGTGGAGATTTAGATCCTAGACATTTCGAATTGATTGCTAAGAATTTGATTAATTATGCAGAAATAAAAGATCCGGGAGAAACAGGGTTACTTCCTGGGGATAAATTATCTATTAACAGCATAAGGAAATATCTAGATAAAGGTGCCTCTGTAGTACCAATAGACAAAGCTGAAGGTAGTGTACTAGCGAAAGGAGTTTCCAATTTGGTTCCGGGAACGTTATTAGATTCTAACCATGTGCAAAATCTGAAAGACTTAGGAATTAAAGAAGTATCTATAAGTAAAACAGGTCTAATAATAACACCAATAGTACCAGGATTACAGACAGCTAAGATGTTGGATAAAAACTGGATATCCAAACTAAGTTTTACAAGATTGAAAGATATATTAAGAGAGAGTGTAGCTGTAGGGTCAGAAAGTGAAATACATAGTGTTGATCCTATAACCAGTTATATTGTAGGTTCAGAATTTGGAGAGGGTAAAGAAGGTAAATATTAATGATAGTTCCAACCTTCAAAGTAGCAGTAGTGGAAGTACGGGATTCTATTAAGAATAACTTGAATAGCTATTTTTCTGCCACATTAGCTAAGGAGCCTGATATAGTAAATATTGTCTCTGCTTTGATTTATTTTGAAAGTGGATTTAATACTAATGCATTAGGCCCTCCTACATCTACCGCGGTCGGGACGGGGGGGTATTCCTATTTAAATAGTAGCGTGATAAAATCTTTGTTATCAAACCCTGCTACTACTCCCACACAAAGGATTAATGTCGAGAAAGGTAATCAAGCCCTGGGGTTAATGCAAGTAATGGGACGAGAAATGGTTAAAGGAGCAGGGGTAAATGGTAAATGTAGTTTAGAAATATATAGGCCGGACTTAGCCTCTACTATAGTTATAAACCCAGGAGATGATCCTATAACAGCTTTTCTAGGAAACTCTAATATCCAAAAAATTATTTTGGCTGGGCTAATAATGTTGGAAGGAAAATATAAAGCTGCTAATTATAGTAATGGCTTTTACTATTTCACGGCTGATAAATATAGACGAACTTTCTCTAGTAGACTACAAGCAGGTATAGCCGCTTACCTAGGATTAGGTAGATCTGATTTAAATGGGACAACCCCTAACTCTTATGCTAGTAATATTTTAGGGGGAGATGCTTATGTAAAAGCTAATGGAGCTGGTTCAACTTACGTAGCTGGTACAATATCTGTGAGAGTATCCAGTAGGGGTCCTTCTACTAATGGGTCTAATCTAAGTCCTATAGGTATTACTGGATGTGGTTAAACAATATACGATTTAAAATAAACTATAATCATCGATTAAAATGGAATTCACTGATATCGCCCTTGCCAAGTTTTTACAATTAGCGCCTGAACTTTCATCTTATATTTTAAATTTCTCTGATCTGACGGAGCAATTGGAAAATAGCAATATAGGATTAAGAGTAGGGATGTTTGTTATAAAGATTGGGACAAATTATGGATTTGTTCCAGTTATAGGAAAAGAGGATACTATATTTCCGATAGATTCAATATATATTGAATCCGAAAATCTATTCAAGCCTTTAAATTCCAGTACTATAAATTATATTATTAATACTTCTTCTACGTCTTTAGGTTCTGTAAAGAAAATCCCTGATAATATTGAGAAAAATCCAAGTTTGTTCAATCTTATTAATCCCCCGAGAACTGGGAAGTTCATATACGCTTCCAATAGCAGGTTACCAGAGTTCTTGGCAATTGTTCCGGATTATATAAGAACCGCTTTGATGGAAAAAATTTCGTCTGAAAAAAGAATATATGATACTCTGGACAAACTTTTTGGGCTGAAAGCTATATTCTCAGTCTTAGGAGGTGAAAAAGGAGGAAATACTCAGAAAGGTATTAACAGTGTCCCAACAGGCCCTACTCCTATAATTGAGAGAAGTCAAGTAATTTCAGTAATTACTACCCCAAAGGATATCCAATTATTAGGAACAGAAGAAGCTGCAAAAGAATTTCTCGACCATGGATATTTTATTACTGGAAAACGCAATGTTTTTAGATCAGCGATAACTTATTTCCCTTATGATAGATTAGGTGAATACAAACAAGTTAATCCTTTGACAGATGGGGGAGAGAACTATAGAATAGTACTTAGCGATGGCTCTACTAAGGATGCCATGCTTCCTAAATATCATAAATTAAACCCTGTCGATTCTGGGGTAAATGGTTCTGCCTCTGTATTTTTTGATGGAACATTTGCTAGAGGAACCATGATAGCTGTAGGAGATCCTTTACCAAAAGATAAAATATTGGATTCTTTATTTGAATTATCTCCTCCGAAGTTAATTAGGGATGTAAATAGAGACGAATTATTTTTAATGATTACTAGTGAGGGGGAAGCGTTAGGTCCGTTTAGAGCTAGCTCAGTTACTAGAACCTATACTGGGTGTGAAATTACTACCTATACTGGCAATATAAATAAAATATACGCAAATAATAATTATACATTAGAAGTTAAGGTAATAGGAGATACCTTATTTGTAAGAAGTAATATCATAGTCATGGCTTTAGGTTCGGATATAACCATGGATTTGGAGAGAAGTCCGAATGCAGCTGCTGATAAAAGAGCTTTGAGTGCGACTCAATTACTTGGTTCAGAAATGTCGCTTAGATATGATGGGGTGGAATTCTCTGCTGATAATATGCCCTTAGGAAAATTTGCTTCAGCTATGAAATACTTAGTAGAAAAGCAAGAAATCGAACCTACTGTAGCTAAGAATTTTCTTAAACAAGCAGAAGAGATTAGTTATTTAAAAGTATTCCTTTCAAAAAGAGCTTCTGATGCAGGATCCGATTATAGACCAACTGAAATATCTTCTTATGGTACCGTTGCTGCTCCCTTTGATAAGCCAGGTTTAAACGGAACTTTTATGTCTGGATTAAGTGATTCTACTACCTTAGGAGATGCCCAGGTCATTGAATCAATGATTATATCCCAGTTATTGCAAGTTCCGGATTTATTTGAATATATCGGAGAGTATCTTCCTGACTTGGAATTGACTGTGGATAAGCTTGGAAGAATACTATTCGTTATAAGATTAAAGATAGATCAGTTATCATCTAGTATTGATTCGGACTCAGTCTTTGCGTTAATATCCCAAATTAAAGGTGTATATAGACAATTAGGGGAATTAGTACTAAAATTGAAGAGTATTCAAGCATCTTCCACGGGATTTAATAAAGAAGATTCTTTGGGTAAACCTGACGGATTTTAAATATTAAATGGCAAAAGTACATGCCAGATATATACTCTTAAAAAATAAAACTACTGGGGTGGATCCTCTGGTAGATAAAATCTTGTCTGATCAAAAAATGGCTCTGCTTTATGATAAAGCAAGGAACATATATAACTCAAAAATAAAAAAATCCTATGTAGAAGCTTGCTTAATGTCTACTAGCGATTTAAGTAAAATCGAAGAGTTAATTGAGGTACCTCCCGAAGTATTAGAGATGTATAGGGATGTATTCTTTGATATAGTTGGTTTTGATAAATTAAGTCTGTTGGAAGTTATTGAAGATTCTGACTCCTTTGATGAAAGATGCATGAAGATATGGGCTCTAAATCAGGGCCTAGATTTTATAGCATGGAGATTAGGTAAAGTAATTACTGTAAACCCCGTAGAAGGGCTCCAAGAATTGTTTACTCTATCCACCTATAAGAGTAAAGAAGCATTATTCTCTAATAATGCATCGGAAAGTAGTAAAGCTGCTACTATCTGGACTAAACTTAGTATGGACTTAGCTAGATTATTAAAATCATGGGTTTCGAACACTGATGTTGCTAAGAGCGACATTGAATTTGCATTAAAAAATATAAACCCTGAGTTTGAAGGGTTTGACTCCCTAAATTAAAATCATACTATGACTTCAGTTACTATACAAGACTTACAAGATATAGCGGTCCAAGCTGTAAGTGATTTTTTTAATAAAAAAATTCCGTTGAATACCACTCTTGCAAAAGAAGCTTCTGTAAGAGAATTAAACTCTGAACAATTGCATAGAGCGATAGAGGCTACTAATACTTTAACTCATTTAAAGAATATCGAGATAGGGGCGGACAGAACAACAGAATTCCCAGTCGCAGATTATAAAGAGATAATAAAATTAGCATTTGTTCCAGAACTTAAAGAAACTGAGGTATTTGATTTCGTCGAAAAAAGTGCTGGAGTAAGTACAGAAATGGAACAATTTATCCCGGTTACAACGGATCAGGAAAATGTAACTTGGTTTATTAAACAGGCTGCCAGAAATAATCAAGAATTAGACCTTTTAAAAGGAGACCTTAGAGTCGTCGGGGAGAAATTGTTAACAAAATTGGCTGAATTAAGATCCGATCCCTCTATAATTGATACACTATCTTGTTCTAATATAACTAATAGTGAGTTTGAAAAGATAACTAGTTTAATGGGATTTACTTCCGAAAGAAGAGAGCTGCCAGAAGGATTTCTAAAATCAGCCAATACCAAAGAGACCGATAATTTGATATCCTTATATAAGGAAGCCTGTAATTTAACTTACGAAATACAAAAGAAAGAAGCCCTTAAGGAAAGGGCTAAACAATTAGAAGTATTACTCACAAAAAAGGCTTTTCTTGGCCCTGCATTTGCATCTGTTGGAAGATTACTAGGTAGAACTATCGCAGGTTCTGCTAAGGTTCTTACTAAATCTACAACTAATTTAGGTATGTCTGCTGCAAAGATAGGAGCTAAAAGTTTGAATAATATGGCGGCAGAAACTAGCATAGGTAAAAAAATAGGTCTTACTAGTGTACCTATAGACCCTGCAATAAAAAAGAGGGTAGCTTTAGCTGGTGCAATTGGGGTAGCTACCGCAGATTCTTCTACCTACAAACCACAAGCAAGTGTATGGGATACTTTACAAGGTTAAAACAATGAATGAACTTAAAACACAAATACAAGAATTATATCTTTATGGTTTAGAGAAATTTGCTGGGGAGGACTCTAGCGCAAGAGAATTTGTTAAAGGATTTCTAAAGGAAGCTTCTTTTGGAGAAGCAGCTAAACTTTTTGAGAATAGTCTTGGAGGAGGATATTCTAGAGGAATAGGTGCTGGATTGGCAGCCCTTACTCTGGGGTTAGGAATCCATGGAGTTTCCTCTATGATCAATTCTGCTACTAATACTAATCTCAGATCTTATTTTGAGCAATCTCTGAGTCATGCCCTTAAAAATAATCCTCTCCTAGAAGATGCTGAGCCTAATAAGGTTAGATCTTACGCTGAAACAATTTTTAAATTTGCCCCTCACGTTGCTGCGGATCCTAATTTATTGACTTCTATTCTGAGCCACGTAATTCAAGGGGAAGGAGTAGATTCCGCAATTATAAAAACTATAACTGATTTGGAATCCAAATTAGTGGAATCTCGAAAAGGTATACTGTTTAGTCCTAAGAATTATATATAATGTCTATACTAGAAGTCATTAAAAATATACCAGTCCATAATAAATTAGGATTAGGCTTGGGGGCCACTTCCTTAGGGATTGGTATAACTAATCTTCGTTTAAATAAATCTAAAAACAACACTGAACTTGAAAAGTATGATGTAGAGAAAAGGTCCTTGGCTGCTCTAGAAAGAATACACAAGGCATTGAGAATGAAAGAGACTAAACCTAATGTATAAAGTCTTTGACTTAGATTCGGAATTCTTTCAAGATGAGCCTGTAGTCAGAATACTGGATATTTCACAAGCTAAATATTTAGTTAAATCAGCTGCGGATTCAAGAATAGATTCTTTTGCTGCGGAGTTAAAACCTCATCCTTCTAGAATTTATGTGCACATATTAGCTATGGGGGCGGGAGAATATTTTGGCGCTAATAGAAATGGAGATTATTTCCCTGAAGAGAACCTTATAAAATGGCATAGTACATTTGAAACTTCCCCAGCTCATATATTTCAACATCATATAAATAAGAATCCTGAAATCGCTATCGGACAAGTTATATATTCAATATATAACGAAAGAATGCACCGGGTGGAGATTATAGCCTGGATAGACAAAGAAAAAGGGAAGTATATTGTTGACAAAATCAACAAAGGTATATTTCCAGCTACTTCTATGGCTTGTCATACCCCGTATGATACTTGTTCCATTTGTGGTAATAGAGCCAGATCAAGGAATGAATATTGTAAACATTTAAGAGAAGAACTGGGTAGAATTCATCCTGATGGAAGAAAGACTATGGCCATTAATGATGGTCCATTAAAATTCTTTGACATGTCAGTGGTATTTAAAGCAGCAGATATAACTAGTAGTGTACTGCAAAAATTGGCCAGTTATGGGTATGTAATAGGTTCTGCAGAAAATGCAGAGACTCATTCTTTTAATGAAAAATCAGCTCAAATAAGGAAACTTAGCACATTAGTAAAAGAAGTTGAAGGGACTATAGTTAGTAGTTCTGATTCATTAAATAAAATCTTAGACAAAATAAAAGATCCCGACGAGGAAGTACTTGGTATTCTAGAAGCATATAAAATAGATCATATAATTCATGCTCTAGCCGAACTGGGAATCTCTCCTTCGATTGGGTTCTTTGCTAATTTATTGGGTAGGAAAATCTGCGGAGAATCTGTAGATGGAATTGAACACTTAATACAGGGATTGATACAAGAAGATCCTAATCGTGTAGAAGTTCCAGAATTAGGATTAAATAAATCTGCAAACTCTGACCTAGAGATTAAACATATTATTCATTCTATCAGAGGGCTTTGTAAACAATCTTCTCTATTCCCGGAAACAGTGATGAATGGAGATTTAATACTATCAAAGGACTACAGACCTTCTGAGTTTTATAACACACATAATGTAGGATACGCTGGTAATGGTCCCGAGGTACCTCCTGATCCTAGAAAAGCGTATAGAACAATAAGAGATGTATATAAGGATTCAACTAGTGGAGAACATAGTATGTTAAAAACTTTGTTCACCATTGGGGGAGCAGCAATAGCTGCAAAATGGTTACTTTCTAGACTTATAGAAAGTAAAATGCAAGAATTAAAAGCTGAATACCAGAAAGAAGCTAATCCTTCTACTAAAATAATATTAGTTAAATCTGCTGGAGAAGCTTTTACAATACAACAATTAACAAAAGCCTCTCTACTAAGAAATTTAAAGATGGGCGTATAATTTAACTACATAGGAACAAAACAAATGGAAAAATTAGATATGACACTGGATAGCCTCTTGGAAGTTATGGGGGCCACTCTCGTAAAATCGGCTTCTGAAACAGAAGATTCTAAAAAGGAAGTCAAAGACGAAAAGAAAGACGAGAAGAAAGACGAGAAGAAAGACGA
>ERZ724522.1179-NODE-1179-length-14638-cov-7.068642_pt1 | contig 14638 bp, 28 predicted proteins | sample MGYA00376055_ERZ724522 | MGnify/ENA primary metagenome ERZ724522 (study PRJEB28724, sample SAMN07190884) | wastewater metagenome | isolation source: effluent of sewage treatment plant in Hong Hong | place: Hong Kong | collected 2016-03-17 ... | reverse complement strand
TCTTCAAGTTGATTTTAATAGCGGCAGATTTTTGTACGTCGATGATCCAGACAATGTTGTTTAAAATCGTCACTGTGCTATAATAGACACATGAAAAAGTGTTGCTCTTGTCAGCAGTTTAAAACAGAGTCTTTTTATCACAAAGACAGAAGTACAAAAGATGGCCTTGCTCGTAGATGTAAGGTGTGTAAATCTGCTAGTGACAAAAGATATATTGAGTCTGATCCAAAAAGAAAAGAGGCCCGTGCTGTCAGGGCAAAAGAGTGGCGGTACAAAAATCCAGAGCAGGCAAACAAGTTAGTGAAAGAATGGAAGAAGAAGAACAAAGATAGGACAAACTGGCTTGACCACAAATCAAAACTTTGGACTCACTACAGGATGACGGTAGAGCAGTACATTGACCTGTTTGAAAGGCAGGGTGGGAGGTGTGCCATCTGTGCCGAAGAGAAGCGGCTTGTTATTGATCACGACCACTCTTGCTGCCCAGACAAGCCAACTTGCGGGAAGTGTACTCGCGGCCTGCTATGTTTTAAGTGCAACAACTACCTTCATTATATTGAAGAGTATTCCCACTTAGAGAACAGTGCCAAAAAATATTTGGACAACTGATATAATGTTAAGAACGAAAGGAATACAATGGACTTTGACACAAAGGCTGACATCGTAGCAGAATGCTGGATGGTTGCTAGACAGGAAGAAGCGTGGAAGCAACTGTTTGAGTACGGCGACCTGGGCTTTCCATTGGCATATGGACACATGAACGACTTGGTGCAACTTGAAGCGCCTGGCAAGGATATGGTCACTGAGGTCTACAACATGATGGTGGCCGCACTAGATATTCCTGATGAAGAGTACGCTGATTTCGAGGCGGTACTGGACAAGCACATTGAACTTCATCCATCAGCAGATGAAGATAATCCAGTATAATTTGTATCATGAACTTCCAGCACAAGAGAATAACGAAGTTTGGTATCGAGGGTAGCATTTATGATGAGTCCCACGTTGACAGACTTAAGGCTGAATACCTGTCGTTACTTGTGCTACAAATGAAGGCAGACGGGTATGTTAGAAGAACAGACATTGACCCACAATTTACTTTCTTTTATGATGGTCCTCGCAATGGATTCAGTTTCAAGTTGTCGGTGTATGGGATATATGTAGGCAAGAGGATGGCTCAGAAGTTGGCCGGGGTAGATGACTACCGCCCAATTTTTGCAGCACAGAAGAAGCAAGAATCAAGACAGAAGAAGATAACAGGAACTACCTAAGGAGAGCAAGTGTTCTACTCTGACGATCAAGTAGAGAGAGTGCTTTCCGCCATTGGCTTAGACGTAGAGGTTGAGTTAGACGACGACTTCATTGTCTTTTGCCCATATCACAGCAACTATAGAACACCGGCAGGCGAGGTGTCAAAAGAGCGGGGTACTTTCTATTGCTTTTCTTGCAACACGGCAACCTCGCTAGAGCGCCTTGTGATGAAAGTGTCTGGCAGAACATACTTTGAAGCATTACGGCTTATCAAAGCAAAGTCAAAAGAGTCTAACGTTATGGATGACGTTACGAAGTCTTTGGAAAAGAAGCCAGACTTTGTTCAGTTCGATGAAGCATTGGTATCAAAGTTGCACCAGTCTGCGGTACATAGTGAGCGGGCGACAGGGTATTTTGATTACAGAAAAATCCTTCCATCAATCAATAGTCATATGCTCGGATACAGTGCAAATCAGGATATGGTCACTGTCCCAGTGCATAGCCCTGACGGAATGCTTTTGGGATTCGTTGGGCGCGGGGTGGCCGTAAAAGAATTCAAGAATAGCCATAAACTCCCCAAGTCAAAGACCTTGTTCAATTTGCACAGGGTGCGTAGCGAGCCATATGTGTTCGTAGTAGAGTCATCATTTGATGCGTTAAGGCTATCTCAGGTGGGAATTCCTGCGGTAGCGACGCTTGGTGCTGGGGTAAGCAAAGCACAGATAAAACTTCTTGATAAATACTTTAACTTGGTTTACGTCATCCCAGACACAGATCAGGCAGGTAAAGAAATGGTGGACAAACTAAAGCGGGGTATGGGGGATAAAATAGTAGTACTTAACCTACCTCCTGGTGCCAAAGACGTTGGTGACCTCAGTGATGAGCAAATCAACAAGTTGCACAAACATCTGGACAACCCCATCTTGGGTCTACTATGATAGAGGTAGTCGAGACAGACGGATTGAATCACAGGTGGAGAGTGACTTGCGACTACTGTTTTTATCGACTAGAATATGGCACAAGTGCTGAGATAAGTGGTTGGACATACAGAAAAAGTTTTCTTACATATGGAGAATGTCATGTATGTCCCACTTGCTCTAAGAATTTCAGTACGGTATAATTGAATCAACAGCCCACCAACAGGGCAAACTACTACAAGGAGATATTAGAATGGGTTTTATCCGAGGCCTACAGGCCATTAACGAAACGCTGGAACGCCCGAAGGCGGCAGCCCAGAATTACCAGAAGACCAACTGGCTTAAGTTGGCAGACGGGGACGCAATCAAGGTGCGATTCCCCAATGAACTAGACGATGAGTCTCCCAATTACAATGAGGATCGTGGGCTTGCTGTGGTTGTGGCAGAGCACACAAACCCCAAGGACTATAAGAAGAAGGCAGTCTGTACTCTTGATGAAGACGGACGATGCTTTGCTTGTGAGTTGCACCAGAAGGAGAATGCCTCTGGCAACAAGGACTACAAGGGTGGCTGGCGACCACGACTGCGGTACTACACCAATGTCCTTGTCGAGGATGGTCCCGAAAAGGGGACGGTAGCCGTGTGGAGCCAAGGTGTATCAACAAAGTCTGCATTTAATATCCTACGGGAGCAGGCAATGGAGACTGGTTCAATTTCCAATGTTACTTGGAAGATGAAGCGCAATGGCTCTGGGACAGAGACATCATATGTGCTCATTCCCTCAGCACCAGATAGCGAGCCTTATGATTGGGCAGGCGTAGAATTGTTTGATCTTGAAAAGGTAGTGCGTCAGGTGCCTTATGCAGCACAAGAGGCCTTTTATCTAGGCTTTGATGCAGACGCTACCACATCAACATCAATTGATTGGTAGTTGAGGTATAATGGACATGAAGTGGGGCGTAGTCCCTGTGCAGAAAAGGACACCTTAGCGATGGTTATGGTTACTACTTCCAAGGAGTCTGTGGCTACAGGCTGGAATCTACGCCCCACCTCATCCTCTGCCAAAAGATTTTGGGCGAAGGTTAATGCTGGTGCTGACAACGAGTGTTGGTTGTGGACTGCATCAACATTTAAGTTTGGTCATGGAGCATTTTGGTTTAATGGCAAAGTCTGGGGAGCACACCAGTTTTCTTATCTGCTTCACAATCAAGACTATGATGAGAAAAAGTTTGTGTGTCATACATGCGATGTGCCTCAATGCGTAAACCCTAGTCATCTGTATCTTGGCGATCATGAATCTAATATGCAAGATATGGTTGAGCGAGGAAGAGCAAACGGGGGTAATCGTGGAGGTGGTGAAAGAAGGCCAACTTTTTACACTCATTGCCCTCATGGACACCTTTGGACAAAAGAAAATACATACCTAGAAGCAGGAAAATATAAAAGGTGTAAGATATGTAGAGCGGCTTCTGCAAGGAAGTCTCGTAATAAGTAAATGTAAGTTGAGATGGTGTAATTGGTAGCACAGCGGCTTCCAAACCCGCTAGTCAGGGTTCAAGTCCTTGTCTCAGCGCAAATAACTAAATAGAGCACCCATCGGAAAGTATTAGCCCGTTGTTCAGGGTGATTGCCCTTTTCGGTGACTCAGCAAGTGAGACTACGGTAGGCAATGCCGAGTGATAGTTAAGGCTGCAAAGTACGCCTGGTCATGCAGGCTATATTAGAAGATGCTAGAGGTCTTACAAACCAACTATGAACCTAGGATAAATAGTTGACAAAACCACTTGCACCTAATGGCATGTAGTTCAGTTGGTAGAACAACGCACTGTTAATGCGTATGTCGCAGGATCGAGACCTGCCATGCCAGCAATGCTTTTGATAGTGTAATCGGCAGTACGCTAGATGTGCTCGGGTCCATGGGGCCAGAGGTCTAGACACACTAGAAGTATCGGTTCGAATCCGATTCAGGGGCAGACTAGTGAAAGACAGTTAACAACTCCATAGAGTGTCTTTCGCCCAGTGCATACTCAACTATGGCGAGGGTATGCACAAGGGATTAAAAGTCCAGGGCACGACTTCCCCATAGTAAACTGCCCACCTAAGCCGTGACTGCTGGGACAGACGCGAGACTGTAACTCTTGCACCATGAGGTTAGCGAGGTTCGATTCCTCGGCGCGGCACCGGAGAGGAATATAATTGGAGCACTCTGATCCTGCTAGCGTATAATTATATTCCGCTCGGACCATAAGCATTAAAGTGATGCGTCTGGTTTACACCCAGGATAAAGCGGGGCGGTACCGTTATGGTCTACCAACAGTTCAATTGCTATGATATAATTGAACCATGAAGCACAAAGAAAACATCCTTAGGCTACGAGCCGAAGGCAAGTCGTATAGAGAGATTCAAGAAGAATTAGACTGTTCAAAGGGGACAATCTCTTATCATTTGGGGGAAGGGCAGAAAGAAAAAGTAATTAGCAGAACAAGGAGTAGGCGGCATTCGATTTCCAAATACATTGCTGAGTACAAAGAGTCACGGGGTTGTCGGGACTGCGGAGGTATGTATCCATACTTTGTATTAGACTTAGATCATAGAGAGCCGAGTCAAAAAGAGTTTGGGCTGGCTCAAGCAAGGACAGTTACAAAAGATATAGAAAGGATAAAAAAGGAAATAGAGAAGTGCGACGTTGTTTGCGCTAACTGCCATAGGGTTAGAACATACGCTCGTAAAGAAGAATAAATATCCACGCCACAATAACTCAGTTGGTAGAGTGTCGCTCTTGTAAAGCGAATGTCGTCAGTTCGATTCTGACTTGTGGCTCGTACAGAAAAAAAATCACGCAGCAGTATCGGCGCAGTCTTATACACTGTGGATTATAATGCCGTAATGGTCCATATGGGTTCAACCCCCATCTGCTGCACGGAAAACTAAATGTTATTTAGCCCCATTTGACGGATTCAGACTGAGGACTTCTAATCTTCATGGGAAAGTTCAACTCTTTCATGGGGCGCAAATGTTGCTTAAGCCATTTATGCCGGGGTATGATTTAGGCATCACAAGAAAGGATGCTCAATGAAGGTAGAGATTGTTGGCGGTCCTCTTGATGGGCATACCGTCAGTGTAGAAAATGGTGTTGACTGGGTATCAGTACCCATCACTGTTGGCACTATTGACGGCCCACTCGGCTTGATTCCAAAGTTTCATGTGGCTACAATGGCAATTCACGATGATGGAAAGGCGTATTGGAATGAACGATATTGAGAGTCTCTGGGATGGCAAATATGGCTACTTTGCTGGGAGTTATCAGCATTTGGTAGAGAGTTTTGCCACGGTAGTCATTGATGTAGCAAATGGAAACTACCAGGGAGACTGCCTCTACTTGCTACGCAATGGCACACAGTGGGGTTTTCTCTCGGTGGGATATGGGTCTTGCTCTTATTGTGATGCCCTTGAGGGCTGCGCATCCTTGAGCGATGTGCTGAGCCTTCGGGATAGCATCGAGCAAGATGCCAAGTGGTTTGAAACCCTAGAAGAAACCAAGCAATATATCTATGACGAAGGGCGCAAATACTCTTGGTATGCCCATGAAGATGGATGGAACGAGTTTGTAGAGAAGGTTAAGGGGTATGAAGACCATCAAGTCTCTTAAGGGGAAGACGATCAAAAAGATAGGATATGACAACGTGTACCGTGAAAAGATTGTTGTAGACTTTACTGACGGAACACAAGCATTGTTTTACTCTTATATCACTGGTATTCATAATGATCACTGGCCCGCTATGACGGCAACTATTATTGAGGAAACAGAATGAAAGAGTCTCTAACCTGTTCTATCTGTGGTGTCACTAAGACGCTGGATGGATTTGTTAGAGACAAACACTCTTCAATTGGCTATGCTAAGAACTGCAAAGACTGTAGAAAGAAAAACTGGCGGCGGTGGTATGACGAAGATCAGACCCCAGAAAAGAATCGTGCCAAGTCTACTAAGTGGAGAGTCTTAAATCCAGAAGGCAAAAGGTTGTCTAATCGCAAATGGACAACAAAGAATATGGAGTTGGTAGTTGGGTATAGAGAGCGTAGGCGAGCAAGAAAACTGTCTCTCCCTGCCTTTGTGGTATCACAAAAAGATTTGCGGAGGCTTAAGGCTGGCCCCTGTGCCTCTTGCAATTCAACTGGTACTATGACCATAGATCACAAAATCCCAGTGTCTCACCCGTCAGGGCAGGGGTACTGGGGAATAGGAAACTTGCAATCACTTTGCAAATCTTGTAACTCAAGTAAGGGTGCAAGGCTTTACTCAGAATGGAGATACCGTGGATTACGTTCCACTGCATGTGCATGATGAATTCTCAGTCTTTGACGGAATTTGCACCACCGAAGAACTGGCAGAGCGAGCAGTTGATGTTGGTTTTTCTGCCGTTGCACAAACAAATCACGGCTCCCTTTCTGGGCACCGACAGTTTTATCGCTCAATGACCAGCCGTGGGGTTAAGCCTATCCTTGGTGTTGAAGCATACTATACAGAAGACAGATTTGATACGAGGGATAAGAAGGACAGGACTGATCCATTAGACCTTGTTTACAACCACCTAATCATTCTTGCTAAGACCAACCAGGGGCTAGAGAATCTTGGGCGGCTGAATGAGATTGCCTGGACAGAGGGGTTTTATAAGAAGCCTCGCATTGACTGGGAAGTGTTGGACAGGTATGGTGATGGATTGATCATTACGTCTGGGTGCATGAGTGGTCTGATCAACAAGGCTGTTGAGGCAGAAGATTTTTCTGCTGCTAAGAAATACATTGATCGTTTTGCCAACAGGTTTGGCGAGGATTTCTATGTTGAAGTTATGCCACACAACACCCCAGGAATGAATGCCCAACTGCTGAGTTTGGCTGATTCTATGGGGGTCAAGGCTGTGGTTACACCAGACTCACATCATGCAAGCAAGGACCAGAAGGTTATCCAAGAGACTGTTCTTCTTTTGCAGACTCATGCTAAGTTGCGCAAGGATGCAGACTTCAAGAAATCAAAGAAGATCGAAGACCTCATGGAGCGATTTGACTACCTGTATGGCGATGATCGTATGATGACGTTTCGTCACTTTGACATTCACCTTCTTAGTGGAGATGAGATGTGGGAGGCTATGGCTAAAGATGGAATTGAACGTGAAGATATCTTTGCTAATACCCTCGCCATTGCTGATAGTGTTGAAGAGTATGATATTAAGGAAAATCTAAACCTTCTTCCTGCTCAGTACCGCGATCCCGATGGGCAGTTGGAGAAGTTGGCCACCTCTGGTCTTAAGAGTCGCGGGGTAGACAGCGAAGAATACCATCAGCGTCTACAAGAAGAACTGTCTATAATTAAAGACAAGCAGTTTGCCCCATACTTTATTGTGGTAAAGAACATGATTTCCTGGGCAAAGAAGCAAGGAATCATGGTTGGTCCGGGAAGAGGGTCGTCTGCTGGATCGCTGGTCTGCTATGCACTTGGAATCACAGACATTGATCCGATTGAGCATGGACTACTGTTCTTTAGATTTATTGATCCATCTCGTGACGACTTCCCGGACGTGGATTCTGATATCGAGGACACCCGCCGTGAAGAGGTAAAGGACTATCTTGTTCGGCAATATCGTCATGTTGCGTCGATTGCCACATTCCTGAAGTTCAAGGACAAGGGTGTGGTGCGGGACGTATCCAGGGTTCTCAACATTCCATTGCCAGATGTGAACAAGGCATTGAAAGATGTTGATACATGGGAAGAGTTCTTGCGTTCCAAGAGTACCCTTGAATTTCGTACCAATCACCCAGAGGTAGTAGCGGTTGCCGAACAATTGCGGGGTAGGATTCGTGGTACAGGGATTCATGCCGCAGGAGTAGTAACCTCTAAAGAGCCAATCTCTAGGGTCGCTCCGATGGAGACCCGCAACGTTCCTGGCCAAAAAGAGCGTATGCCTGTTGTGGCAGTGGACATGGAAGAGGCAGCAAATATTGGTCTTATCAAGATTGATGCACTTGGCCTCAAGACACTCAGCGTTATCAGCGATGCACTGAAAACAATTGAGACAAGGAGCAAGAAGCCTGTTGTTTTAGCAGACATTCCCATGGACGACAAAAACGTCTATCGCATGTTGTCAGACGGGAATACAAAGGGGTGCTTCCAGGCAGAGGCCGCTCCATACACGGCATTGCTCGTTAAGATGGGGGTAGATAACTTTAATGATTTGGCTGCATCCAATGCTCTTGTGCGCCCTGGTGCAATGAATACCATTGGAAAAGAGTATATTGCTCGAAAGAGGGGGAAGTCTATTACGACATACATCCATCCGATCATGAAAGAATTTACGGAAGATACCCACGGTGAGATTATTTATCAAGAGCAGGTCATGCTTGCTTGCGTAGAGTTGGGTGGCATGACAATGGCAGAGGCCAATAAGGTGCGTAAGATTATTGGCAAGAAGAAAGATGTTAAAGAGTTTGAGGCGTATCAAAACAAGTTTGTTACCGGAGCATCAAAGCATATTAGCAAAGATGACGCTGAGCGCTTGTGGAAAGACTTTGAGGCTCACGCAGGGTATTCGTTCAACAAGAGTCACGCCGTTGCATACTCAACACTGACGTATTGGACTGCATGGCTCAAGCATTACTACCCGCTAGAGTTTATGTATGCGTTGTTGAAAAATGAGGGAGACAAAGATACCCGCACGGAATATTTGATTGAGGCTAAGAGGCTAGGAATCGCCATGAAACTGCCCCACATCAATGAGTCTGATGTTGACTTTAAGATTGAGGGTGACGGCATCCGGTTCGGGCTTAGTGCCATTAAGTACATTAGTAGCACCATTGCAGAACGATACATTGAGGCCAGAAGGTTCAACTCTTTCAAAGAGGTTGAGGACTTTACTTATACCAAGGGCAGTGGGGTAAACAGCAGAGCGCTAGCGTCAATGAACGCTGTGGGAGCGTTGACCTTTTCAGACAACCCGGTAGACGTTTCTTCCGTCAAGGAGAATTTGTATGAATATCTAAACCTCCCAGAGTTTACCTATGACATTCCCTCTCACTACCATGCATTTGTGACCGATGCTGCCGATTATGAGGAAAAGGGTGCCTTTGTATTACTTGGCCTTGTTCGTGGGATCAAACGCGGCAAGGGGTGGAGCCGAGTGGAGATTCTTGATAAGACCGGAGCGGTGGGGGTATTCGACAAAGAAAACTCTGACATCGAAACTGGAAAGACTTATTTGATTCTAGTGGGAGATAACAGGGTTATTGAGGCTATCCCAGCAGATTCGGTGCGCAACAGCAAGTCTGCGCTTGTTAAGTTTATGAACTACAAGACTCTGCCATATGGTGACGATGAGTATTTTGTGCTAGCATTTAAAAAGCGAGTCACTAAAACTAATAAGAACATGGCTACCGTAGTCCTTGCAAACTCTGAGAGGGAAATGGCCTCAGTCGTTGTGTTTCCTACCCAGTATGGTGAGGCCTTTATCAAACTGACACCTGGCGAAGCACACAAGATCATTCTTGGTGAGGCAAGGGATGGCGGCATTGTTTTCAAGGCAGTTGTATAAACAATATCAACGTGCTACACTGAAATATAGGACAAAGGAGTTCTTATGGACTTGGTTCCAGAAGAGTGCGTTACCTGTGAGATTGTGCTCGGTAGAAAGTTACGAGATAGAGCCTTCTCAGACGCGGTACAAGAAAAATCAGAAAAAGAGTCTAAAGACTTTTATCACATAGTCGCTGTGTACATGAATGCTTTTCATAAAAGGGGGCACAGTGAGTGAGTGGCTGGCAGAATATAGCCTTGGCTGGGTAGCGGAAGTCTTCAACAACAAACTAATAATCATTACAGAAACAGGAGTAGCAGTACATGAATGTTAATCTAACGGATATGGCGTATGTCATTCATCAAGGAGCAAGCGAAAAGGGATTTTGGGATGCCAACAATGGGGTGAACTTTTACATCAAGCAGATGGCTATGATTCATAGTGAAGTAAGCGAAACGCTAGAGGCTTTGCGTAAGCAGGAGGGCGACGCTGCTATCCTAGAAGAGATGGTTGATACGGTCATCAGAATTCTTGACCTGTACGCCGGTATGCGTATTGACGGATATTTCCAGGGAATGCTCCTTGAAAACGTACTCGTTGACAAGGTAGAAAAGAATAAGTCTCGCCCAAAGATGCACGGGGTGCTGGCATGAGCATGTATTTCAAGAATGCAATTTGTGAAGAAGCCTACCAGCAAGGAGTAAGCCTTGACGAGTCCCATTTAGTATGGGAGCATATGCATGGATGGCCTCTTCCGCTTGGGATCAAGCAGTTTAGGGCAGATGTAACAAAGGCTATTTGGCAGTTAAAGAAAGAAGGCGTGCTAAAAGATGACTAGCGTTAAAGAGACTGTGTTTGTAGCGGCCAAGGGCTTCGGATGCTCAGAAGACCGCCTTGCGCGGGTATGGGAAATTGTCAGCAAGTGGGACTTGCCCGATGATGAAGACGTGTTTCTCTCTGACGTAGAGTATGCAACAAGAATGGCCAACAGTGAGTGAAGAAGAACTACAGAAACTCTTGACCAGACTTGATGCCATTCTTGCCATGATGAGTGATGTGTACGAGTTGTTGGCAGACTACGTAACAAGGAGCGAGTAAATGGCACTGGCAATTCATTGTGACAAAGATGACTGCGATACGTGGTCATTTGATAACAATCAATTCATCATTGTCGCTCACCCCGGCCCAAAGATTCGCTACTATTGCACAAGATGGTGCATGGTAGTTGAAGAATCAAAAGATGTTGAGCCCACGGAGATTGTATGAGTACCGACGAGGTTTTAGCAGCACTTGATCCCAAGTTGCGGAAGCGCCTATCTATTGCATCAGAAGCCCCAGAAACGCAGTATCAGAAACTTCCTAGTGTTGGGCTGACAAGGGCTCTCAACGGAGGCCTGGCCTATGGTCGTCAAATTCTTGTGTGGGGATCAAAGTCTTCGGCAAAGTCTTCCTTGTGTTTGCAGACAATCGGAATGGCACAAAAAGAAGGCAGGGTGTGTGCCTGGATTGATGCGGAAATGTCTTATGATTCAGCCTGGGCAACACGTCTTGGTGTAGACAGCGACAGCCTTATCTACTCTACCGCAAGAACGGTAAATGACATGGTAGATGTTGGCACTGCCCTGATGGAAGCCGGGGTAGACTTGATTGTCGTAGACTCAATAAGTTCTTTGCTACCGGCAGTGTACTTTGAAAAAGACAGCAAAGACCTAAAAGACCTAGATCAGACGAAGCAGATTGGAGCAGAGGCAAGAGATATGGCCAATGCCGTCAAGATGCTCAACTATGCCAACAATCAGGTGAAGCCAACGTTGCTTATTCTCATTAGCCAGGCACGAAATAATATCAGTGCCATGTACACGAAGCAAGAGCCTACAGGCGGATTGGCAGTCAAATACTACTCATCCACTGTCATCAAACTGTTTAGTTCTGAGTCTGACATGCAGGCCATCAAGGGCAAGGTGCCAGTAGGAGATAAACTTATCGAAGAAAAGATTGGTAGAAAGGTGCGATGGGAGTTGCAGTTTTCAAAGACTTCCCCTGCGATGCAGGGTGGCGAATACGACTTTTACTTTAGAAACGACAGCGTTGGCGTAGACACTATTGGGGAGTTGGTGGACGTTGCGGAAATGATGGGGGTAATCAATAGGGGTGGGTCGTGGTTCACGATGCCAGACGGGTCGCGCTTCCAAGGCCGCTCTGCGGCGGTAGAGGGAGTAAAAGCAAGCCCATCTCTAGAGCAACTACTACTAGAGAGGGTAAATGCATGACACCAATTAAGTTTGTAGAAGAAGTAGTGGTGGACATAGAGACATGGAATAATTACATCAAGGAAGATAGGCTAGAAGCGTTAGTTGAAAACACAGCGTGGAAAGTTATTGACATTGCCAGAAACTCTGGCTTTACAGCACCAATGAAAAATGTCTTCATAGACATTCTTCCCAATGCAGAGGACGAAAAGACTCATGAAACCATCAGGGTCACCATCGAATACTGACACGCGGTGTCCACAGTGCAAAGCGTCACCATACGAAATCACTTTTTATCCAGAGGCTCCGTTGGTAGAATACATCTGTAACAACGGACATCTTTATAGCAAGGAGTGCTATGAACATCTGGGACATTGATAGCAAACTTGGGTGCTGGATCGACGGTAGTCATTGGAGCGCCCTAGACTTTAATAAGGCTGTTGTCACCCTTACCGCCAACCATTATGGGTATCAATCATCTCAAAGCAATACGGACGATGATGACTGGATGTGGGAGGCAGACGATGCTATTGATTATATGCAAAGTCTGTGCCCACATGGTTACTGGTTTGAAGTTGAAGACAACAGTTTGTACTTAAGGAGTGAAAATGAATCCGACTGACTCACATATGGAATATGAGCGTGATGAGTTTTTGTCTATTTTGACGGACCTGATCGCTGACCTGCGCAGCGAATGGCATGTCGTGCCCAGTTCGGACGGATACGGGTCGATCAAGATGAAAGACGACGGGTGGGTACAGGTGGCTGCTGACCGCGCGGAGGCCCGACTGCGGGAGGTAACCGATGGGCGATAAGACGTTCTCCTATTGGGATGGGAAACTCGGCCCCGACGGTGATGCCGCCCCGCGCAGTGGCTGCGATGAAACCCCGGACTGGTACCGGGACATGGTGGATAAGTTCGAAAAAGAACGGCAATCACACTTGTACACGCGTGCGATCCTGACCGACCTCATCGCTGACTTGTGCGACCGCGCTCCACACTACGGACCCGCCACCATGTTCGTGTTGCAAAGCATGGCCGACCGCGCGGAGGCCCGGCTGCGGGAGGTGGATGATGAGTGATAGCAAACACAAAGCACCGTGTGTTCACGGCAAAGTCGTAATCCTTTTAGATGGGGAGCGTGTTATCTCCAAATGGGAGTATCGACTTATGCTCACAATTCTTTGGCTTGCTGTAATTTCTGGTGTCCTTCATGCGATTCAGTGGGCGCTGTCATGAATAGAGCCCCTAACACCATATGGTCTTTGCGTGGAGTCAATTCTCCCTATGTCAAGACAGCAGACGGTGACAGGATCGAAATTCTTGTTGGTGATGGAGCCGGGTATGCAAATGGATTGTCTTTTACCCGCAAAGATGCTAGACTTTTGGCGAAAAGAATCAATCAATGCTTAGACGAAACGAGAAAAACATGAGTTTGTCAGATGTAGTGAAGAACAACTACTATCAAGCGGGATACAACAATGGGTATAAGGACGGGTTCGCGTCCGTTTCTGGCTCTCTCGCTAGTTTGGGTGATGGCTACTCTAAGCAGTTGGAAGAGAAGGCGCACATTCTTGACATCTTAGTTTCTGTAATTGAGGAACTAAAGGAACTGAATTCTGAGGGAGACTTTTCCCTAAAAGACCTGTCAGACCGTGCGGAAGCCCTCCTGCGAGAGGTTCCAGGCCGTGAACAGTAACGACGGCTATATTGTTGGGTTTCTCGACGGTGAGGCAGAAGGCAATCGCAGGCTTGACAAAGTACGAAAAGAGTATCGCGACCTAGATGCCAAGGTAGAACTAATGAGGCAATACCTAAATGACCCAGTGGTGTCATCATTTTATCTGGTTCAAACAGTCAAGATGCATTTTGATGACATTTTTGGCGGGGATGATGGGTAAGTCAAAGCACCAAAAGTCTTTGGCTAATATTCATAGGCTAGAACATGAGTTGGGCATGATCCCTGGGTATGAATGGCGCTGCCCTGTTTGTCGAAGTATAGGGCAAAACAAGTTGTACGAACTCGTGAAGTCGCGTTATGATCCACTAATTGAAGGAGAGATTAAGAGATGAAGTGCTTGTGTCCGAAGTGCGGAAGCGACAATGTGGCGTGGGACACGGCCTGTCACACCTGGCCAAATGAACGCGCAGGGGGAGTATTTTATGCATGTATTGGATGCGATTCGGCCCGCAAATACATATGCATGGAGAAAGGTTGCGACTGGCGCTATACCCACGGACTAAACCCAGACAATCCAAGATTTGGCAATGAGCAAAAGAGCAAGCCTGTTTGGGTGGACGACGCCTGGCTGGGTCAAACTTGGCAAGATGTGCCAGATGGAATGAGGTACTACTGGGATGACTAGAGACTACGGCACTAATAAAACTGAGCAGTCGATCATTAGGAGTATTGGCGGAAAGCCTCATCGAAACAGCGGTCGGGGCCTGGTCAAGGGTGATGGCTCTTATGAAAACTTTACAGTAGATGTCAAAGAGGCCAAGTCTTCTTTTACTCTAAACAAAAATGTATGGGCCAAGATTTGCTCAGACGCTATGAAAAACCGGGGTACCGATCCAATGCTTCTCATCGTATTGGATAGACAAACCCGTTTGGCAGTGATAGAGTTGGCTGTATTGGAAGAGTTGTTGGAGGATAAAGAT
>ERZ724522.1178-NODE-1178-length-14658-cov-3.699308_pt1 | contig 14658 bp, 13 predicted proteins | sample MGYA00376055_ERZ724522 | MGnify/ENA primary metagenome ERZ724522 (study PRJEB28724, sample SAMN07190884) | wastewater metagenome | isolation source: effluent of sewage treatment plant in Hong Hong | place: Hong Kong | collected 2016-03-17 ... | reverse complement strand
AGCCTTGCGAGCAAAATATTTACTGTTGATAGCACTAACTATGCCGTAGTCATGCACGATAGCACGCTACAGAGTACCTACTTCGCCATGAAAACCGACGGCACTTTGGTTGCTAAATTTTTACCAGCCAGCGGCGGGACGGCCGTACAAGGCGTGCTAAGCAAAGTCGAGGCAATTGACGATGTAACCGTGCTCACAAGCTGTCAAGTAAAGACAAAGCTCGAAACGGACAACGGCACATTTTTTAGCTTATACGGCATTCAAAGCACCGAGCTGGATTTTGAGCCGCCTGCAGCCACGACTGCATTTTTAGGCAACAATCTTTGTGCATCAGGCGGCATGGTCCAGATTTACGACGGTGCATCTGTGGCCGAAGCTGGCTTTCACTTGTGGCCCGAGGGCTTAAGCAATACAGCTACAAGTGCCACCGGCGGCGTGCTGGACGATGGTAGCTACGGCTATTGCGCAGTCTATCGCTGGGTAGACAACTATGGGCAAATACACCGCTCAGCACCTTCGCCTGCATTGACAGTTGTACTATCGGGCGGTGGCAGCAATGAGCAAGCTACTGTTCGCGTGCCCAGCCTGCGCCTGACGGCTAAATCCAACGTGACCATTGAATTGTACCGCACAGAGGACGCAGGCACGCTATTCTACAAACTGGCCGAGAGTGCTAACACAACTTCAGCCGACTACGTTGACTTTGCAGACACTGCTACAACAGACGCACAACTCATAAGCAAAGAGCTGCTCTACACAACCGGCGGCGTGCTAGAAAACACAGCGCCGCCCAGCGCCAAAATCTGCATTAATCATGGCAACCGAATTGCTTTAACTGGCTTAGAAAACCCGTGGGCCGTAGAGCTGTCAAAGCTTCGAGCCGAAGGTGCGCCCGTAGAGTTTAATGATACCATTCGACGGCAGGTGGACCCAGTTGGTGGCGCCAATAGTGCACTAGCTAGCATGGACAACACGCTCATAATTTTTCAACCAACGGCCTGCTTTGCCATGGTCGGCGACGGGCCGGATAATTTAGGACAAAATGACAACTGGAATGAGCCAGAGCTGCTGAGCGCTGACATTGGCTGCTCCGAGCCTGCGAGCATTGTCCGCACCCCGCACGGCCTAATGTTTAAGAGCCAAAAAGGTATTTACTTGCTTACTACGGCCAGGACATTTGCCTATATTGGCAAAGAAGTTGAAGCCTACAATAGCTCTAGCATCACGAGCGCCAAAGTCGTGCCAAACCTAAATCAGGTCCGGTTTACCACAAGCGACAATCAGTGCTTGGTGTTTAACTACCAAGAGCAAAAGTGGGCAACCTTTAGTAACCACGAAGCCCTGGCGGCTGAAATCATTGGCAACGACTATTACTACTTGAGGCAGGACGGCAGTCTGTTTAAGCAAAGCACGTCTTTTGCTGACAACGGCGTGCCAGTTCGCATGCTTGCCGAAACCGGCTGGATAAGCTTTGCCGGGCTGCAAGGGCTTCAGCGTGTGTATAAGCTGTTACTGCTCGGCGAGTTTAAAAGTGCTCACCAGCTTAGGGTCCAAATCGCCTACGACTATAATGAAGCGTTTACGCAAGAAGTGGTGATTAATACTGCCGACTTTATCGACAGCACTCCTTATGGTGGTTACAGCCCCTATGGCGACCCAAGCACTGTGGCTTACGGTGGTGACGGTAACGTGCTCCAACTGCGCGTAGACCTGAAACAGCAAAAGTGCCAGGCCATTAAAGTGCGCATATCAGACATACAAACGACGGCTGGCGAAGGGCTGGCGCTATCAGCAATCACATTTGAAGTCGGCGGCAAAGGCGGGCTGTTCAAGCCCAGCCAAGCCAAGGTTTATGGAGCCCAATAGGCCTAACAGGGCCAAATAGGGCATACGAGGTAAAAATGGGTCTTTTTAGCAGCATTACAAAAGCAGTGACAAAGCCGCTTAGCAGCCTTTGGGGCGGCGTCACCGGCCAAAGCACCAAAACAGCACAAATCAATGCTAAACCATTTGACCTTAGTGCTGAAGCCAAGCCGCGTGAGCAGTTTGCTCAACAGCAACAACAAGCTGCCCAACAACGCTCACAAACTGCTTATGGCCAACAGCAAGCCCTCATACAGCAATTGCAGCAGCAGGCGTCTGGCCAAGGGCCCAGCCTGGCAAACGCCCAACTCCGAAGTGCTTCAGAGCGCTCTTTGGCTGCTCAACTGGCGGCTGCATCAGCAGGCCGTGGCGGCTCGGTGGCTGGCCAACAACGTGCCCTGGCCATGCAACAAGGCGCCGCTGGGCGTGACTTAGCGGCCCAAAGCGCTGAGGCTCGCATGGCAGAAGCTATGCAGGCCCGGCAACAGCTTGCAGGCATGTTGCAGCAGGAGCAGCAGCTTTCAGATACGCTTACAGCCAACTATCTGCAAAAGGGCTATGATTTTGCGACTGCCACTAAACTTGCTCAGCAGCAGCGCGAATTAGCTCAAGCGGGCATGCAACAGCAGACCAACATGATCAAATCACAGCGCGAGCAGGCCCTAATTGGCGGGTTACTCAGCGGAGCTAGTTCGGCGGGCGGAGCTATGTTAGCCGCATCTGATGAGCGGCAAAAAGAAAATGTGTCTGATGCAAAAAAAGACGCCCAAAAGTTTCTCGATGCGTTGAGCGCCAAAAGCTACAACTACAAAGACACTAGCGTGCCTGGCACCGCCGAAGGTCGCAGGTTTGGCATCATGGCCCAAGACTTGGAAAAGTCAGAAATGGGCAAGTCCCTTGTGCGCGACGGCGCCGACGGCGTAAAGCGCATTGATACTGTGCAAGGTTTTGGCGCCGTATTGGCTGCCCAGGCCGAGTTAAACAAACGCCTTAAAGCTCTTGAACGCAAAAAGCGAGCATAACATGGCTGATGTATTAAGCCCACAAACTGCTGCTGACCTGGCTGCTGCTGGCTTGTTGCCCGCAGGCATGGCTGCGCCTGTGCCGCCCATACCCATGGCTGAAGTACCGCCAGTTGCTGCGGCATCAGCACCTCCCATGCCTGGCCCGGCCGATGTAGCTCAAGCCGCCATGCCGCCTTTGGCCCCGGCTGCGGCACCTGCACCGCTGGCCGAACCGGCCCCCGTGCCTACTCCGGCCGAATTATTGCCCAACCCGCCTGTGGACTTTGCGCCCATGGATGCAGGTGTTCCCGCTGACTACGCAAGCATGCAGGCAACAGCTCCTAGCATGCCCAACATCAGTCCGGACATGCAAGCGGCCCCGGCCACTGAAATGCCCAGCATGCAGCCAGACCCAATTGCTGAAATTCAAGCTGCTGATGCCGCCATAGAGCAAGTGGTCACAAAACAGGTGGCAAAGCAAAAACAAGCCCAGGCCGTTGAAGCCCAGCAGGCCGACGCCGAGCTTGAAGCTGCCGAGCAACACAAAGTAGACGCTCGCATTGCTGAAATAGACGCCCAACCGCAAGTCAGGTCACTGGCCGATATTTTTAATAAAGGGTCTTTTGGCGACAAACTCGGCGCCGCCTTAGCCCTGATGGCCGGTGGCATTGCGCAAGGTATGTTAGGCCTTAAAAGCAACCCGGCCCTTGATACAATCAACGCGCTCGTGGAGCAGCAAGCAAACAAAAACAAGCTAAACGCTGAAGAAAAAGCCAGTTTGCGCAAACAGTTGTACGACAATATTTTACTTCGCCTGCGCAAAAAAGAACTGCAGACAGACAATGAGTATAAACGCTCCCAAATTGCTAAAAACTACGCCGAAATTCAAAAGCTGAGAGTGGACGCAGAAAATGAGCAGCGCAAGCTTGCAAGTACAAAGGCTATTAATCAGCTACTGCAAGGTGACGCCGCCATACCGGCCGCTACGCCTGAAATTGCCGCTCGTAACCAGAAAATTGAAACTGTCCTACAGCATTTAGACGCAACAGATAGCAAGCGAGCTGCTGAATTGCGCGAGCGCCTCGTGGTTGCTCCAGACGGCAGTATGCAGTTTGCCCGCGTAAACAAAGACCGAGTAGCTGAGTTTGAAAAAAACGTGCGCATGCCAAACGAAAGCGCCACCGCCCTGTTGAGGCGTATACAGGAGTATGCAAAAACAGCCAGTAGCTTAAGTCTGCAGGACCGCGCTCGCATGCAAACGGACTTGGCGCTTGCAGCTGGAAAGCTTCGCATACCCATTACTGGCCCTGGCGCCATGACCGAAGACGAATACAAACGGCTTTTGGACACTCTTGGCAACCCGACCAAAATATTTAGCATTGCAAGCATTGAAAACATGAAGCTGGGTGCCGTGCTTAAAAACCTGGAGTATGACACCAGGGCGGGCGCGGCTCAAATCGGCGTGCGATGGCCCATGAGCAAGAATGAGCAGCTTGTGCAAAAGCTGGAGCAAATGGGCTACAGCCGCGAGCAAGCCGTTAAAGCTGTACACGGCAAAAAATAACTCTGGTAAACAGTAATTGTTTATGGTAGGCTAAGGCATGTCAGATATACTTAAGGACCTGGAAATTGCAAAAGCCGAATTGGCGCAACAAGACGCCGAGTCGGCCGCCTTGGCCAAACAGTTTGCCGCCCCCACAGATGCCGACTTAGCGCAGGCAGAGCAGGAAATTGCCCTGGAGCAGCAGTACGGCGACCAACCTGTACGCGCAGGTCTGGAGGGTGCAGCACGTGGCATAAGCATGGGGCTTTCGGACCCGGCCTTAGTTGGCCTGGGCGCCGATGCCGAAGGATTGCAACAACGCCAGGCTCGCAACCCAGTTGCCGCCACAGCTGGCGAGTTGGCTGGTGTGGGCGCTGGGCTGCTGTTGCCGACCGGCCCAGTAGCTGCTACCGTAAAAGCTGGGCAAGTTGCCGAGCGAGCGGCTGCTAAAACCGTTTCAAAACTAGTTGCTGGTTCGGGCCGTGCAAAACTGGCTGCCAAAATTGCTGAAAAAACTGTTGCGCTCAGTGCTCAAGGTGCTGCCGAAGGTGCCATGTTTGGCGCTGGGCATGCAGTTTCTGAGGCCGCATTAGGCAACGCAGACTTAACAGCTGAAAACATACTTGCAAGCATGGGCCATGGTGCTGTGCTGGGCGGAGCCGCAAACGTCGTGCTTGGCGGTTCACTGGCAGCAGTGCCTACTGTTGCTCGCGGTATAAAGCCGCTTACAGAGCGTGTCCGCAAATCGGCCCAAAAATTCATGACCCCGGCCGAAGCTGCCAAAGAACTGGCTGGCTTCACGCCCCGTGATGTAGTTCAAATTGAAAAGCGAGCGCCACAATTCTTTGATGAGCTGCCAGAATTTTTAGTTGCTCGCGTAGGCCTGAAGGCTGACGACAGTGCTGAGGCCTTGGCTGCCAAAAACACCTCCTTAAAGCGCTCTGCAGGCCGCGAAATTGACCAGTTGGTACCTGAGCTTGATGTGGCTGTATCTCAAATCGGCGACATGCTGCCCAGCCGAGCCAAAGTTTACCAAGAATTGCTGGACGCAGTTGACGAGCGCCTGGCACCACTCAAACTTACGCCGGAAAGCAACGCAGCCGAAATTTCAGCCTTAAACCGGTTTCGCCGCGACATAATTCGCATGGGGGCTGATGAAGCGCCCGTGAGCTTTGCAGAGCTTAATCAGTTAAGAAAGCTCTATGACGCCAAGGCTAAGTTTAGCCCCGTAGGCACCCCGGCCCAAAACTTTGTTGCAGGGGTGGCTGCTGAATTGCGCTCTGTAGCCCGGCAGCAGCTGGATGGATTAGCAGACCTGGCTTCACGCACCAATGCTTCAAACCTGGCCGCCAGGCTCAAAGATGCGAACCGCGACTATCACCTGAGCAGCTTGCTAAACGATAAGTTACTTTTGCGAGCTGAAAAAGGCTCTAACCCGCTTAGCTTTAGTCGCATGGTTGAGGCCCTGCTGTTTACTGGCTTCGGTGGCCCATGGGGCATTGCTGCCCTGGCTACTAAAGAATTTTTGCAATCCGACTTGCGTCGCAAAGCCATCATACTGTCAGACGTAAAAAAGATGGCGGATGCTTTTGAGTCGCGCATCAAGGGAGCAACCGAAGGCTATGTGCAAAAGCTCAAGTCTGGCGCCAAGCGTGCCAAGGCCCTGAGTCCGCGCATGCTGCTTAACTCTGAGTTAGCCAAAACCCGTGAGGGCAAACAAGAGCCTAAAAACCGCAAAGAGGCCTTTAAGGCAGTCAGTCGCAACTTAAGTGAGCTGCAAGCGGACCCAGAGCAGCTCATGACCAAAATTGCCAAGTCAACCTCCGTAGTGGCACAGGCTGCCCCGGAAACCGCCGCCAAAATGCATGAGCGGCTATTGGACGGTGTAAACTTTTTGGTTGCCCGGCTGCCCAAATCAAACGCCGTGGTGGAAAACTTGCTCACAAAACGCGACTATGAACCGTCCAGCCTGGAGCTTGCTAAATTTGAGCGCTATTTGCAGGTTGTAGAAGCACCGGCCACCGTGCTTGATGAGCTTGAAAGTGGCACGCTGACCACAGAGCACATAGAGGCCCTTAAGGCTGTGTACCCGCAGATTTATCAACAGGTCCGGGTAGCCGTGCTCGACGAGTTGCTAAAGCTTGACGAGGCAGTACCATACTCAAAGCGGGTGCAACTCGGCATTTTGCTTGATATACCGGCCGACGAAAGCCTGACGCCGGAGAGCATCCAGGCCTTGCAAGCTAACTTTGAGGCTCAAGCAGAGGCCAACGGCGTGGCTGGGCCAGCCCCAGCCGTAAAAAGCTCGCAAACTGGGTTGCAGTCTTTAGGCAAATCTGACAGAATGGCATCTGGTACTGACGCCCTGCTCCAAAGGCGACAGCAAGCTTAAGGCCCTAGTGCCCGAGGACGCCCACATGCCATACACCGGCTTAGAATTTACCGCCCTCATGATTGTCGCCATGGCCGTGCTATGGCTCATAGGCCCCTAATGGCCCGTAGGCTTCTGTCTTCGTTGCTTAAATAACCCGCCCTAAAAGCTTCAAACACCCCTACATACACGAGCCTGCCTCTATGCAGGCCCGGACCTGGCCCCAAGAGGGCCTAAGCCAAAAAGGGGGCGCCGTTGGGCAGAAAACAGTTTAAGTCAGGTTATAAAATTTTTGATGCGGTTGCATTGTCTGGCAACCAAACGTCATCTGCTACCAACGTCGAGTCCTGGGACAAAGCAAGCATATTGGTTGAGTGGAGCGCTGGCAGCACGCCGGTCGGCACACTAACCGTAGAGGTGCGCTACCGAGACGACGGCAACTGGGTAGAGCTGGACATGGGCAGTGCAATCAACATATCTGGCAACAGCGGCAATCATCAGCTTGTATTTAATGAGCTGCCTTTTAAAGACCTGAGACTTGTGTACACACGTAGCTCTGGTGACGCAACCATGACTGCCACCATTGCGCACAAAACGGTAGGTGCATAACATGGCTTTATTTATCTACCCGCTTACGCCTGTCACTGTCAGCACCGGAGATTTAGCCACCGAAGTCACTGCCCAGGCAATTCAAGCTGCTACCGAGGCCACCCAAACTGCCGCCGAAGCAATTCAAGCATCTGCTGCTTCAATAGCCGCAGAGGACTTTGCAACCGAAACTACCCTAAGCGCCTTAGCAGCAAAAGACTTTGCAACTGAAGTTACTGCGGCCGCCATTGAAACTAACACAGCCTGGCTGCCCACAATCTCCGAGGATGTGACAGCCCTGGTTGCCAAAGATTTTGCTACATCGGCAAAACAAGACGCCCAAACTACTTTATTGGGCACCATAGATACTGACACTGGTGCAATTGCCACCTCAGTTGCGTCAATGGACTCTAAGGCCCCAGCGCTTGTGAGCGGCAGGGTGCCCGTAGACGGGTCTGGCGTTACTCAGCCCGTTAGTGCGGCGTCACTGCCTTTGCCAACCGGCGCTGCTACCGAAGCCACTCTAAGCACTTTGAACGGTAAAGTCACGGCGTGCGACACAGGCGCCGTAGTTGTGTCTAGCTCTGCTTTGCCAAGCGGCGCAAGCACTGAAGCTAAACAAGATACATTGATTGCGGCTGGCCGTCGAAGCGTTGTAGACCAAATCGACACTACACCGCTGCTGGACACATCAAGCACAAACATACCAGCCAGTGCAAGCAACCCGGTGCAGATTATCGCCTCTACTGCGGCACAAGCTTATAAACTAGTTTCGGTAGAGGACATTGGCGAGTACATCGGCGTTTACACGGGTGCAGCGCTTTCAGAGGTGCTTTTGTGCATATTACCGCTTGGTGGCGGCGAAATAGATGTAAACATTCCGGCTGGCACACGTATTTCGTTGCGTAATATGCAGAATGCCGCCATTTCATCCGGCAAAATTGCTTTGCAGTTGGTAGGTTAACGTGCCAGCAAGCATTTTTCAGGGCACTGCGGTAAAAATCCTCAAAAACGTGCTGAAGTTTGCCGATGGCACAACCCTATCGAGCACAGTAGCCGGTTACCTGGCCAATATCACTTCAGATGTGCAGACCCAAATCGATAATTTAGGTGCTCCTTCGTTCGCCTACACAGCAGAAACCGCAGGCGCCACGCTGGCCATTGGTGAGTACGCAGTTGTTTCTGGCGCCTCGGGCGACATCACGCTACCAACTGCCGCAAGTAACGCTGGCAAAAGCATCATCATTGAGCACGGCGGCACATCGCTTACGCAGAAATATACCGTTCAAACCACAAGCTCTCAAACCATTGGAGGCATTGCTGGCGGCTCTTACGTGCTCTGCACGGCAGGCGAAGTGCTTCATGTGGTGTCGGATGGGTCGAATTGGCGTATTGCTAATCATAAAACCGCAACACCATGGACTTCATACACGCCGTCATTTAACGGTTTGGGCTCTCCCACAAGTATAACTGCAAAGTGGCGCCGGAATGGCGATACCATGGAAGTTAATGCTACATGGTTAAACGGCACTACTACGGCCGACCCGGCGAAATTTAGCCTGCCGACTGGGGCTACAATCGATACGGGTAAAATTCTACCTAGCGGTACGCAACTACTTGGCCACGGCTATGGTACAGTAACAACGACAAATACGGCCATACCCACAGGCTCGCGGGGTCCACTCGCGGCGACGTGCTCGTCCTCAGACACAGGCAATTTCTTGCTATCCGGCGCTGTTGACTTAGATGCGGGTATTTTTACAAACCAAAACGGAAACGTAGTTGGAACCGCAAGTGGGCAAGGGATGGTTTTCCAGCTTAGCGGTATCCCTATTTCTGACTGGCAACCCTAATGGCACGACGTACACGCCCCCTGCATAAAATTAGTTTAAAAGCTAACCGGCCGAAGGAGGCCAAATGAGCTTTCACGGACAGAGCCCCAAAGTTACACGGGTACGATTTACCCCACAGGCAACAGACCCAGTAAACCCGCAAGAGGGTGATTTCTTCTATGCTGATGGTAGCAGCCGCACTGAGGGCCTGTATGTGTATGCGAACGGCAGTTGGGCAGTCGTAAGCTCTGCGGCTGCAAACACATTCGACAGCCTTGTGCTGACCCCGCAGTCGTCGGACCCAGGCAGCCCATCAGAGGGCATGCTTTTTGTCTCTGATGGCACACCTAGGGCCGAAGGGCTTTGGCAGTACAAAAATGCCGAATGGGTGCAAATTACTGGCATTGTAAATTATCAAGAATTTGTGCGCAAAGAACCGGTAGAGGTGCGTGTTGCGACTACAACGGCAATTACGCTGGCCTCTGGGCTTGAAAATGGTGACACGATTGACGGCGTAACGCTTGTAACTGGCGACCTTGTGCTAGTGAAAAACCAAGTTACTGCAAGCGAAAACGGCGTATATGTCGTGCCAGCAAGCGGTGCTCCAAGCCGACATAGCAGCGCCGATACTTTTGGTGAGCTTAATGGCTATGTTGCATACGTAGCTCGCGGAACAACCAATACAAACACATTTTATTTTCAAACAGCCACACTGACTAGCTTAAGTGATAACCAAACATGGAGCACGACTCCGCCGACAGAAACATTTACTGTGCCCGAAGACGTTTATGAGCTGCAAATTGAAGCTTGCGCTGGGGGCGGAGGAGGCAGTGGCAGCCGTGCCGACTCAGACAACGGTCATACTTGTGGAGGCGCTGGCGGCGCAGGTGCTTTGCCTTTATTTTTTACTAAAAAAGTCACTCCTGGCGACATCATCACAGTTAACGTCGGCCCAGGTGGCTTACCTGCCAGAAGCATTTATACGTCTGCGGCAGGCGGCGCTAACGCTGGCGGCGCGGGCGGCAACACTGTACTTACCTTTACTGACCAAACGCTTACTTTCTACGGCGCTAATGGCGGTGCGGCCGGAACTAACGGTACAAACCCGCCTACGGGCGGCACTGGCGGTGCAGCGCTGTCTACTACGGTCGTAGGAAATCCTGGCGTTGCTGCTGGCGGTAACGGCGGTTATCAAACATCTGCCGGAGCCGAGGGTGCAGGTACTTCTGGCGAAACTACGCAGTGGGCTGCTGGCGGTGCTGCTGGAGCGGTAGTATCTGGCGCTGCTGTTGGTGGCGGCGGCGGTGCCGGTCGTGGAGCTGGTGCTGCCGGTGCCTCAGCTTCTAACACAGATGCCGCATGCGCCGCTGCAAGCTCTGGTGCGGGCGGTGGTGGTGGCAGCAGAACTTCTACTACCACTGGCACTTATCGCTCCGGTTGGGGCGGTTCTGGCTATGTTAGATTTAGTTGGTAATGCACTGGGTTTAAATGCATAACAATGCAACATTATTAAGCATTAGGCGCTTTGTGTTTAAGCAATAAAAATGAATGAAATTTAAATGAAGGATAGAAGGAAAAATGAGAGTACAAAACCAAGACCTGCTAGAAATTGATGGTTCGCGGGCCACGGTCAGCTTGGCGGCCAACGCAAACCTGAAGCCAATTTGGATGGGCCATGTCATAAATGCCAGCATCCAATTAGTATTCACTGGCACGCCAGATGGCAGCTTTAAGCTGCAGGTCAGCAACGACCCTGGCAGTATGCACTCGGCCTCTGAAGCGCAACAATACGCCGGGCTAACGAACTGGACCGACGTAGCTGACAGCTCGCAGACCATTAGCGCTGCAGGCAACCTGGCTTACGAACTGCAAAACAACGGCTTTGAGTGGGTTAGGGTGGTTTGGACCGCCAGCACGGCAGGCTCTGGCACGCCGACGTTAACAGTAGCACGTAGCAAGATTAAGGGGCTCTAGGCATGTGGTGCATAAATAAGTTTTGTTTACCGGAGGTTAGCCGTGGCTAGCGATTACATAAAACTGCCCGCCGTAGCTGCTGCTGGCGGCGATAGTGTGGTTGAGAGCACATTTAGCACCTCGTTTCCAGGCTCTGGCTCTGTTACATTTAACATACGAAAAATTGGCAAGTTGGTCATCATGGAGGTGCCTGAAATTTCCGGCACTGCCGATGGTGGTGCTTTTGGAAGCGCTGATGCTCTGGATGCGGCATTATGTCCGCGTACCTTTATTTATGCGCCATGCTGGATAAACGAAAACGGGACTGACAAGCTGGTTGTTGCCGAAGTCGATGCTTCTGGCTCCATAAAGTTTATTAACACAAATGCTGCAAACTTGGCGGCAGGTGCCTGCTTTGTAAACAGTTTTACTATGACCTGGACTCTTGCCTAAGGCAGCTTATGGACGACCTAAAACGGTCTTTGGACAAAATTGAGCAAAAAGTTGACAAGCTGGATGGCCGCCTGGACCGCATAGACCTTCGGCTAGAAAAGTATAACGCCGAATTGGAGTTTCATGTGGCACGCACCACTCAACTTGAGGATGCACTGCTACCGATAAGAAACCATGTCCAGCAGATGCGTGGCGCGGGCAAGCTTTTGGTTTGGTGCTCTGTTTTGGCTACAATTGCCGGTGGCATCAGCTGGCTTTGGAGCCGCTAGTATGGGTAAGGCTAAGGTTGCCAAAGAGTTAGTGGAGCAGGTTGCCAAACTTGGCAAAGACGATGCCATTAAAATTTTGGACCGCATCAGCACCCCAGAGCAGGCTGTTGCCTTAAAAGGCCCAGAGCGGGCCGAGTACCTGCAAGCGCTAGATACTGTATATGGGCCGCAAAGCAAACGAGCAGCTGATATGGGGTTTGGCAAGGATACTTGGTATCACGGCACCACCGTGCCTATTGAGCAGTTTAAAGACGATGCTAAAGGCTTAAGCACCGGGGCCCAAAGCGCAAAGCGTGGTTTTTTCTTTGCTCAAGACCCGCAAACAGCTAGTGACTATGCTGAGCTGGCGCGAGAAAAAGGCGTAATTCGTGAAGGCGATAAAGTAACAACTCGCTATTTGTCGGATACTGCTGAATTGCATAATGATGCCTACGATGAAGTAAGAAGCTTAAACTTTGATGTGGACTTTGCAAAAGGTGCAGTTCGTCGGCAGCAAGAGCGCAATGCAAATACTCGTGAAGTACTACAACGGCGAATGTCAGAGCTTGAAAGCGGTAAATGGCCTAAAGGCCTTAGCAAGCAAGACATAATTGAAACTATCGAGCGGCACAAGCAACAGATAGAGTCGGGCGAAAAATTTATTGCTAATAAAACTGCTGAAATTGAAGCGGCGACTAAGAAAATTCAATCTATTGATGACCAGCTCGGCTCACAAGGTCAAAACGTCTTGCCGGTAAAGCTTAGGGCTGGCGAAGGCAAAATTGCTACCAAAGATTATAAAGGTGCTCCCTACCGCGACGAAACATATGCTGACATAATGGCAAAAGCCCAGGAGCGCGGCAACTCAGGCGTGCTGTTTAAAAATACTTATGACCCAGGGGACCCTAATCATAGAGTTGAGCAAAATATAGCTGCAGTTTTTGACCCTGCTCAAATACGTTCAAAGTACGCAGCATTCGACCCGCGCTTTAAAGACAGCCCGTTGCTCATGTCCGCCGTTGGTAAGCGCCCAACTGCCGCAGACGTGCTTTCAAAGCTTAATCGCCCGTTTGGCAAAGCAGTGGACTTGGCCGGTGATGCGCTTAACGCCTATGATGAGCACGTGACCAGCCCGATTGGCGTCATGGCTGCAGACGCCGCAACCGATTTAGCAAACCTGGTGCGCATACCTGGCACGCCAGCAGCAACTCACAACAAAGTGCTGCAGGACGTTGGGGCCGCAGCCAGCCTGGGCGGCGAAATAGGCCTGGACCCAACAAATTTTGTGCCTGGCGCTGGCGTAGTGGCCAAAATGAGCAAAGGTGCCAAGGCAGCTGGCAGGCTTGAGAAAGTATTGAGTGTGCTTAAAGGCCCTAAGGTGTCTAAGGCTGCGCATGACGCCGGTAGTGCGGTTAGCATCATTACCGGCCAAGCCGTCAAGCCACAAACTGCCACTGTGTTGACTGGCGCACAACAAAATAAACCCGTACTTGTAAATGCCATCAAAAAAGCTGAAGCACTTGTTGGGCCCGATGAAGTGCAAGCTTGGCTGCAAGGTAAAAGCACTAAGGAGCAGATTTTGGAGCGTATTAAGGATGCGTCTAAAAGCAACGCACCTGCTCCAGAGGCACCGACCCCCCTCAGGCCCCTAAAACCTGAAGGTGCACAATGACCGAAGCCGATTTTAAAGCCATGGGAGCCGTTATATTAGCCGCCATAGCCCTTGGCGCCCGCCAAACTGCATTTAAGCTGTTAAGTGCACTATTCAGCCCAAAGGTCATAGAATGGGCCGTTTTGCGGGCGTTACGCTGGCTTGCGGGCCGGACTAGCTCTGGGGTGGACAACGAACTGGTTGAGCTTGTGGCCGAAGCCATGCAAGGCAACGAGCCCGGCCCGGCCGACGACTTAGGCACAGGGGACCAGCACCAAACCGCCCAGGCCAGCCTGTGCCCGGCTTGCGGTCAGCCAATGCCTCCCAGCGCATAATTTGTCGCACTGCATTCAAAAAACATGCCATAATATAGCATGCGACGTGCCTTCACATTAAAAATAAAGCCCTTTAGCGTCAACCAAATGTATGGGCGCGAACGCAACCGTAAGACCATGGACTGCTACGACTGGGAGGCCCAGTTTTGCCACCTGCTGCGCCAGGATGCTCCGCAAAAAGCACTGAAGGAGCTTCGTGAGGCTTTCGACAGCTCAAAGCACGCCTACGTTGTACGTTTAACTTTTGGGTTTCACAGCAGCATTTTCTTTACAAAGGATGGGGCTATTAGCAGCCGGAGCTTTGACTTAACAAACTTAGAAAAGCCAATTTTGGACCTGCTGTGCGGGCCGAAGTATCATGAGCAAGAAGCGCCAAACCTAAACTGCGATGACAAGCTTGTGGTGCAAGTGGTCAGTGCTAAAAAAGTGCAACAGGAGCCGGGGTACAGCATCCGGGTGGCCATCGGCATTGTTAGCAAGCCCCAGCCCCTGTAAACATAATTTGTTTAACCGGGCTAATGGAGCAAAAAAATGAGTAGGGCCGGGCGCGACTCCGGCTTCGGGCTTAAAGAGAACGATACTGGCCCATTAAAGGGTTGCGTACCCGATGGCTCGTCTGACCTGCGTGTCTCCAGTGGTCGAATCGCACTTTCAGCTTTACCTGTTAGGTGCCTTATTTCAGCATCAGAACCACAGCTTCCCACGCCGCCTACTCAAAACCATTACTGCATTTGTGTATCAACAACCACAAGCACATACTCTTTTGGGTCTGCCGCACTTTGGGCCACCATGATTGGCGCCATGAACGCCTCTGTGA
>ERZ724522.1177-NODE-1177-length-14677-cov-3.771509_pt1 | contig 14677 bp, 28 predicted proteins | sample MGYA00376055_ERZ724522 | MGnify/ENA primary metagenome ERZ724522 (study PRJEB28724, sample SAMN07190884) | wastewater metagenome | isolation source: effluent of sewage treatment plant in Hong Hong | place: Hong Kong | collected 2016-03-17 ... | reverse complement strand
AAATATGATTACATTTACTGATGACGAACTAGAAGAAGAAGAAGAAGAAAATTTCAACTCATATGATTCATCTACTGATGTGGAATACAGCCACTTTGGCCAGAATTTTAGAAGACCTAAATGTGAGTGTGGTGCAGTTCACACTAAGACTCCGCACCTACACAGTGATTGGTGTCCAATGTACAATCGTGACCAGATGCTTAAGAAGACGGAGAAATAATATGTTAATTAATCGTTTTTTATTAATCTTAATATTAAGTTTACAAATATTTAATAAATATAATGAGTTGGTTTGGTATCATCAATTTGAGCACATGTTAGCAACTATAATAAATTTTAAATAGGATTACATATTATGCCTAAGTATGTAAATGTAACTGAAATGCAAGAATCAATATATTTTACACCTTTATATTTTGAGGGTTCAAATATAAACCATAAATATGATATTGATGTATTTAAACAAAGTATTAAACTTATTTATAAATTAACAGCATATTCTTCTTATGAGCAAAACCCAGAAGGATGCATACTTTATATATTTAAATACCTACCAACAAATCAATTTGGATACTATGAATTAATACCTGCTGGTTATTCATCTTGGACTTATGACCCAGATGAAATGCTATTTATTAGTAAATACACAGATTGGGATGAATTTGTAAGAATGAGTTTGACAGATGCCTGGCGAGAAGAGTTAAATAAAAATCCTCAGGAGATTGAATAATGCCTACATTCACTTGGTATTCACCTAAGCTTGATGAAACAATAGAAATGATTGTTAAAATTGCAGAGCGTGATATTCCGCCAGATTTGGCACCACATGATTGGGTCCGAGTATATGAGATGCCTGCGCATACTCGCAAAACTTACTTAGATGGACAGAGGAAGGACTTAGCTGACTTCAAAGCTATCGCAAAATTGGGACAAGCTGCGGCCGAATTACCTAGTAACGACCCGAGACGAGATGAGATTCAGAGGGAGATTGATGGTAGGAAGAAGATAGGAAAAAAGGAAACTAAAGGGGTTTAAGATGTCTAAATTAATACTTGCGTTGCGAGACAAATATGCAGCTGTGACGGTAGCTGCTGCACTTCTTTCCGACAGACTGCAGGAAGTTAATATCGACCCGGCACATGCTGACCAACTTTCTTATTTACTAGATGTGTTACTTGAAATGCAAGCCGACTTTGGCTCGCAAATTAATTTGGAGACTACAAATGCGAAATCTATTATTACTACTGATATTAAGTAGTTCTACCTTAGCCTTGTCCCTTCCTCGTTACACCTGTCCTGATGCGTTTCCCGCAGGAACTGATTTGATTAAGAAATTTGAGGGATTCAGTGAGCATGCATATAGAGACACAGATGGGACCTGGGCGATTGGCTATGGTACTCGTGGACCAGGAATAACTGTCACTTCTGTGTGGCCTGAGTGGTATGCTTCTTCCTGGCTCGAAGTAGAAACACTCATTCTCTGGGCTGATATTTGTGAACAAATTACTAATCCCCGTGTTAACGGAAATCATATGGCGGCTCTAGTTTCTTTTGCCTATAATGTAGGATTTGGCAAGCTGAAGAGAAGCGGGATACTTGAGTTAGTTAATGCAGGTAAATTTAAGCTTGCAGCAGGGAAGCTACTTCTATATAATAAGAGCAGGGGAAAGTATATGAAAGGTCTTGCGCGTAGACGACTCGCGGAAAAAGCCTTATTTCTCCGACCAATTAAAGAAAGTTATGTGGAGAAAATAGATGAGTATAATTCAGATTCTATCTAATTTGTTCAAGAAGCCAGCAGCAGCTCCTGTGATTCCGCCAGCAGTAACTTCACCTGCCGCGACACCTGTGATGCCTCCACGACGACTGCTTACAGTAGATGATATATTGACTTCCTCTGGTAAATATCCAGAACGTGCAACATCCTCTGAGTGCACTGCGGAAGTACGAGGCAATGCCTATACTCTAGTTTCAAAGGTTAATTCATTATTTCTAGACCTTGGAGTACCTGATTCTCTTTCTGTTTCCTCTGGATTCAGGACACAGGCAGCAAATGCAGGTATACCTAATGCGGCCAAGAAGAGCAGTCACATGGAAGGTAAGGCAGTAGATTTGTTAGATGCAGATGGCAAACTAGACGCTGCCATATTTGCCAAACCTGAGCTGCTAGTTAAACATAATTTGTATCTAGAACATCCAGAAAGCACGACAGGATGGACACACCTAGATATAAGACCTCGAGATAATCACATATTTAAAGTATGAGGTAATTCGTGGATAAATTACAGATATATTACACATGTGTGCAAGTCGCTAATTTAATCTATATTGCATACATATTTACACAAGATATTAAACAGGGCCTGATTCTTCTAACCCTCACAGCTGCATTTACAGCCCCCGCAGCAGGGCGTATATTTGGAGTTTGGTAATATGCCGATATATTTATATTATGACAAAAATACTGGATATGAAATTGAAGTTATTCGTAGATTTGAGGAATATGAACAAATTCCTCAAGAAGACGAATTACCAGAGGCGGAAAGAGGAAAGAGCAGAGATTGGGAAAGACATTTAGGAGTGCCTCTCCACACAAGTAAGTGGCCGGGCAGCACAGGTCCTGTTAAGGGACGTCCTTAAGAAAGGACCGACATGCCCGTCCAGGGCAGAAGGGATGACCATGAACTGGCCAGAAGCAGTGGTTTGGATAGTGATAATTATTTGTTTAACAATTTATCATAGGAAAAAATAATATGAATATTATTCAAGCTGTAAAATCAGGATTACCATTTAAACGTAAAACTGAAGTTTATTATCGACAACCCGGCGATGTTCACACATTGTCTAGAGAAGAACTAGAAGCAGAAGATTATGAAATAAAAATACAAATGATTGGCCTCAATAAAGCACAAGTTGAGGATATTTATTTTCGGGGTGTAGCAGCATATCCGGTAGCTTCTCGTGCAGAGATAAATAGACTTCTTGATGTTCTTTTACAAGAATTAGGATTCAAATGAAAAAACTCATTCCACCAGTAATACGAGTCAAGTTTTACGTCGAATGTCCGACATGTAATAAGAAGCTTATAAGTCTTCATCGACATGACTACAGGACCTGTCCATGCTTCAGTCACGAAGATGGCAAGCTTGGAATAAGCATTGATGGTGGAGATATATATACCCGTATAGGCTGGGGAAATGAAATCTCCCCACCTGAGATTAAGCAGGGTAAATTTGAAATAAACTTCAACACTGGAAAATATAAGTTAATTGACACTCTGCCAGATGAAAGTATGAAGAAAAGTTAAAGTAATAGTCTTTCTATGCCGTTAAGGAATGTATAGGAGGTATTAACTAATGTATGATTTTACACAGCTAGTTGAAGACATTCATTTCTTTGAGGAAGTCCATGAAAATTATTATCCCAGTTATACTGGTACGGTACATCCTTTATCAATAATTGGTTACCTTCTCGATGAGATTAGTAAACTTCGCGAAGAAGTGGAAGAATTAAAGTCTAGTCAAAAATGACGAATTAGGGGGTGGCTTATATGATAAGGACAAATGGGATGCCGTCCATCTCAAGTAATAGACCTTTTATACCGTTATAAGTGTATAAGGAGTATTTATGTCATTAGTTTCAAAAAGAAAAGAGTTGGACGAGGCTTTGAAGGCGGACATGGAACGTACAAAGGGTCTCGCCTCCTCTATTGAAGCAGAATCAACAAGGATTCTAAGGAAGGTTACGGATGCAGAGCCTTTTGCTACATATGTGAAAGTAGTGCAGGATGGTTGTGTATCTATTCAGCATCAAGGTAAAGAGGTTATTATACCTTCAAGCCATTTGAACCTACTCGCCATGACCTTACAAGAATATCTTAAAGACTAAAGTTTACCTAAAGATATAACTAACACATACCGATAAGTTAAGGGTAAGGACGGCGTGGGAAGCTAGCGTCAAACATTGCAGAGCCCAAAAAGTCAAACAAGAATTAGATAGGAGGACTAAATGGTGAAAAGCATTCAACTAACCGGTCTGTTTGTGGTATTAGCATCACTTTACTGTGCTAAGGCTAAAGCAGAGCCTACTATTATGACTTATGCGCATTACCAGTACACCGGCACTTATACTGTCGATGTTTCTATGGAGGCACCTTACCCTTCTAATCAGAAGGTTAGATACGTGTTTGGGACTAAACAAACAGAATCAATCGAGTTGACCCCTCCCGACTCTAAAGGATTGATAGTATGTGTATTTCAACCTCTATTAACTGACAATATCCCAGCCTCAGGACACATGCCAGAATCTAACTTTGTCATTTTACGATACAGTTGTATGGAGAATAGTGGTAATTTTGGTGCTACAGGTGTGCTATTTCAGACAGTTCCAACGCCGGGCTATCGATTAGCCTCTGACTCTTCTACACATGAAATTCATGTTGGGCACAAAAAACTCTTCGGTGGACGGGCATTTAGCATAAAAGTGACCCTTCGTTCAGATAAAACCTACCTCGGAGCTTTTCCAGAACGGCAACCTCTCTTTGAAGATTATCTTTACAATCATAAATAAAAAGGATTTTTGCATGAAAGTATCCCTAATATTAAATCTAATATTGATAATCGTTATCGGGAAGCTTTTAATTGACGCTAGACCTGGCGTTAAGCGAGGAAATGAGGGTTCGAGTCCCTCCCTCTTGTCCTTTTTAACTCAAAAGGAGTTTACTTTGAAAAGCGTTATATCTCTAAATATCAAGATGTTGCTAAACTCTTTGAATTGGATTTGGACCGTAAACACCCCAAAGTGCGTGCCTTTAGACGCTATTGCTCGTATAAATCTAGAAAAATTGGCTGCTCGTACCAAAAAAAGAACAATCCAAGGCTATGGAGATAACAGATGAAAGATAAAATCATTACCGGAATTAATGACCTTGCCACAGACCAAGGAATAAAGATTCTTTTAGCAGTAGAATCTGGTAGTAGGGCTTGGGGTTTTGCTTCTCCTGATTCTGATTGGGATGTTAAATTTGTTTATTCTCGTCCTTTATCTTGGTATCTTTCTGTTCATGAAAGACGCGATGTTATTGAATCTCCTATTACTGAAGACCTTTTAGATTATAGTGGGTGGGATGTACGTAAAATGTTATATCAAATTCATAGGGGTAATCCGGCTTTATTTGAATGGTTCAATTCGCCTATTACTTATTACGTTGATACCTCATTCTTATCTGCTGCCAAAAATCTAATGGGTAAATATTTTAATCCCAGGGCTGCCATTTATCACTATTTACATATGGCTTCAGGAAATTATAGGTCCTATCTTAAGTCTGACTTAGTGCGACTAAAGAAGTACTTTTATGTATTACGTCCCTTATTGGCATGTCGGTGGATTGAACGCCATCACACTATGCCTCCTACAGAGTTTGAGGCACTATTAGTAGATGAGAAATTAGATTCTAAGTCTACCTTTCCTTTTGCTGCAGTTGATGATTTATTACATAAAAAGAAAGAAACTAAAGAATTAGGAGAAAGTCTCCGAATAGATATTATTAATAGATGGCTAGAAACTAAGATAAAGTATTTTTCTGACCTTGCTCGTACTGCTTCTAAAGTAACCTCTAGACCAGATGATTTGGATGAATACTTTTATCAATTGGTAAGAGGAAGTAATAAATGAATCTCATTGGATGGCTTGGTAGCTTGTGCTTTGCAATCTGTGGAGTCCCGCAATATCCATGAAAAACCAAAGGAGTGAAAAATGATTTATCTTAACTTAATTTCATGAGGCCTTAAATGTTACGTGATTACATTTGTATTAGAGTTAAAGCGTTACTTACCATGCGATATGATAGGTTCGGGTGGATGTTTGCTGCGTCAGAAAATGGATATAAATTTAAAGTGGGATATTTGGGACAGGATTTCATCGAAACTTATAAGTCTGCCTTAGCATGGCAACAAGGTCTGCACCCTAATCAGTTGCTATCGGCTAGAATAAAAGCCAGGAAGGAAGAACTAGCAAACTAGGGGTTCAATGAGAAGTATTTAATCTCTAATGTTCACCATTATATCAAAGTACTATCGGCCTATAACTATGTCTCTCAGAGATACTAGGAGGATAACTAGATGCACAGTTACTATGATGAAGATGCAGATAAAATAGACTGGGAGGGAATTGATGCCGCCGCTACCTACATCGGGGAGAATTGCAAGAAGTGGGGACGCATTAATGTAGTGCAGTATAAAGAGAAATTTGGTACAGTACGTGTCTATTGCAACTTTGGTTGGTATGACTTGGCGTCTTTCACCTATCCGGGCTATGTTCGGTATAAGTATCCATGGATGCGATACATTAAATTACACTATTTAAATTTCCTAATCATTCCAGTGCAGACACAAATTTACAGATATTTCTATGCCCAATCTGTTAAGAAATATCCACATCTAACCGAGGAGATATTAAGAGCTGCGGACTGGCCTGAATATCTACAAGGCCTTGGATATAACTATAAGTCAAATTTGGAGTAATATATGGGATTGCCACTAATCATTTGGTTAATACTTGGACTTTACGTGTGTGTTCGCATTCGTCTCTACACTGAATATAAGATGAATACATTTGAATATGTAGTTATTATTGCCCTGACACCTCTTATTTCCCTTTCCTACGTATTCTATCTTATTGCCAAGGTAAGATACTAATGAGAGGCCAAATATGAAGACTTGTGTTATTTGTGATGTAGAGAAGGATATAATGGAATTCTACGAAATAGATGATGGAAACGAATTTGTTCAAGTTGTCTGCAAAACTTGCCGATATAATAATCTGGGACCGGAAATCATTAACCTGGAGCAACAAGATGAATATTTCACTAAAACTAATTAGTATATTAATACTATTAACTGCATGTGGAAAGCAGGAACCTATTGTTGTAGATAGTAGAAGTGAGACAGGGAAAAGTTGCACTGCCAGTAAAGCAGATAAGAAGACTACAATATCTTGTCCAGATGGCTCTGTTGTAGAAGTATATGATGGAGAGAACGGAGCCCAGGGGCCTCAGGGAGTGCAGGGGCAGATAGGAGTACCGGGAGAAGACGGCGCAACAGGAGCCGCAGGTACAAACGGAACTTCTTGTATTCTCTCTGAAGTAGAAGACGGAGCAAAGATTACATGTGCCGATAAGACAATTACAATACGTAATGGGATTCAGGGGATTCAAGGGATTCAGGGAGTGCAAGGCGAGACAGGAACTGCTGGTGCGCAGGGGGAGCAAGGGGAGAAGGGGAATACTGGAGCAGTTGGAACTAGCTGTACCGTATTCCAGACAACTGAAGGTGCTGACATTATTTGTGGCGAGACTAAGGCCTCAGTCGCCCACGGAGAGCAAGGCCCAACAGGGCCGCAGGGAAGTCAAGGAATTGCAGGCAGAGATGGTACTGACGGAGTAGACGGGAAAGACGGGGCACCTGGATTGCCTGGTTCATCAATTACGCCAGTAATTCCGTGTCCAAATAAATCTGGCTCATTTCCGGAAGTACTTCTATGCATTGACAATAAGTTATACGCAGTATTTGTAGAGACTGGAAGTACCAAGACTGTTCGCTACTCTCAAATTCCAGCTGGAAACTATCAAACTACAGATGGTCGTAGCTGCAATTTCACTGTATCCAATTCTTGCACCTTGAGTTACTAATGGCCTGGAAAACAGCAGTTATCACTATACTTTGTATAACTTTCTTTATAGGAAGACTCGGACTTGAAGCTTACAGATTTAATCATATTGAGGTGGGAATGCAAGTTCGAATTATTAATGGAGCATACCCAGGATGTATAGGTACTATTCTATCTCTAGAACCTCCAATGGGATACCGTGTTAAACTTAGTGCCTGCCCAAGAGCGGGAGAAGATAATCTTGAAATACTTACATTTAAATCAAGTATCTATTTAATGGAGTAGTTTATGTCTGAAATACTTCTATTTGTATACGGTGAACTAAGGCCTGATTGCAACCCACCTAAGACCATGAGTAAATATGAAATTGACCATGTAATTGGTGTCCAGGGATACGACGAAACTACAGGTGAAATTTACCTAGTTCCTCACCTACTTGCAGTAGATGAAAGAGATTACATAGAAGGTTATGTAGTAACAATTGATGAAAATGAATTACCTGAATTAGATGAGTATGAAGGGGAGAATTATTCCCGAACATATGTACTAACTAAGTCAGGACGCTTAGTGCAAACTTATGTTAGGAAATAACATATGCAGATAATAAAAAGTACTAAAATTATTAGCCCAGAATACATTGCAGGGGTATTCGATTCCGACGGCTCAATTACTATTGCTCGTCGACATCTTGGTACGCGAAAACAGGCAAGTTATTGCCCTTGTTTACAATTACAATGGAAATATTCTCCACTAGCTGCGCAAGTTATGCAAGAAATAAAAGAAAGATATGGCGGTAGTATTTGTTTGCCAGCAATCTCTGCAGGTTCTCTTGGAAAAAATCAAACTATTAAATATACAGTAGCTTCTAAAATGTCTAAAACACTACTTACTGATATTATTCCGTATTTACGACTTAAAAAACAACAAGCAGAATTAGCGCTTAAATTAGTTTTAATAAATACCGATAGATTTTATGCAGGACGCGGTGCGGGCAGACCTGATATCGCATTTTGTCATAATATATGGGAAGAAGTAAAAATTTTGAATAAAGGCATTAAATGATGATTACTATAAAAAGTACTAAAATTGTTTATACAGATATTGACAATACATTGCTCTTCAGTCTCCGTGAATATCCACATGAAGTAACTCATGAAGTGGTGAAGATTAATGGTCGTAAGTTCTGGGTACATGACCCTCACATTGAGATGATTAAGGATTTTAAGGCACGTGGACACTCTATTGTAGTCTGGTCTGCTGGTGGCGCTGAGTGGGCCAAACTAGCCGTAGAAGCCCTTAAGCTTGAATCCCATGTAGATTTAGTTATTTCCAAGCCGGATTGGTTTATTGATGACAAAACAGCTGAGCAATTTATGGGGGAAGATAAGAGATTTTATAAATCCCGTGTAATTGGCTTGCCTGCACAAAAGGAAATTAAGTAAATTTAACACCTGAACTAAAGGATACTTAATATGAAAACTTTGTTCTACACTCTCGCGTCAATTATTCTTCTGCCCCTGGCTATATTGACCTTATGGTTTATGCTTGCCCTCGGACGCTTCGTCTACCTTAACTACGAGTTACGACAGACTCAAGCTCCTGCCGGCTGGAATCAAACTCCTCCTCCAGAGGAAATGGATGAAGCAGTGAAATAATGTAAGTAATATTACAGGTTTGCTAAATAGTGTTGACGAGGAAGAAACTCAAATAGTATTCTAAATTTGATGGGTTGGGGCTGGGATACGGCAATCGCCAGCCTTAACTTACCTCTTACCATGGAGTTTCCTTTGAAAGTCACATTAGATGTACCCGATGCTGCATTGATAAAAGTAGCAAATAATCCTGATAAATATCTGGGCCCGCTTCTCATTTCCCTCGGCGCAGAACTGCTTCGCCAAATTCGGGAGGTTGAGGTGAACGACAGTAGCCCGCCTCCAGAAGCATCTACGAGTGGAAAGAGGAGAATTAAGAAATGATTAAATTTATTTACGAGTCAAATGACAGTGATGATGCTCTGCTTAGTTCAGAAGTAGTAATAGATAGCTCTGCCAGTATTCCGGAATTATGTGAAGCCCTTCTCAAATTCATAGCAACAGCAGGATATATGGTTGATACCTGCGAAGACAAGATTGTGTATTATAATGCAAGTAGGGCAAAAATGGGACTTGACCGGATGCAAGACCCTGAATATGTAGGTAACGAGTATCAGGCATATACCTTAGGTACCTGTGACTGCAAGGTATGTACTGAATTAAACAGCGATGAGGAGTAGGACATGAATAGCGTCGTAAAATTAGGGGCACAACCAGCTAAACTAGGACTGACAGCCGCCGATAAACACAATACGGAGACTACAAATAGTCTCATGGGAATTAGAATTAAGGCCGGTGAAGTCATCATCGTTGGTGGCAAGTCTGATGGAGAGCACATCACAGATGGTATAGTTGAGGCAAATCAGCAGGTAATTATCTACCCTGCGGCAACTTTGAAGCCGATTAAATATCAAACCTTTGTCTCCATCAACCCCGAGTTACTGTTACACGGGATGTGCAGTCACGCAACAATAATTGAGCCTGGTCGCGGAGAGGATATTTACATTGCATTTAAGGCAGGTAGAAGAACAGATTTGAAAAGCTTGCAATATTTAATTTGCGTATATATGATTGACTAGCAAGGAGGAATGAATCATGGAATTACCAATTGGAAAGATTGCTACAGATTTAATTAGTAAAATTGAAGAAGCCATTAGAAGTAAAGAAGTTGAAATACAGGCCTACCGAGACAATATTGCAGGTATTAAATTTATGGTGGCGGAGATACAGGAATTTGCCAATGCAAATAAAGCCCCTGAAGCTGAGGAGGAAAAGGCAAGTGAGTAACATTGTATCTCTCTCAGACAGAAGGGCACAGAAGCAGCGCAGCTATAGACAGGAAATTAAAAGAGAAATAGCTAAATCTAATTCTGTAGATGCATTACGCGCAGATATGCAGGACTACTCGAAGAGGCAAGCCGAGATACTCGACGAGGTTATGGCCCGCATAATGAGCCTGGAGGAAAAGCAGCTGGAGCTTGCCCACTATCTTCGACTTCTTGCAGAGCGCCTAGACGTTTAACTACTTAGCTTCAGGTGCCTTTTCCGCTGACTTCTCTCCAGCAAGCCATACTTCTTCTGCCATCTTCAACAGCCTATCGTCTTCCTCAGTAGCAGTAAGCTTAACTAGTTTCTCAAGTAACTGAATTACCGCATGTTTAATAAACTTCTCAGAAGCCAGTGATACAAGCATCTTAAGCAGCACATTTCCAGCAGTAGCCCCTAGTGTTAGTAGTATTGTGTTCATATTATTTACCTTTCTGTTTATTTAAATCCTGCTCTGCACGGAGGATGGCACCTGCCACCGGTACATACATTGAAGCAGCGGATAGTACAGCTTTCTTAAATTTAGCACTATCCATATCTTTTACCGCGCCGAGAATATCCCCGACGGATTTAAAGTAAATTGGTGCGCCTCTTCCCGAGACAAGAGATTCTCCCGGTGCCAGACTGGAAAGTGACCTGTGTTTAATATCACGGTCACGTAGAGCAGTGTCTACTACTTGGAGGGCTACCATAGGTGCAATAATCTTCCTGCCTACTTCAATGCCTCCACGAAGAGCCCCTTTATCATATAGCTCCTGTGCAACCTTTCCCCACATAGTTGTGGGCCACTTAGAAAATGCAGAGAATAAACTACCTGCATAGCGTCCAAAAGCCGACTGAGCTGCTTTATCGTAATTCAGCAGGTGATTACTATTAAGATATCTAGTCATTTGCTTCTGCAATTCAGCTACATCTCCGCGCTGTAGAGCTGGGAGCATAGCCTTCCTTGTCCCTGGGGAATTGAGTTTGGAGATGAATTTCATGCCCCATTCAGGATTACGGGCAATCTTCTCCCCCAAATCCTGTCCCATGAAATAGACCTGAGCTCTTGCAAGCTGCTCAGATTTCTCAAATAAGGTAGTCCATATCTGATTAAATTTACGAACTCCATATCCAGTGCCTGAAGTCTCTCCTAAGGCTCGTGCAAGTTCTGGAGAAATATGTGCTTTCAATAATCCCTTCTTGGCAAGGAATGCCTCAAGTCCTTCTTCTCCTACAATCTTCTTCAATCTTGTAATCTCAGCTAAACTTTTAAGCCAAGAAGCAGTACCTGCCTGCAATCCGATGTCGGGAATTGCAGATATTGCTGGCGTTGCAAGGTTTTGCAGACTTGCAAATACGTTTGTACCTCCAAGAAGATTCGCATACATATTAGCTACCATGCCTTTGGCATAGTCTGGAAGCTTGGCCAAAGCCGGTTGTCCTCTGCTTATCATATGCGCTTTCCACTTCTTCTCTGCCTGTGACATGGCCGCTGAAATGGAATCTTTTCTAGTTCCCAACAAGTCTTGAATCTTGTCTCGAATATGAGTAGCTGCAAAGTTGTCGCCCATTGCCTCCGCCTGCACTGCTGCAGTCTTCATCTTACTTATCACCGGACGAAGTGCTAAGCTGTTATTTACACTAGTAATATAATCTTTCATAGCCTTGAATTGATTTGTCTCGCGGAGAAACTCAGGTATAGCTCCGGTCTTCTCCCGAGCGGCAGAGATACGGGCTTGTAGATTTGTCCCTCTCTCCACATCGTGACTTAGTACATCAGAGAGTTTATTAGTTAATTTACTGGCCGTAGCAACTTCCTCTCCTGTAACTAACTCTACTCCCTTCACTAAATCTTGAAACTGTTTATTACTGCGAAGTAAGTTAGTGAACTGGTCCTGCGTGAGAGATTCAATCCCCTCTCCTGTTTTCCTGTCCAAATCCACAATTTGTGCCTTAAATACTTCAGGAAGTTTATCAGGAGCTACTATTTGATGGCGGATGTAGTCGGCTTTTGCTTCGATACCTGCGCCTCTGCTATTTACTCGGTCTAACAATTCCGTTGTCAAGCCAGTCCATTTCTGCTTAATATCTGCAGGAAGTTGGCCGGCATTAAATAATGTGTCAAAGTTCTCTGCAGTTATGCCTCGCTTCTTAGCTTCTGTAATGAAATCACCAAGTAATTGCAGGTCACTGTTTTGGTTTTGAGAAGCCTGCGCCATGCGCTCAGATGCTTCATCAATCACTTGTTCCATGTTGGTACCAAGTCGTTTATCAAATACTTTCATTAATGGCTTATCATCAGATAGCTTAAGTAGCTTACCTTCAAGAAGTCCAATTTTCCTCTCAGGTCGCAAGTTCTCCCTACGTATAATCTTCTCACTCAACTCACGACGTCTAATTTGGGGAAGCTCCTCCTCTGTCAACCTCGCAATTCCACCATGCTCCTTAACTGCCTTCTCCCAGCTCTCTGCTCCTACGGATTTAACTAAATCCTCGCGAAGTACGTCCATGTGGTCTTCTGCAATCTTTTCAAATACTTGCTCAGGTTCTGCTCGTCCTACCATCTGCTCGACTTCATCTGCCGCCCGCAAGTAGGCAGGAGAATCTGTAGTAATTCCAAGTTTCTCCGCAAACTCGACTGGACTATCTACATAGCCTTTCTTCAATGCAGTCTTTTCCATCTCAAGTACTTTACCCGCATCTCCAGCCAGTTCTGCCTCAATCTTGCTTTCAATTTCAGGAGTTGCTTTCTCTACCTTCGGAGCTGCCTTCTCTATTAACTTTTCAGCACCTTTGGCAATCGCGGGTACTGCAGCAGATACTGCTCCGCCAATTGCCCCGCCAAGTGTTGCTCCCTTTACTTCCTCTCCGGCTTTACTTCCACCAAATCCAGCAGCTGCCCCAATTCCCACACCTGCGAGTTTGCCAAGAGTTCCAGCTCCCGCGACCGGCATGAGTAAATCTGCAGCTTCTCGTAGATATGATTTCTTCTTATTTGCCAATTCAGATAGTTCATCCAAGGCTGCTTCATGTGATTTATCTTGCAGCATCTTATACAACTTCTGCGGTACGTTAAGCCCTGCGGATTCGCCGACAAAGCCAGCAGCTTGTTTAATTAAGTCAGAAGGAGATTCATCCTGTTTAGTTGCGCCGAAATAGCCAGCTACGTCTTTCAAATCATTTACATTTACGTTGTGTTTCCTGGCAATAGCATTTAATTCTGCATCAGTAGTAATATCAGACCATACAAGTCCTGGTTTGGCGGCCTCTGCTACAGGTTTAGCTCCGAGGTTGTCAAATTCAGCGTCAGCTACCGGTTTGGCGCCAAGTGCATCAAACTCGGAATCAGGTATTGGTTTAGCTCCTAAAGCATCAAATTCTGAATCTGAAATTGCCATACTTAACTTACTGTATTACTACAGCTCCTTTAGCTTTTGCTGCTTCTACATTGGCAGCTGGAATCATTCTCTCTGTACCGCTAGGTAGTCTCATTTTGACATCTCCAGTTGCAGCCGGTGCAGTAGGTGTGGGAGTGGCAACTGGAGTCGACGACTTAGCTCCAGTCATATTAAGCCTGTCTTGTCTTAGTTGTCTAGTCTGTTCTTGCGCCTGCTTCAATCTACTCTGAAGATATTGAGATTTAAGTGTATCATTTGATTCTCCCCAAATTTGCCATAGAGGTTTCTCCTGACTTTCAATATCTCCGGGCATGACAGTAGTTTTCCCCAGAGCTTTATCAAGTAGCTTCTCTTTGTCCGATGCCTTAATGCTACTATCTTGCATGATTTGAATAGCTTGCTGAAGTCCTTGCTCCTCCATTTCGGATTTCTTAATCAATTCAGCTTGGTTTTTCAGGGCCTCAGTGGTGTTAAGTTTAAGTAGTTCCTGGCTTTGCTTCTGTTCTGCTGCCTTTTCTGCCTTGGCTTGTCTTGCATCTTGAATCATCATCATAATGGCCTGGCGATTAGTATCACTCTCCATTCTGGCCTGCTCCTTCGCCGCTCCTACATCTGCCTGGAATCCTGCTCTTGCCTGCTCTGCTGCCTCTCTTCTAGTCTGTGCTTGTTCCTGCGTCAGTTGCATCTGTCCGCTTCTCAAATCCTTAATTCGGT
>ERZ724522.1175-NODE-1175-length-14704-cov-4.635948_pt1 | contig 14704 bp, 17 predicted proteins | sample MGYA00376055_ERZ724522 | MGnify/ENA primary metagenome ERZ724522 (study PRJEB28724, sample SAMN07190884) | wastewater metagenome | isolation source: effluent of sewage treatment plant in Hong Hong | place: Hong Kong | collected 2016-03-17 ... | reverse complement strand
GGCAAATCAGCCCGCGAAGCGAAGAGCCGGATTGGGAACGATGGGACGACATCACTGACCATGGCGACACCATCACCATGCTGGAACTACGGGAGGTGGGGAAGTGACAAAGGTAGGCGACGAGGTTTTCATGCCGAGCAGTTATGTCAACTCCAACAGCACAAGCGGATACGGAACGGTGATTGCCGTGGAAACGGAAACGAAGTACCTGATCCGTTACCGCAACGGTGGGCAGGCATGGGTGTCTCAGTGGCACCTGGACAATTTCGGAAAGACAGGTGGTTCCCAATGAGTAGCCGACTAGATGAGATCAAGGCGCGGCACGCTATGGCCAACTTACTGGCAGTCGGAGAAGTAAAAGTATGGGACTCGATGGCCGACATCCCCGCCCTTGTGGCAGCGGTAGAGGCAGTGCTGGAACTGCACAAACCGATCACTGACGACGGTAATTCGCTCCGTAATTGGCTTGGCATGTACGACGGTAAACCTCGGGATTACTGCAACGAGTGCGAGGTAGACGGGTACACGGCAGTGCCTTACCCCTGCCCAACTGTTACCGCTATCCAGTCAGCACTAGGTGAGGGGGAGCGATGAGCGAGGTATTCATAGAGAAAGAAGACCAGAGAATAGCACTAAGCAGCCAATGGTTCCCAGGGGTGTCTGGTCTGTGTAAATCAGTTCCTGGCGCTAGATGGTCTGCTACTACGAAGCAATGGATCTATCCGCTTTCTCTTGAAACCTGCAGAGCTCTTCGAGATGTGTTTACAGATATGCTCGTCATTGGACCAGAGCTTTGGCAATGGGCTGCGGAAGAGCGTGTGGCGGAGGCTGCCCTGGCCGAGCTAGGAGCTTCTACTGATGCGAAGCTACTGCTGGCGCCAGAATTATCGCCAGTGTTGGCGAGAGCCATGGCAAACAGGACATACCAACGGGTTGGCGCGCGCTTTATTGCCGAGGCTGGATTACGAGGCGGTGTTGGAGTTTTTGACGAACCGAGCCTCGGTAAGACTATCACCACTTATGGCGGGATTATGGAAGCAGGCCTCTGGGAAGGCTCACATCTTGTCGCAGCTCCGAAGACAACTCTGAAGTCTGTTTGGGCCGATCAGCTATACAGATGGGCAGGCGATACTGGAGCAGAAGCTTTCTATATGCCAGACGGGAAAGCGAAGAGACAGAAGGTGTTTGAAGAGTTTGCAGCATCAAGCGCTCGAACAAAGTTTCTCATTATCAATCCAGAAATGCTCTCGATCAAAAAGGCGCACTACTGTAATAAGTGCGAAGCCTTCCAGGGTAGCTATCTTGCGGAGCACCACCAGCTCGGACACAGGACGTCTTTGCAGATCCAAAAATGTGATTGGCCAGATCTCTTCAGCACACACTGGAGAACAGTAACCATTGACGAGGTCCAGAAATATCTGATCGGTATTCGTGGGCCGCAGAAGATGACTCAGGTTGGAACAGGAGCAACCTCTCTGAATGCAGATATGCGTATCGCGCTATCTGGAACGCCATTCAAGGGTGTTGTCAGGAATCTCTGGGGAATATTGCACTGGTTGCGCCCAGACGAGTACAAAGGGTTTTGGTCTTGGGCAGAGATGTATCTGCAAGTAACAGACAACGGGTTCGGGAAAGAGATCGGTGGGCTGCGAGAAGGCAAAGAGGGGGCGTTCTACCGCAGCCTTGACAAAATTGCAATTCGTCGCACAAAACGAGAGGTTCGAGAAGACCTGCCAGAGAATGTATGGCAGGAGCATTGGGTGGATATGCTTCCTGGCCAGAAGAAGCAGTACGAGTCAATGGTGGAAGAAGCTGAAGCAGAATTCGACGGAGTTGTAATATCTACCACAGGAGTGCTAGCTGAGCTAACTAGACTCAAGCAATTGTCGTTCGGAGAGTGGAAAGTTGTAGATGGAAACCTTGTTCCAACAGAGAAGTCTCCGAAGATCGATCTCGTTCTCGAAATGCTGGCTGAGCGAGGTGTTACTGGAGATCCAAAGACAGATAACGGCGAGATGAAGTACGTAATCGCATCTCAGTTCACACAGGTTGTCAATTGCGTTGTTGAATCTTTAGAGAAGCGTGGGATTAAGTGCCTGGTTATTACAGGCGCAGTAACTGGGAGCAGGAGAGCGCAGGCTCAGAAAGAGTTTCAGAGCGAGGGCGGAGCGCGTATAATGGCTATCAACACCACGGCTGGTGGCGTTGGTATCGATCTTGATGCTTACTGTGACGAGATGTTTATCTTGGACGAGACTTGGGTTCCGGACGAGCAAAAGCAGGTCGAAGGTCGAATCGATAATCGTGGCGAGCGAGTGAGCACCCGCTTCTACCACTATATCAGAACTAGGGAGACGGTCGAGGAGGGTATTGCAAACCTCAATATCGACAAAGACAAGATTCAGTCATACATACTCGACAAACGTCGAGGAGTAGAATTTGCACGTAATCTGATCGGGAGGAAGAGCGATGGGTGAGTGGCTTTCAGTTGCAACATTCTTTGCAGGAGCGTTTGTTGGTGTTGCAATTTATGGAGCTTTTGTTCGAGACAGAGTGATCAAAAAGGCGAACGCTTACGACCACAAGCGTGACCTTCGAAGGATGTCTATGAATGACAGAGTTACAACTTCTAGCTCGAAAGATAATGAAGGAGGTACGCGTATTACACAAAGCAAAATGAACAAGAGGCCAGGACAAAACTTTTCGTAACAAAGTCACAACTTTTTCAAAAAACTGTGCCATGAACGGGTATAGTTGTTACTAGCCAATATGACAAACACCAAGGAGTGAAGATGGCTAAGAAAACACCTCTGCTTTTGGAAAGCATTATCATCAAGGAGCCTGCAGACTTGCATGTTCGATACGCAGAATGGCTCGAGAAGAATTCTGGATACGAGGTTGATTTGAAGACTGTTCAACTTGCAACAGTCGCTCGTATGACGTTTCAAAAGAGTGATGAGAACCAGAAGAATCTTGCAGAGCGACGCGCTCGTGCCGAGGAAGCCAAGGAGCAAAAGGCTCTGCGTATGGCTCAGGCTGCAGACAAGCGAGAAGCAAAGAAGGTTGCAAAGGCCACTCAGAGCGAGAGCGAAGAGAAAGTAAAGCCAATGCGGAAGAAGCCTGCAAAGAAGGTTGCGCCTGCTAAGAAGGTTGCTGCGAAGAGGAAGCCAGTGAAGGCTGAAGAAGCAGACTTCTAAAAGTTGTCTTACCGAGAGAGTCTTGTCCTCCCCGAGAAGGCTCTCTCGGTAAGCATTCTGAACGGGAGAAAAGATGTCGATACCTATTCTTAGAAACAGCGAGCGTTCAACGTTCAAGCGTTGTCCGCAGCGTTGGTGGTGGGCATGGAGAGAAGGCCTCCGTCCGTTACGAGATGCGAACCCGTTGTGGTTCGGACAAGGAATCCACCTTGCTCTGGCCGAGTGGTATCTCGAGGGAGACAAGCGCGGTCCGCACCCAGTAGAAACCTGGGAGAAGTTCGTCGCTGACGAGGAACGATTTATCCCTGTAGATTACGAAGAGGACGAATACAAACTCATCGAGGCCAAAGAGCTCGGCAAGACAATGCTCAATGGGTATATCGAAGAGTACGGTCGTGATGACGACTGGGACGTTATCGCCACTGAGCGTACATTCAAGATGCCCATCAAAACTCAGAACGGAAAATCTCGTCTTGTAGATTTCGTAGGAACCATGGACGGTGTCTATCGCCAAAGGTCTACTGGAGAAGTTTGGCTCATGGAGCACAAGACTGCGAAAGCCATATTCCTGAATCATCTTCCATTGGACGATCAGGCTGGCGCTTACTTCATGGTTGCAACCCAGGCTCTACGCAGCCAAGGGTTGATCAAGAAAGACGAAGAGCTGCAAGGAATCATGTACAACTTCTTGCGTAAGGGATTGCCGGATACTCGGCCTAAGAACGCCGAAGGCCTGCGCACGAATAAGCCAACTCGTGCTCATTATGTGGACGCACTCGTGGCCTCTGGCGAAGGTCGAGCAGCTCTGGCAAGGCTTACTATTGCAGACATGGAAAATATTTCTGCCGAGAAGGGCTTGCGCGTCACCGGTGAAGTAAGCAAGATGCAGCCAACCCCTTTGTTTCATCGAGAGCCGGTATGGCGTAGCGCAGGAGAGCGCAGGACAACCTATTACGCAATCCAAGCTGAAGCCATCCATATGAAGGCAATGAAGACGCACAAGCTGCCGCTGTACAAAAACCCAACAAGAGATTGCTCATGGGACTGCAGCTTCTACAGGATGTGCGTATTACACGAAGCAGGAGAAGACTGGAAGGAGTATGCCGAATCAGAATTCAAGAAGGAAGACCCATACAAGGATCATCGTAACAACAGAAAGAGTGCATCTTCATGAGATCTATGAAAGACGCAGGACTGAGGGAGGTTCAATCGCTGATCAATCGCTCTGCAAGAACTTATGGCCTAGGTCGTATCTCGCAAGAGGATCACGACTACATCAAGACTCGCCTGCAAGAGATAGAGGTTCGTATCGTCGATATGGACGAGTACAGCACAAAGATGGAGGGGTTCTAGATGGCTAGGCCAAAAGGGATCGTGAGTCTTGCAGAAAGCGCAGACACGATCAATATGGTTATCACAGCCGAGTCTGGCTGGGGTAAGACTGTGTTTGCAGGAACGGCAGACCAGCGTAACAACGGTGGCGGCAAGGCGTTGTTCCTTGTTGCTGATCCTGAAGGAACGGTGTCTGCGAAGCATCAGGGAAGTAGCGCTGAGCAGCTACCAATTCCGGATTGGGACGATCTGATCGAAGCCTACAAGTGGCTAAGAGAAGAAGGTCACAAGGAGTATCAATGGGTGATCATCGATAGCATCACAGAGATGCAGAAGGTCGCCATGAAGAAGGCGCTAGAGATTGCAGTTCGTCTTAATGCGTCACGAGACCCTGATGTTCCTGCAATTCAGGACTATCAGAAGGTTCAGAACCAGGTGTTGAACATGATCAAGCAGTTCAACGACCTTCCTTGTAATGTGATCTACACTGCGCTGCCTCTGCGTGTTGAAGATCACGAAGGAGAGGTTTACTATCTCCCCAGTATGCAAGGTGGCCAAGGTGCTCTAGCGCAGCAGATTATGGGTTACATGTCTGTTGCTGGGTTCGGAACCTTTAAAAGGGTCAAAGACAAAGACGGGAAAGAGGTTGTTGCGCGGAGGATTTACTTCCAACCAACAGACGTCTATCGATGCAAGGATCGGTTTGATGCTCTTGGAACGCACAAAGACAACATTACCGTTCCGCAGATCGAGAAGTTGATTCGCAGCAAGAGTAATACACAAGCGCCTGTAAAGAAGGCGGTCTCCCCACGCAAACCGGTTCGCCGGGTTGCAAAGTAGAAGAACAGGAAGAGGTAACAAGTGCCCACTTTGAAGTTTGGTCATCTCGATGAAGTTGATACAGATTCGTCAGGTTTTGAAATCTACGACGGTCCAACACCAAAGCCAGGAATCTACACAGCAAAGATCAAGGTCATGCGAGTGAAGATGTCTAAGGCTGGTAATGCGTACTTCTCGATTCTTACTGAGTTTTGCGACGACAGCTCTGCAGACAAGGCAGAAACTGTTGGATTCCCGCTCTGGGTGAACATCACTCCTGGCGACGCAGAAGTTCAGCAGATTCGTACTGCGCAGCTATTCCGTGCAATTTGCGGAAAGAAGGGTCCGAACGTCACGCACGAAGAGCTTGACGACGGTGGCAAGGTTCTCAAGGTCGGCGGAAAGGATCCGCTAGGCACAGAGGTCCGCGTCGAGGTGAAGCGCGAAGTTTACGAAGGCGAAAGCCGCGCTGTTGCACAAAGCATTCTTCCGTCAAAGGCTAAGAAGGAAGAAGCGGAAGAGATCGAAGAAGTAGAAGAAGAGGAAGTCGAAGTAGAAGAAGTGGAGGAAGAGACCGAAGAAGAAGCAGAAGCTATTGCATATTCTGTCGCTTCGAAGAAATCTCTGCCCGCTTTGAAGAAGATTGCAAAAGAAGCTGGATACGAGGCTTCTGATCTCAAGGAATACAAAACCAGCAAAGATTTGCTGGAATTACTGGTCGAAGACGGAATCGTTGAAGACCCAGAATCGGACGACGAAGCTCCGTTTTAGTCCGACCCTCACAGGGCTACTCAATGGCCGAGTTCTCTCGTTACGTTGAGCCTTAGCCATGGTATCTCTGGGATTGGCGGAGGAAGCTAAGAAAGTTTCTTCGCCAATCTCAGAGAAACCGAGCGAAAACGACGGGCCGAAGCCTAAAATCATCCTTTAGGGAGAAAGAGTAATCATTCAATCATAATCTATCATATCAATCATATGATATCATATTATGATACTATGATATGATATGATACTATGATACTCTAACCCTATATAGCAATCTAAAACCAATTCGGCGTTCCGACCCTCCATCCCTCCTCCCCTCGATTTGTGAAGGCGACAGCGTGGCGCAACGATACAAAGCTGAAACAGTAAGACTTGCATTTAGCGAATTCTTTGTCGGACCAGAGAGCGACGACGGCGAGCAGAGGATGTTCTGCCCTCTCTGCGAAGACCCAGGATCTTCAGCATCTCCATCAGCAAGCATGAATGCAGAAAAGATGATGTGGAACTGCCTCAAGGGTAATCATGGCGGAGGTGTTGCAACTCTGATCAAAGATTTGCAAAACTCGTCTGAATGGAAGTTCCGATCTGCAACCATGAAGGCTCGCAACAACCAGCCGAGCTTCCGAAGGAAGGCTGCGACAGGGCGTATTGCAGCGGGCAAGCAAAACAAGCACCCTCTCGAAGAGAGCGACCTCGAAAAGTGGATCGAGAAGCTCCATGGTAACAACGAGGTCTTGCAAAATCTACAAAGCAAAAGAGGATTTGCAGAGAACACGATCAAGGCTTGGGAGCTTGGTTGGGACGGAAGCAGAATTGTAATTCCTGTCCGCGACGAAGACGGCACCCTGGTGAATGTTCGGCGATACAAAATGGACGCCGGCGGATCAGAAAAGATGCTCAACATTCCTGGCCGTGGCGAGGGGAGAATCTTCCGCCCCGACATCCTCGCTGCCAACGACGTGATTGTGGTTACAGAAGGCGAGACAGATTGCATTCTTCTGAACCAACACGGAATCCCCGCCATCACGCACACAGCAGGAGCATCTACATTCAAGCCGCAATGGGCGCCTGGGTTTGCAAACAAGAAGGTTTTCATCTGTTACGACAACGACGAAGCGGGCAGAAAAGGCGCTGCAAAAGCAGCCAAATCTATCTCGGCATTCGCCGACGAAGTATACAAGATCGAGCTCCCTCTGGACGAAGAAGGAGCAGACATTACAGACTACTTTGTCGGAGGATACGGAGATGCAAAAGCATTCAGAGAACTCATGTCGCAGGCAGAGGCAGAGAGAGACGACAAAAAGGACAGGAAAACCTTACCAGACAAAGGGAAAGAGGTAACTCTTCTTGAGTCGATGTCTGCGACTTCTGCGAACAGCGACGAGGCGCTGGAGGTTGTGGTTTCGATCGCCGGAAAGACGATTGTTCCGAGTTCCGCCCCAGCCTCTTTCGTCGCAGAATGCGATATGTCTGCAGGACCAAAATGCAACAGCTGCCCTGTGTTTGCATTCAACGGAGAGATGACGGTTGCAATAGAGCGAGACAGCGAGAATTTGTTCCGTTTTCTCGAGTCGACAGAGGACAGGCAGCGTAAGCTATTGCGAGAGATCTCTGGTGCTAAATGCAGAGACGCCGTGAGCTTCTCTGTCAAAGACAAGTATGTTGTCGAAGAGCTTATTGTACAGCCTGCAATTGACATTAGAGAGCAGGAAGACCAGCAGCAGGTTAGGCGATCTGTTTACTCTATCGACACGCACAAAACTCCAGTGAACAGGAAGACACGTTTGGTCGGAAAGAATGTGGTTGATCCTCGCGACTCGAGACTGCAGTTCATGTCTTGGGCTAACGAACCTGTTGATACAGATCTTGATCGTTTCGAGATGACGCAAGATATTGCAGAAAGCCTGTATCAGTTCCAGCCGAAGGACGGAGAATCTCCTCTTGATAAATGTTTCGAGATTGCGAAGGATCTAAGCGAGAACGTAACGCACATTTACGACTCAGACCTTCTTCATGTTGCATACGACCTTGTTTGGCACTCAGCCTTGTCTTTCAAGATTCATGATTCGACAATAGACAAGGGTTGGCTCGAGATGCTCGTAATAGGAGACACTCGTACAGGAAAGTCAGAAGTAGCCAAGCAGCTTTCAACGCACTACAACTGCGGTCAGATTGTCTCTTGCGAAGGGATGTCTTTCGCCGGTATTGTCGGTGGTGTGCAGCAAGTTGGCAGCAGTAAGGCCTGGCACATGACGTGGGGAGTTGTCCCTTTGAATGACAGGCGTCTGGTGGTGCTAGACGAGATGTCTGGATTGAAAGACAAAGATGTGATCGAGCAGATGTCTAGCATTAGATCCTCAGGCGTTGCTCAGATTACAAAGATCAATTCCAACTCTACGTCTGCCCGAACTCGCTTAGTTTGGATCTCTAATCCTGGCGACGGCAGCATGATCAACGACAACCCCAGAGTTGGTATGCACGCTATCGGAACAGTGGTGAATAATGCAGAAGACATCGCTCGGTTTGACTTTTGTATTGCAGTTTCTGCGAAGGACGTTGATCCTGACGTCATCAACTCTGGATTCGACCAGCACCACTCCCCGCATTACTCCTCGCAGGATTGCTCAGACTTGTTGCTTTGGGCTTGGAGCCGTAAGCGAGAAGACATCTTGATTTCAGAGAAGGCTCTGGATGAGCTTACAAAGCAAGCGAGATCAATGGGGAAAAGGTATGTTCCAGAGCCACCTTTGATCCAGGTGCAAAATGTTAGGTTCAAGATTTTGAGAATCGCTGTTGCTATGGCATTGAGAACTTATTCTGTGCACCATAGGAGCATCAACAAAGTGGTGGTGAGTAAAGAGCATGTGATCGACGCAGTGCGATTCCTTGATATGGTCTATGATCAACCATCAATGGGTTATTCCAGGCACTCAGAGCGGGTGATCACTGCGGCAGAGCTAGCTGAGAAGCGCAGGCAAGCGTGCAAGGCTTATCTTCTCGAGTACGAGGATTCTGTTCTGCTTACTCTAAGGATGGTTGGAGGACGAACATTCAGGACTCGAGACTTTACAGACTTCGGAGGGCTTGACGCAGACAAGGCAAAGTCTGTCAGCAACAAACTCCTGAGCTGGAGAATGGCAACGCTGAAGTCCAGAGGAGACATTGCAATGTCGCAGACGCTAATCGACATCATCAAGCAGATCGAGGACGAGGAGATCTGATGCAAACATTCATGACAAGGATGACGTATACAAGAACTGCGGAAGACCTGGACGACGCTCGTCTTGGGAAGCAAAGGATAGAAGCTCTACAAACTCTGAATCAAATCGCTTTTGGAGAAGGCGGATACAAGCATCATCCTGTAAATCTGATGTGGCAATACAATCCGCTGTCTCTTGCTGCTTATGCGATGGTTATGTGTAAGGAGTGGACATTCAAAAGAGGTTTCCTCGACACAAGACTGAGCAAGATACAACGAGTGGCGCAAGCTTTGATAGACGAGGGGTATAAGCCCGGTGATCCTGCATGGCTCGGAGACAAGGATGTTCTTCGGTCGCACAGATCAAACCTTGTGCGTAAGAATCCAGACCGTTATGGAGAGATGTTCCCCGGAACTCCTGACGACCTTCCCTATCTCTGGCCAAGCGTGCAGGAAGACGGATCATATCTACTTCTGCTTTCTAAGGCAGACAAGCGTCGTATCGAAGACAAGACAAGATCGCTACCAGAATCTATTGCAGAAAGAGTTGACAACCTTGACTAACGAGACTCCTAGAGTTGCAGTCCTTGGCTGCGGGCCAGCAGGGCTTATGGCTGCGCATGCTGCGAGCATGATGAATTGCGACGTTCGGATCTTCAGCAAGCCTCGCAAGTCGTATATGCGCGGAGCTCAATATCTACACGCTCCGATCCCAATGGCGACAAAGAATCCGTCATTCGAAATCCATTACAAGCTACTCGGTTCTGCAGATATCTACAAGGAAAAGGTTTATGGTGTTGAGCTCGATGTTGAGATCTCTCCGAACAGGCTCTCTGAATGGCACGAGGCTTGGGACATCCGAGAAGCGTATGACTGGCTATGGGAAACGTACGGAGGCTATGTCTATGGCTGGGAGGCTACTCCAGCAAACATCCTGGATGTCGTCGCCAGCGCAGATCTCGTCATCTCTTCGATACCTGCGCCCCTCCTTTGCCGTTCGCAGCACGGATTTATTGGAACGTCCATATGGGCTACAGACAAGGCTTTTGACCTCGATATCGATAACACCGTTCTCTGCGACGGGACGTGGGACAGAGGATGGTACAGAAGCTCGTTGATTCAGGGCGAGGGTAATACTGAGTGGCCTCTAGACACAAAGCCGCCTCTGAGCGAAGACCATCTGTGGGAGGTAGAGAAGCCAACCGCAACGAACTGTGATTGCTGGCCGGACATCATGCGTGTTGGTCGATACGGAAGCTGGAATAAGAAAGAGCTTTCTCACGAGGCGTATTTCAAGACAGTCATTGCAACAACAAAGCTTCTAGGAGTCAGCGATGCCGAATAGACATCCGCACGCGCCTGTCGTTGCAATTGATATTGATGCAACTATAGCACAATACCATTCTCACTTCTTGAACTTTGCGCGTCTTTGGACAGGCAGAGATCTGGAGATGAACTGGGAGGGGGTAGCCGGCTCTTTCTCGAAAGCAATGGGTATGTCAAAGAGGTCGTACAGAGAGTGTAAGCTCGCCTATCGACAAGGCGGAATGAAACGCAGCTTGCCTGTGTTCGAAGGAGCCAGAGATCTCACTGTTGATATACGTAAGGCTGGGGTTCAGGTTTGGATCTGCACAACAAGGCCATATCTACGCCTCGACAACGTAGACCCTGACACTCGCCACTGGCTGCGCAGAAACGGGATTCAGTATGACGGATTCCTTTATGGCGAGCGGAAGTATCAAGATCTTGTAAAGATCGTCGGTAAGGAAAGGGTTGTCGTTGTCATGGATGACCTACCAGAGCAGATCGAGGCAGCGAACCGTCTTGGTCTGAAAACAATCTTGCGGTATGGCGCGCACAATGCGTGGTATATCGAACAACCACACTGCAAGGACCAAGAGGTTACTATGACCCTTGGTAATGCGAAATCGAGGATCCTCTCCTTGATAGAAGAAAGGAAGAACGGGAAATGAAAATCAATCCAGGAAGCAGCATCGGAGTTCTTGAAGGTCACTTCGATAAGGTTTCGTACATCTCAGAAGAAGGAGATAGCGAACAGCTTGTACGAGTTGCATTGAGCCATCTGCCAGGAGCGATGGCCAAGTTCGCTGCGAAGAACCAGGACTACGGAGACACTGCATACAACCTCGGAGCCAAGGGTCAGTTTGCAGACATCAATCGAAAGTTTTACAAGCTCAAGCGTTCTCTGTGGGAGGACGAAACATTGGAATTCGAAAGCGTAGAAGAGATTCTCGAGGACATGCTCGGACACATCCTCTTGACGCTCGACTTCTTGCGCGAAGGAGAAACGAAATGACTAAAGGGTTGATCGTCGGAGCAGGCTCCGGAGTGGGACAAGAGTTCCATAAGAACATGCTCGAGAGCTATAGCGAGATCGAATGGTTCGCTCCAGGACAGGACGAGCTTGACGTTCGCAGTGAGCCGCTCATCAACGACTACATCGATAAGTTCGGACCGTTCGACTACATTGTCTACACAGCAGGAGTCAATCGCCTGGTCTGGGTTGAGGACATCTCGATCGAAGAGCTTGTTGATGTTTACAAGGTGAATGTGTTTGGGCTCCCCTTGATCCTCGGGTCGCAGAAGCGAATCTTCAAAAGCAGTAGCGCATCAGTTGTTGCTGTTGTTTCTGATTCCTACCGAACACCAATGCGCGGGAGCCTACCGTACGGCAGTAGTAAGGCCGCTCTGTACGCAGTGATCCGTAATCTCGCTCGTGAGCTCGCTCCGCACTGGCGTGTGAATGGTGTGTCACCAGGGATCATCGAGGGAACGCCGATGTCAAATTACATCGACGCAACTGTTCCTGGATTCCGCGGATGGGATCCAGAGAAGGCGAAAGCCTACGAGAAGACTTTGGTGCCAATGGAGAGGCGAGCAACGACAAAAGAGATATCTGACATGATCGAGTTTGCATTGTTCGGTCCAGAATTCATGACTGGTTCGATCTTGGAAATTACAGGAGGAAAATAGAAATGCCAGCACCAATTCCAACAATGGTTCCTTCGTTGTTGCCATATCAGTTTCATCAGGTTGCAATCTTTACGCATGACGCAAACTCTGCGGTAGAGCAATACAAGCAACTCGGTTACACAGACTGGATCGAAGACAATGCAGAGCTCAAGGGTGTTCTGTACGGAGAGCCAGTAGTCACCAAGGCAAAGATGCTCTTCAATTACGACATCATGCCGATGGAGCTTGAGTTCTTGGAGTACACAGGACCAAGCCGTCATTCAGACAGGAGCTACGACTATCCGTTCATCTCGCACATGTCTACATATGTAGACGATGTTGTGTCGGAGACCGAGAAAGTTGCAGCGATTCTGGATAAGAATCCGTTCCATCGATTCATCACGCAGAATCATAGCAACGAGAATGTAATTGGCAAGAAGCGATTCATCGAATCGATCTTCGATACTCGAGACCTGTTTGGGTACGACTTCAAGTTGATCCAGAAGGTTGCATGGGGATATGAGGACGCTCAGTGGCTCGATTATCAGCCACGAGATCTCCGATAGGAATTACCGAGGCGTAATTCGCCCGTTCGGAAGCCGCTCTGGGAGATTCCCGGTAAAATTAGCTCAATGGGAATTCCTCAGAGCGGCTCTTTCGTCTATACGGTTGCTTCATCTGATCAAGGAAGGGAGAGTGATGCCCTATGTCCAAGTCGCGATTCGTATCTTTGCACCACCATTCTACGTTTAGCTACATGGATGGTTGAATGGCTATGGAACTCCAGAGCAACACATTGAGAGAGCTGCCCAGATGGGTATGCCGGCGATGGCTCTTACAGAGCACGGGAATGTCTCTTCTCATGTGCGACTAGAGAAGGCAGGCCTGAAGGCTGGAGTGAAGCCGATATTCGGAGTCGAGCTTTACACGGGCGGAGTCGAGGAAGACAAGAAGAGCAAGTTCAAATGGCACCTGACTGTTCTTGCAGAGAATCAGAAGGGATATCAGAACCTTTTACGCCTTGTCTCTCGAGGCTGGGCAGAAGGCTTCTACTACGAGCCGACGGTCTCTGGCGAGATGCTCATGGAGCACAACGAAGGGTTGATCGTTACCTCTGGCTGTTCAGGCAGCAAGCTTGTCTGCGACCTGCTTGGCGGTAAGGGTGTTGATCCGCACGACGCAGACGTGAAGGCTGCTGTTCGAACGGCGCAGAAGTTCCAGGCAATCTTTGGTGATCGTTACTATCTCGAAGCGCAGACCTTCCCCGAGCTAGAACGCACACGCCAAACAAACGACGCTTTACTGCACATCTCGGCTAAGACAGGAATTCCAATTGTCGCAACCGGAGATGTACATTACCCGCACGAAAGCGACAACGAGATGCAGGCTCTGCTCCATGCTGCTGGTCGCGGAGGGAAGAACGGTAACACAGTCGAGAAGCAGATGCAGAGCTGGGGTTACGACGTTCACTTAACTCCGCGCTCAGACAAGGAGATTCTTCAGCGGCTCGTTGCGACAGGCATGTCTCGCTCTCAAGCTAAGGCTGCCTTGTTGGCCAGCGCTGAGATTGGGGCGCGCTGCTCGGTAACTCTTCCCAAGGCTGAGCGCGTTCGCTATCCGTTGGCGCAGGAGCCGGGTTGGGAGCCGGGAACGAGCGCCGAGGCGATGCTGCGTAAGTGGCTCAACGACGGTTGGGCGTATCGCGGAATCAACAAGCTCGATCCGTCAGAGCGAGAGAGGTACAAAGAGCGTGTTGTGCACGAGCTGTCATTGATTGTCGATAAAGACTTTGTGGACTACTTCTTGATGGTGTCGGACGTTGTTCGTCATTGCAAGGACAATCAGATTCCAGTTGGTCCCGCCCGTGGCTCAGCCGCAGCAAGCCTCGTTTGCTATCTGTTGCGGATCACAGAAGTTGATCCGATGAAGTTCCAGTACATGCTGTTCGAGCGATTCATCGATCCGAACCGCCATGACCTCCCAGACATCGATCTCGACTTTGACGACGAGCTTCGTGACGAATGTCGCCTGCACCTTATCAGGCGCTACGGAGAAGAGAAGGTCGGCAACATCGGAACCTTCACCAAGTACAAAGGCAGGAACTCCATTGACGACGTATCTCGTGTTTACAACATACCGAAATACGAGACAGACACGATCAAGTCGTTCTTGGTAGAGCGTTCTGGAGGAGACTCTCGAGCAGACGCATCTCTCATGGACACAATCGAGCTGTTCCCTGCGGTGAAGGCTGCGTTCGAGAAGAATCCAGATCTTTACAAGGCTGTTGATCTCGAGGGTAACTACAAGGGTATGGGCGTTCATGCTGCTGGTGTGGTGGTGAGCTCCGAGCCTTTGAACAACTTTGTGGCTACCTACTCTCGCACAACAGGCAAGGACAAGCGTCAACTGTCTGTTCTAT
>ERZ724522.1173-NODE-1173-length-14709-cov-5.415723_pt1 | contig 14709 bp, 13 predicted proteins | sample MGYA00376055_ERZ724522 | MGnify/ENA primary metagenome ERZ724522 (study PRJEB28724, sample SAMN07190884) | wastewater metagenome | isolation source: effluent of sewage treatment plant in Hong Hong | place: Hong Kong | collected 2016-03-17 ... | reverse complement strand
TTACTTTATGTTTATTATTTTTTACTTCGTAATCCCATATTACTATTAGATCATATCCTCTAGATTTCGCTGCTTTTTTCTTTGATTGGTCATACTTGTAGCATTCATTTGCATTTTGCTTATTAAACGGATTATACCATGCATTCCATTGTTCTATACTCAATTTTTTCTTATTAGGATGCACATGACTGCCATTATATTCAATGATAATATTTAACTCTTTAATGGTAAAATCGTATAAATAAAATTTACCATTATGATTAATATAGTATTCATTGTTTTTATAATAATATGTAAATGTATTATCAAATTGGCTACTTATTTTGTCAATAAGTAATTCAAAAAAATATGTTGCTTCTTTTGACCAAAAATTTGATCTTGTAATTCGTTTTCTATTTATTTCTTCTTTTTCTACATCAGATTTAGAATTTAACGTATGTTGCCATTTATCTTGTCGTTCTTGCCACCTAATTAATCCTTCTTTTTCACCATACTTAGCAATACATGTTTCTATACTAAATGTTTGTTGTCTTTTCTTTAATTCTTGTTCAGCCTCATTTTTTGTGAATCCTTTAGCTAACCAAAATTCTATACAACAATTATTTGTCAATCTGTCCTTTAATTCATATGGCTTATTTAATCTCCACCCATATCTCTTAGAGAACATTTCTTTTATTTCCATTTCAGTATAAACTAATCCAGTATAAGGATTAATTTTACTTCTATAAGTTTCTGGTCTAACTGATTTACCCTTAGCATTATTTATATCGGCTAAATCTGGTCTAGCATTTAAAGTTATATTTCTCTTTAAACTAATATTTTTCTGAATTTCTATAGCTTCATCTTTATCACACTCGTGTAATCTCATAATAGCTGAAATACCGTTTAATTGTTGTCTTCCTTTTATATACGACTCAAAATATTTTCTGTCAAATCCCCTATCAAGCCAATATATTATCTGTAAATTAGACATGCTGTTTATACCTATAGCTGTTAGATTAGCATATGGTATTGCTTTTTTACATGACTTTATATTTAATTTTTTAAAGTCATTTAAAACATTTAAGAAATATTCGTATTTCACTTTAAAATGCTCTGTGTTTGACTCATTTATTAAAGTTAAATGAGCCAACATTTGCATATACTCTTCAAATGTCAAGTACAGTTGTTTAGCAAACACATAATGAAGAATTCTCTTCTTATTATTTCTACAAAGTAGAAGTATTTCTTGAAGTTTCGTCATATACATTATGCTTTTCATGTTTTGTTTTCATAACGTATATATTAATTTTTTCTGTCGGAAAAAGACACCCAGACTGGCCGCCGAATCCCGTTAGCCTATTGTTAGGTATACCACCGTCCAGCAGTCGCCCAGATATTAACAGGTCCAACGCATATATGCCGGTGGAGATCCACTCCTTCACGCCTATGTGCTTGTTGTCCTCTATCATGGACCCGTCCGGATTCACTTCCTTGCTGAGGAAGTCGTTCAGCTCCCCAAAGTCCATTGCCTTAGAGCCGCCTGTTTTCGTGTCTGTCTTCTTAGCCATTAAATATTAAAATATTAAAAGTTTAACTATTTTACCATGACCTATAAGATAAGTTTAAATACTGAATATATAATACCATATATGTACGTCACACTTAAAGAATACATGCTGAACGAGTGGGCATCGGTGCCGGCCGGTGCCAGCATATCCCCGTCAGACCCGTCCATGTCCAATAACTACTGGACTTCCTACAAGAAGAACTACATAAACAACCTCACCACGCTACAGAACCTAGTGATGACGAGGAACAACAATGGCAAGAAGAAGGTCGACCCGATGCACGACCCGAAGGAAGTAACAATAATAAAGATGGTCAGGAACGGAGGCACCGTCGACATAAACATGTCTTTCAGGTACGACGATGACGAGATGTGGTGCGTGATAAAGAGCTACGGCGCCGCACAGGAGAGGTTCTCCTGTCCGGACATGAGGGACCGAGACGACATAGACATAATAAAGAGGAAACTGAAGAGCTACGTCAGCGACTGGGTGAGATCGCCGAACGGCTCTTACAAGCAGCTCAAACAGGACGTGGTATGGTACGACAACACTGGCGCACTACTGAGGACCAAGGAGGGCTCTGACATAAACATACTGCGTGCCACGGACACATACATAATCGCAGAGGACAAGGCGAAGAACAGGTTGCGCATGACCACACCGGACAACTACTTCTTCAACTACTGGTTCGAAAAGAGGCAATAAACAATACGCGAGTACCGGCGTAAAATAATATATGGAAAAAGATATGGAAAAACAGGGCATGCCGGAAAACAACGCAGATAACGCAGATAATGCAACCAGCATACTTACCAAGCTGACGGAAGAATTCGAGAAGGAGGTTACCAGGTGGACCAAAGACATAAGAGACATGTCCTCAAAGGTCTCAGGACACGCGGAGAGCATAAACGAGGCACAGAGCCTCGCCCTGTCATACAGACAGCAGCTAGCGGAGACGGTATCAACTTACACCAGGAGACTAGCTAAACAGAGCAGCAAGATGAAGGTGCTGAGGCGCGGCAAGTTCGTGTACTATGCCACAGGCATACTCCCTAACGGCACCAGACCAGACCCTGAAACCATAAGGCGCGACCAACACATAATATCTCTGAAGAAGACTAAGTCTGAGATGGACCTCATAATATCCGGCGACCTGTCGGACAACGAGCACTACATGGAACTACTGGAACAGCACATATTCTTCCTGCGCGAGTGCATAAAGACGGTAGACCACTGTCTCTACTCCATAAAGAACAGGATAGAGCTCATGACGCTGATGCTGAACATCAGCTAAATTATTAACTGTAGTCAGGACATGACTTGAACCTGTAATGGTCTTGTAATTTTATTAGCGGACTACTAGGTAGCTTATAGATTCATATAACAATATGAGATCCCTCTTTAAACCATTAGATACTTGTATTTAATCCTATTTACCTTCATATTGCCATAATACAGCATTACAATACGCATGTACTGCCCCTTCTGTCATATCTGTATTATGATTATGTTGTAAGTGAATTGGATGTTTTAAGAAATTAGGTGGAAAAAGTTTCCAATTTATAGGCTTGCTTGTAATATTATCAGGAGGATTTTCTTTTAATGGTTTTTTACAATAAAAACATAATCCTTGCTGCAATTCTATATAATTTTCTCTTACAATTGCTTTTTCTCCTTTTTTCCAATCTAATTTTGAATACTTAACTGGTAAATCCATGATTATTTATTTTTTACAGGTAATCCTGTCGCACAATGTTGTTATTGAATGAAGCTGCGTACACTACTGGTCAAATCCGGTATACATCTCGGTGTTGTCCATATAGACCAGTATCTGGTTCAAACCGAGCGGCCTGAAATACGATATTGGACCGTCAACGCCCACATCCAACATCTTGCCAATAGTCCTGTGATCAAACGTGCCGTGACAGTGTCCGAACAGGTGTATCGAGCCGTGATGTATGGCATCCCAGCTGGCAATGGGATAGTGTGACATGACAAACATCCTGTCCTTGCGCCCATCATTTCTGTATAGTCCAATGTCATACGGGTCAATTATCTTCAGACTCATGTACTCCCTGTATGGGACCTGTACGCCGCCCTGGACAGTCCTGACGAACCTAGATAGGCACTTGTTGTCCGTGGCAGACTTGTCGTGGTTTCCCTTTATAAACAGTATGGACCCGTTCAGGGTGTCCAATATAGACCTCGTTCTTGCAGGGTCGGTCAGCGATATGTCTCCCAGATGGAACACCAGGTCGTCGTCTCCCACGTAATGGTTCCACCTCCTTATCAGGTCATCGTCCATCTCCTGAACGGAGGAATGCGGCCTAGAAGCGTATTTTATTATGTTTTTGTGGGAGAAGTGTGTGTCAGACGTCCACCACACCTTCTTATATGTCCTGCCGTTTATATTGATGTTTACGTCGGGATTATCGTCCCTGTCGCCAAGAATGTCGACCAATTCGTATTCGCCCTTAGCCTTTGCCTCCTTTATGTATGCCAAGAACTCCTTCATTGTGATGTCCCCCAGCATGCCGTTGGCAAAGCGCACATCTGGAGTCAGAAACAGGCGCCACTCCTCGAAATGTTTTTTCATACACAAATATACAATATATACACTAAAAATACGACAAGAAATGATAACTAAACTAAGACTATTTGGTAAAGTAAATGAGTCCGACGAAATAAAAGACGACAACTATTATACCAAGAAATTTATCAGCGAAAATAGAATGGTAACCTCTAGCAAGATAAAATCGAAAGAGGACATAGAAAAAATAGTATTGGGATCAGGAAAGAAACTGAGGGAGTTCCTGAAGACTTATGGGTACGACTTCGATTATACGTTATCGTTGAGTCGTAACGGCAAATACGTGGGGTTTAGCAGCGAAGAGATAAGGGACCCTAAGACCCTAGGCATATACGCACACTGTGTCGAATACGCGACAGTAAATAACTTTAATGGTGGCGAAATACGCTACACGACACACGACGGAAACTTCTACTTCTCGCCGAACATATGGTTCACGCTCACGCTCAGCTACCAGAGTTTGTCTGGAGGAAGCAACGGCATGGCACTTGAACTGGGAAAGACATCACAAGGTTATTTCAACAACAACATGTGGTTCGACGTGCTGAAGGGAGAATACACGATCGACCCGGTGCAGTATGCAGAAGGTAAACAAATAAAAGAAAATAATGAAATTCCAGCAAGCGCACAAGTATACGTATCGGACTATATGAAGTCTAGACGCTACAATGTTGGGGTAATAAATAAACTTATAAATTGCATTAAAAACGAGTGCGAAACCGAGCTTACAGAAAACGAAGATGCCGAAATAAAAATAACAATGTCAGCAAAAGACGGCTCTACAATGATTATCATAAGCGACGCAGACGCTAGTCTATTCGAAAACGGTATCATAAATGCATTAGAAGATACCGGATTCAGCGTTACTGACACTTATGAAAAGAGTTACGGCTACGTAATAGAGTTCGCTTAAAAATTAGACGGCTTAGCTCCGTAGGAGACTGTGCGCGTAATACATAGTAATATATGAATTCGTCATCACAGTTAGTAAGGACTACGCCGGCAATAACGTCAAATTTCAAGCTGCTTAGCAGCCAGTCGACAGGGCTGATATACATGGAGGCCTTTGAGTCGAACTCCGACCTGAGCGCCGCCAGGTTCAAGCACTTCAAGGTACCGGAGCTCTCGTTCCTCTCAGAGAGGGTCGCAGCCTTCTTCAGGGGCGTGCCGGCAGAGACGGGCTTCCAGGTAAAAAACACAATACTACCTAATACCGGAGTGCAGTCGTACCACATACAGGTAGACGACATGTACTATGCTGGCGTCACCACCGTCAAGGACACCTGGCACGCCGAAGAGTTCGAGGCATTCGCCCCGCTCCTCGTCAACAAGGACAACCTACCGGACGCGTATATAGTACTGCGCATAGACGGTCCAGGCTACACGGAATCGACGCCGGCAAACTTCAGGTCATCAATCATGGACAAGGCCAAGGTGGTGCACTTTGCAGACCTGTCGAAGGACACTGCCATAGGCAGGTTCCTGAGCAGGAACTACACGGAGAACGACTACTACCTGCAGAACGCCGTGGAGATAGAGCTGGACACGGAGGCGTTCTCAAGGTGGAACGGCATAGACTACTACTACGGCGGATACACGTCCAAGTCTTTCTCCACCGCAGAGTCCCTATACAACGAGCTCACGCCATACACGTGCGAGAAGTTCATAACGGACGGGTTCAAGATGCTGGGCGTCGCCTGGACCGGCATACTAAACATGTCGTTCCTCTTCGACGACACGCCGGCCAAGATAATAGACAGTGTACCGGTAGCCAGGGAGTGGTCACAGAACAGGTACATGGGATTCTACGTGGACTCCGTCACCGAAATAATAAAGTACAGCCCATACGTTGGGGTCAAACTCAAGATCAGTGGCATATACTCGCACAAAAACGTATTCTACTCCGGCACATATGCAAACATGATAGACCTGTCTATAAGCAGCATAGTTGGCAATACGGACACCGGCTTCGCCACTATAACGTGCAACTCGCACGGCCTAGCCGATGGTGACAGCATACAGATAACTAACACCGGTACATTCGACGGAAAGTACGACATAGTTTACCTGACATCAGACACTTTCAAGATATACTCGCCATACGCTGGCACCGTCAACGGCGGATCCATAACCGATCCATACGCGGACCCCACCTACTTCGGATGGAAGCAGAACGTCCCGGTTTACATAAAGGACGGGCAGGACTTCCTGCCAATAGATCGCGTAGAGATAAAGAACGCGGCTGGTGTGCCGGTAGGGTTCAAGTACATGGTGGTGTCGGACAAGGTGCACGAAGGAGACATGGACGATGCTTTCGACCTGACGCAGCTTGCTGTAAAACTGAGGTACGACAACAGCGTCACAAGAATAGAATACGTCGACGACACGGTGCTAGACCTGGACAGCAAGCACAGCGACAACAACGACGTACTGCTTATCGAAGTTGACGGCGAGAAGTACAGGTTGCAGCACGACACCAATGGGTGGTACATAAACACTGACCAACTGCTGTACACAGACTCGTCCGACCTAAACGTGCTAAACGCCAACGGGACCAGCAAGAAGTCCAAGATAAACACCACGCCCACATACTTCACCATCAGCAGGTGCACGCTGTGCGACATAAGGGACCTGGATACAGACAGGACGGTGACAGACAGCAGCAGGTACGAGCACGAGAAGAACAGCCTAGACACCAACCAGGACCCGAAGCTGTACGCGGTAGACGAGACTGGCACCGCGCTGTACGAGAAGGACTACACAATATTTAACGATAATTCAGACCTGCCTATACCGTCTATACCGGAAATAAACACGTACCCGGTAACCTACCTGGCATTCGATACCGGTATAAGCGTGAACAGCGGAACCGACCTATTCACCTCGAGCGTACCGCACGGACTGCGCGAGGGACAGCCCATATACTTCACGAGCACAGGTGGTGCAGTGGGCACGCTAAACACGAAGTCCTTTGCCACAGGAGTGAAGTATTACGTGTTGTATATAAGCGCGACGACCTTCAAGGTGTCTGACACCGTCGGCGGCACCGCTATGAACATAACGACGTCAAGCACCACCGACGTGCTGTTCGTGTACTACACCGATCCGGGCACGTTCTACCTGCCAACGACTTCGGAATACATAGCGTCTGGCGACCTGTTTCGCATAGACAACAACTCCCTGACCGACATATGGAGGATTAACCCGGTGTCCCTAAAGTGGGGCTTTACCGGATCTATGGGCAGGTCCGACTCTATGTATATGTTCAACAACTCCGCACGCACGCTAGGATACGGAAACAGGGAGCCGCTGAGCGACCAGGTGATGCCAGACAGGTCGAAGTGCAACATGGACTGGTTCTATACGATAGGTTCTCCGGCAACACTAGTCGGCAGTGCATCTGACGACATAGAGGACTCTGTCATACTGCCAATGCCCAGCGTCGGGTGGGAGTGGGACAAGGACGTTTACCACAGCCTGTGCGTGACCGCACCCGACAACAGCATACTGAGGCCGTACAACATAACGGCCAGCCCCAACTACCAGAAGCACTTCTGGCGCTACAACTACTTCAACCTGCAGACTTACGCGGACAAGGACTGTCCGTTCGACTACTTCGAGTGGTTCTTCACGCAGAAGACAAAGAACCTGCAGGACATAGTCATAGAAAAGTGGTCCACGTTCAACGACTCGCCTAACGAGGTAGTGCCGTGCGAGACGCTCTTCAGGGGGCTTCTGTTGCAGATATGGGACACGACAACCAAGAACCCGCTGTACAAGGAGGACTACACCATAAAGGCGTCAAACGAGTACAACGGCTACAAGTTTGCCGCAATACTGACAAAGAGGCCGACGACAGACGCCGGCCTATACGGCACCGCTGGCATAGACATATACCTGAACAAGGTGTACAAGAACATGCTCCTGGCCATATACGTTTACGTCCCGGTAGACTCCATGATCAGCGCGGAGTTCGTGTCCAGAGACTCCCTGTACGACATAGACCTGCTCACATATGCTACAGGCGGTAGCGGGGGACTGTCCCTGAACGTCTCAAAGCTAACGCTGAAGAACATAATACACAAGATAAACGAGCCGGACTACTACCTAGACGGGATAGAGGTCAACAAGATAGTAGTGGAGCGCAAGAGGGAATATGGCATAACATCGGTGGACTGGAGCTCGACTAGGACTACCGTCGTAATATCGTCGGACGACGCGCTCCCCTACACGGTCGGCGATTACGTTGACGTTTCGTTCCTGCCCACCGCGTGCGGCATAAACGGCACGCACCAGGTGATAGGCATTAGCGACGACTCGCTATCGATAACCATAGTAAAACCTACCGGCAGCTCGAGTCCATCCTCGGTCGACCACTCCACCATAACCACGTCCACGCCGTTCGTACCGTTCGTGCTTACTGCACACGAGCCAGACACGCTGGTGGTTAACACGCAGAGTATTACTCGTAAAGACGTAGATGTGCCATTGGTGCCCAATAACAGCATAGTAAAGACTGGTTACGGTCTCACATTCAGTGTAGAAGAATCAATCGCGCCTTCAATATGGAATGGGCAACCCATAGGATGCGAGTTCGTGTCCAAGACCACGTCTAGGTGGGAGTCTGAATCTGACCCAAATATCCTTAGAAACATAAGGAGGTTTAAGGGCGGCTACGTACCGGTCAGCAAGCTGGTACAGGTATACAGTCCCATAACACTCGTCCCAACGGCGTTCTCCAGCGCAAACACCATAATAGGCACTGGCATGACAACGTATACTTACGGAGGAATAGACATGCTGTGCATAGAGATAAGTGACGAATCGTATACATTTGACCAGGGCACGGTTATTTTTATAACCGAGTCTACATCGCTGACCGGCGCAGACGAGCACAACCTGGACAGGTTCTACAGTATACTGGACTACGTGGTAGACGCCGGGGTCGGGTACATAATAGTCAACGAGCGCGCACCGGCCGGGTATGTCGACAACAACACGTTCGTCTGTGCAGTGAGCTTCTACGACGTCATAGAAAAAAATGCCAAGTTCGACGAGACACTGTACTCATTCGGTCAGGTAAACGTCATGGAGTCCAGGTACTTCGGGGACACCACGACCAAGTCCAACAACATGATATACCCAATGATAGACGAGGTGGGCATGACAGAGAGGCAGAGGTACCTGTTCAAGTCCTCTTGGGACAAGAGTTACTTTAACCTGTCAAAAATAAACAAGTATAACGCGATATAATGAGAAAGACATTCGTAACTAAAGAGTATAGGGACTATAGCGTTTATGGTACTGTGTCGATGTTAGACAATAGCTTATTCGTCGGGAAACCTATAAATGTGCCAGACGTAATAAAACTATCAAACACACCGGCAACAGACGCGTTAATAACGCTGTACATAAGTAGACCAGAAAAGGTAAAAGGCACCACCGACTATGAAAATCTACCAACATGGGAGTTCAGCATAGCAGAGGACGATATGCTGACGGCATATGCTAAAACTGCTATGTTGGCTACCGGCGACTGGGACGACATTGATTATATCAACTCCGGCTACAATGACGTAAACTCTATGCTGGAAGACTATATAAAGAATAATATCCTAAAATTGTTCAAGATGTCGAAGCTGGAAATGTACACGCTGTACATGCCACTGACGGACGCATACTTCACAGATGAGACAAATGGATCAGTAGTGACAAATCTATTACGAGACAAACCTATAAAAACGTACAAGGCAAGACTATCCGGGTCCGAAGACGTGACGCTATTACTACCACCGGTAAAAGGTACAAGAAAGGTACAGTATAAGCAGACTAAGTCCTCTAGGAACTATGCGTTGTTATACTACATGGTGCCTGTGTGGGAAAGGATATAACTTTCGAGTTCACTAATTCTTTCAGCCATTTTTTCAATCGTAGCATTTAAGTTATCAATTTCATCTTGCATTTTGTCTTTATCACTTTCCAATTCTTCAACTTCTGCAATTAGTTCATCAATGATGCTTTCAAAATCTCTCTTGGCGCTATCAACTCGCCTTGATAAATGTGTATTGTTCATTTTTAAATTTGTATAACACGGGTTTGGTGGCGTAATGCTACCAGATAGTTATTTATAAAATTAACGGCTCTATTCCATCGTCATAGTAATTGGCTGCACATAATATGAATTCTCTCATGTTCTCTAATTTATATGGTAGATTCCAGTGGGCTGACCGATGAGTTTATGGACTTTATGAACCTTGCCACGCTATACGCGCACGACACCACCCTCACCTTATCGCTACGTATCTCTTTCTCTATGGTGTCTGACACTATGACCGAGGTCAATGGCGAATCGTCTATATTAGCGAAGGCTTTTCCAGACAGCACCCCGTGGGCCGCAACGGCGATTATCTTATTTGCCCCGTGCGACTTGAGCGTCTCGGCGGCCTTCTTTAGCGTGCCGGCCGTGTCTATCATGTCGTCCACTATAATAACGTCTCTACCCGAGACATCGCCTATGAGGGTCATCGACTCTATCGAATTCGGCTTGTCCCTGTGCTTTGACATTATAGCGTCCTGTACGTCACAACCGCTATTCCTGAGCTTCTTACTCAGCTTCATGCTTCTCTTAACACCGCCAGCATCTGGGCTCACCACCGTAACATTAGAAAGTTCGCCATTTCTTATCATTTTTACGAGGGTATCTCCAAATACCCTGGTACCAGATATGTGATCAATGGCAAGGTCCGTGAAACCCTCTATCTGGTCAGCATGTAAGTCTACTGTGAGTATCCTATGGGCACCGGCAGCCTCGTAAAGGTTCATCATGAGCTTGGCGCCCACTGCACCCCGCTTTCCGTCCTTACGGTCCTGTCTACTATATCCGAAAAATGGAGTAACAAGCACGACCTCGCTAGCAGACGCACGCCTAGCAGCATCCATCGCCAGGCACTGTCTCAGTATGGAGTCTGGTCTGGTTCCAGAACACACCAGGAATACCCTGGAACCGCGTATGGAATGTTTGAAATTAGGAGAGATTTCTCCATCACTGAACACCTCCATGACTACCGAGCCTATCTCCAGGTTGTCGCCATCATAGTTCTCGTGTATGTTTCTAACGAAATCATTGTTATCGTCTATAGCAAATATAAAATTTCTCATGCTTTATAAATTAAATTTTCAAGGAAATATGTAAGTGCGTCGGCCAGTGCCTTGTTAATTGTAGGCTGATACTGTTTCGACACATAGTACACCTTACGCTTGTAATCCTGACTACCTACAACTATACCAGCAAAAACGTAACAGCCATCAAACTCGCCGCTCTCTGGTATGTTCATGTGGTACTCTATGGAATAATTATACTTGTCGAAACGTATGTTCATGTGGTACTCTATGGAGTAATTATACTTGTCGAAACACCACTGCACGGCATCAGACAGCGTAGGCGCGTAGTACCGTTGGAAATCCCAGTAGTTATCCTGTGACGTCACACCATTCTCTAGAGCATATCCAGGAGTCACGTCGGTCAGCTCGCCATCCCAATAGCTGTACCTGTCGTACCTGTCATATCCGGCAGCCTTCAGCATTTCTGCAACTTTTAGTGTCACTCGATTATCCATACGCAAATGTAGCAGTAAATTATCACAATAAAAAAACAAAAAAAAAACAAATTAATCGGTGTAGGCGATGTATTCAAACCTGTAACTGTCCTCGCCTATGGGCGAAACAAACCTGCCGCCAAACGTGCCTCTTACTCTAGGTAAGAGACTATGCGTCGTCTCGGTTCCCTTCGGGAAAACCCCTATTCCTCATTGAGAAATGAGTATGCGCCTCGCACCTTATCTCCAGCTCGTTCGCTGGCATCTCTCCGCGCCACTTCTTATAAAAAAGTTCTCTCTCACGTTCTGCAGACTCTGTAGGGCATAATACTCGTCGTTAACCGCATAGACTTTGTCGTATGAGTCCTGCTCCTCCTTAGCATCCCAGCCACAAGTCTGACAATACGCATTAGGCTCTGTACAGTATCCGCAAGGCGGATTGATGTGACACGAGCAGCACCCGCGTTTATCGCGTTCTTCGATGACGCCGACATCCGTCCCTGTTGCAGGCTTCGCCTTTAGAATATCCCTCTGACATGTTACTGTGGCACATTTATAGTAAAAGACCCGTTAAAATTCATGGTTATTTTCCACTTTCCCGGTTTTCCAAGTATATGTGGTTCATCTCCAGATTCCCTATACATAGGGTGGTTAGAGTCACATATAGACATTGCCTTTTCTAAGTTATATGGCAACTCGCCAACACATTTACCCTTGACATTCTTATCACTAAGATAGTATGTGTCACCGTCGCGCAAGAGGTAATTGGCATTAAAATAAGACATAAGAAAGCCCCTATTTTCTACGTACCAGGAGTGGTAATTCACAAAACCATCCAACGAATAAAACACGTCATATTCATTAGACCATACCGGAATATCTCCATCACGGTCATCTAGCCTATTAGAGAATACCAATTTCCCACTCGGCACGTCAAAATCGAACGTTACAGAATCCGATTTCTTACTGGAGTCTACGATTTCTATACGGTCGCTGGAGCTATATATCTGTTTAAAAACACATATTTCCTTATTTATGTAGTCTAGTCCAAGCGTACACTCGCTGTTACCATTTCCGTTTATATTATCAACCCAGTGCCTACCACACAACACATACCGGTCATTGTACACGTGATTATAAAACCAGTTGTCTTCATTCAGATCATTCTCGTGCACGTATCCTAAAAAGACTACTATTCCACCACACAGTTTTACAGGCATGTTCATCTGCAATATGTTTGGCTTAAATAACAGGCGCATGGCGTCCTTAGCCTCTTTCTTCGCCCTGTCTATGTGTAGTGCAGAATATTTTTTCGGGTACCTCAGATTGACCGAATAGTTATCTATGTCGGTATAGATGCCATGTGCGAAATTGTACAAGTCCTTTATTCTTTTCAATTTTATTCTTTTCAATTTAAAATTAAAAACGAAACGATTATCACGAGTATAATTATTTCGCCTATGATATAATCCCATAACATAGATTTAAAATATTTTATCACAATGTGTGGTTCCTGGTCTTACTGTTAATATATCTAGCGGCCTGCCTAGCTCTAGGTTCTTCCATTTTTATTATGAATCTAATCGTCTACGCGTCTTCTTCTAAATATTTTCATTTCTTTGATAATTATATCGTAATTACGCCCAAAAAGCGGAACTAAAAATTTTTTTAGCTAAAAATACCATAAAAATACGTAACTACTTGATTATCAATATTGATAATTCTTAGTCGGCTTGCGCACCTTTAGTTGCCACCCGGTATTGTTCTTTTCCCTTATGCCGTTCTCGAGTATGCCGTCTGGTCTCTTGAGCACGAGCCCCTCTATCATGTCGACCTTTATCATTTCCTGATATAGTTCCGTAAATCCTTTAGTAAAGTTCTTAACCCGAAAGGCATATGGACAACCATCGATGCTGTCGATGTATGCGTTGTATGGTGTCGTGCGGTATATGGAATCCAAAAGGGACTGTCTTTCAGCGACAGTCGAGCCAATCAAGTGCTGGTCGTTGTACACTATGATGTCGAACACCACGAACCCCACCAGCGGCTTGCCGTCAGAGTCCTTTGTCGACTTGTTCATGTACTCGCCGACTAGCCTAATCTCCCCGCTACCGCGGTGCAGCTTGCGAAGGTCCTCCATGTATTTTGGCTCTATGGCAAAGTGCTCGCGATGTCTGTTCATGATGTCCACATTGGCCTCAGATATTGTGAGCACTGCACAGGAGCCGTTCAGCTTTGGTTGGCCCCAAAATCCCATCCTCTCGTAAACGGGCAGTCCAGACGAAGGAGACTTAGTCTCCGGCCTAGGAGGGTATATGTATCCTCTTTCCACTGTATTACGAATTGAAAGCGGCCTTGTTTAAGGCGATGTGGTCGCTCAAAATACAATTGTTAACTATCACGTAGTTCTCGCCGTTAAACGCTGCCACTTTGCTCTTAACGAGGCTTTTCACGCGTTCCACTGTCGCGCTGTCAGAAAACGCCATTTGCAAGTATTCCTTGTCGGAGTTCTCGAAATTTGTCACTATGAAGTTTTGCAGTATGAACTGACGGTCTTCTTGACTCAGAGACGCGTTCTTCTCTGCGTCCGAATTCTTCAGCTTTTTCAGCGATTGGTATGCACTATTCATTTTATTTTGGATTGGTTGACTTCTATTACGGGCTCGAACCGCTATCCCCATAGAGTTATGGTCAGTATTAAACCAGAATACTATATAGAAGTTATTGTTGTAGGGCAACTGGAGGGACGCATAAGGCCCCTCCATCGACCCAAAAAAATTAAACGTTCACCTTGATATTCTTCAACTGGAATACCGGCTTGATCTCTTCCACCATTTCCTCAACTTCGCCGAACGCCTTGTGAGTGCTGTTCAACAAGTCGGTAATAGTTCCTTTTTTTATCTCGAATGATGTGGACGCAGTTATGAGCTTAGCCTTATCAGAATCCGGGATCTGCTTGCAATTCTCGATGAGC
>ERZ724522.1171-NODE-1171-length-14724-cov-4.596973_pt1 | contig 14724 bp, 16 predicted proteins | sample MGYA00376055_ERZ724522 | MGnify/ENA primary metagenome ERZ724522 (study PRJEB28724, sample SAMN07190884) | wastewater metagenome | isolation source: effluent of sewage treatment plant in Hong Hong | place: Hong Kong | collected 2016-03-17 ... | reverse complement strand
CGTTACCGGCATGTCTGCCGCCGGACACGTCGCGCAAAACCGATGCACCGCATCCACCCGTTGGTGGGTTGCTTCATCGGTTGCGGTCAGTGTCGTCATATTCGCCCGCGGGGGCTACCCGCCTAGTTCCATCCGGCTTTGTTTGCCAGGTTCAACCCGCTCGCGCCGCCGGCAATTCCGGCCAGCCAGGGATTGATCTGGCTGTTCGCCCAATTCATGTTGGCGCTGTAAAGACTCATGGCGTCCTGCATTCCCTGCACCGTCGCATTGGGATTGGTGCTCGCCGTGTTCTGGCTGCCGGTCCATACCGGCGTGGCGCCATTGCTTGCGCTGCTTACCGCCCCGAACTGCGCCGTTGGCGTCGTCCCGTTCGTGAACGCGCCCAAATTGCTCAAAGCCTGCTGGATATTCCGGTATTGCACATCCTCCGGGCTGACTCCGCTGCTCAAAAATCCTGCCGCCTGTTGCTGCCGTTGATCGCGCAACCCTTCGCTGGCCTGCACCAACGCATTGGCTTCCTCGCTGGCGGCCGCATTGCCAAGAATAATGCCCCGGCCAATCTGCTTGCCGCGCACGCCTTGCTGCACTTCCTGAATCTGCCGCGCGTCCAGCTTGCCCGCCTTGCTCAGTTCGCCCTGCACGGCGTCCTGTAGCGCCTGGTTCATGGGGCGATTTGGATTTGCCTCCGCATCCGCCATGATCCGGTCAAACAACTGTTGCCGCGCCGCGTAGCCGATCGGGTCTGCCGCCTTCAGTTCCGCCAACCGCTGTTTGACAAACTCCGGCCCGTACTGCTGTTGCAGTTCCAACATCGTTTGGGCCATCTTGTCGGACATCGCCGCCGACACATCGGCATCGCCCAGCCCGGTGAAATCATAGTCCACCCCATTGATCCGCCCCTTGCCGCCCATCTTGGCCAGGCTGTTAATCTGGTATTGGAACGGGAACAACTCCAGGTCCGCCTGCGCGCCCGCCACCGCCGCCGCATTCGGGTCTGGAATCTTAGGCTTGCTGAATAGTCCCATAAATCACTTGGTTTTCATCGGACGCACCCGCGCGCTCACACTCAAGTTTCGTAATTCCCACCAGCCGGACGCGCTCTCGATTTTCAGATACATTTCCCGGAAACTTGGCAAATCTCGTAGGCTTGACGGCACCAGCGTCGGACTCGTGCTTTGCAACAGGAACGGCAAATCATCCGAACCCAGCACATCGCCGCTCGGCTCAAAGGTCCGCGTCCACGTTTTCAAGTCCGCATCGTCCCCAATGGCTGTGAACGTCAGCGCCGCGTTGCCGCGATTGAACCGCACCCGGCAGTTGAACGCCTGCTTGTCCGCTTCAATGTCGCCAAAACTCAGGTTGCGCGTGTAAAGGCTCGTGGCATAACCCGCCCCGTTGTCCAGGTAGGTCGCATCCGTTTCCTCGTCGTCGTTGTCCTTCCACTCGTTCACGTAGCCGGCCACGTCTCCGAACACCAACCGCTGTTGGCCGCTGAACCGGCTGATTTCCCAATGTTGCGGTGTCCACCCGGTCCAGACGCCAATCCATTGCCCGAGCCGCCCGTTGTAAACCAACACATGATCCGGCCTCGTCGCGCTGTCCAGCGGCACGGCGAACAGGATCAATTCCTGATATTTCTTCACCGCAATCGTGTTCTGCGCCGCCGCGTTGATCCGGTCGATATACGGCTGCATCGGCTGACTGATGGGCGCGCTCAGTTCGTACTGCGCTGCCGCCGCCGCCATCCGGCGCAAGGTTCGTATCTGCCGGTCGGGCGATACCATGAAAATGTCATTCCCGTACACGTCCCACGCTTCCGGCCCACACACCCCCGCGCCGTAGCTCAACGCCTCGCCCAACGTCTCCGCGCTGAAATCCGCCGGCTCGTTGTTCGGGTCGGTTTCCACCAGCCAGACGGCGTTTTCCTTGCCTACCGCCAGCGTATAACCCACAAAGCTTTTCAACGCCCGGATCGGGTCGCCTTCCCCCATGCCAATGCGAAAGCTGCGCGTGGTCGCGTTCCATTGGCCGGCTCCGAACGCCAGCCGGTTGCTCACCCAAATCGTGTCCGGCGCGCTCGCCTTGCCGCTGGCAAACATCCGCCCCGTGTGCCAGCAAAGGATGGTCGTTTCCTTTGGAGGATCGGCGCTGGTTGCCCCGCAATCGGTGAACGCCGCCCCGTTCCACGTCCGCAAATTGTTCGTGCCGTCACTCAGCAACACCGTGTCCACCCCTTGCGCCATCGCAATCCGCGCGTCTGCCGGTGTCCAGCCGCTCATGGTCGTCCATGCGCTGCCGTTCCAATGCTTGAATACCTGGTTGCAGCAGGCAATCAACTGCTCATAGCTCGGGGTATCGTAGTAGAACAAGCCTTTGACTGGAAACGCTGCCAAGACCGCATCGCCCAATCCATCCGCGCCCGGCCTCGTCCGCGCCTTGGCCTTGTCCCGGATCAACACATTCACCAGCTTCGCGCTCGCGTTGGGCGCCAGTTCCGCCGGATCACTAAACGCATCCATCCCGCCCGCGCAGTTGCGGATCTGCTCCCACACCAAGGGGAGGTCTGTTCCGGGATTGGCAATGGCTGGCATGTTATACGATTCCGATGGGCCCAAGCCCGTGCTCCGGTCCATACCCTTCCGCGGGCATGAACCGCTGATTGTTCGCCGCCTGCAACGCCTCGATCTGCATCACCTGCCGCAACAGCGCGTTGCCTTCCTGAAATTCCAGTTGCGCCGCGCCAATCTCGCCACCGCGCCGCTTCAGACTGCCCCGTATGAACGCCAGCAGCGCATTCGTGCAGTTGCGCAAGGCCGGCTCTTGCTGGTCAAATTCCAGCGGCTCATACTTCGCCTTGCCCAACACCTTCAGCGTGATTGCCGCGCTTGGAATGGGAAACAGGCGGAGACGTTGGTACTTCGGACTTGTTGTGTCCGATGCTGTCATTGTGCCGGCGGTGACTCCAAAACCAGTTCTTACAATCGTGGCGGTTGCCGCCACTCCCGAAAGCGCGCCGGAAGCAACTAAAATAATCGCTGTATCGGTCGCAATAAATTGTCCAGCCGCAATCGGACTTGTCCCCAACACTGAATAACTTAGTGCGGTTTCATTGCCTGGTGTGTATGTGTAGTATGCCCCTACCTCCAGCGACACAACTAGAAATGTGTTTGCTCCAAAAGTAATATAGTTTCCGGAAACTAGATTGACGGCTGGCGGAGTTGCTATTGTCACCGCCGATGTCGTAACCGCCTTGTAAACTGCCAGCACCGTCACCCGATCCTCGTCTGCCGGTTCCAGTTGCTCCGCCGCTCCGACGGTTGTTTCTGTCACTGTCCGCTTGCCCGTTCCGTCCACCCACACAATTTTGATTGCCGCGCTGGCGTCACCAGCCACGCCGCTCACCGTCAGGTAATTCACCGCATCACTCCACCGCCACGTAAACCACGCCGGCGGCAGGATATTGAACTCCACCGGCGCACCCGCCGCCGTAAAGCTGTCGTAGTCCATCCGGTAATAATGTTCCTGTCCCGTCACCGCAATCTGATTGGCCGCGCACCGCACCGCCACCACCCGGTCAATCACTTCCGGCAGAAACACAATCCCCTCGGCGTGGTCGTCGTTGGTCGTCGGATCAACGCTGACATCGCACGCCACCAGCGCGTCTTTCCACAGCGCCGCATTCCAGATATGTTCATCCCAGTGCCGGGCAAACTTCTCCGCCGCCGCCACGTCGTCGGTGTCGTTGTATCCGCTTTCCAGGCACGCGCGTTCAACTAGGGTTTCGAGGTTCATGGGAAATACTCCGCCACGATTTTAACCACCCACCGCCCGCTGGTTGGTGACGCGCCACTGAAAGTTGTCTTGTTTGGGATCTGCCAGGAGGAATAAGCAAAGTCCGTGATGAACCCAACGTTGGTTGCGTTCACAAACGGTATGACGTGGGCGTTATTGAACAGCGCCCCATTCAAGACCACCTGATCCCCGATGCTGTAATTCAGGTCCGCGGTCGTGCATTCCGCCACGATGGTAAACGCTTGCGGTGTCCCCGGTAATCCGTGCGGGGTGTCAAAATACTTTCCGGCTGCTGAAATCTGCGCAATCGGCAGGTTGGTACTGGCAAACTTCCGGGGCAAGCCCAGTCCATTGATGAAGTTGCTTTGGGTGATCTTGCTCGGGACGCCATTGGTTTCCGTGTAAATGAATCCCCCCGGCTCATTCGTCGTGATCGCGGGCCGGTTCGTGAAGATGGCCGCCAACGTCGTCCATTTGTTTGTCGCCGCCACTGCATCCCACAGTAAAAACCCGTCCTGATTGGTCGGGCTGGTCTGTTGCAACTGGTTCGTGAAGGGTCGCGTGTATTCAAAATTGTTCGCCCACAAATGATTGAGTTGAATACGGTTGTTGGTCCCACCATTGGAGACCAGAAATTGCGCCGTGCTCAACAAATTGGTGATTGGCAACTGCGCTAGAATCAAATTTGTGTTCCCGGTAATCAGGTTGGTCACGCTCACCTTGGCCAGTTGCGTCCCGCTCGTGTCGTAAAGCAACAGATAGTCATTGGCTGCCGGGTTGTATTCCTCGGATTGCGTCGTGATCAAGTCCGTGTTTGCCATGATCAACGTGGCCAGCGTCATTTTCTTGAACGTCCCCGCGCTCGTGTCGTAAATGAGCACGTAATCCGCGCTATCCACCGTCCCCAACAGGCTCTTGCCCGTCAGAAACGCCACATTGATGCTGGCCCCGTCAATCAGTGAATGAAGTTGCGCGGCCGTCAACCGTTGCCCATCGGTAAACGTCACGCTCCGCGTCAAATCCGCAGCCGGCAAGGTCATCGCAGCAAGCCACAGAAACAGCGCCGCCAGCACTTCGCAGCCGCGCGCCCATCGCCGCGCGCCCATCGCCTCTATTTGATATTCCATACTCGTTTGATTTGTTTGACCGAGAAACCGCAGTCCCGCGCAATTTTGGACGCGCTATCTTTCTGCTCCAACTGCCTGAACGCCCGGGGCACTGCCACCTCGGGCAACGTCGGATCAATCGCGCCGGTCCGAAACCCAGGCGCGCACCCTGTTTTAATGATTTCCGCCAGTCGTCCCATAACTTATTTCGGTTGCGCTTGAATCAGGTTCACGATGCTTTGCGCCGCGCCCTTGGCTTTCTCATTGTCCACACTGTTGGCCACGAGTTGCGACACCGCGGCAATCGTCTCCGTCTCGGCCTGGTGTTTCACCATCCAGGCTTTCCATTCCGCCTCGTATTTATCGCCGTTGGGCATGGCGCGCAACACCTGCCGGCCCGTCTCGATGATCTGTGCGAGTTCCGCCGCGCTCGCCACGGCGCTTTTGCGGCTGCGCCACAGTCCCCACAAGATGAACAAACCAAGGATGCCCGCACCGACCGGCGCGCCCACGCCCCAGATATTGCCCACCGCAGCGCCCGTGCTGGCGGTCAGTTGCGCGTTGGCGTTCGGCGTCAGCGTGTATTGCTCCACCCGATTGGTGATGGTCTGGACGGTGACGGTTGAGGGTTGAGGGTTGAGAGTTTCCCCCGTTTCTGGCGCGTTGGTCACCACGGCCACCACCTCGATGACGTTGGTTCGGACGTCGTAATACTTCAGTTCCGTCGCGCTCGGCGCGCGCTGCGCGGTCGTGCCACACCCAGCCGCCAGCAGTCCAGTCGCAACCAGGAACAGTCCTACCTTGCCCGCGTCCGGCTTTACGATGGCCGCCGTGCTTCGGGTGGCGCTATGTAGTCCAGTCGCGCCCGCCACGGAAATCAACGCCATCATCCACTGGCGCGGATCGCTCCAGCCGCCGGCTAGCCATTGATACAGCAACCCGCCCAGCGCCCACGTAATGAGCGGAATCAGTTCATTTTTGATGGGGGTGAAATTCTTGATGATGCCGCCGACCAGCAGCACAAACGCCACCACCAGCCCCATGTCGCCCGCCTCAATGTTGATCGTGTCATTCATATCAGTTTTGCCTTTCTCCGTGTCTCTGTGCCTCTGTGGTTAATCTGTTTCCTCCGCCGCATCACCCGGCGCACCAACGCCAAAACGCGATGCGCTAAATCTTTCATCCAAACAGCTTCACCAAAACGGTTTTGCCTCCGGCAATGGTCGCGGCAACAACGCCCGACACGAACGCCACCTTTATCAGCAAGCCGGCGCGAAACTGCTTCATCTCGTGCATGTCGTTCACAAGACCGTTAAGACCGATGCTCTTGTCTCCAATCACCGCTTGTTTGATCTCGCGGATGTCGGCCGCCATCTGCTGTTGTTCGTCTGGATTCATTGCCCTTCTAATGGTTTCCTCACTTCCACCGTCACCGCGGGAATCAGCCTGGGATCAAGCACCAGTTCTGCCTCCGCCGAAAATTTGCCCGACTCCACCACCAGCCGCTTGATGACCGCCACAATGTCCTCGCTCGTCACCGTCGCGTGCCCCAGCACCGTGTATTGGTCGTGATTGACTTGCATGGTCATGGCTTCCAAAAGTCCGGCGGTTGCGGCTGGCCCAACGGCGCGCGCACGCTGTTGCTCCACGGGCACGAGTAGAACACAAAGAATTGCGCCTGGTTGGTCGGCTGGAACGAGGCGTAATTGTTCGTCGTCCAACCACCCCACTGCCAACCTTTCAAATCGTTGCTCGTCTCCCACCACGCCAGCTTGTGTCCCGGCGGGAACGTCCAGCGCCACGTCACCGTTTTGGGCGGCGGCGGCGCGATCAAGGCGGCAGCAGCCTGAGCCCGCTCGGAGCGGTTGGCGGTAAATTGCTCGGGCATTGGTGGCTGGACGGGCCGGCGGGCCGCCGACACTGCCTTGCCACCACGCGGGGCACAGCCCACGCCGCAAAGCACACCAACACCAGCGGCAACAAGCCCAAGCAAAGCGGGCCGCGCCAGACGGGTTTGGTGTTGGGGTTCACTCATGCTTGCGCTGATAAATTTTGGATAAGATGGTCACGAAAAGTCCGCCTTCGATTTTCCCCAACTGCACCAGCAAAGGGCAACCAATGACGCAAAGATTAGATTCGTCAGAAATCTCAATCCATGTTCGGCAGCAGCAATTCCGACAGAGCACAGGACGATTGCAATTAGGCGTGTTTTCATAATCATGGCATCATGCTGACATATTGTTCCATGCACCACTTGAGCGCGTTCATCTGGTCGGTGGTCAGGCCGCCGCCGATGCTGACACAACGATAGCTGGCCGCTGTGAAACTGGCCGCTGTGCCGTCGTTGTTATTCGCACCGATGTAAATCTGCTTCGTCGGCAATGCGCTGCTGGTAGATGCCCCACTGGTTTGCGTGGTGCGAACCTGAATCCATGCGGTATCGGAAGCCACGCGAGAGCCGCACATAAACCCTGTATAGTCGCTTCCGTGTGCCGCTCCAGTGGTGTAGGTGTTATTGTTTGGTCCGTGCACCTGCATTGTGGTGCTGTTGCGACGAATTTGAACACCCTTCACGCCTCCAGCGGAGTCATACACACCTAGCAACCGGTCGAGATCGTCCATAGTTGTGGACTGAGTGTAAACCGCAACGTGAGCCGAGTTCTGGGTATAGTTTCCACCTGCGCTAGATGGGATGAACCCGGTGGCCATGTAATCATCTGTTCCGTCCGAAACAAAGCCGTTGGACTGCGCTGGAGTTCCGGTAAATGTGCCGCCAAAGCTAGACGATTTCAGGTTGGCGGCGTTGGCGGTGGCATCCGTGCCAGCGAACGGGTAGATTGCATCAATCACAGTCCACAAGTTGGTAGCCTTTAAATTCAAAACCAGGTTGTTCACGGCGTTGCTTCGGCTCGACGAAGGCAACCCACCAGCGCGGGCGAAGTAAGCTTGCGCATCACTGTCAAAGCTAAACGTGGAATCTGGCCCTACGCCGGCGGCAAGCAAAACCTTGTTCGTGTCACCAATGCCAAAACTCTCAACTTCGAGTCGCATAAAATAGCCTTGCGGAATACCAGATGGCGCAGTGACGTTGGTTGGAACAATCCAGCTTGGATAAGTGATGCTAGTTACATTCAGTCCGCTGCCAGGAACGTGAAACACCACGCGCTGATAGTTGCTGCTGAGAGCAAAAACGTTGGTGGTGTAAAATGAAATTTGCGCCTGTGAAATGCTGACCCGCTGACGCGCCGCGTCGCCGAAGTTTAGCGGAATCGCCGCCCCGGAAACAGTGGTGGCCTTGGTGGTTTGAATGAATGCGCCCCAATGTCTGAATCCACGCATGGAGTCATTGGTGAAGTAGTATAGGCTTGCGCCGTCAACCACGTTTGTGATGTCCCACAAGTCAAACTTGCTTCCGACGGAGACATTAAGGTTGCGCATCAACCCTAAATCATAATAACTACCAAAGCCCAAGAAGTTATTAGTGAAGGCACGGCCAATCAGTCCGGGATAGTAATCTTGCCCTGGCATTTGCACTCGCCAAGTGTCAACATAGGAGTAACCCGGATCGCCATTGAAGGGAACACAAGACTGGCGATAAGACCACTGATTGAATGACTGACCGCCGCTCCGGCGATTTTGCAGACCGATGCCGACTTGGTCATGCATAATTTTGCCCGATTGATAACCCGGTGCGTGGGCGGTATGACCAACAGTAGCAAACTGCACTTCCGTAGCATCGGCGCTACCACCCTCTCCGTCTGCCGCACCGTGGCGCGTGTTGATCCACAAATCAAAAAGGTCTTTGTATCCGTAGGCGCTACCAACATACCAACCAAATCCGCCACCCGGCACAGTTCCGGTTTGCGGCCATGCTTGAAAAGTGGAATTGCTGGTGCTCGTTCCGGTGCTGTTGGTGGCAAATGTGAACTCCCATCCGCCGTTGGTGAGATTCAAATTACGCGCCTTCAACTGGGCTTGGTAATTGGTGTTATAGTTTGCCGCATTCGTCTTAGCAATCGTGTCCGCCGTTCCCGCTGTGATCCCATTGGTCGGCCCGCCCACACTGTTGGCGGCTTTGATGGCGATGCTGTAAACCGAATTGCTGTCTGATCCTACGGGGCTGACCGTTAGCGCCCCATGAACCGCCAGCGTTGCCAGCAGGAAAAACAGCACCAGAATGAATTTGGGCATTTTCATACGCTTAACCTCTGACAATCGCCACCATTGCGCAGTCCGCCGCGCCTATCGTCTTGGTCGCCGCGGTGCTGCTGTTGCAAACGCTCAGGCTGTCGAAATCAATGCCAAACACCCCAAAATCAAATTGCGTGGTACTGTTGGCCCCCACATACACCGCCGGCAATTCCGGCACAGACGTCTCCGCTGGCACGGTGGCGCTTTCAAAAAGCTGGATGTATTGCGCCGGGCCGGTGTTGAGCACAATCAAGCTCAACAGTTTGACCGGCGTGGTGCTGATGACGCGGCTCGCCACCAGGGCGCCGCCGTCGTTGCTGGGGATTTTTCGGGTCGGGATATTCATATCAAATCACCATGCCTTTCGCTTGGTTCTCCAAGCTTTCGTAGCTGTCTGTTTCGCCCATTTCCTGCGCCGGGCTTTCCGCGCCTTCTTCTTGCAGCGGCTTTCCATTGGCGCTTTCCACCGTCACAATCGCCACATCGCCCTCGATCCGGCTCACTCGCCCCTCGACCGTGTAACTCACCATGTCCCCCACCTCCGGCGTCACCAAAGCCTCCTGGTCGTCGGGTTGCTGCAACGCCGCCAGCGGCACGCGCTGTTCATTGGCCGCGGACATCATGGGCGCGCTCAATTCCGGTGGAATGTCGCTGCCATCGCTGAAAGTTTCGCCGGTCGGTAAATTGGGGTTCATATCAGTCTCCTTGGTCAAATCAGTCTTATCCGTTAAGCAGGGCGGTGGGTTTCCCCACCGCCCCGTGAATCCTCAGAACGTGCTCTTGGTCCGCAACTGCACGTAATGCGGCACATCGGAGGTTTCCGACGTGTGCAACGCTTTGCACCCGAAGAACGCCTTCCAGCCCAACACCGTCTTGAGGTTGAGCGGATCAGCCTTGTCCGGGGTCGCGTTCACGATGAGTTTCGGGCCCATCATCGAAGCGCCCGCGCGCTTGTCGTTCAGTTCCACGCAGCCGAACGCATCGCGCCCGAGATACCAGGTGGAATAAACCGGCGTGTTCGTGCCGGTGATCGCGGTCGTGCCCAGTTGCGTCTGGTACGTGTCGCCTTCCACGCTGTAGTTGTCGGCCTCGACAATCACTGCCCCATCAAGTTCGATCTTGCCGCGCTTGTAGAGGTTCTGCGTGTCCACTTGCGTCGCCGCGCTCACCCAGGTCGTGTCTTGGCGCATGTCGTGCGCCACCGGCGGCGGCATCACCGCCACATACTTGCCGCCAATGGTCGGCACGTTCGCCACGCGCAACTGCGTGATGCAACCGAGATGCACCGCCCGGGTGATCTTGCCGTTGCTCTTGGAGACGTTCGCCGTGACCTTGAACGTGTCGTAATCCGTCGAACTGTCGTCCGTGATGGTGATGTGCGGATACCGTTCAAACGGATGGCCCGCGCCATACGTGGTATCGGTGTTGGTCAGTCCCGCCATCAACGCCTGGCGCACAATGCCGTCCAGACCCAACGCCGCGTCCTCGCCCAGCTTCTTGCTGTGCAATTTCACGGTGTTCAACAGGTCAATGGCCTGCACGATGTCCGAGATGCTGCTGATCTGGCCGCGCTGCTTCAGTTGCACGTCCACATAGCCCACCCCCACGTCCGTCATGCGGGTCGGGGTCGTGCCTTCGGTCAACGATGTCGCCGTGCCCGCCCGGCTCGGCCCGGCGCTTTCCGCCGCGGTCAAGCCCAACAGACCGTCCGTGTTTGCCTTGCGCGGACGGAAGAAACGGATCGTGTCCCCGATTGCGGGATACGATTGCTTCATGCCGTAGGTGGCAAGGACCAGTTCAAACTGCAACGCTTCCAGCAAGTCCTTGCTGAAAAACGTCTGTACCCGATTGGCAAAGTCCGCCGGATGTGGCGTCCCGCCTTGATTGAAGATTGCGATTGTATTAGCCATCTTGCGATGGCAAGGGCATTACCAGAGTCTTACCGCCCCCAGGCCAACTGGCCATTGGCCATCTGTTCCAAGGCCGCAAGCTGTTCCTCACGGGAACGCTGCTCCATTGGAATCTCCCCCAGGTTCGGCGCTACGCCGCCCGCGGGGTTCGGACCAGTCAGGGCTTCCAACTCCTTAACCCTTGCCTCCATCTGGCCCAACTTCGCCTTTAACCCCGGCACACCAGCGGCAGCAGTCTCGGCCGCTACCAGCTTCGTCACAAAATAGATGCTCCGCGGATCGCGCAACATTTGCGGAGATTGCGCCTGCAACTCCTGCAACTTGTTCGCCACCGCCTTCTGAAACTCACTGCCATCCTTTGCCAGGTCGGGATTTTCCTGCGCCGCTTTCAATGTCCATTCGCGTTTCTCCGCCTCGATCTTCTGATTGCGCTGCTGCACGTTGGCCGGCGGGTTCTTCCGCAGTTCCTCCGCCGCCCGCGTCGCCTTGCGGATGTCTGCCTCTGCGTCCCGCGCGTCCTCGCGCTTGGCTTCGGCTTCGTCAAACTTGCCTGCCGCTTCCAATCGGTCCGCCTCCGCTCGCAGATGATCGGCCCGTTGCCGCATCTGTTGCGCGTAACCCTCATACTTCTCCGGCGTCACGATGGTTTCCGCTTCGGCCTGCTCGCGCTCGCGTTTCCACGCTTCCCGTTCCGCCTCGAACGTCTGGCGTTCCTTGGCAAAGTTCTCCTTTTCCGCGTTCAACGCTTTCCACGACGTATCCCGCCGCTGCGCATCCTTGGCAAACTTGCCTTTCTCGTCCCTGGCTTTGTTCTGCTGTTGAGTTTCTACCGTCGCATCCGTTTTTGTGTCGGTCTTTCCAGCCTCCGGCTTGGCCGGAGATTGGCCCGCGGTGGCCTCACCGCCTGATGCCGCTGGTGTGTCGGTTAATTGGTTCAGTTGAGCTTGAGCATCACCCTCCGCAGATTGAGCCGCGCGTTGCTCCGTGCTCGCGCTGTCAGCCGCCGCCGGGTCTGGTCCGCGTTGCGCCTCTAATTCGGCCAACGCTGCCATGCCCGCCTCGACGCCTTGTAGTTCTGCGATGTCTGTCATGCTCGTTTCTCTCACTTACGGCGAATAATGTTCGCGCAACGCAGCTTCGCCGCTTGGCTGTTGCGCGGATGTTGCAGACTGGTCGGCGTCTGCGCCCGAAATCTCAATGTGCTGCTCGAACTCAATGCGCGCCTGGCTGTCCAGCCACAGCAACGCATCGTAAAATCCTGCCGTTCGTCCGGCGCTGTGCGCCGTGTGCATCACGTCTTGCGCGCCGTTGATTGCGTTGGTGCTGGCCACATGCCGCATCCGCTCCAACAGCGTTGCCCCGGTCGGGCTTGCCAGAAACGTCTGCCACGCCTTTTGATGGTCCGCCGTCCACTGCGGCACCGGCCCGGTCGGCAGCACTGTTACAACGCTGACCGGGGCGGATTGCTCCGCCGCCGGCTTGCGCTGCAACCATGACCACACATTGGACAGAAAATGTCTCACCCTGCTTACTTCTTACGTTTTGCCGGTTTCGGTGCAACATCGGAGTTCCCCACCCCGGCACTTTCCGGCAGTTGTTCTACCGCCACCGCCGCCACTGTTACCGGCGACAACTCTCCCGGATCGAGTGCGACTGGCTTTTTTTCCATCCCAATCACCCGCACCACGTCCTTGGGAAGTTCCCCATCAAAGCATTCCGGCGGAAAATCAATCTGCTGAAACCGGGCGATGATCAGGTCATTATCCCAAATCACCTCCACGCCGTCCTTCTCCGGCGTCATTTTGATTTCATGCACATAACTGCCCCGCGGCAGCTTGGCCAGAATCGCCTTTGTATCCACCGGGATCACTGTTCGGAATTTGCTCATATTGCTCCTACGTTTTGCGTTTGCACCGGCACACCGCCGTCCGGCATCGGCGCGACATTGCCAACACCAGGTTGTTGCGGTTGCGTCTCCATCCCGCCCACCTGCTGGGTTAGTTGCCGGAACGCCTGCGGGTTGGTCGTTTTTAAATACTGCGCGTGCGCCGCCAGATGCTCCTGAATGCGCTGCTTGGCAATCGGATCAACCGGCGCGCCGATCTGCTGCTGTTTCATCAACCAACCCATTAAAATCTTGATGCGCGTCGCGTGATCCTCGCCCGGCGTCACCACCGCCGGGAAACCCTCCTTCAGAATGGCAATCTCAATCGCCTCATCCTCGGCCTCGATGCTGCCCTTCAGGTTGCTCGGAATGAACGCCGCCTGCGCCAACCGAGCGTCATCCGCCGCCAAGGCGTTCCGCGTCAATACCTCCATGTTCACGTTGGGATTGCCCGTGAACATCTGCAACAACGCCGCCGCTTTCTGAAAGCGCATGGCCCGATTCCACCCATCCGGCGAGCCGTCCGGCGTGATCAGATACGCCGCGTGCAATGCCTGCTCTGGCAACGTCCCCAGTTCCCCGGCTGCGTAATACGTGAAGTCCTTCGGCTTGAATTGCAGCATCAGCCCCCAAATGTGCCGATACACCTCCGCCAGCTTCTCCCGGAACACCACCGCGTTGTCATTCGTGCCGGCCTGCGTCAACGCCGCAATGCGCTGGTTTTCCGTCGCCGTCCGCGCCTTGCCGCCGGTATCGCTTTGGCCGGGTTGCGTAATGCCAAAATCCGGCGTCTGCGCCTGCATCTCGCCGATGCTCCGCGCAAACATGATTTCTTGATCGAACGAGAACGGCGGTTGCCCCTGTTGTACTCCGCGGATGTTACCCGGAATGTATTCGCCCGGCGCCCAACGATAGTTGGCCGCGTTCAAAATCTCCTTCTCACCCGTGTAAAGCGGGCGATTGGCAAACGTCATCGCGTCCGCCTTCTCGTTCCACAGCTTCGTCAGGTATTGTTCCACCGGGGCGAGCAATTCCGCCAACCCGCGCGGCGCGTACCAACCTTCGTCCTTCACCTCCATCGGAAACGAGAAAAACGGACAGCTTGGTTTGCCGTCGTACTTGTAGGGGCAACCATGCGGTTGTCGTAATGGCTTCTCCGGCGCGTGCGGGCTATACGTGTGGATCGTCCAACCGCCGGCCGTCTTAACCCAATGCTCCCACAGGATGATGTTGTCCGGGTTGGTCGTGTGCGTGATGCCCTCGCGCGTCCGCTTTTCCTCGGTCAACTGGCTGAAGTTCTCGAAATTCTCACTGCCACGGATCTTGGCGATGGTTTCCGGCGTGGTGTCATAGCGCGCATCCAGCCGCTTATACGCCGCCACGGTCATGTGCTTCACATGCACAAACTCATCGGCATCCGCGAAATCATCCGCCATCTGCGGCATCAGAATGAACAGCGGATTGATCGCCTCCACCTGGATGCTATAATCGTCCAGCGGATTCACCGTCACCTTGAGCACGCCGCGCCCGCGCAACAGCATTTCATCCACCGCCACGCGCAGCTTGCGCAGAAACTTGGTCTTTTGGGTCAGAACGAAATCGAAGTAATCGGCAGCCGCATCCTGCATCGTGCCCAGGTCGTTCGGCTTCAGAGAAGTGAACACCGCCAGCTTGTCCCCGCTCGTCACCTGACCCATCCAGAACGGCTTGGCCTTGCGGATCGCCATGTCAATCTGCGGGTAATGCCCATCCGCCGCCCCCGGAAACGGCTTCTTGCTACGGCGAATCCCAGTCTGCCGCATCTGGTACAAAACCCGCACCTCGTTCTACCCAACGGACC
>ERZ724522.1170-NODE-1170-length-14732-cov-5.126593_pt1 | contig 14732 bp, 13 predicted proteins | sample MGYA00376055_ERZ724522 | MGnify/ENA primary metagenome ERZ724522 (study PRJEB28724, sample SAMN07190884) | wastewater metagenome | isolation source: effluent of sewage treatment plant in Hong Hong | place: Hong Kong | collected 2016-03-17 ... | reverse complement strand
AACCGATCATGAAGCCGCCCCGCCCCGAGGAACGATCGCTCGAAACGTGGACCCGTATGCTCTGGAACCGTCGCCAGCGGTTGCAGCGGCTGAAGGCCCTGGATGCGCCCGAGATGCTCATCACCCGCGAGGAAACTCTGATCCAGGAAGCCCTGGACGGGATGGCGCGGGCTCGGAACCGCTAGTCCTTCTATCCACTCGCACTGTCAGGTGAGGTCCTTGGCAAATTCCCCTTCGACAGTCCGTGTGGTGATGGCCAAGATGGTGGCGAGCCGTTGGCTGGCCTCGATCTCCCAGAACGAGTACCGATTCAACATCTTCGGGTTCCAGCACCCATCCAAGGCCAAGAAGTTCGCGTCGTCCCTGAGGTCTCTCCGAGACCGGCAGGTCCGCAAGGGTGCCTCCGAAGAGAGCGTCCGGTTCCCGATCATCCCCGACCTGGGGGTGCGTGAGACCGGGGATGGAGTGGAGGTGTGGTCCTCGAACGTGGATGCCCTCCGCAAGCTCGCCAACTGGGCTGAGAGCTCGGGCCTCAACACCGACTTCATCTGGTGACCTGTGGCCTACCAACGCACCACGTTCGACTTCTCGTACCGCTCTGGGGTGACCCCTCAGTTCTACTACTTCACCGTGTCCCTCGACCAAGCCGGGCTGATCTCGGTGAAGAACATCCAGTCCCCCCAAGGACGGATCATCGACTCGCAGACATCCCTCCCGCAGTCCGTGACCGATGACATCACCGCCGCCATCGCCCAAGTGGAGAACCTCGTGGCCCAGACCAGCGCCGTGAACGGCCAACTCACTTTCGCCGCCGAGACATCCAAGACGGTGACGTTCGTGACCCCGTTCGTCGGGACGGGCTACCGGGTGGTGTTCTCCACCACCGACTTCATCCCTGTCCGGGTGACTGCCAAGTCCACCACGGGATTCACCGTGTCGGTGGGGGTGTCGTACACGGGCACCATCGGCTACGACGTGTTCGTGTGAGGACCCGATGAAGCTCTGTCTGACAATGAACCCCGGCATGGCCCTCTTCACAGCCTTCGAGGACGGGAACCTCCTCGAAGGCACCTGTGACATGGAGGTGGAGAGTGACATCACGGCCATCGCGACCCGCCTCGGGCGGCAACTCCCGGTGCTGGTCCGTGGGACTCACGCCACCAAGCCCAGGGGGACCCGAGGGTTCTCGTTCCACTGGTCCAACGCCCAGGCGAAGTGGGACGTGATCGCAGCCAACGACCCGACCTGGGGTCTCGATGGTGCGGAGTTCCTGGTGTATTTCAAGGCCGGTGTCATGTCTCCCCTCGGGAAGCCCTGGACCCTCAAGGAGATGCAGTACGTCGCACAGAGGCTCCCGCCCCACCCGGGGTTCTCGCGGGCGGTGCTGGCATCAAGGGTCGTCCGTAGGTTCCTGGAGGAGTCCCGATGACTCAGCCCAACATCCAAGCTGACGGGGTGAGGATCGAGCCGGGTTCCGGTGACACCCTCACCATCACCCGAGACCCCCTCACAGGGTCCCTCCGGTTCGTGGACGCGATCGTCACCGGGGGCATCAACCTCAGGGACATGGCGGGTCTGTCCACCATCGCCGGGGTTCTGATCGTCGGGAAGTCCGGGGCGGGGGCGACGTACACCACGGTGCAGTCCGCCGTCGATGCGGTCCCGGCGGACGCCAGCCTCACCAACCCCTACTTGGTGCTGGTCCTGCCCGGGGTGTACTCGGAGAACTTGGTCATCGAGAAGGCCGGGATCACCGTGCTCGGACTCGGGCGTGTGGTCATCACTGCTGCGGGTGCATCGCCCACCATCACGGTGCAGTCGTCGGTGAGCACCACTCCCACCTCCCTCATCCTCAAGGACATCACCATCGTCCAGCCCAACGGCGGTCAGGCGTGTGTGTCCTTCGTCGGGGCGGCGGGCTCGACCATTGGGGTGGATGGGGTGGTCCTGGATGGTTGCACCCTCACCGCCTCGGGCGTGGGGTCGTACACGGTCCTGGCGACCACGGTGGACCTCATCACCCTCCGCAACTGTGTGTCCACCGGGTCGTCCGGGACGGCATCCCTCCGGGTCTCCCAGTGCGCCCTCCTGGACATCGAGGGTGGTACCCATCCGGCGGTCCAGGCCGACTACAACGCCGCCGGGGTGCTCCCCTCGGTGTCGGGCTCCCTCTACACCCTGTCCGGGTGTATCACGGGCAACGTCCAGTCCACCCTCACGGGGGGCGGTGCTTTGACCCTCGACGGGTGCTCGGTCGGCAACGTGGCCATGTACGGGAACCGGACCCTGGCAGTCGCGGGGTCCACCGTGGGCAACCTCTCCCTCAACGGGACCACCGCCACCACCCTGACGTTCTCATCCCGTGGGTCCGTGGCGGGCACCGGCACCCTGTCTGAGCCCGTGACGACGGGTTCGATCCCGTTCGCCGCGTCTGCCTCGGAGTCGGTCGTGTTCGACGTGCCACGGGCCAACGGCACCTACGGGGTGTCCCTGGACACGGGGAGTGTCACCCCCTCGTACGTGTCCGCGAGGGATGCTTCGGGGTTCACCGTGACGTTCTCATCCCCTGTGACCACCACGGTCTACTGGACCGTCACCCAATAACAGCCCTATGACGCGCCACTCACTAGGTGGTGACCTGTCCCAAGGTCGCCGCCTAGATGAGGAAGACGTGAGCAATTTCTGGGAAGAAGGTGGATCTCTCAACTCCGATGCAGTCCACACGTTGGATGCCCACCTGTCGGGCAGCACCGTGGTTCGGGACTACATCCGGGGGTTGACCGCCACGCCCCGTGAGGTTCCGTCCGGGACCCGTGTGGCGTTCGACGGCAAGCTCTCCTCGCTCCTGTGCTACCCCGAGCCTCCGGGCCGGGGTGAGGGCGGAACGGTGGTGAAGGTCCGTACGTCATCGGGGGACACCACGGAGTTCAACGGGCTGGTGTTCGTGAAGTGGGACGACGGCCGGTTCTTCGGCGTTCACCGCGCACATCTCCGGTCGGGGTCCAAGTCCCGCACGGCGACCGCGTACCGGATGACCGTCACGGCCATGGGGGACCTCACGGACTTCATGAAGTCGGGCACCGACGAGGAGCTCGTCCACAAGTCGTCGAAGGACCTGTGGAAGCTCTCCAAGTCCGGGGGCGAGTTCGTCATCGAGAGGCTCTTCGACGAAACCGGCAACCCCCTGAAGGTATGACCAGCATGACCCCCCGCAACAAGCCCGACCCCACCCGGGTCGCCAACGTGGTGATGTCCCGCATGGCCGGGATGTCCCGTACGGCGGGTGAGGTCCGGTTCATCAAGGACAAGAGCGGCGACGCCAACCAGTGGGCGTGGAACGACGCGGGTCCGCAGGAACGAAAGATCTTCCCGGACTTCGCGTTCGACCCGAGGAACACCAAGCCTCTCGCCAAGGTTCTCAGGGCCACGAACGCGGCGCTGGGTCACTCCATGTCCGCGTACTCCATCTTCGCCAAGCTCAAGTCCGCTGACATCTCCCCCGACGGTTCTCTGGGTGGCAAGGGCTACATCGCCAAGATCGCGGAGATGCGCCGGGCCTACATGAACTGTGTTGAGGCCCTGAGCGCCCTGTCCGACACCCTGTACGACGAGATCCGTGCCCCGCACTGGGCGGCAGTCTCCCGTCAGGAAGACCCCGAGGAGCGGGCCGAGGTCGAACTGATCGTCGAGGACGCCATGGAGATCAACGAGGATCCTGAGGCGTGGGCGGAAGAGCAAGAAGAAGAGATGGATGAAGACAACGCGGAGGAGGTAGAGCGGGCTGTGAAGACCGCCTCCCTCAAGGCACGTTCCACCCGAGGTACACGATGAGCTCCCGTACGCCTGACGGCGGCTACATGCCCACCTTCGCCAGCAACTTCATGCTGGACGGCTTCTCGTTCTCCGAGGAGTACGGCGAGGGTGCGCTCACCAACCGCAAGGACACGACCACCAGCCGCACCACCGGGGCACCCGCGGCCCCTCGGTCGGAGAGCGGCATGGCCAAGCTCCCGGACGGCATCGTGACTGCGGACGAAGAGTCCAGTGACGAGATGGGCTGGGATGTGTTCGCTGGGGGAGCCAACTCCGACGTGGGCGACCTGTCGGAACTCGTCAAGACCGCCAACCAGATCACGGACCTGTCGTGGCTGGAGGTGGTGGAGCAGGACCCCGACCGTCTCCCGCACCACCACAACGACGCGGTGCTCCAGGGGCTGGTGGACGCATGGAGCACCCGCTCCCGTACTGATGGCGTGGACATCGTCCCCAACGTGGTGGTCCCGCCCCAGCCCCGCTCTCCGGTGGCGCTCCTCCCTGGTGACCAGTACCGTGAGGTGGTGGCGTCGGCCATGCGGAAGTCCGCGTTCGGTGCGCCGTTCGAGAACATCGTGGTGGGGATCGCAGCCCACCTCGGTGAGGCGATGGCCCATGTCCACACGGACCCGCGTCTCCAGAAGCTCGCCCATGCCCTTCGGTCGGTGAAGGCCGAGCATGGGGTGGTCGGCCGGGTGTACGTTCGGGACAGCGCGTTCCCGGGTCTCCTCACGGGGAAGTGGGACAAGGAGATCAAGAAGCGGTGCGCCAGCGCCCGCTACTGGCTCACCAAGCCCGGCTCCAAGCTCGCTGCCTACCAGAACTACCTGGGCAAGAAGGTGGTCACGGAGATCCCCTGGAGTGAGGCTCTCGCCCACTACCGCCCGACCCTCGAAGCGTCGGGGCGCAAGGTGGCCAGCGGGGACCCTCGCCGTGCCCTCATCGTGGCGATGGCGTCCGAGCCCACTCGGGTGACCCGTGAGACCGCGTACACTTCCCACCTCGCCCCGGCGGACCGGGTGTCCATCGAGGAGGCATGGCGGGTGTTCGCGAGCGCCCCGGCACCCACCCGTGAGGTGGTCGCCAAGCCCGCCCAGGGTCTCACCCAGGAGCAGGCCGTTGGGCACTTCGCCCGCTGGGTTCGTGCGGGACTCCTTCCCGTGAAGACCGCCCGGCGCATCCTGGCATCGGGTCACCCTCCCCAGTACAAGGTCGAGTACGGGGCGTGGGTCATCAAGGGGGGCCGCAAGGCGGACACCTATGTGGGTACGGGCGTCGGGGTGAAGCCCCTGGACCCGAAGGCAGTCCGCAACTCGGACTGGGCCAAGCAGGAGGAAGCCCGCATCGCTTCCCTCGCACAGGCACACGCACAGCGGGTGGCGGACCACCGTGCCGCAGAGGCGGACCGTGTCCTGGCCCACATGGCTTCTCTCTCGCAGAAGTCCAGCTACCAGGGCGATGGGGTTGGGGCGTCGGTGTACTCGGGGAGCATCCAGAAGCTGGGCTCCGGTGAGGTCACCGTGCCTCGGGAGAAGGCCCTGTCGGTGGTCAAGGGCTGGGTGAAGGCCGGAACACTGACTCGCGATCAGGCCGCAGAGATCCTGTCCAAGAAGGCATCCGGGGCCGAGACCCTGTTGATGGGGAGTGCCCTCATCCTCAGTGCGAAGAAGGTCGCCTACGAGGGTCAGGGAGTGGGTGTGAAGGCTCCAGAGGCACGGATGGCGGCACCCGCCCCCAAGCCCAGCGACCCGCGAGTGTCTCAGGTGCTCCGCTACGCCCGGACCCAGATGAACGAGGGCGTGACGGGGAACGACCTGGACGCACGGATGGTGTCCAAGTTCTCGCAGGAGTACCTCAAGAGTGCGGGCGAGCAACTGGTCCAACTCCGTCGCAAGCACGAAGGTCTGGCGGGTCACCTGTACGTGGACGCCAGCGCCTACGCGACTCCCACGGGCACCTCGGGGTGTGACAAGGGCGCGGCCATCCACCGGGCCAGCCCCATCCGGTCGGTTCTCCAGATGGATCGCTGCGGGTCATGCTCGCAGAACAGCGGGGGTGCCTGCCAGAAGTACAAGAAGTCCCTGGTGACCGCCGCCCCGGTGAAGGACCCGGCGAAGTACCAGCGTGAGACCATCCGTCTGGCCAACGCCGACGACTCCGAGCGCACGGCCTCGATGTTCGCCAACTACAACCCCGAGGAGTTCGACCTCCAGAACGACTCCCTGGACTCGTTCGACTACAGCAACCTCCCGGGCAACGAGAACCTCGCCGAGGTCTCGTTCGGGGGAATGCTCATCCCCGAGGAGTGACCATGCGATTCGCCGCGCCCCCCAAGTTCAAGATCCTCGTGGCCAACCTCGCTGGAAGCAGCGACCCGAGCCGTGGCCCCTCGGGCAACCCCGAGAAGCTCCGTACCGGGTTCGTCCTTCAACAGATGGTTCTCCCGGACGGCACGGCTCGCACCAACGGCCCCACACAGGCAGTCCCTCCGGTGGATGCAACCCACCACACCGCGGCCATCAAGGTGTTGGCTGCGGACTACTGGGACGCCACCGTGACTCCCCCGGGTCCCTTCTACTACCAGGAGGAGTGCCGGATGTTCGACCAGTACCCGATGGCTGGCGTGGACTTCGGTGTGGGCAACGGGTCAGGGGCCGGAACGGTGGCCAACGTCGCCACCAAGCTGGCCCTCTGGGTCAACGACTCCGTGGAGGGGGTGACAGCCCTCGCCGTGGGGGACACGGCGTACCTGACATCGTCACGGGCCGACGCCCGGTTCCCGGTGCAGGCAACCAACGATATGTCCACCCTTCTGGGTGGGCTCACTTTCCGGGTGGTGGGTCCCAACGGCGAGACCCTCTCGGGCACTGGCCACCAGCGCGCGAGCTTCTACGTGGTCAAGCCCGTGAAGACACAAGAGCCCCCGACCATCCTGTGACTTGGTAGAATGAGTCATGGCCAATGACATCGACGACGCCCTTGGGGACGAGCTCACAGACATCGTGAAGGATGGGGTTGAGACCCCAGTCGTCACGGTCGAGCCCAACGGTGTCCGCAAGTTCCAGGGGTACGTGATCCCGGCGACCGCACAACGGGTCAAGGTCATCGACGACAAGGGAGCGACCAAGCTCCGCAAGATCGAAGAGCTCAAGGCGGGGGACACCCTGTCTCTCAACGACATCGGGCTCCCGGTGTTCGTCGAGGGCCAGATCGGGAAGCCCCCTGCGACGAAGAAGACCGACGACGCCATGCCCCCGGCGTCTCCCCTCATCGGGGACATCCTCAGGATCAAGCAGGGGATGGTCCGCAACGACCCCATCATCCAGGCCGCGGAGACCACCCCCGAGTCGGCCGAAGTGCTGAACCAAGTTCTCCTCGGCATCAGTGAGGAGGCGGCATCGCTCCGGTTCGAGAGGATGGAGGCCGAGCGCAACGGCGAGGACACCTCGCAGTTGTCCATGCGCCGGGTGCAGGCCCTCAAGGCCATCGGAGACACCTGGATCAAGCGCAAGGAACAGATCCAGCATCGAGGGATCGACCTGGAGTCCCCCGCGTTCCGGGCCGTGTTCGAGTTCATCTCCGAGACGTATGCCAGGGCGATGCAGGCCGCGGGTGTACGGCAAGAGCTCTGTGACAGCGTGACAGCCCAGTTCTCCAAGCTCCTGGACGATGCTTGGATGACCGAGGCGAAGTCCAGGATGAAGGAATGACACTCGCCAATCTCGCTCTCTCCGGTGCCCGTGCAGCGGCTCCCGTCACCGCCACAGGGTCGAAGCCCGTTGCGAACATCATCGAGTTCGTTGAGGAAGCCTGGGGCCTCGGTGGTACCCCGGACCCCATCACGGGCGAGACCAACGGGATGCGGCTGTTCCCGATCCAGAAGATCATCTTGAAAGCCTCCTACGGCATCCCTCTCGATGACGTGGAGCAGTTCACGATCACCGACTGGAGCCGTGAGAACCCCAGGCAGTTCACCGAGAAGACCTTCCTGGAGTACCTCTACGATGAGAAGCGGTCGAACATCCGGGAGGTGATCCCTGGAGTGCAGCGCCGGGAAATGGTGTTGTCCCTCGGGCGTCGTAGTGGCAAATGTGTTGTGGGGGACACCCTGGTCCTGACGACTCAGGGCGTGGTCCCCATCCGGGAACTTGGTGACCCCAACGGACCGGAGTATCAGCCTCTGGCAGTGGGGGTGGTGCAGGAAAACAGTGCCCGGTCTGACTCTGCGTTCTTCTACAACGGGGGGGTGAAGTCCACCGTCAAGTTTGTGACCCGCAGTGGCTACGAGCTTGATGGGACGGCAGGCCACCGTGTTCGAGTGATGTCCGAGGATGGCACCATCCAGTGGCGATACCTGGACCAGATCCGGGTTGACGACCAGATCGCCATCCATCGCACTACGGACCTGTGGCCGACACAGCCAGTGGGACTGACTCCCTTCCATGCGGGGTGCGACGACCCCAGGGTGAACCTCCCAACGGAGCTCACAGAGGAATGGGGCCTTCTCCTGGGGTACTTGGTCGGGGACGGGTCGTGGACCAAACACAACACGGTGTCCGTGACTGTAGAGCACCCTGAGACATGGGACGAGCTCAAGGGGCTGTATTCACGGCTGTTCGGTGGGTTCAGCGTCCGTATGGACAAGCGGACCAAGAATACTGGGTCCATTGACTTTTACAGCCACCGTGTGCGGGAGTTCTTGCACAAGCTCGGGTTCTCATGGGATCTTGCACGGGATACCAAACACATCCCGTGGGCCATCATGCGCTCCCCCAAGCCTGTGGTGAGGGCATTCCTCCAGGGGCTCTTCGAGACCGATGGGTGTGCAGAGAAGGGAGGCCTGTGTGTGTCCTTCTCGACGGCATCAGAACGGCTGGCCAGGGAGGTTCAGGTACTTCTGCTGAACTTCGGAGTTGTGAGCACCCGTCGGGCCAAGTGGAACAAGAGATACGAGCGGTATTACCATCACTTGTGCGTGAGAGGCACGGCATCTCGTCAGAAATTCATGGACGAGATCGGGTTTCGGTCTCACAAGAAGAATGGCCCCGTGCTGGCATCCCTGGTAGATGCTCACAAGGAGGGGTCAGACGCTGAGAACATTCCCCACCAGCGATCCTGGTGTGACGCCCTGCTTCAGTCTGTGACCCGCAACCAGGGGGGGCACGGAAATCGCCCGGGTTGGCGTCGCAGTCTTCTACGGACGGCCTTGGGCAATACCCTCAAGCCTAGTTCCAAGGAATCCCTGACGTATTCAAGGCTTGGTCCCACGCTGGCTGTGGCTCGGAGTCTGGGGGCCGACCCCGAAGTAGTCGCTCACTTCGAGACCCTCCAGACGGCCAACTACTTCTACGATCCCGTGGTGTCCGTGACCCTTGGTGAGGCACAGGTGTTCGACCTGACGGTGCCGGATGGGGAGAGCTTCGTCGCCAACGGGATGACCAACCACAACACCGCGCTGTCCGCGTGTGTGGCTGCGTACGAGACGTACAAGCTCATCAACAAGGGCGACCCACAGAAGTTCTACGGCCTCCCCAAGGCCAACAACATCCAGCTCATCTCCATCGCGACCGACAAGGATCAGGCTGGTCTCCTCTACCAGGAGGTGTCGGGTCACTTCGGGAACTGTCTCGCGTCCGAGACGGAGATCATCACTGCCAATGGGATCAAGCAGATTGGACAGTTGGCTGGCACCACACAGACACTCCTCGCTGGGGACGGGTCATGGGTGGATGCCCCCATCAGGTCGTTCGGGGCACAGAGGCTGTACCGCATCGTCATGACCCGGCAGGGCATTGACAAGGAGGTCTTCGCGACGGCGAACCACCGATGGTTTGCACGGGACGCCCGAAAACCACACCGTGGTCAGGGGTACCAGGAGTTCACAACGGCTGAACTGCGGCCTGGGAAGCACAGGCTCCAGTATGTTTTCGGTCGCAGCTACAAGAACATGGTCACTCCCTCACCCTTCGGTGTGGCCCACGGGTTCACGTTCGGAGATGGGGAGACCACAGAGGGAGAGCGGAACTCCACCCGTGTGATGCTGATCGGGGACAAGGACTCCAACCTCCGTCCGTATTTCTCCATGTGTCCCCAGCAGGAGTGCCCCGGCGTGAACGGAGTTCGGGTGTCAGGGGTACCCAACTTCTTCAGGGAGATCCCCTCTATCCGGGAGAACAAGTCGTACCTCCTGGGGTGGTTGATGGGGTACCTCGCCGCGGACGGTGGGTGTTCCAATGGACAGGTGAGGGTCTCCAGCACCAAACGGGAGAACGTCGAGTTCGTCCGGGACTTGTGCTCCGTCATTGGAATCGGGACCTACTGTATCCGTGAGGAGACTCGGATCTCCAACCTCACGGGTAGGCCCCACACGATGTTCCACATCGGGTTGATGCGGAGCACCCTGGATGAGTCCTTCTTCATCATCCCCGAGCACCGGGCCGATTTCGCCAGTCACGGGGCGGACGCCGTGGGACTCCGACACTGGACCGTCAAGAGTGTGGAGCCTACGGATCGGCACGAAGAGGTCTACTGTGCCACCGTCGATGTCCACGGGTCGTTTACCCTTGAGGGCAATGTAGTCACAGGCAACTGTGCCTACTTCGGCCCGTACACCGCCAACAACACCCTGTCGTACGCCCGGTTCCAGTCGCCCGTGGACATCGAGCGGTACGGCGTCTACAAGGACAACCCCAGCGCGAAGGCCACCATCAAGGTCACCTTCCGTAGCTGCGTCGCCAAGGGTCTCCGTGGCGCTGGAAACATCCTGGTCATCCTGGACGAGGTGGCCCACTTCACGGACAAGGGCCAGAGTTCTGCCGACGCGGTGTACACCGCGGTCACCCCGTCTACGTCTACGTTCGCCCCGAAGGACCCCAAGGACCGCCGGAAGCCCATTGGTGACGTGGAGGGTCGGATCATCCTCATCTCCTCCCCCCTGGGTCGTCAGGGTCTGTTCTACAAGATGTTCCAGATCGGGATGGCCGGTGGCAAGGCTGCCAGCAACATGCTGTGCATCCAGGCCGCGTCGTGGGAGGTGAACCCCACCATCCCTGCCAGCGAGTTCGAGAAGCACTACCTCAAGGACCAGACAGCGTTCTTCACCGAGTACGGCGGGGAGTTCTCCGACCGCACCCGTGGCTGGATCGAACGCAACGCGGACCTTCTGACGTGCGTGGACCCAGTGGCACGGCCACAGGCTCGCGGCATTCATGGTCGCAGTTACTTCCTCGGGTTGGACTTGGGCCTTGTGGGTGACGGCACAGCCATCGCGGTGGGCCACCTGGACGACAATGGCAGAATCGTTCTGGACCTCGTCGAACAGATCAAGGCCGGGGTGGGGAAGTTCGCGGACAAGGAACGTCTGGAGTTCGACGACGTGGCCGATTGGGTGCTGGACCTGTCCCGGAGGTTCCTCATCCAAGAGGGCATGTTCGACCAGTGGGCAGGCATCCCGTTCGAGCAGGCCCTGTCCAAGCGGGGCCTGTCTCAGATGAAGGCCACCCAGATGAACAAGAACATCACGTCCCAGATGTTCCAGAACTTCAAGGACATGATGTGGGACGAGAAGCTGGTCCTGTACGACTTCCCCGTTGCGCCGGGGGAGGTCCATTGCCCGTACATCAACGAGTTGTTCGAGCTCCAGGCCACGCAGCACTCCAAGTACGTGGTCACCGTGGAGGCTCCGAACATCGAGGGCAAGCACGACGACATGTCCGACGCCCTGGTGAGGATGGTGTGGCTGGCGTCTCAGCGACTTTCCAAGAACATCCACATGGCGGGTGGGCGGAAGACCATGGGGCCAGTAGTCCCCGCATACAACCGCGTAGCCGTGAGGCGCAAGCAACTCCAGAGCGGGTCCGTCGAGGCTCGACAGATCCCCCGACGGGGTGGCGCTGTACGGAAGGGACGGTTCCGGTGAAGAAGGCCAAGCTCGACCCCCTGAAGCCCAGCCGGGCGGACTACCGACTCATCCACAGGATCTTGGAGAGCACCTTCTCCGGTAAGGTCATCCACACCAACGAGGGCTACGAGATCGTGGTGGCGGTGTACCAACGGGCTGGTGGTTCGTGGGAGAAGTTGTTCATGGGGTCATCCGGCGACTTGAGTCTCCTCAAGACGGTTCTCAAGGTGGCCGTCAAGAAGGAGTTCATCCCCAGGGCTCCCGAGTGGCGGTGACCTTGTGAGTCGCCTTCGAGCCACCCTTTCGTCGTCCCCGTTGGACCGGGAGATCGCACAACGTGTCGATCAAGCCGAGAGGTCCATCCGGGGTGCCTTGAAGCTGTGTGAGAGCGAGACCGCTGCCACACCGGCGGGTCGCCGTCGAGTGGCCGCGACCCGCCGGGACCTTCTCCAGGCGCTGGGTGCCCTGTCGTCTGTGCGCCGCACGACACCTTCCTACGACACAACCGACCCTGACCTGACGGATACCCCGCTCAAGCCACGGGAGAAGCCCAAGCCCCCACCGCCCCCGCCTCCACCCGTGACGATGGCGGATCCTGGAGAGGGATGACCGATGCCCAGACTCAAGACCAATGAAGACGCCGTCGAGGTGAAGAAGATCGCGAACCGGACCAAGGGTGCGACCGTGGGGAAGCCCGCGCGCATCATGCTGGGGTCCATGCGTTCCAAGGTCGCGTACCCGGCAACGGGCGGCACCGTGGGAGGCACGGGCGGGAACTTCTACTCCCCCGAGCTCTCGACGGACTTCCTCGAACTCCCTCAGTCCCTGGACGAGAAGCGGAACTACTTCAGGTTCTTCTACCAGACGAATCCGTTCGTTGGACAGGCGGTGGACCTCCAGACGGAGCTCCCTCTGTCCAAGATCCGTCTCTCCACCCCGAAGGCCAAGGACCAGGAGCTCGCCCGGAAGTCTCTGGCGTTCTGCACCAAGTGGGCTCAGTCCATCGGTCTCCTCCACCGGCTCCTGGAGATCGTCCACGACTACAACCTCCTGGGCGAGGCGTTCGTGTTCTGCGAGGACACGTCTCCCGACATGCCCGAGGACATCACCCATGAGGTGCTCCGAGAGCTCGACGCCTCGGGGAACCCCGTCGAGAAGATCGTCCGCCGCGGGGACGCCGATGCCCGTGCCGAGAAGTGGCTCAAGCGCCACTACCGGGGCTGGACGGCGATCCGTGTGCTCCCGCCCGAGCAGATCCACATGGAGAGCTTTCCGTTCACGGACGAGAAGATGGTGGAGCTCATCCCGGACTCCAAGACCAAGGACATCGTCAGCCGTGCGGACATGGGGGACGAGCAGGCCCAGCGCATCGTCAAGTCCATGCCCGAGGGCGTGGTGGAAGCCATCCGGGAGGGGAGCAACATCCCCCTGAACACGGACCCCGATGCCGGGTCGTTCGTGTACTACATGTCCCGCAAGAAGTCCCAGTACGAGCCCCGCGGGCACTCGATGCTGGAGCGATGCCTGAACACCCTGGTGTACCGGGACAAGCTCCGTCAGGCTCAGACCAGCATCGCGTCGCGGCACATGACGCCCATCCGGGTGATCTCCGCGGCGGACATGTCCGCCGCCGACACCGACGCGCTGCGGGACCAAGTGGACATGGCCCTCCAGGACCCCGACTACTCCATCGTGACCAACTTCGAGGTCAACTGGAACGAGATGGGCTCGAACGGGCGGTTGCTCGAACTCTCGGGTGAGTACGAGATGACCGACCGGCAGATGTATGCCGGGCTTGGCGTCACCGAGTCGCTCCTGTCGGGGGAGAGCTCCTACAGCGGGGACCGCATCAACCTGGAGGTCATCAACACCCGGTTCATGCTCCTCCGTGAGGTCCTCCAGGACATGGTGGAGGACCGGATGCTCCGTCCGATGTGCCGCCGGATGGGGTTCATCGAGCTCGACGAGGACGGCAACGAAGTGGTGGTGTGCCCCTCGCTGTCGTTCACCCGTCTGGCCCTCCGGGACAACTCGGACACCTTCGACGCCCTGTTCAACCTGTACCAGAAGGGCTCGCTGGACATCGACGTGATCCTGGAGCTCCTGAACATCGACCCACACACGACCAAGGAGAAGCTCAAGCGTGACGCCCTCACGTTCAACGACTCCAAGTTCAACGACGTGCTGAGTGGGCTGTACGGAGAACTGGGTCGGATGCTGGCCGAGAACTCCAACGCGATCGAACTCGTCGCGAAGCAACTGGGCCTGGAATACAAGAAGAAGGAAGAGGAGGCCGAGGGCCGATTCTGACCCTATCCTCGGGGATGAGGTATGGACACCCTCCGTTCACGCCTCGTCCGTCTGGCCGCAGCCAACCCGGACCTCCGTCCCCGGTTGCTGCCCCTCCTGACGACCCGCGAAGCCGGGTTCAGCCTCCCCGACGCCCGGGGGGTGGTCAAGCAGTATGAGAACCCCCAGATGGGCCTGGGGGAACTTCGTCTATGGTCCAAGACCCTGAGCGTCGGTCTGGCCGCTGCGGGGAAGGGCACGGACGTGGAACTGAAGCTCCGTGCCCTGAAGGAGGCCGAGGAGGCGTTGGAAGCGGCGGTGGCGGCCCTGCAACCGGATGTCAAGAGGTACTTCCGGTCTCAGATCCCTCAACGCACAGACCCCCGCACCCTCTGAGTGCCGACCATGAACCTTCTCCCCATCATGCACCCCCTGTACAACCTCAGGGAGATTTGCAAACAGTGCGCGTTGCTGGAGGACCACCTCAACAACGAACGCAAGCGGTGCCATGACTGCATTCGCAAGCACTTCCTGACCATCGAGGCCCTGTTCGAGGAGGCCACCTCCCTCGACAACAAGGCCAAGTGGTCTGACAAGATCGACGGGAAGGCCGAGCTCGTACGCGAGCTCCAGGTTCGCTGGATCGACGGTGACGACCCCCGTGAGATCGCACAGGACATCCGTGCGCTCCGCAAGGACTTCGCCCCGGAGTGTTTCGACCTTCGGGAGA